>Ga0073934_10005291_pt1 | contig 20195 bp, 11 predicted proteins | sample LarsenN4metaG_FD_76834 | JGI IMG/M metagenome (GOLD analysis project Ga0073934, IMG submission 76834) | Hot spring sediment bacterial and archeal communities from British Columbia, Canada, to study Microbial Dark Matter (Phase II) - Larsen... ... | reverse complement strand
GGACGCCGCAGCCAGGACAGCATTTGGCAATCACCCCGCTCGACTGGTTGTCACGACTGTCGTTGTCGCTTGTCTTGCCCACGCATGCCGTACCGCGTCGCAAACGAGCCCGGTTTCTTCCCGCGTCATGTCGGAATAAACCGGCAAGCAGACCATTCGCCGGGCGAGTTCGCTCGATGCCGGGCACACCGGCGAGCGGCCGCGTAGCCAGGCGGTGTCGGGCAATGCAGGGTGGTAGTAGCGGCGAAGTTCGACGCCGGAGGCGGCTGCATCCGCAACAAACTGCTGTGCGTCGAACAATGGCGGCAACAACATCGGAAACGTCTGCCACACCGGCCGGCCTGCTTCCACATGCGCACACGAAACTGAACTCAACTCATTGACTAGCTGGCGATACGACTTGGCAACGCTGCGACGGCGGGCAATATGCGACGGAAAATGAGGCAAAAGCGCCAGACCGATGGCGGCATGAAAATCGCTGAGTTTGCCGTTGAATCCGGGACCGGTCACGTCGCCGTCCTGCAAGCCAAAGTTGCTGGCGCGTCGAATGGCCGGGACAAGTTCGGGCGGGGCGAAAACCGCGCCGCCTTCGCCGATGCCGAATGCCTTGGTCGCGTGCAGCGAAAAGACCTCGGCATCGCCCTGACCGCCGGCGAATTCGCCCCGGTCGAGTCGGCCGCCGAGGGCAGCCGCGGCATCCACGATCATCGGGATTTGCAATCGGCGAGCGAGATCGTGCAAGGGAGAAAAATCGCGACACAAGCCGAAGGCGCGCACGGCGACAACACCCGCGAGCGGCGCCTGAGCGTGTGCTCGGGCGACTTCATTAAGATTGAGTTCCCAGGTATCGAGCCGCACGTCACAGAAAACGGGTGTGCAGCCAGCTTGCAGGATGGCGCTCGCAGTCGCCGGAAACGTGAACGCCGGCAGCGCGACGCGGCCATGGACGCCGAGTGCGAGAAGCGCCGCCGTCAACCCGGCCGTGGCGTTCGCCGTCAGCACGACCGAGCGGCCGCAAGCATATTCAGCGGCCAGCGCCTGTTCGAGCCGAGTCACTGCCGGGCCGAAATTCGTGAAATGCCGTTTGACATATGATTCATCCAAATGCGGCAGCCATTCTTCTGTCGGCGGCAACACGGGCCGAATAAAGCGCAACATTACGCGGCCCTCTCTTTTGCTGGAGGGCGGAATAACTTCGCGGGCCGGCCGTAACGGGCATAAAGTTCCTGTTCGTAGCGCAAGATCGTGTCCTTGGCTCGCGGCTTGATCGGCCTGGCCGGCGCCCCGGCATAAACCATCCACGGCTCCACGTCGCGCGTCACCACGGCCCCGGCGCCGATCGTGGCGCCTTCGCCGATCCGCACGCCGGGCAGTACGACGGCATTGGCGCCGACAATCGCGAACGCACCGATGATCACTTCGCTGCGTTGCACGCAACGAAACTCCGGCGGGATCGTCGGTCCGGTCAAGCCGCCGCCCAGGAAGTCGTCGGTGCCGGTCAGTATGCGAGCGCCGGATGAAATGCCGGCAAAGTCCGATACATAGCATCGCCCGCCGCCGGTGATCGACGCATGACAGGCGACGTGGACATAGTTGCCGAGCGTCAACGCCTCGTGCCGGCCGATGAAAACGAAGTCATCGACAATGACATGGTCGCCGATCGTGACCGATTCCGGATGGATGATGCGAGCAAATGAATGGATGCGAACATCCTGTCCCAAACTGGCCCAGCCGTCCATGGCGAGTTTCTCGAAAGAGCGATGTTGGTTGAGCAGTACGAAAGCTTATCAAATGCAAAGTGCGGTTGTAAAGGCTTAACGAGCGATCGTCCATCGGAAACATGCCCTTCAGTAGAGCCTCGCACGGGGTCAAATGGCCCCGCGTTTCTTCCCCGGCTATTCCGCCGCCTGCTCCAGGAGCTTTACCAGCGCCCACAATGTCGCATTCACCGGCGTGTCGATACTCAGCTCCTTGCCGCGGCGAAACACGTAACCGTTGAGCGAATCGATCTCGGTGCGTTTGCCGCGTTCGAGATCCTGGGCGGTGGAAGAGAGGGTGTTGACCATTCCGGCGCCGAGGGCATACACCGCATCAAGAAGGTCCACGTCGCCGAAGCGGACACCGGCAGCCCGTGCCACGGCGATGATCTCTTCCGTGGTTCGCCGTAGAAGATCGCGTGTGATGGGGTTGCCGACGATCCTGCCGTAGCGAGAGCGAGTCAGGGCTGAGATTGGATTGTAGGCACAGTTCATGATCAGCTTGGTCCAGAGATCGGCTTCGATGTTGTCCGAAATGCGGCACGGCACTCCGGCACTGTTGAAAAGCTCGGCCAATTTGTTCAGTTGCGGTGCGCGAGCGGGTTCGCTCTGGTAACGACGTGGAAAGTCGCCGATGACAAGGTCGCCGCGAGCGGTGTGTTTGACGTGCCCCGGCGCGGCCATTTCGGCGCCGACGTAAACGACGGCCGCGACCGCATCGATGTTGGCCGCAGTGCGAATGCGGTCGACGTTGTCGACGCCGTTTTGCAGGCTGACCACGATAGCCTGACTTGCCAGGTGCGGCGCCAGTGACCGTGCGGCCGACTCCGTGTCGAGGGTCTTCACGCAAAAAAGAACGATTTGAGCACCATCAACGGCACGTGCTTCGGTGGCAGCGGTAACCGAAACATGTTCGCGGAAACCCTTGCTTTCGAGGAGCAGCCCGCTTCGGTTCATCGCATCGACGTGCTGAGGCCGGCCGATCATCGTGACCCGAGCGCCGGCCCGGGCGAGCATGCCGCCGAAATAGCAACCGACGGCGCCGGCGCCCATGACGGCAATCGACGGCCACTGAACTTCGTGCACGATGACCCTCGTGACGGATGAGGAATCACCCTATCTTGGTAAGGTGTCGAGGGATTTGCAAGGAGCCTTGCAGTGCGGAACGCGCCGGGTGCCGCGGAGCATTCAGGCCCCTCGTTTATGGCGGGTTGGGCGAAGAGCGAGATTCGGTAAGCCTTGGGGTCACCTGACGAAGTCGGCGGCCGTGATCGAAGGCCTCACCCGGGACGCCGCCGAAAGGAAACCTTCGGCCTGGCCGGGTGGAACTTCGCGATGTCGTCGAATCTGCTTCGATCGGAAACGGGATCTCTGCGGATACGAGCAAGTCATTTCTTTTGCCGCTGCCGGCGTAGCGCGTTCCGGTTTTGTACCAACATGACCAACGCGGCGGTGAAGGACGGAACCGCGATGATCCAACTGATGACGATCCAAAGTGTGCTTGTGAACCAGAACAACGCCGCGGAAGCAAATGCGATAAAGAAAATAAATCCCAAAACGATAATGGCAGGGTTGTTGTACTTGCAATTCGGACAGGTAGCGTCCTTGGCGCGTTTGCTTTGTCCGCAACATTTACACACAACCATTTTGTCCGCGCTCGGCCCAGAGCTGGCCGGCTTGCCCGAACCGCCAAGCACGGCTCCAACGGATTCGAAAGTAACCACGCCTTCGAGAAAGGTCTTCTGCAAGTCGCCGCGAACGGTTTCCCAGCCGCCGATGATCAGGGAAGTTTTTCGCGAAATGTCCTGAATATCGGCTTCCGTGAATACGTTGCCCGCGATTCGATTGACCTGGCGAAACTTATCCGAGTCCATTGGCCCGCACGTCTGCAGATAATCCAACGCTCTACGGTATGCCATGCCTCGTTCTTGCGGCGTCATCGTAATCCCGGGTTAAGGTCTCGGTTCGTCCATGGGACAATACGCCAGTCGAAACACCTGTTTTTCAACTACGCACCTTGCAACTTCGCCAGGGTCCGTTCGTTTCCAAAAAAACGTGCTGGTTGCGCCGCTCCGTCAGTCACTGGAACCGGTCGACGGTGTTGTCGGCATAGATCCCACCAAACTCACCGCGACGGTCCACGACTCTCCTCGTGCGCCACTCTTATTATTGCTTCGCGCTCTTTAGTTTGAAATGAATTTTCAGTGATTCCACTTGCGCAAATCTCAATTCGCTTGTGCCCTTGTCGAGCAGATCCTGTGTGACGACGATTCTCGTTTCGCCGATGGTGTCATGCACCGCGATGTCGGCGTCGAGCACTTCGATGGTCAATTCATCGCCGACGTCGACCGGCAGCGTGGCGGCGCTAAATGTTGCTTTGACTGAGTCCTCGACAGTCGGCGTCGTGCGGACGTATTCCGAGCGAAGTTTGGCGATGCGTTTTTCCAACTCCTGCAGTTTTTGCGCTTCGGTGCTGGTTAACGGCCGGGCGCCTTCGTCTTTGAGGCGAGTGACTTTTCGCTCGTAGAAATCTCGACTCTTGTCGCCAGTACGCAATTTCTTCAACCGATCCTCTGCCGATTGCAGGTCCTTCCATTTTTCTTGCAAGCGCTTCAGATCGTTGGCGTCGCCCTCGAGTTTCGTCACTTCTTCCTTCAATGGATCCGTACGTTCGATGCGAACAAACGGATCGGGACGCTCGAAGGGCGGCAAATCCCACACCCGGCCGTCTGCTTTTCTCGGCTTCACAACGGCGCTTTCGACAATGAGCACATACGACCGCTCGGCATTCGTGAGGCGCCGCTTGGGATTCGAACGAACTTCCTCCGTATCCTGCGTCCGGTCATTTGCCATGCGGGGGCGAATATTGGTATTGGCATCTCTCGAAGTGAACCTGGCCGGGCCGAACGTCGGACCGGACGTTGTCGCCGCCGATTGCGTGGTATCGCCCCAAAGCGCCAGGATGCGGATGAAGTGATACGCCATCATCACGCCCATCGCGACGATGAAGAAAAGTGCGATGTTCTTGATGATGCCCAGCGAAGACGATTTGACTGGCGGCGGCGTAGGTTCGTCGGTCGGCAACACTTCGAGGACTGGAGTCGTAGAAGGCTCGCTCATGCGGTACCCCAAGGCATGGAGAATGCACTGGGCCAACGGCGGCGAGGATCGGCAATGCGCCCTGGGGAACGATGCAGTCGCCTTTTTTTGGCCGACTTAAGTATGCAACATAATTCGGGACCGTGACGGGCCTGTTTCTCGCTTGAAACCTCCCATTCCTTTCGTCAGAATCTTAATACCTGCCTGCTTACTCGCGTTATGCCATGAATCGTCAGCCGATTGCGATGCGAAAACTCGCTGCGTTCGTCGTACTTTTGGCCGCACCGGCGTGCTTGCATGCCGACCCGCCGGGACTTTCTTACCTCTTTCCGGCCGGTGGGCAGCGCGGCACGACCGTAACAATTCGCGCCGGCGGATTGTACCTGCACGATCGATGCGGCTTTATGCTTCTCGGTCCCGGCCTCAAAGCCGACTCCCAGCTAAAACGCACGCAGACGATCTTTTTCGAAGGACCGATCTTGCCGCTGCCCGATTCTCAGCGTCAGGAAAACTATCCGCAGGACATGCTCGGCACAATCCGCATCGATGGGGACGCACCTCTGGGCAAGCGAAACGCCATTGCCTGGACGGCCGAGGGCGGCGCGAGCGGCCCGGTCTTTGTCGTGGGCGACCTGCCCGAAATTGTCGAGAACGAAAAGCCGGGTGACGTCATCGCCGAGCCGGTCAACGCACCGGTCACGATTAATGGCCGCATCTATCCGCGCGAAGATGTGGACGAGTGGTCGGTAGCATTGAAAAAGGGCGAAACGCTGACGGCAACGGCGGTGGCTGAAAAGATCGGCACTCCGCTATCCGTGCGGCTCGAAGCCGTCGATGCATCCGGGCGGCAGTTGGCCGAAAGCACGGACGCTGCCGGGAGCGTCGATGCTCAACTGCGCTTCGCCGCTCCGGCCGACGGCACTTATCGGATCCGAATCTACGATGCTCGATATCAGGGCGGCCCGGAATATGTCTACCGGCTGACGCTGACCGCAGGCCCATTGGTTGACGCGGTTTTTCCGCTCGGCGGAAGGCGAGGAACGACGACAGAACTTGAGTTGATCGGAGCGAATGTACCGCAACGTGCCGCAATATCGATGCCTGCGGACGCACGAGCCGAATATTTTCATGCCTTCTCGTTCGCCGGAAAGAATACCCCGCCGATTCGCATCGATGTCGATGATTTGCCCGAATTGGTTGAGAGCCAGTCGAACGCAAGCCAACGCATTCAAGCGCCGTTGATCGCCAACGGCCGCATCGAAACGGCCGGCGAGGTCGATCGTTGGCCGGTTCAATTAGCCAAAGGCAAGACGTACGAATTGGACCTTCGTGCCCGCAGGCTCGACTCGCCGTTGCAAGGCGTGCTCACGGTGATGGATGACAAAGGCAAAGAGATTGCCCGCAGCGATGCGCTCGATCAGAATCTGGCCGATCCGAAGCTTACATTTTCGCCGCCCGCGGATGGTATTTACCAGATTTGTGTTGCCGATCGCTTCCGTGCGCGAGGCGGGAAACAATTCGCCTACCGCCTGCGGGTTACCGAATCTGCCGCAGCGGCTCCCGACTTTCGCGTGAACCTCAAGTCCGAAATCATCGCTGTCGAACGAGGTAAGACCGCGAGCATTAAGGTTGAATGTGCGCGGACGGGCGGCTTTGCCGGGTCTGTGGAATTGCGTCCTGTCGGCTTGCCGGCCGGCATCACGATGAAGCCGGTTACCATCGCCGCAAAGGATCGCAATGCGGAAATCAAGTTCGAGGCATCGGCCGAGGCGCTGTTGCGAGGAACGCCGATCCGCCTGGAAGCGATGGCGGAAATCGGCGCCAGGAAAGTGACCAAACCGGTTACCGTCGAACCGGTCAATCATCAAGCGCCGTTCGAAGACTTGCTCCTGGTCGTTTCGATCAAGACGCCATTCGTGCTGAAGTCGGATTACCTGCTGTCCCAGGCGCCGCGCGGGACGGTTTTTCGCAAGCGCTATCGCATCGAACGCAACGGCTATGACGGCCCGCTCGAAGTTCGTCTCGCTGATCGACAGGCCCGGCATCTTCAAGGCGTTACCGGGCCGCTGCTGACGATCCCGGCAACCCAAAACGAATTCGAATATCCCATTTCCATGCCGCCCTGGATGGAGATTGGGCGAACCTGCAGAGTGTGCGTGATGGGCACGGGCCGAATTCGCGATCGCGATGGGACCGAACATCAAGTCAGCTACAGTTCGGTCGAACAACACATGCAGGTCATTGTTGTGGTCGAGCCCGGCAAACTCGGGCTGGAACTGGATCGTTCTTCGCTCGCGGCCGTCCCCGGCTCTTCGACGGAAATCGACGTGAAAGTCGCACGGGGCGCCGGTCTCGATGGGCCGGTGAAGGTGGAAATGATTTTCCCGAAACATTGGCAGGGCGTCGTCGCCAAACCGGTGACGATTGCTGCCGATCAAGCGTCAGGCAGACTATCGCTGCAATTCGCCAAGGATGCACGCGGGCCATTTATGTCGCCGGTCATTATTCGAGCGACGCTCCTGGAACGCGGCGATCCGGTCGTCGGCGAGAACAAGCTGGAAATCGTGGCAAAATAAGCTCGTGTTGCTGGCGGCGTTGCTTCTGCATAGCCTTTGGGCATGAAGATTCTCCCGTTTGCACGGCTGCTCCGCCTGCCGAACGTTTTCACCGCTTTTGCCGATATTTTGCTTGGCACCTTGGTGGCGGGCTCGTGGGCAATCTGTGCCGGTGCGTCGCTGGCGCTCGTCGCCGCGTCGGGATGCCTCTATCTCGCCGGCATGGTGTGGAACGACTTTTTCGACTACGAGGAAGACAAACGCGACCGGCCGTTTCGGCCCTTGCCGTCGGGGCAGATCACACGCTCGACCGCTCGCTGGCTGGGCATCGTGCTGTTGCTGGGCGGGCTGATCTTCGCAGGGATGGCCGGCATTCGCAATGATGGCTGGAACGCCTGGCCTTTGAGCATCGCCGTCGTTTTGGTCGGCGCAATTCTCGTTTATGATGCGTGGCTCAAACGCACGCCGGTCGGGCCAATTGTCATGGGCTCATGTCGGTTGCTCAACGTTTTGCTGGGCCTGTCTCTCGCTGCCGTTGCAGATGTGCCTTGGCTTCTGCGCTGGCATCTCGCGGCGATCGTCGGCACATACATCACCGGCATCACCTGGTTTGCCAGACAGGAAGCAGGGAAAAGCGATTCGTTACAGTTGAAAGCAGCTGCAGCGGTAATGGCGATTGCCCTGGCGTTGGCGGTTGCGGCGCCATTGCATCGCACGCCAGGGCAGGTGACAGTGGCGTATCCATACTTGATCGTCCTTTTTGTCATCCTGCTGGCGCCGGCAGTGATCCGAGCGATTCGCAAGCCCGTCCCGACTCATGTGCAGGCGGCGGTCAAGTTTTCAATCCTCGGCCTGATCGTGCTCGATGCAATCCTCGCGTCGGCGTTCGTCGGTACGTGGAGCGCCATGATTCTGATCCTTTTGCCGCCTGCGTTGCTGCTCGGCAAATGGGTTTATTCGACCTGATTCCATGGCGAGCGAAACCCAAGCCGTCGAATTTCGGTACTGATTGATACAGTAGCTTTGCAGCCCTTCTTTCTTCATGTCGAGGTGCGATATGCGAAATTTTCTATCTGCAGTCGTTGTGTTGGCGATTTTGGCCGGCTCATCCGAATACGTCCGGGCCGATGATTCCCAAGCGAAAGCAATTGTGGACAAAGCGATTCAGGCTGCCGGCGGCGAGGAGGTGCTGAAGAAATACGCCGCGGTTACATCGAAAATGAAGGGCACCGTGCATGCCATGGGCATGGATATCGAATTCACCGCCGACGTTGCCGCTCAAGGAAGCAATCAGCAAAAGGTCGTCCTTGAATTCACCATCGAGGGAATGAAATTCACCCTGACGCAGGTCTTGAACAAGGACAAGGGCTGGACCAAGCTCAACGAGATGGTCACGGACCTGGACGGAGACAAGTTAACCGAAGTGCGCCGCGCCGCGCACGAGCAATGGCTGGGCACGCTGCTGCCTCTCAAAAGCAAGGATGTGCAACTGACGTTGATCGGCGATTCGAAAGTTGAAGACAAGCCGGCGATCGGTATCAAGGCCGTTTCCAAGGACCGAGGCGACGTGACTCTGTACTTCGACAAGGACACGCATCTGCTCGTTAGAACCGAAGCCCGCGTCAAAGATGACATGAGCGGCCAGGAGATGAACCAGGAAACAACGTACAGCGGCCACGCCACCAAAGGCGCCAAGCTGCCCACGAAACTTGCCGTCAAGCGCGACGGCAAGGCATTCCTCGAAGCCGAAATTACCGAGATCAAGGCCGAGGAAAAGTTGGACGATTCAACATTCGAAAAGCCGTAAATCGATCGGTCGTCCGGTCCGTGGTCGTCTTCAAAGACGGCGGCTTAACTCGCCTTGCGCTGTGGAGCCGCCGAGTCGTTGCCGTGGGTGGGTCGCTCGTTGTCGGCAACGACGGCAACCTGGCAACGAGTTGATGCAGTACATACTGGATAAAGGCATTGCGTTTCCTTGCGGCCGCCATGACTGGAGGCGCCCAATAGCTGTCGGCTGACCGCGACTGCTCAAGACGTGCCGGCGACGGCCACGACTTTCAGGGGCACGCGGCTCGCGATCTCGAAAACCGGCAAGCCCCACGCTGCTGTAGATGCCTGCCGAGACGAGCCAGCAGTCGCAAAGGGTTGCCCGGACTACGGACTGTATTTACTCAGACGGAGCATTTCTTATTCGTGTTGGCGTATGAAGCGGCTGGAGAGCACGCAAAAACTACCGGGCAACTGAGAACCGAGAATGAACAACCGATAACGGCTTCAATTCTCAGTTCTCGATTCTCCGTTTTCGATTTCCCGGCCGACTTTGGATTCAGCTGCACAAAACCTGCACGTTTTGAGTATTTACCCTTTGCCCAATGCGGCTTCGAGCGCCTTTAGCCGTTCACCGGTCTTGCCTTCCTTGAAGGGATTGGCGGCTTCCTGCTTTTTCTGGCCGCCGCCGCCAAAGCCACCGCCGGCGCCAGGCCAGCGATAACCGGCCGCTTCCATGGTCTCGCGCTGATCTTTGAGGATTTCCGTCAATGCATCGAGCCGCTTCTTGGCGTCGTCTTCGGAGAGCTCTTTCATGTCGCCCAGTCCTTGAAGTTGCTCGCGGACCTTTTTCTTCTGTTCGTCGTTCAAGGTCACCTGCAGCGGCTTGGTGGTCAGCTGATCCAGTTTCAGCACGAGTGCCTCGAGTTGTGCCTTGGAATTGGGTCCCTGTTTGCCTTTTCCACCGCCGCCGCCGCCCGGCATCCCGGGCATGGCGGGCATCCCGGGACCGCCGCCGGGCATTCCCTTGGGCGCGCCGTCGGGTGAACCGCCCGCCGTGCGTTCGCCGGACTCGCGTTCCCAGTGGTAGCCGAAGTAACCCATCGTGAGCGTGCCGGCGCCGATGCCAAGCGCGAAAAAGACAATGCTGCAAGTAATAATGGCCGGAACACGAAGTGATGCCAATGCCATGATGCACCTCAATAAGGAAAGAACTGAGAACAAATGTTACGAGTTTGGTGCATGATCTTAACACGATGAACAAGAATGAGCACTAGGTTAGCTCATTTTTTTGGAATTTTTATCCACAATGCCGTGACATGGTCATTCCGCGATCAAAATGTGCCCAGAAAATGGAATGCGATGCAATGCGATGCACGGCAACCGTAGGGGGTGGAGGCCGTTGCCGCCCATCAATTCATGAGAGGAACTCCCAGGGACCTTCAGGGAACGCCAGCCTACACTCCGCCGGCTCTTCGACGCCGGCGGAGTATCGTAGCCGGTTGAGGTCACGGCCGGTGTGCCATAAAAATCGTTTCAGCGCGTTCGCACGCTCCGTCTATTGCTCCCAGGCGGTGCCGTTGTTCCAGGATACGCGAATGCGGCCGCCGCCGAGGACTACGATGGAACCGATCACGTTGGTGCCGGCGCCGGAGACTATTCGGATTTGCGATGGGCTATCCCAAACGGCCGTAGAGGTTTCTCCCCTTTCATTTGTCAGGAAAAGCGTGCCATCGGTCTGCGATTGTTCAATCAAACACTTGCCGTTGAATTTGTACGTGCCAATGATCATCGGCCCGCGTGTGATAACGGTGCCATTGTCGAAGCGAATGGTGGCGCCAGTCGGGGACATTTCAATTGTGCCAATGACCTGTCCCGCAAAGGAATTTATATAGATACGGTTCTCGTCGAGGAATCCGCCATAGAACACGTCGCCCTTTTCGTTGACCAGTTTCAGATGTCCGCCAAGGTCGCGGTAACCGCGCGACCAATTGATATACAGTGGTTGCCCGTTGATAAACCAAGCCCCCTCAATGAAGTCGCGTGCCGTCTTTACGTTGCCGCCAGTGTCGCTGTCGATGGTGAAAACATCGGCACGTGAATCGCCGTTGAAGTCGCCCAAGAGGATATGCTCGGCGCCACGCAGTGAGGATTCCGGTACGAAGCCATCGACCTCATCGAGTTGGCGGTCGCCGTAGAAGTAAAAGAGGCGAGATTCGCCACTGCCGCGGGGATCGATCCCTAAGAGATCATCCCGGCCGTCGCCGTTGAAGTCGGCTACCGGCAGCGCCCGAGGGGATCCGTTGATGCTGCCGCCGGCGAAGATGCCGTCTTTGACCGAGGCTTGCCAACCAGCAGCGAAGAAGATGGTGCGATTTTCACCCGTGGTGTACAGCAGGAAGAGGTCGCCGTAACCGTCCCCGTTAAAGTCGCCCGAACTAACCATCGGGGCAGGACCGTTGATAGCACCACCGAGCCCGAGACTGCCGGTGGTTCCAAACTGCTCGCCTCCTCGGGCATAGGCGACGCCGTGGTCGCCGGAGGGGCTATGCAGGAAAAAGAAGTCGTCGGCGCCGCTGCGGTCGAAGTCGCCGACAAATACACCGGTCCAATTGCCGCTTTGCCGCAAGACAAAGCCGGTGGGAATCCGGTTTTCGACATACTCGAAAACTCCGTTGGGCCGGGCGAAAGCGATCAGATTATTGCCATTGGTCAAGTCCATGAAAGCGACGTCGTCGCGGCCGTCGCCATTGAAATCGCCGACAAAGAAGCGGTCGTAGGCCGCAATCTTTTCGTGCTGTAACGCTTGATTGACGATTTCGATGGAGTCTACGCGCCTGTCGTTCCAAAGTCCGCGATAGCCGATGGCGTTCGCCGGGGAATTCAGGTCGATAAAGAACATATCGTCGATGCCGTTTCCGTCAAAATCACCAACAGCGGATTTCGCGGTTGGGCGATTCTCGGCCCAGGTGAAACGGAAGTTGTTTTTGCCGGCATCGCCGGCGAGGATGTCGCGTTCGTTGCCAGCGTCGCCGCCGGCATCGAGCGTGTCGTTGCCATCGCCGGCGTCGATCCGGTCGTCGCCGCCGCCGGCGTTGAGATAGTCATCGCCTCGGCCGCCGACGAGCAAGTCGTTTCCGGGACCTGCAATGAGAACGTCATTTCCGCCGATCGGATCGCCATCCGGATCGCCGATAAGTTGGTCGTCGCTAAAGCCGCCGAAGATAGTGTCGCTGCCGGTGCCGCCGATTAGCGTGCATGCCGCCTGAAGGAGCGAGGCGTCAATGACGTCATCTCCATCGCCGGCATCGATGCGGACGTTTTTGACAGCCTGCAGCCCGAAATCCACCACGATCGTGTCATTGCCTCCTTTGGCGTCGATTTGCATGACCTCGATGTCGGTTTCGAGCAGGTTGGCCACCAACTTGTCATCGTCGGGATTATCGGGTGTGTTGTTTTCGTCGAGCCGGATCGCGGCGCCATAGTTGAGGAACTTGTCGCGCTCGGCGACGACGCGGATTCGCTGGGCTGTGTCGTCGCCGACCCAAACCAGGGTGTCTAGGTCGCCGTTGCCTCCTTTGAACTTGTCGCTGCCGCGGCCGGCGTAGAGTATGTCGTTGCCGTTGCCGCCGTTAAGGATGTCGGACTGTGAGCTGTCGCGGAGTTCGTCGTCGCCGCTTCCACCGTCGAGGTAATCGACTTTGATTTTCTGTCGCGGCAGGAGCGAGGTTTGCAGGTCATTGATCACGGCGAGTTCGTTTTCGATCCGTTCCAGTTCAAATTCGAGATCTTCGCGTTGCTCCAAAGCGATCGTGCTGTTGTCGTCGAGCAACGCTTCGATTTCACTGGCACGACGAAGCAGTTCTGTCTCGCGATTCAGCAGGCCGCGATACGTTTGCGTCCAGCGCGGATCGATCTTGGTTTGATCGTCGCCCTCGGAAGCCCAGAGGGTATCGTTTCCTCCCTCGCCGAGCAGCATGTCGCGGCCGGCCTGGCCCTTGATCAGGTCGTTGTCGTCGCCGCCAATGAGCATGTCGCTCATGTCGCCGCCAAGGATGGTGTCGTTGCCGTCGCCGCCGTGAACGATATCGATGCCACCGCGTGCATCGATGTTGTCATCTCCGCGTCCGCCATCAATGAAGTCGGCATCGTTGCCACCGGTGATGTCATCGTCGCCGGCATCGCCGTAGATAAAGCTGATGCCGCCGGAATCGGCGATGATGTCGTCGTCCGTTTGATTTGCGGAAAGCGATTCATCCGCGCCGTCCCGACCATAAAGTTGATCGACGCCGGCGCCGCCGTCGAGCGAATCGTTGCCGTCGCCGCCTTTGAGGATGTCGTCGCCTTCGCCGCCGACAAGGGTATCGTCGCCTTCGCCGCCGAGGATAGAATCGCGGCCTTTGGCGCCGGTGATCCGGTCGTTTCCTTTGCCGCCGTGGATGATCAGGTTCCGGCCGACGGATTCGTCCAGCGTGATGACGTCGTCGCCGTCGTAACCGTCGATTTCCAAAAATTCGATGTCGGAAGCCGGCACGCCGTTCACGGTGAGGTTGCTGGTGTTGAACGTGAACTGGCCGCCGTACTGAGTCGAATCCTTGACATACGAATGCACGACTTTGAATGTGTCGGCATCGAGCTGATCCATCGTGAGCGTATCGGCATAATCGCTGCCCAGGACAGTCATGCGATCCTGGTCGGTACCGCCGCTGATATCGTCGATTATGGTGGGGTCATTAGCTCCAAAGCTCAGTTCGATGCGGTCGCGGCCGGCGCCGCCGCGGATTGTATCGGTACCCTCTTGGCCATTAAGGACGTCGTCGCCGTATTGGCCTTCGAGCAAATCGTTGCCAGCGCCGCCGTACATGGAATCGTTGCCGGCGCCGCCGCGGATCGTGTCGGCGCCGTCCGCCAAGTCGTCATCCTCCTGTTTTTCATAATCATCGACCTTGCCGTTATGGCCGGTGAGCAGGTCGTTGCCGTCGCCGCCGTCGATCAAATCCCGACCGAGGCCGCCGCGAATGACATCATCGTGGTATTCGCCGAAGATCTGGTCATCACCGCTGCCGCCGAATGCGGTGTCTCTGCCAAAGTACCCGCGGATGAGGTCGTTCTGCTCACCGCCGTCGAGGAGGTCGTCGCCGGCGCCGCCGAGGAGCGAGTCGGCTCCGCTTTCGCCGCGAAGGTCGTCGTTACCGGCGCCGCCGTCGAGGAGATCGGCGCTAGCGCCGCCGCGAAGGATATCGTCGTGGTTTCCGCCAAGGAGTGAGTCTTTGCCGTCGCCGCCATCGAGTTCGTCATTCTGGTCGCCGCCGGAAAGGTTGTCGTTGCCTCCCTGGCCGGAAAGCCGATCGATGCCCAGCCCGCCGATGAGCGTGTCGTTGCCGCCGCCGCCAACCAGTTCATCGTCCCCAGCGCCGCCGTCGGCATAGATGGAAGCGCCGATGTTGTCGGAGGCGACGAAGCGATCGTTGCCCGCGTCGCCCGTGAATCTGATTTGCTTCACGCCACTAAAAGTTTTCCGGCCAGTAATGATCGATTTGCCGTTGTTATCGACGCTATCGTATCGGACGACGATCTTGTCGTCGCTGAGACGGGAGACAAGCACGCTCTCGTGATTCTTGGAACCCTTGATCGTGAGCACGCCGCCAGATTGTCCTGCGGGAATGGCAGAATCGTCGCCGACGAGGAGCGGTCGCACGCGTTGGGATTCGAGCGGAGGCGGAGGAGGAGGGTTATGCTCCAGCACTTTGCCCACCGACCATTCCTTGTCCGCCACGGTGATATCACCAAAGAACCCCGTGTGGATCAAGATGCGGAAATAACCGAGCGCTTCAGCACTCAAATAGGCCCGCGTCGAGTTCAGGAATTTGTCGCCCAGGCTGTCGCCGTTGCGGAACAATTCGTCGAGATAGATCTTCCCGTCGCTCGGATCGGGATCGACGAATTTGACGCCGGCCTTCATCGCGACATTGAGCCCGGCTTCAAAGGACGCGAGACTGAAGAAACCACCCAGGCTGATGGCGGCTTCCAGGCCCATGCGGACACCGCCGCCCAGGCCGATATGCGTGCGCGGATCGATGTAGAATCCGGTCGTATCGACGCCCAAGCCGGCGAAATACTCGAAATAGGCGTACGGGCTGATCTTTGCATTGACATCGAGCGTAAACAGCCAGACCGGTACTTTGGCCAAGGGGAACGATTGCGACGCTTTCCACTCCTTACGACCCTTGGTTTCGAACTTGATCAGATCGACGCGGTCGCCATTGATGAGTTGTTGCACCGTCGCCACCGGATTGTCCAGCAGCGGGCTGCTGATGCCGTAATTCTTGCTCAGCGCATCCTTGACTCCCTGCAAACCAGCGCCGACGCCAACGCCGCTGATCAGCCAACCAAGACTGCCGAGGCCGAGATAATCGCCGATGGTCTTGTTGAGGATCGGCAGCTTGGTATTCAGCGCCTTACCCAGGCCGCCGAGAAAGTCGAATTTGCCGCTGCCGCCGATCGCGGAAAAGAAGCCGCGGCCAAACTGTTCGAGCAGCGTATCGCTGTTGGGCGCGACCAGGTTGGGAGCATTAAAACCTACATTGCCGTTGACGATGGAGCTCGTAAACGTCCCACTCCAATTGACTTCGCCCAAGAGCGGCATCTTGGCTTTGAACTGGGTGTTTTCGAGATTGACAGCGCCGTCGATGTCGCCGGTGACAACCTGCCCGAGCTTCTGAAAATCAGTGAGACGGATTTTTTGGTCCGGATCCGCCTCAATGTCCTTTAGGCCGAGGCGCCCTGAAAGGCTCGCGTTGACACGGCCGCTCACATCCACGTCGGCGAGATAGCGGATCGCCATTGATCCCGCAACGTCAACGCTGCCGGTGATCCCCGAGACGTCGATAAACGACGAGTCGCTGATGAAAAATGTCGGAGAACCGCCGTGCACGTCGACGCCGAAGGTGATGCGGACATGAATGTCGGGTGCAACATTCATGCTTCCGGTGGCCGACAATTGACCGTTCACGAGGTTGTCGAAGTAATCAAAGCCGGTGCTGTCGCCGATCTGGTATGCAAACGCCTGCTTCGAATAGGTCTCGTCCCAGGTAACCTCAACCAGATTATTCGTGTTGTCTTCCGGCTTTAGGTCACTCTCGACAACGAATACGTCCTTAAATCCCAATTCTAATAGACGCGCCTTCGCGTCGGCCCGCGAATCCGTCAAAAATCCCTGAAGTGCCGCTTCGAGTTTTTCGGCGATCGGCAAGCTTTGGATGCCTTGTCTTATGAACGGCAAATCAAGGCCGAGACCTTTCGTGACGATTTCGGTCGCTTTATCTTTGATGAATTCTTCACCGGCATGAAAGGCATTGCGGATGGTCTGCCAGTTAAACGAGGCCGGGGTTTCGCGTTGCTCGAGCAACTCCAGCCGCGGCCGGCATCGGAACGATTTTCGTCGAACAACCGTTCGTTGCCGAGGGGCACGAAACAACTTGGTCATCACCGACGCATAGTAGCGGCGCAGCATGGCATACCCCGAGGTTGGGCGCCCCTCGCGGTCCATGCGATGGAAGCGGCGAATCCCTGTTACACGGTGCGTCGCAAAGCGCGCACACTCTCTGTCGCGGCTTCACCAGATCGACTTCCATGCGATCCAGCAACACCGCGCAATGAAAAACGACTTCGATAAAACGCGAGTCAATCGCGAAACGACATTCACTCCAACCGCAATCGCACCTTGGGCTCGCGGCCCTTAATCTGTGCGGCCCTTGCTTCAACCTTCCATTCCTGCTCGTCGGGCGACATCGGCCGCGATAGCAATTCCGTCGGCACCTGATTCGGACCTTCGCGAACAAGCCAGAACTTTCCACCCGCGGCAAAGCCCACGGGCATCGCCTCGGGGTTCGTTTCATAGGGGGCGTTCTTAGCCGGCGACAAGCCGGCCGGACGCCAGTTCAGCGTCGCACCTTTGCCGGCTTGTTCGAACAGGCGGTTACCGTCGGAGAATAAATGTGCATCGCGACAGTTATCCACGTATACCCAAGGTTTGGACCAGTCTCGAATCGGTCGCGCCAAGAGATCGCCGTTGTAGCGCCGCGCGTAAAGCACGTCGTTCGATGCGACGAACGACCACACTCGCTCGGGTTGTGTTGCGACTTCGCGCCAGGGATGCACGCGTGCATCCGCCGGCCGGACCCAGACTCGATCGCGATAGTTGCAAATCAGCCAGTGGTCGTTGACGGCAAGCTGTTCGCCGGGACAACCGCCGATGCAGGTCCAACGAAAATCAGGGGCGCTCAATTCGCAAGTCCATAAAGTGCGGTCGGATGTCCGTATGTAGAGAGCCCGGTTATTGCCGTGGGACGAATACACCGACCCCGGTGCGAAGCGTTTCCCCTCAGGTTTCGGTTGCAGATTCCACTGCCGCGTCTTCTCGGCTGCGATCTCCTCGGCAAAGGGCAACTCTTCGAAGGCAGCGATGATCTCGCGCAGCGCCCTCGGGTAATGAATCGTCTCCTTCTCTGTTGCTGAATCCTTCCACAGCACCAGGGGACGGGAGAGATCGATTTCATTCCAGCTACCCTTCCCGGCGAAGTCCAGCTTCAAGACCAAGCGCTGGCACATCGTGTCGTAGACCATCTGATAACGGGAATTGAATTGCAGCGGGTTGTCGTTGCTGAGCCGATGATGCACGGTGAAGTCGGCATACACCATGTGATCCTGAATCTCCGCCCGGTCAGTCGTCAGTTCTCCGTTGCCGATCATCGTGGACCGCAGCGCCGCTCGCAGCTTGGGCAGCACCGAGTCCTGCATGAGGCGGTAATTACGTTGAGCGACGAATTGTGTCGGATTGAGTTTTCGGGCCGCTGTCGAACTGACTGCTTGTTCCGTTGACGTCGCGCCCGTTGCTGCCGCCCACACTGCGCCGGCCGCGACGAGCGAAAATGCGATCGCTGCAAGCCAGTGGCGAGTCGCCGGCGCCAACACCGACTGGACCAATTTTAAGACCGGCGCGGAAACTTTGAGCTGCTGAAGTGGAAGCGTCCGTGCCTCGACGGCGAGCTCGGCCGTCGCTCGGGCAAATTCCGAAATCGGTTTGGCAGCGCCCGCCGATTCCGCCATTGCCGCACCGACCAACGCAGCGCCGAGTGTAATACCACGACGAGTCAGTCGCTGCGACAAAAGGTCGCGTGCCTTACGGATTCGCCGATCGTACTGAAGTTCGCTCAGCCCCAGCTTGCGAATCGTGTCGGATCGGCCGAGTCCCTCCAGGTAGCTTAATTCGAACACGGCTCGGCAGGCGTTTGGCAGCTCGCGCACTTCTGCTTCAACGACACGTGCGATCTCCGATAGTTCCGCCCGGCGTTCCGGCCCTGTCGCGCGATCCGACGTATTTTCGATATCCATGGCGTGACTCCGCGCGGCCCATTGCTTTTCACGATCCTGGTTTCGGCGCACTTTAGCCACTACCCGATTGCAGACTCGGATCAGCCAACCCAACAGCGCCTGACCATCGCGAATCGTGTGTGCCTTGCGTGAAAAAATGAGCCAGACGGCTTGAAATGCTTCATCGGCAGCCGATGCTCCGAGCGAACGATGGCACATCCTCCACAAAACTGCGTAATAGCGCTGGTACATGGCAAAAAACGCGGGTTCGTCCCTTTCCTGAACAAATCGCCGCAAGAGCCGTGTGTCGTCGAAGCCGGCATGGGCGGCTGATTGCCTGATCAGGGCATCGACTGCCGACTCCAGCGTCGCGCGTCGCTGCGTTTCGACGTTTCCCGTCATGTCAACACCAAGGAGGCCTGGAATCGACGGCACTATCAGAAAAATTCAAAAAAACGGAAAAATTTATTCGTCGGGCCGGTTCCCATCTATGGACGCTGTAACTCCGCATATTGCACGCCGTAGGTTCGTTCGCCGATCCGGATCATGGGTTCCAGCCGACCGTCGCCAGCCGGAATGTCGACGTCCGCGATCACGGCTTCCGTTGCGCGAGCGTCGATCTTCACCGTTTGTTCGATGTTTGCGAATTTGATCACGGCCAGGCCCGCATCCGTTCGAGGGGCGAATTTCAAGCGAATCGTGTATTTGCCGGCTTTGGCGACGTGCACTTCCCAATGGCCAAGGTCGTCGACACCCCAGCCCGCCCGCGATCCGCGCCAATCCTGACGGGTCAAGAGCGTTGGGTTCTCGTGAGGCGTGCCGACATGAATCCTTGGCGGGGCGAAGTTGCGGGTCGCCTTCACATCGTTAAACCACGCTTCATATTTTTGCTTCAGATCGGCAACGACGTCCGGATGTTTGGCGGCAACATCGCGTTGTTCATACGGGTCATCCTGCATATCGAAAAGTTCGAACTTCCATTGATTCCGTTGCGGCTGTGGCCCGGCGCCGGCCGCCTGAACCAGTTTCCAGCGTGGTCCGCGTGCCGCGAAAGCGCGATACGGTTCGGGCACGTCGCCGCGATGCCACTGAGTGAACAAAGTGCGTTCGGGAACCTGCCTGGACTTCCCTTCCAAGACCGGAAGCAGATTGACGCCGTCGATCTTAAGTTTCGAATCGAGCGCGACGCCGCAAGCGGCGGTCATCGTCGGCAGCACGTCGATGTGGGCGGCCGGGACTTCGATTCTGGCGCCGGCGGGCAAGCGACCCGGCCAGCGCACAAAGAACGGTACGCGGATGCCGCCATCATAAACCTGGCCTTTGCGGCCGCGAAGGCCGGCGTTGTATCGGGCGCCTGCCGGACCGTTGTCGGTCATGAAAATAACGATGGTATTCTCGGCCAGTTTACGTTCCTCCAGCTTTTTGAAGAGCCGGCCCAAGTTTGCGTCGATGTTTTCCACCATCGCATAGACCTTGGCGATGTTCTCCGCAGGCTGCGATTGAGTCAAAGGAAAGCCGGCTTTCGGAAATGCCTTCGGCGAAAGGTCCTTCTTCCGGTACGGTGCAACCAATTCGTCGGCGACTTGCAGGGGGTCATGCGGACAATTGAAGGCGAGATAAACGAAGAACGGCTTCTCCGATTTTT
>Ga0073934_10005289_pt1 | contig 20199 bp, 15 predicted proteins | sample LarsenN4metaG_FD_76834 | JGI IMG/M metagenome (GOLD analysis project Ga0073934, IMG submission 76834) | Hot spring sediment bacterial and archeal communities from British Columbia, Canada, to study Microbial Dark Matter (Phase II) - Larsen... ... | reverse complement strand
CAGAAGCTTTGGATTCATGTAATGCCCCCGGCGACCTTCTAACCTCTTTTGGATAAGGTCGTAGTCCCCCTTCAAGTAAACGAGCTTTACCTCCCTATCCTCTTTCAGGAGGTACTCGCGGTAGGATTTCTTCAAGGCGGAGCAGGCAAGAACCGCATTCTCCCCTTCACGAAGGCAGGTCTCAACCAACTCCCCCAGGATCTTCAGCCAGGGAATCCGGTCGCTATCGGTCAGGGGGATGCCCTGCCTCATCTTCTCGACGTTGGCTTTTGGATGGAAATCGTCTGCGTCGTAGAATTTCCAGGCCAGCTCCCTGGCTAGCATCTGACCGATGGTCGTTTTGCCGGATCCCGTTACGCCCATGAGAATTACTATCATTGGCTTATGATAAGCTACCGTTGCGACGGACCCTCCGGTTCCCTGAGCAGCCTTCGCATAAGTCTCGGGACGCAGTTTTTCCGCACCGAATTCTCCGGTAGCCCCCTCCAGGTGATCGTTAGCGCGCTCGCTCTCAGTTGATCGGTTAGTTTGGAGAATTTTAAATCGAATAACCGAGGGAGTCAAGCCGGTTTTAGGACATTCGGAAGGGATCCAATTAACTAACGTTTGTAAATTTTAGGTTGACAATCCTTCCAATTTCTGTTATCCATACTCGGTTCCTGTCTCAAATTAACCTTGTAAAGATTTCCCAGCAGTGGACGAGGTGACCTTTTATATGAAGCGCGAATTGATCTTATGGATTTGGAGCGAATTAAACAAGCTTTTCTCAGAAAGTAGCAAAAAGAGGCTTGAAAGAAAGATCGTTCAGTATAAAAACCGGTTAGTCAAAAATCCTTACCATCTCAACCTTTATCTCCGACTGGGAGACCTTCTTCTGAAGCAGAATCGTCCGCAGGCCGCTGCGGAGTATTATCGCACGGCAGCCGGCCTCCTTGCCCAGGGTTATCATTCTCGCGAAGTGACGGTGGAGTTGATTAAGATCTATAAGAAGATCCTGGCCCTTTCCCCCTTAGATGACCAGACCTGTAAGGATCTGGGCGAAGAATACAGCCGGATCGGACAACATAAAAAGGCTTACAACCTTTATTTCTCCGTAGCAGAAAATTTATACAGGCAAGGATTTTATGAGAAAGCCTTGAAGCTCTACCAATCTGCCTTAGTTTTCGCTCCGGACAGCACGATCATCTGTTCCAGATGCGCCGATATTTACTATCGGCTCGGGCGATCCGGGGGACCAAGAAAACCGGAGCAAGAAACGGTAGTTTAGAGGGCCCTGAGCAGAAGCCCTTATAACTTTCTCGGTGCAAGGAGCCCTTCCCTTTGGGAAAAACGCCCCGGGCGATGGGGGGCGACATTTTTTCGATCGAGAAGATCGTTTTTTTGTTGCAAACGGGAAGGATTGTTTTATGCTAGAGTTTATAACCCTGAAGCGCGATGGGTACTTATCAAAATTCAAAGCTCGATTTTCCGAGTGACCGGGACTCCGGAGGGCGTGCCGAACGTCTTGGTACTTATCCTGGAGGGCGCCGGCTCCGCCCCTCGGGGCTTGGATCGCAGAATGAGTGAAGCTTTGCTTTATCTAATTTCCAGTTTCTGGTTGGGCGCCGTGCATGCCGCGACGCCGGGCCACGGCAAAACGATCTCGGCGGCTTACATTGTAGGCGCGAGGGGCCGCCCCGCCGATGCCTTGATCCTCGGCATCTTTGTGACCCTGTCGCATATCAGTGGCATTGTGTTCGTGGCAGTCCTTGCGTCGCTGGGTCTACCCGGGTTGATCCCCCAGCGTGTGGAAGCTTATCTTGCCCTGTTTACAGGAGTCCTTGTGGTTGTAACCGGGTTGTGGATGCTGCTGACCCGGCGTAGTGGGTTATCTCCAGACGGTATTTTTCCCGGTCCGGTCCGTGATCACGATCATAGCCATGGGCAGGGCGCTTCCCACGACCCTGATCACGGGCACGTGCAGGGGCACGGACATGCCCTGGCGCACGATCACGACCACCCCCACGATCCCGCGCAGGGCCCTAGCCACCCCCCCGCACCGGATCATACGCATGATCACGATCCCCAGCGGGAGGTAGATCATCCCTTGGTCGCAGATCTTCCAGAGCACGGGCACCGGGAGGAATTAGGGTATCACAGCCATGGCTGGGGGGTTCGTCACACGCATCGGGTTGATGTTGTCACCCAGAGTCGGCCAAAGTTGATAGTCCTCCTCGGCCTGGGCATCGCGGGCGGCCTCCTGCCGGACCCTGCCGCCCTGGCGATCCTTCTCTCGGCCCTGGCCAACGGCAAGGTGGTGCTTGGCCTGGGTACGGTGCTCGTGTTCAGCCTCGGGTTCGCCTCCACTCTGGTTATCGTGGGCGTGGCGGCAGCCAAGGTGGGGCAGGCCGTGCTGGCCTGGCTGAGTGGCCCCTGGGCCGCAAGGATTCAAACGGGAACTGCCTGGCTGATCGTCGCCGTGGGCGTTATCCTTACGGCCAATGCCTGGCGTACGGTGAGCGCCTTGCACTGACCGCCCTTAACCTTTTGTCAGGAGAAACGAATGGAGGACTTCCCAATAAAACCCCCTCCTTCTCTCTCTCCGCTCAAATTCAAAATCTTCCTTAACTTTTTTTTCTTCTCGGAGGTGGTACCTGCTTTTAAATTTCCCCCATTTGTTCATTTCCTTGGCTAGCTCCTCTAACTTCAGCTTTTCATGGCGTTCACTTTTACGAAGCCAGTCCTTATAATTTCCAACCGCTTCGTTCAATTGGATCCAGACGCTGATCGAGTAAATGCCAACGGCCAGGGTAGTTTTAGCCTGCGAACTTATCTCCTGGACGTACCCGATAATGAAAGGGGTAAAAACGCATAGCCAATTGAGCAAGCAATTAATCAAAGGGATCCAAGAGGTCATAGAAAGGGTGAATTTAAATAGCGTTTTAGTTAACTTTGGCCTGGTCGGCGGGGAGCATACCCAGCCACCCGCTGATGTCCGTATACCAGATATTGCCGGCGGCATCGGCGGCGACGCTGTAGGGGCGGGCATCGGGGCGGGGGAGACGGAATTTCTTGAAGACCCCGTTGTGAAGTCGGCCAAGACTATGGGTACGCAGCATGCCAAACCAGACAGAGCCATCAGGTGCCACCGTCAAGCCGGCGAGTCCGGCCTTTTCATTGCTGGGAACCGGAAACTCGGCGAATCGCCCGTCCGCGTAACGTCCGATTTTATCCGTGCGAAACTCGAGGAACCAGACGGCTCCCGTGGCGTCGACGGCGATGTCGCTTGGGGAGCTGGCGCGGGTCGGCACTTCGATTTCCGTCATCTCGCCGGAGGGCGAGATCCGCACCAAGGCGTTGCCACTCTGCAGGGTGGCCCACGCCGTCCCTTGTGCGTCCACCGTAACGCCGAAGGGGCCTCCTCTTACGGACTCGATCACGTACCGGGTAAACTCGCCCTCCTTGAGCCGTGTAATGCTGTAAGAGGTTGACTCGGCGAACCACACGGAGCCATCGGGAGCGACGGCGATCCGACCCAACCTGGCGATGGGAGTGGATAGCGGAAACGAGGTGATCTCGCCGGATTGGGAGATGCGGGAGATTAAGCGTGCCGGAGAATCCGTATACCAGGCCGAGCCGTCAGAGGCGACGGCCAATCCCATCGGCTCCAGGTTCTGCGTGCCTTTGGGAAGCCGTTCGATCTTTCCGTTGCGCAAGAGCCCAATGGCGTCCGAGAAATCGATGGTGAACCAGATCGCGCCGTTGGGAGCCACGGCCACGGTGGTCGGAATATCTGTGGGATGCAGCATCGGGTACTCGATGAATCCGGGGTCGGACCATGATCCGAACCACCAGATAAGCCCTCCGGTCGCCAGCAACAGTACGATCGAAGAAGTAACGACCCAGACTCGCAGCGATTGCCCGCGTCGTATAGGCTGATCCGGTGCTGGAACAGGTATGCTCATGGTAAGATCTCCTTGATCTCGCGGGACCGAGCTGGCATGGCCGCGACGGGGCTCCGGGAGCGCGCAAGCCAACGGACCGCAAGGATACCGAGGACCATCAAAAGGATCAGGAACGCCACCCCGCCGACCAGGCTTAGGGGATCCACGCGGCTCAGCAGCGCTCCCCCTTCCATCGCGACCCTCCATAGCTCGGTATAGGGGGTCAGCGCGAATCCTGCGTAAAGGGTAGAAGGGTTCGCCGGGTCTCGTACCAGGGGTCCTGCTTCCAGATGAACCGGGAGGTTCCCCTCCATGAGGCCCCAGTTACGACCTCCGTCGGTGCTCCGAAACAGACCCCGATGGGTGGTGAGTACAACGATCTGTCCGCCCTCGGCGGTAGCGATGCCACGTACCGAAGTATTAGCTTCCGGCAGGGGTGCTCCGACCGCGTGCCAACTCAGACCGCCATCGTTGCTTTCAAATATCTGATCGGCGGCCGCCGCCCACAGACGATCGGGCTCCAGAGGATCCTGCGCGAGGGCCTCCACGCGGCCTTGGGGAAGTCCGGCATCGCGCGCGTGCCAGGTGCGTGCACCGTCGGCGCTCGTCCAAAGTCGTCCCCCCGCGATCGCGTAGAGGAGCTCCTTGGGCTTCGTAAGGACGAGGAGGCTATTCACCGCCCCCTCCGGAAGGCTTTCGCCGGCGCCTGACCACGAGCGGCCCAGATCGTCGCTGCGCCAGAGTCCCCCAGGGCCTGCTACGTACATTCTTCCGGCCACCGAACCGGGTACGATCGTGTAGGCCGGCGATGCCCCCTCCGGGGCTAAAATCTGCTGCCACACGTGACCGTCATCGGTCCGATAAATCCCAGAAGCGGTGGAAGCCAGTGCGCTCAAACCGTCGGCGTCGAACGCCACGGCGTAGACGCCACCAAACAGCATGGCAGGGGCTTCGCGCACCCAATTACGCCCTCCGTTCCGCGAGCGGAGGAGCCCTGTATCTGTGGCGAGCAGGAGGTGATTGACATCGATCGGGTTGATAGCTACTCCGAGGGCAGCGCTCAGGAAAAGGCCTGCATCCGCCGGGAGCCACGAGGCCCCGTTATTCGAGGAACGGAACAAGCCCCCGTAAGCGCTTGGATCGTGGGCATCGGACTCAGAAGGTCCCAGGACGACGATCCATATCGACAGCAGAAGAGGGGTCCACATGGACATCGGACAAAACTTCAAAGCAAAAAAAGGCGAGGAGCTCAACAAAACCGAGCTCCTCGCAACGTTAGGACTCCATACATGGTGATTACTGCTTGGGTTTACGCGACGTCTCGCCGGGGGCTAAGGTCACCTCCGCCATACGTGAGCCATTCGGTCCGGTCCACCAGTTCGAGGTGAGCGGGTACTTCTCCGAGTACGAGAGGGGTTCGTGGGCGGCTACACAATTTTGATAGCCACCGGTGATCTTGTAGCATTTTTCGTAGGCCAGGAACTGCTGGACGGTGTCGGTTTGTTGAGGATTGGCGATCATCCAATCGCGAATACCTTCCCAGGAAGAATACGCATCGCTACCGAACACGAGCTGTCCTCGAGCCGTATTTACCTGTAACAGCTGGGACCCTGCCGTATGGGCGCGATGGGCCGGATGGATGATGAGGCCGGGGGCGATCTCCATCATGCCGTCTACAACGACTGCCTTCCCGCGCAGGACTTTACCGTAGATCTGATCCAGGGTCAGCGGGGGATAGCCGCAGGCGGGCGTACGCATACATCCCCCCGGCGAGGTATTCACGGCACTGATCTTGGGGTTTGGATAGTTCAGCGCCCACTCGATGCCGCGCAGTTCTTCCTTCTGCACATAGAGAATCGCGTTGGGGAAGTCATCGAGCTGACCGGCATGGTCCCAATGGCCGTGGCCGATGACGATCTTGGTTACATCCTCGGGCTTAATGCCAAGCAACTTCAGCTGCTCTGGGAGCGGGGCCCAGTGGTCGCTGCCGGTCATCTTCAGATATTCCTGCTGCTTCCACCCGGAATCGTAGAGGACCACATCCTTACCCCCCTTGATCACGCCTACGTTCACAGGAAGGTCCACCGTGTTGATGTTGTTCATGGGATTATTACTGCCAGGAACGAAGGCACGGTCGGGCATGAAGGCACCAAAGGGCACTTTCATGAAGCGGCTACTCTCAACCAGCCAGACCGAGTACTGAATTGGCTCCTCAGCCGCAAAGACCATGGAACTCAGAGCGGTGACCGCCATAACCACCCCAAGCGTTACCAGTAATCCAAACTGTCCTGTTCTTGCTAACAGCCACTTTCGCATTTTTCCCTCCTGGATAGCCCTCACTTGTAAACTTGTGGCGTCTAAGCTTATTAACTACCACAAATCTACAAATGAGGAAGTTTGCCTTAGATGTTAACGTCTTTAAGTGGGAAAGACCTCTCGCTTTCCCCTTCATGGGTCTCTCATCTGGAGACACCATTCTTTAAAGACTTTAGAAAGACAGCTCATCACTTCATCCCCGATAAATCAGGCAACAAGCTTGCCAACGGCTCTCCACGCGATATCCCACGACGCTTTTTCCGGGCTCAGTTCGGTTTGTACTCCCCTGGCCAAAGCTCGTCGCTGAGTTTGATCAGTATGGTCGCTGCCCTCTGGCTTTGCGCTTGAGCGGCGATCAAATGCTCATCGCGCCCATCGTCGACTACTTTGACCATTTCCGCGATAGACTCCTGGTAGAGCCTGAGCGCTTCTGCATAATCTTGGTGGGCTTCCTTCATCGATGCCGGCGGTTGCAGTCGACGAAATCGACTCGCCGCCCCTTCGAAGTGCTCGGCAATCGGTTTGAGTTTGGATTTCAGACCGTTGAGATCCAATTCCCCTAATTTGTAATAAAGGCCGGCGAACGTCATGTTCACCGCACTCAGCTTTACCTCACTGTGGATCGGCCACAACGCCGAAGCGTAGGCCTCTTCTGCCGCGGTCAACGGGGGTCGCATGGGCTCGAGACTGTAACCGGTTCCTGCGCTACTCGTCCCGCTCGTCGAGGAGATGCTCTTCTCGCGCAATACGGCGAAGATCACCACCCCGATGAGTCCCAACAAAACCGCGCCGATCAGGAGCGTCTTTACGCGCGGCAGATGCATCCCGTGAGGTTGGTTAGATACGTTTGTATTGGAATCCATTACAGGCTTTACTCCTTTAAAAACGGTCGGTTAAATGGGGCAACTACCTTAAACCTTATCACTCCAGTGCTATACCAGAACGCTATACCTTGTCAAGCTCTAAATTTTAAATTTTTTTTGCTGCCCGGCAAAGCCTATGCGGCTGCCTTGTGATCTCTACACGAGCCTGATCGCCTGGGACCAGGCCCTCTGGTAGTTAGAAAAAACGTTACCAACGAATACGGTTTAGCACGATCCTGACCGCCTGGGACCAGACCCCCCCCATAGCGTCCAAGGTTCTCGAAGGATAGAGCCAGTTAAACCCGCAACGATCCGTCTTCAGCGACTATACCAAAAACATACCCTTTGTCAAGCTCCAAGAAAGGGTTTTTAAAAATTTTCTGCCGTCTGGGACCGGTTCAGGTCCCGGGGGCATAACCGAGATGGGAAGCGAGCCACTTCTCCGCGTCTTGGAGGTTCAGACCTTTTCGCAGCGCATAGGAGGCGACCTGATCCCGGTCGAGTTTCCCGACCGTGAAATAACGAGCCTGGGGATGGGCAAAATAAAGGCCGCTGACGCTCGCGGCGGGTATCATGGCACAATTCTCCGTCAGGTGGATTCCGATGGAGGGGGCGTCCAGCAGGTCGAAGAGTTTGAACTTCTCGGTATGATCCGGGCAGGCAGGGTAACCGAAGGCAGGGCGGATGCCCCGGTACTTTTCTTCGAGGAGCTCCTCTTTGGTAAGATTTTCAGTTTTACCGTAACCCCAATCGCATCGCGCGCGTTGGTGCAAATATTCAGCGTAGGCCTCCGCGAGGCGGTCGGCGAGCGCCTTGACCATGATGGCATTGTAGTCGTCGTGGTCCTTCTCGTACTGTTTCACCAGCTCTTCAGCGCCCAGACCGGCGGTGACGGCGAAGGCGCCCAGGTAATCCGGGAGACCGCTCTCCACCGGCGCAATGTAGTCCGCCAGGGAGAGGTAAGGCTGGCCCTCCCTGTGGGCCTCCTGTTGACGAAGCAGGTTGAACCGCATCAGCTCCCTGGTACGGGTCTCGTCGGTGTAGAGGACGATATCCTCCCCCTCGCTGTTCGCCGGCCAGAACCCGTATACGGCCCGGGCCGTCAACAGACGCTCATGGAGGATCTTGCGTAGGAGCTGGGTGGCATTTTTGTACAATTCCCGGGCCGCCTCGCCATACCTGGGATGGTCCAAAATTTTAGGAAACTTTCCTTTCAGCTCCCAGGCCACAAAGAGGAAGGTCCAGTCGATGTACTCCGCGATTTCGTCCAGAGCGACGTCCTTTACCACACGGCGGCCCAGGAAAGAAGGGACGGCCAGATCTTCTTTTCGCCATTGGATCTTCAAGCGGTTGGCGAAGGCCGTCTCCAACGGTACCAGATCTGTCTCCTTCTTTTTCCCATAGATGGCGCGCAGGCGCTCCTGGTTTACGCGGTTGCTCCGGTCGAAGGCCTCCTTTTGCCTGGGATCCAACAAGCTCGCAACGACCCCTACCGCCCGCGAGGCATCGAGGACGTGCACGGCGCTTGCGCTGTACTCGGGGGCGATTTTAACGGCCGTATGCTGGGCGCTGGTCGTCGCGCCGCCGATCAGGAGCGGAATCTTAAAGCCCCGACGTTCCATCTCCTTCGCCACGGAAACCATTTCGTCAAGGGACGGCGTAATTAACCCGCTCAACCCGATGATATCCGCCTTTTCATCGAGGGCGGTTTGCAAAATCTTGTCGCAGGGGACCATCACTCCCAGGTCGATGATCTCGTAGTTGTTGCACCCCAGCACGACCCCCACGATGTTCTTACCGATGTCGTGCACGTCCCCTTTAACGGTCGCCAGCACGATCTTGCCCTGGGAGGAAGAATGGGTCTTCTCCGCCTCCATAAAGGGGAGAAGATAAGCCACCGCTTTTTTCATGGCCCGCGCGCTCTTGACCACTTGGGGGAGGAACATCTTGCCGGCTCCGAACAGGTCGCCGACGATCTTCATGCCGTCCATCAACGGGCCTTCGATGATGTCGAGGGGCCTGGGGTATTTGCGCCGCGCCTCTTCAACGTCCTGATCCAGAAAGTCCACCACTCCCTTCACCAGCGCGTAAGACAGGCGCTCTTCTACGCTGCCTGTACGCCACGACAGGTCGAACTCCTTCTTATGGCCCTGGCCTTTGATCGTTTCGGCAAACTCCACCATCCGCTCGGTGGCGTCCGCCCGCCGGTTGAAGATAAGGTCCTCCACACGTTCGAGGAGATCCTTGGGAATCTCCTCGTAGATCGCGAGCTGCCCTGCATTGACGATGCCCATGTCCATCCCGGCGCGGATGGCGTGGTAAAGAAAAGCGGAATGGATGGCCTCCCGCACCACTTCGTTTCCACGAAACGAAAAGGAAAGGTTGCTAACGCCGCCACTGACCTTGGCCCCGGGGCAGGTTTGCTTGAGGATCTTCGTCGCCTCAATGAAGTTGATGGCAAAGTGATTATGTTCCTCGATGCCGGTGGCAATGGCCAAGATGTTGGGATCGAAAATGATATCCAGCGGGTCGAATCCCACCTCCTCCGTGAGGAGTTTATACGCGCGCCGGCAAATCTCCACCTTGCGCTCGATGGTTTCAGCCTGGCCCAGCTCGTCGAAAGCCATGACCACCACGCCGGCGCCGTAGCGCTTGATGAACCTTGCCTTCTCCAGGAAGTCGGCTTCTCCTTCCTTGAGGCTGATAGAGTTGACGATGGGCTTGCCCTGAACGCATTTGAGCCCCGCCTGGATCACCGACCACTTGGAACTATCGATCATGATCGGGAGGCGAGCGATCTCCGGTTCGGTCGCGATGAGGTTGAGAAAGGTGACCATGGCCTGTTCGGAGTCCAGCATCCCCTCGTCCATATTCACGTCGAGGATGTTGGCGCCGCCGCGTACCTGGTCGAGGGCCACTTCGAGGGCGGTCGTGAAGTCCCCCGCCTTGATCAGCCTGGCAAACCGCCGCGAACCCGTAACGTTGGTCCGTTCCCCGATCATAATGAAATTGCTGTCAGGGCGGATGGTCAAGGTCTCCAGCCCACTGAACTGGGTGTACCGCTCTTTGAATACGGGGAGGCTCCTCGGTTTAAGGCCCTCCACCGCCCGGACGATGGCCCGGATATGATCGGGGGTGGTGCCGCAACAGCCGCCGAGGATGTTGACAAAACCGCTGGAAGCAAACTCCTGAAGATACCGGGCCGTCGTCTCCGGTCGCTCGTCATATTCCCCGAAGGCGTTGGGGAGACCCGCGTTGGGGTAGCAGCTCACATAGGTCGGGCTGATCGCCGAGAGCTCGGCCAGATAAGGCCGCATCTCACGGGCCCCCAGGGCGCAGTTGATCCCGATGCTGAAGGGCCGGGCATGGGCCACCGAGGTCCAGAAGGCGTCGATGGTCTGCCCCGAAAGGGTCCTTCCGCTCCGATCCGTGATCGTTACGGAGATCATGAGGGGCAGCTCGATCCCCTTTTCCTCGAACACCTCCTGGATGGCGACGATGGCGGCCTTCGCGTTGAGCGTATCGAAGATGGTCTCAATGAGAAGGAGATCCACTCCCCCGTCGATCAAACCCCGAACCTGTTCGGCGTAGGCCTCTTTAAATTTATCGAAGGTCAGGGCACGAAAGGCCGGATTGTTTACGTCCGGTGAGAGGGAGAGGGTACGGTTGGTCGGCCCTATGGAACCGGCCACAAACCGCGGTTTGTCTGGAGTCCGCCGGCTCCACTCTGCGCAGGCCTCCCTGGCCAATTCCGCCGCCTTGACGTTTAGCTCGTAAACTATGGACTCCAGGCCATAATCCCCCTGGGAAATGGCGGTTCCATTGAAGGTATTGGTCTCGATGATATCGCTCCCCGCTTCGAGATAGGCGTGATGGATGCCCTTAATGACGTCAGGTCGGGTCAGCACCAGGAGGTCGTTATCCCCCTTCACGTCCCGGGGGTGATCCTTAAAGCGTTCCCCCCGGTAATCTGCCTCCGTAAGCCGATGGCGCTGAATCATGGTTCCCATGGCGCCATCCAGGATCAGGATGCGTTGGGAAATCAATGGGTCCAGTAGCTCTCGTTGATTTGAAGCTTTCATAATAAACGTCGAATTTTTCTAAGACTTTGACTCGTGGTCCGCGGTAGAAAACCCTTTAGCCTTGTCTCAATCAGGAAATGGATAGATATTTAGTCTCCCTTCAACTGGGAGATCAATAGATATAATGTAGGGTGCCGCGCCCGGTTCGTCAACTTTGACGGGAGGAGCCTGGGCCGTCCGCCTCAACGTGCCGGTAGCGTTTGGCCAGCCTTTCCCGTTTCTGGTAAGCCTCCCGGGCGATCTGAACATCCTCCAGGAAGTGGGGGAGTTCTTCGAGTAACAACGCTTGAGAGCCGTCCACCAGGGCCTGGCTGGGCGCCGGATGGAAATCCACCAGGATCATGTTGGCGCCGGCGATCACGCCCTGGGCCGTGACGTGCAGGATATCCAGGATACCTTCAGGGGCGCTGCTGCGCATGCCGACGGAGTGCGACGGGTCAATACAGACGGGCATGCGGGTCAATCGCTTTACAACGGGCACGTGGGCGAAGTCCACGAAGTTACGGTGCGGATCCCCCAGATTTGTCTTCATCCCACGTAAGCAAAACACGACCTTGCGATTGCCCTCGCTGGCCAGGTATTCTGCCGCGTTCAGGGACTCATCCAGGGTGATCCCGAACCCACGTTTGAGGAGCACCGGGAACTCCTGTTGGCGTCCCACGATTTTGAGCAGCTCGAAGTTCTGAGCGTTGCGCGTTCCGATCTGCAACATCACGCCGGTCGGGTTGCCCGTTCGGTGGAGGGCCTCGTGGATCTCCAGCAGGTGAGACTCGTGGGTAATCTCCATGGCGATCACCTTGATCCCGTATTTACCGGCGAACTCAAACACGTAAGGGAGGCATTTCTTGCCGTGCCCCTGGAACGAATACGGGCTGGTGCGGGGCTTGTAAGCGCCCATGCGGGTGCAGACCTGCCCGTTCTCATGGAGCGCTTTCATCATCATCTCCACATGTTTGGGCGTATCCACCGCGCACAGGCCGGCAAAAACGTGGAGGGTATCTTGGCCAAAGCGTACCCCGTTATAGTCAAAATGGGTGGGGCGGCTATCATCCTTATGCCGTCCAAGAACACGATATTCTTCGGAAACCCGTACCACACGCTCTACGCCCGGGAGACTTTTCATATAGTCGAGGGAGAGCGATTTGGTATTCCCTATCAGATACACCTCCGTCAACATCTGCTCGGCGCCCTGAACGTGGTGAACGCGGACCTGGATGGGGTGGAGGTTAGCCAGATGGCTCATCAACTGCTTATAGTCCTCGCTTTCGGGACTTATATTGGGGGTCAGGATAAGGATCATACGTTTGCGTCTAAAAGGATACTCCAACGGGAGTGCTCACACGAAGGACGGACTCCTGTTGGAAGAGTTGCTTATAGCTGGACCGGATGTATTCAATGGAGGAATTCACCTCCTCGTTGTTCTCGTATAACAAAATAACGATCTTGGATTTTTCTTTAACGACTTCCTTGGATGGGGTCTGATACTGCCCGTCCGCTTCAAGGACGGTCAATCCTTCCTTAAACCGGGGGGTGATATATTCATCCAGAAATTTCTGCCACTCCGCTTCGGAGATGACCCCCCCATCGGGCTTGGATAAACCAAAAATAAGCTCGGTCTTAACAAGGACATTTCCGTAGAGCGGAACCCCCGCTGCGGAAAGTTTGTTGGGTTGCTGCGGGGTAGCGCGACCGATCTTTCCAGTCGTACAAGCTGAGACGTTCACTAAAATAAATAAGATAGATGTTAAAAAAAGCAAATGGAAATTTTTATACGGTGCATGTAGCGGGTATCTTCTCATTCGGGGAACTCCTTTCACACTCTCAGAGCTCGGAGGCTCGAAAAAAGGTATCGTCCGTCGGGACCGCCGGGGACCCTTGAGGCATTTCCTCAAAACCGGCTACGGGTCCCCTCCGTTCGCCTTATCGGAGAGCGAATCCCTATTTATGAAACCGCGTTTTACGCCGCGTTGGGTTCTCTGGGGGTTTGCACGGACATTTTAGAAGCGGCCCTCTTTCAGTTTCCGGCAGAGTTCTTCAATCCCTCCAGGCTGATGCCTGCTGCTTGCCTGCTTGCCTGCTCCCTCTTTCAGTTTCCGGCAGAGTTCTTCAATCCCTCCAGGAGGGTTTTTGCCGCGTGGGCTTCGAGGGTTCCCGGGTATCGATCGGCAACCCGTTCCAGGGCTTCCCGGGAGAGCCGTTGGTACTCTTCCAACTTTTCAGGATCCTTCACGTTCTTCAGCAGCCGGTAGTAATCCACCGCCAGGAAGAACTCGACCTCTTTAACCCTTTTATGCTGGGGATACGCCTTCAGGAACTGCTCCTCCTCGGCCACCGCCTTCATAAGGCCGGGGATGTCGGTTTTCACAAGCTTTGCGGGATCGGTCCCGAGGGTTTCGTAGAAGGTTCGGGCGATCAATTGAAACCTTGCGTCGGGGGCCCACCTTCCGTTGGGGGCCAGGTTCAGATATTCCCGGAAGCCGGCCAGATCGTAGGCGTACCGCTTTTCTCCTTCGGAGAAGGTGATTTTGATCCCGTACGTCTCCAATCTCTTCACCAGAAATTGGGCCAGCAGATCGCTCTGACCGTGGGCCAGGAAATCCTGGTTCAGCAGCTCGACCAGCCCCTGAACCTTCTCTCCCAGGCGGTAGAGGGCTTCGGCCCGGGCCTCGCTGCTGACTTTTTCCTGCGAGGCTTTAAACTCCTTATCGATTCCCACGAGGATCTCGCGAACGACCTCGGGATCGAGAACCACATGGGCGGAAGCAGGGGGGGAAGCGGCCAGGAGCAGGCCCACAGAAAGAAAGAGTGGGAGAATGGAGGAACGGGCGAAGGGCAGGGAGGGCAACGATCTTCGAAGCTTCATGGTTTTTCCTCCTCCAGCTCCAGGGGGAGGGGACGCCCTTCGTAGAAGTCGAGGGCTCCGGGATGGAGAGGTAGAGCCAGGGGGTCTTTCTCGCGGAGACCGGAAGATGCCTCCTGATACCCGACCGGTTTCAACTCGCTTTGGTGCTCGGCCAGGGTCTTAGCGATCTGATAGGCTTTTTGTCGGGAGAAGTCATCCCGGCAGACGAGAAGGTAAGATCCAAAGATGGCCAAGACCCTTAAAGGGACCGGGCCCTCCTCCTGAAACTTCCCCTTCCCCTGGGAGGCGTCGTTGGCGTCGTCGACCTGGAGAAGGGCCACATCGAGCTGTCGGCTCCCGAGGAGTTTCACGATCTCCACAGAATCCCGCGCCCTGGCCGCCATCGCCTGGCTCTCGGGAAGGTACGTGGCCAGGACCTGGGCGAGGGTCTGGCCCAGGGGGAAGGAGGGCTCCTCGGCGGCGCTGGTCAGGATGAAGAGCCGTCTCCTTCTGTAGACGTACCACTGTCGGTAGGGGCTGTGCCCCATGAGGAGCCCGGCTGTCCCAATTAGTATAAGGTTAAGAAATCCCCTTCGGTCCATACCGGTAGGCAGAAGGCAGAAGGCCGCGGGTCGTAGGCGACCTGTTCTCGGCCTTCGGCCCTTTGCTTTCTATCATTTGAAGATCTCCAGGGGAAGGATGGCCGAGACCGCGAAGTTGGGGACGTCCACCAGGTTTCCGATTCTAAGGTCCACGGCAACGCTACAAAGAACGTAAGCCTGTTCCCTCGTCAAATTCTTGTTCTTTGCCAGCCAGTCGATCATCTGAAGAAGCGCATCCCGGGCAGCCAGGGTGACATCCTCCGAGAGGTTCATCAAGGGGCCGAGTCGCGTCCCATCCAGGTATTGATTGTAAGGGACGACCTTGCCCTCAGGCTTGATCGGGAATCCCACGGTCGCGTAGAACTGGCTCGGCTCCAGCTGCTTCAGTTGATCGCCCCCTTCGAAATGGGGCTGACGAACGAAGGCTGCCAATCCTTTACGGACCTCCACCCGGACGGTTACGATGGCGTCCATCTCGATAGCTGTTCCGGAGACCTCGCCGTCCCCTTGGGCGAAATGGACGTCGCCGATGGAGAGCAGGCATCCGTTGACAAAGCAGGGGAGGAGGAGGGTGGTCCCTTTCTGCATTTGCTTGATGTCCATGTTGCCGCCATTCTCGCGGGGGGGGATCGTCCGAAGACAACGATCCTTATTCGTTCCTGTTGGGCCACAGACCTCCTTGGGCAGAGCGTCCTTAGGCTCCGGCGGAAGGACGAACCCGCCGGCCTTCCTCAAAGCCTCCTCCCTCTGGTACATCACTTCCGTTTCCTCGGGTCCCGGCGCAACTCCGATGGTCCCCATGAACCCGTTGAAGGGGATCCGGACCCCCGGCATATCCGGAGAAGTGGCTTCGAGCCGGTTCAAATCCCATCGCACAATATAAGGGTTGGTGAAAACATCCCGTAAGAACCCAAAACCCGGGACGATCACCGTATAACCGAAGGGGTCGGGTTCTATATCCATCAAGGTGACCGCCAGGACATCCCCGCGCTCGGCGCCGTTGATGAAAACCGGGCCGGTCAGGGGATGAATCAGGTTCAGGTTCGCAGCCACCACGTCGGCTGCCGTAGAGTTTCTCGTAAAAGCGTGGTCAAGGGCATCCCGGGTCTCATAAATCAGGATATCGCCAGGGTCCGCGGAGGCCACAGGTTTAATAGCCGGATGCCAGCGGTTGTGACACTTTGGATCGGCGCTGCATTGGGCCCCCGTCTTTGAGATTCGGATCGTCTTGGCGGAGACAAGGTGAGACAGCCCTAAAGTCAAAAAGGTAGCCAAAACCCATACTTCCCATCGCTTCAACTTCACCATGGTTTCCCCTCCTTACCAAATCCTGGCCGCCTTTATGTGGTCGCCAACGCTCCGTCGGGACTCAATTTGGCAGCCAATTCGTCTTTTTAATGGTGCTATCCCGTGAACCCGGTCACAATTCCATTAAACTTCTTCGGACCTCCCAGGAAAACGAAGTGCTGCCCCCTTCATTTTTGGAACTGCACTCCTTACAAAGTCGGTAACTTACGGCAAACGGGTAAAAGCATCCCCAACATAGAAAATACTACGTAGGTGAGGGTAAAATATTTACCCTGAGACGTCAATAAAAAAACAAATTCGTGCTCAACTTTATCTTTATCTCCGGCGGGTCCGCTGCCTTTTTTTCCGCTTATCCAACGAGCCCCTTCACGATCTGGCACCTTGGGTGAGAAGGACCCTCCGCGAGGCTTAAACCTTAAGCGAGCCTATTTTACAGAAAATTTGTAAATAGTGGTCTGCGAGTATTTTTCACCGGGTCTGAGAACCGTTGAGGGAAACTGGGGATTATTGGGCGAATCTGGAAAATGTTGAGCTTCCAGACAGAATCCGTAGCGCTGATAGTAAACTTTACCGTTTTTCCCTGGGAGGGCGCCCTCCAGGGAGTTCCCGGTATAAAATTGCAGACCCGGCTCCGTGGTATAAACTTCCAGGACCCGCCCTGTGGTCGGCTCGTAAACCCTGGCCGCCAACGCCGGGGAGCCGCCAACGCCGTTCAACACCCAGTTATGATCATAACCCCGGCCAAAGAGGAGTTGTTCGTCCTCCTGATCGATCCTGGCACCGATAAGGGCGGGCCGGGTAAAGTCCATCGGCGTGTTCTTCACGCTCCTCAACTCCCCGGTGGGTATCAGAGTTTTATCGACCGGAGTAAATCTATCGGCGTTGAGCAGCACCTCGTGGCCTAAAATATCCCCGGCCCCCGCCCCGGCGAGATTAAAATAGGAGTGATGGCTCAGATTAACCACCGTATCCCGGTCTGTGGTCGCCCCGTAATCTATCTGCCATGCGTGATCGTTGGTCAGAGTATAGGTCACAGTTACAGATAGATTCCCCGGATATCCCTCCTCGCCATCTTGGCCCAGGTAGGAAAGCTCTACCCCTACCCTATCCCCACCTTTGACCTCTCTGGCGTTCCATACGACCTTATCAAAACCCTTGACCCCCCCATGCAGGTGATGCTCGCCGTTGTTTCGTGCGAGGGTATACACTACGCCGTTCAAAGTAAATCGGCCCTTGGCGATCCGGTTGGCATAACGTCCGAGAAGGCAACCAAAATAAGGGTGATTCTTGAGATACCCTTCCAGGGTATCATATCCCAACACCACATCCCCTGGCTTCCCCTCTCGATCCGGTACCTTGAGGGAAACTACGATGCCCCCATAGTTTGTGATCTTCACCTCCATGCCCCCGGCGTTTGTCAAGGTATAAAGGTCCACCGTCGTCCCATCTGCTGTTTTTCCAAAAGGTCGTTTCTTAAGGTTCATGTCTGCCGTTGCCTTAATGCTGAAATCCGCAAAGGACCTCTTTTACTTCAATAACCCTTTCAATCCCCCAACCTTCCACCTTCCAACCTTCCACCTTCCACCTTCCACCTTCCAACCTTCCAACCTTCCACCTTCCACCTTTTCCTTCCGAAAAGCATTACAGCAATCAAACCCCGGGGAGTCAAGCTTAAAATACACCTTTAAGCCCTATATCGATCAGACCGGATTTGAAAGTGAATTTTCTTGACGACAGTGTAAATACAGGTTTACACTTAGGATCTGTAAGAGGAGCGAAGAAGGATGTTGCGCCCGCGGAGAATCCGGCTGAGCTGACTGAAAGGACTGGGTTCATTTAAAAATTTAATATGACGGTAAGGCGAAGAAGAGGTAAGGCCATCGAAAAGTATGAAAAACCTTTAGCTCTCCCTGCGTATGCGGAAATTCCCAAAAGATTCCATACGACTCAGATATGGATTGACCGTAGTAACCGTCGCAGTGGCCCTGCTGTTTACCTATGGGATGTGGCCCTGGATCCAGCCGATTCCTTCCCCCCCGTTTTATGCTGCTGTGATGATGAGTACCTGGTACGGCGGCTTAGGACCTGGACTATTGGCCACCCTTTTTTCCACGTTGATCATCGACTATTTCTTTGTGCCGCCCCTTTATTCGCTGATCCCCCCTTGGAGTAGCATTCTACTTCTAAGTGAGTTCGTGTGCGTAGCCCTGATCATCAACTCGCTAAATGAGGCTCGCAGAAGGACCGAGCAGGCGCTACGGAAAGCTCTCGATAACCTGGAATTGCGGGTTGAGGAACGGGTTGCAGAACTCGCACACATCAACGAAGCGCTGCGGGTTGAAATCGCCGAGCGCAAGCGAACGGAGGAAAAGCTCGGGAAGAGGGAAGCCCAGCTTGCTGAAGCACAACATGTTGCCCATATGGGCAGTTGGGAGTGGGATATTCCTGCGAACAAAGTGACCTGGTCCGATGAGCTTTATCGGATTTACGGTCTGAAGCCCCAAGAGATCGGCATTACTTATGAAATATTCTTGGACCACGTCCATCCCGAGGATCGGGAATTTGCTCATGAAATCATTCAGAGGGCCCTCCAGGATTACCAACCGTTCAGCTACGATTACCGCAATCTCCGCTGGGATGGAAGGGTGAGGGCGCTTCATGCGAGGGGAGAAGTTATCCTCGATGAGACCGGCAGACCCGTCCGGATGATAGGAACTGCCCAGGATATTACTGAGCGTAAGCTGATGGAAGACTCCCTGCGGGCCAGCGAAGGGCGCTTCCGGCTTCTGGCCGAGCAGGCGTCGGATATCATCTACCGATACCGCTTTACGCCGACGCCCGGGTTCGAGTACGTTAGCCCTGCAGCCACCCTGATCACGGGCTATACCCCGGAGGAGCACTATGCAGATCCTTACCTGGGCCTCAAGCTGGTGCATCCGGACGACCGGCAGCTCCTGGAAACTTTTGTGCAGTCTCCATCCTCGGTCGGTGATCCCATTATCCTGCGGTGGAGGCGCAAAGACGGAACGTTGATCTGGACCGAGCAGCGTAACGTTCCCATCTATGATGAAAAGGGCAACCTGGTAGCTATCGAGGGGGTTGCCCGGGAGATTACCAAGCGCCAGCAGATGGAGGAGCAAATCAGAGCCTCCCTGAAAGAAAAGGAGATCCTGCTAAGGGAAATCCACCACCGGGTTAAAAACAATCTACAGATCATTTCTAGCCTCCTTGACCTTCAGTCGGATTATATCCGGGATCCCCAAGACCTAGAATTGTTCAAAGAAAGCCTCAATCGGGTTAAGTCCATGGCCCTGATCCATGAAAAATTGTATCAATCCTCCAACCTGGCCAAGATAGACTTTGCGGAGTACGTTCAGAACCTGACCGCTCATCTGTTCGATTCGTATAGCCCTAACTCCTGGGCCGTGGACCTGGAGGTAGATATCGACAAGATTTTTCTGGATATCAGTACGGCGATTCCTTGTGGGTTAATCGTCAATGAGCTGGTCTCAAATTCCTTGAAATATGCTTTTCCGTCAGGTAGGGAAGGGAAAATCCGCATTGAACTTCGCTCGGAGGAGAGCAAGGGCGACGCGAGGGGCCGCCCGCGCTTCGCACTGAGGGTTAGCGATAACGGGGTGGGATTCCCGAAAGACCTGGATTTCCGAAATACTCCATCCCTGGGACTCCAGCTGGTCGTCAGTTTAACCCAACAGTTGAACGGGACCATCGAGCTGGATAGAAGCCGGGGAACTGCCTTTACCGTGACCTTTGTACCGCCTCAGCCCTGAAATTTTTCACCCCATGTCAGCGTGGAGGTGCGGTCCGCTTTTCGACAGGCCGATGGGGGTCCGTGATCCATTCGCTCCACGACCCGGCGTAAAGACGGCCCTCTCCAAGGCCGGCGTGGGCGAGCGCAAGGACATTGTGGGCCGCCGTGACGCCGGAGCCGCAGTAAAAAACCGTATTTTTTGCGGGAACCTCACCGAGTATCGCCTGAAAGCGAGTGCGTAGCTCTTCCGGAGGGCGAAAAAGGCCTTCGGGGGTCAGATTTCCCGCAAAGGGGGCGTTGACCGCGCCAGGTATATGACCGGCGACCGGATCCAGGGGCTCCTCCTCCCCCCAATACCGTTCTGGGCTACGCGCATCGACGATACGAAACGAGGGATTACTCCGCATGGCCTCCACCTCCACCGACGTAACCACGAGTTCCGGGCGGGGTTTCGGAGTAAAACGCCTGGGCGTCGGGGTCTCCGTACCCCT
>Ga0073934_10005288_pt1 | contig 20204 bp, 15 predicted proteins | sample LarsenN4metaG_FD_76834 | JGI IMG/M metagenome (GOLD analysis project Ga0073934, IMG submission 76834) | Hot spring sediment bacterial and archeal communities from British Columbia, Canada, to study Microbial Dark Matter (Phase II) - Larsen... ... | reverse complement strand
TGTCAGGCACTGAAGCTGAAGATTCGTCAAGCGAATTCAAATGATTAAACGACATATAGTCTCATTTCGGGCCTATTAAGGTGGGTTCTAGGCGCATGAGCTCTCGCCCTGCCCATAATGTGCCGACTTCACCGCCTAAAAGGTCAACAAACATGACCTATCGTCCATTTTTTGCTTGATCCCTGGGGCAGCAGGCAATAAATGTTGCCCTCCGCCCCAGCGTTCGGTTCTTTGCGTCGTCCGTCATCGCGCCTGCCGCCCGGGGTGTCCCTGTCACCTTATGTCTGTCCCCGGGGATCAGAGTCGAGGAAGCGCCATGGCCGAGAAGATGCTGAAATTCGTGCAGACCGCCCAGGCCATGCCGGACAAGCGCATGGCGGCGGACCGCGCCAAGGATTTCGACGAGATCTATCGGGAGTTCGCCGCCCAGAAGGCGGCTGAACAGGCCTCGCGCTGCTCGCAATGCGGCGTGCCCTTCTGTCAGGTGCATTGCCCGCTGCACAACAACATCCCCGACTGGCTGCGCATGACGGCGGAAGGGCGGCTGCAGGAGGCCTATGAGCTCTCCGCCGCCACCTCCACCATGCCGGAGGTCTGCGGCCGCATCTGCCCGCAGGACCGCCTGTGCGAGGGCAACTGCGTCATCGAGAAGGGCTTCGAGTCCGTCACCATCGGCGCGGTGGAGCGCTACGTCACCGAGACCGCCTTCGCCAACGGCTGGGTTTCCATCCCGAAGCCCAAGCGCGAGCTGGCGCAGTCGGTGGGCATCGTGGGCGGCGGGCCGGCGGGCCTTGCTGCGGCCGACCAGCTGCGCCGCCGCGGCTACAAGGTGACGGTCTATGACCGGCACGACCGCATCGGCGGTCTGCTGATCTACGGCATTCCCAACTTCAAGCTGGAGAAGCCCGTGGTGGAACGGCGCACCGCGCTGCTGGCCGAGGCGGGGGTGCGCTTCGAAACCGGCGTCGAGGTTGGGCGCGACCTGAGCCTGCCCGAGCTGCGGCGGCGCCACGACGCGGTGCTCATCGCTTGCGGCGTCTACAAGGCGCGGGACATGCAGGTGCCGGGCGTGGGCCTGGACAACGTCGTGCCGGCGCTGGACTACCTGATCGCCAGCAACCGCAAGGGCCTGGGCGACGCCGTTCCCGCCTTCGATTCCGGCGCCCTCGACGCCGCGGGTAAGCATGTGGTCGTCATCGGCGGCGGCGACACGGCGATGGACTGCGTGCGCACCGCGGTGCGCCAGGACGCGAAATCGGTGACCTGCCTGTACCGCCGCGATCGCGCCAACATGCCGGGTTCGCGCCGCGAGGTGGGCTATGCCGAGGAAGAGGGCGTGCGCTTCCGCTTCCTGGCGGCGCCCGAGGCCTTCGTGGGTGACCGCGCCGTGAAGAGCGTGCGCGTGGTGGCCATGCGGCTGGGCGCGCCCGACGCCACCGGACGGCAGACCGCCGCAGCGGTGGCCGACTCCTCGACCAGGATCCCGGCCGATCTGGTCATCAAGGCGCTGGGATTCGATCCCGAGGACGTGCCCGCGGTCTATGGCGAGCCCCAGCTGGCGGTGACGCGCTGGGGCACGGTGAAGATCGACCGCACGACGAAGATGACCAGCCTGCCGGGCGTGTTCGCGGCCGGCGACATCGTGCGAGGGGCCTCGCTGGTGGTGTGGGCGATCCGCGACGGCCGCGATGCCGCGGCGCAGATCGACGCCTGGCTGGCGACGCGAGCCATCGTCGCCGCGGCGGAGTAGGGGGAAGCGGCGATGGGAGGGGTCCGGAACGAGGGCGTGGCCTGGGCCGCACACCGGCAAGCCGAGGCCGAGCGCCTGGCGCGCGAGGGCATGTACGACCCGGCGGACGAGCGCGACGCCTGCGGCGTGGGCTTCGTGGCCGCGATCGACGGCACGCCCAGGCGCGAGGTGGTGCAGGCGGCGATCGACGCGCTGAAGGCGGTTTGGCACCGCGGCGCGGTGGACGCCGACGGCAAGACGGGAGACGGCGCCGGCATCCACATCCAGATCCCGCAGGAGTTCTTCAAGTCGCACGTCCGACGCTCGGGCCACGCACCCGACGCAGGCACGCTGGGCGTGGGCATGGTCTTCATGCCCAAGACCGACCTGGCGGCCGCCGAGGCGTGCCGCGCCATCGCCGAGGCCGAGATCCTTAACTTCGGCTATGCCATCTACGGCTGGCGGCAGGTGCCCATCGACGCTTCGGTGATCGGCGAGAAGGCCAACGCCACGCGCCCCGAGATCGAGCAGATCATGGTGGCCAACGACAGGGGCGTGCCCGACGACCAGTTCGAGCTGGACCTGTACGTGATCCGCCGCCGCATCGAGCGGCGCGTGATCGAGGCGCACATCACCGGCTTCTACATCTGCTCGCTGTCGTGCCGTTCGGTCATCTACAAGGGCCTGTTCCTGGCCGAGCAGCTGACCGCGTTCTACCCCGACCTGCTGGACGAGCGGTTCGTCTCGAACTTCGCCATCTTCCACCAGCGCTACTCGACCAACACGTTCCCGACCTGGTGGCTGGCCCAGCCGTTTCGAATGCTCGCCCACAACGGCGAGATCAACACGGTGCGCGGGAACACCAACTGGATGAAGAGCCACGAGGCGCGCATTGCCTCGCCGGTGTTCGGCGCCGCGATCGAGGAACTGAAGCCGGTGATCGCCTCCGGCAGCTCCGATTCGGCCGCGCTGGACGCGGTGTTCGAGCTCTTGGTCCGCGCCGGGCGCTCGGTGCCGCTGGTCAAGACGCTGATGATCCCCGAGGCGTGGCCCAAGAAGGAGGGCATGCCCGAGGACATCCGGGCGCTCTACTCCTACTGCAACTGCGTCATGGAGCCCTGGGACGGTCCGGCCGCCATCGCGGCAAGCGACGGTCGCTGGGTGATCGGCGGCATGGACCGCAACGGGTTGCGCCCGATGCGCTATGCGCTGACCTCCGATGGGCTGGTGTTCGTGGGCTCCGAGGCTGGCATGGTGCAGCTCGACGAGGCGCGCATCGCCGAGAAGGGCCGGCTTGGCCCCGGGCAGATGATCGGCGTCGACCTGGTGGAGGGCCGCCTCTACCAGGACCGCAAGCTGAAGGAGACCCTGGCCCACGAGCAGCCCTACGGCTCGTGGGTCGGCCACATCACCCACCTGGACAGCCTGATCCGGCCCGACGACGCGCCGCGGCCCAGCATGGAGCGGGACGTGCTGCGCGCCCGCCAGCGCGCGGCCGGTTTCACGCTCGAGGACCTGGAGCTGATCCTCCATCCGATGGTAGAGGAGGCCAAGGAAGCGGTCGGTTCCATGGGCGACGACACGCCGGTGGCGGTGCTGTCGGAGAGCAACCAGTACCGTGGCCTCCACCACTTCTTCCGGCAGAGCTTCAGCCAGGTCACCAACCCGCCCATCGATTCCCTGCGCGAAAGCCGGGTGATGACGCTCGACACCCGGCTGGGCAACCTGGGCAACATCCTGGGCCAGGATGCGAGCCAGACGCGGATCCTGCAGCTGCAGTCCCCGGTTCTGACCAACGCCGAGTTCGCGGCCATGCGGCGCTATATGGGCGCCGACGCCACGGCCATCGACGTCACGTTCCCGGTCAGCAGCGATCCCGACGCGCTGCGCGGGGCGATCCGCCGCATCCAGCAGGAAGCCGAGGACGCGGTGCGCGGCGGCAGCGTGCACGTGATCCTGACCGACGAACAGGTGAGCGCCGAACGCGTGGGCGTTCCCATGATCCTGGCCGCCGGCGCCGTGCACAGCCACCTGGTGCGGCAGAACCTGCGCACCTTCACCTCGCTGAACGTGCGCTCGGCCGAGTGCCTGGACGTGCATACCTTCGCCGTGCTGATCGGCGTGGGCGCCACCACGGTGAACGCCTACCTGGCCGAGGAGAGCGTGCTGGACCGCTGGCGGCGCGGGCTGTTCCCGGGCCTGGAGGCTGCGGCCTGCCTCGCCCGCTACAAGAAGGCGGTCAACGACGGCCTGCTGAAGGTGATGTCCAAGATGGGCATCTCGGTCCTGTCGTCCTACCGCGGCGGGTACAACTTCGAATCGGTGGGCCTGTCGCGCACGCTGGTGGCCGACTTCTTCCCCGGCATGCCCTCGCGCATCTCCGGCATCGGACTGAACGGCATCCAGCACAAGATCCTGCGCCTGCACGGCGAGGCCTATGCCGAGGACACGCAGGCGCTGCCGGTGGGCGGCATCTACCGCTACCGCCGCGGCGGCGAGCGTCACGCCTGGGACGGCGCCCTGATCCACATGCTGCAGACGGCGGTGGCCACCGACGCCTACCAGCTGTTCAAGCGCTACACCGAGGCGATGCGCGACCGCCCGCCGGTCGATCTGCGCGACCTTCTGGATTTCCGCGCCAAGGCGGCGCCGGTGCCGCTGGACGAGGTGCAGTCGATCACCGAGATCCGCAAGCGCTTCATCACGCCCGGCATGTCGCTGGGCGCCCTGGGGCCCGAGGCGCACGAGACGCTGACCATCGCCATGAACCGGATCGGCGCGCGCTCGAACTCGGGCGAAGGCGGCGAGGGGCCGGAGCGCTATCACCCGCGGGCCAACGGCGACAACGCCAACTCGCCGGTGAAGCAGATCGCCTCCGGTCGCTTCGGCGTGACGGCCGCGTACCTCAACAGCTGCGGCGAAATCCAGATCAAGGTGGCCCAGGGCGCCAAGCCGGGCGAGGGCGGGCAGCTGCCCGGCTTCAAGGTGACGGCCGAGATCGCGCGGCTGCGCCACGCCACGCCCGGCGTTTCGCTGATCTCGCCGCCGCCGCACCACGACATCTACTCGATCGAGGACCTGGCGCAGCTGATCTACGACCTCAAGCAGATCAACCCCGAGGCGCGGGTCTCGGTGAAGCTGGTGTCACAGGCGGGCATCGGCACGGTGGCGGCGGGAGTGGCCAAGGCCAAGGCCGACACCATCGTGATCGCCGGCCATGTGGGCGGCACGGGCGCCAGTCCGCAGTCAAGCATCAAGTATGCCGGCTCGCCCTGGGAGATGGGCCTGACCGAGGTGAACCAGGTCCTTACGCTGAACCGCCTGCGACACCGCGTGCGCCTGCAGGTGGACGGCGGCATCCGCACCGGCCGAGACGTGGTGATCGGCGCCATGATGGGTGCCGAGGAGTTCGGCGTGGGCACAGCCTCGCTGGTGGCGATGGGCTGCATCATGGTGCGCCAGTGCCACTCCAACGCCTGCCCGGTGGGCGTATGCACCCAGAACCCGGCCCTGCGCGCCAAGTTCGAGGGCACGCCGGAGAAAGTGGTGAACCTCTTCTCGTTCCTGGCCGAGGAGGTGCGCGAGATCCTGGCCGGGCTGGGCTTCCGCTCGCTGGACGAGGTGGTGGGGCGCACGGACCTGCTGATGCAGGTGAGCCGCGGCTCGCGCTACCTGGACGACCTCGACCTCAACCCGTTGCTGGCCCAGGCCGACCCGGGGCCCGAGGGACGCATCTGCACGGTCCGGGGCCGCAACGAGGTGCCCGAGACGCTGGACGCCCAGATGATCGAGGACGCCAAGGCGGCGCTGGAGGGCGGCGAGAAGATGCAGCTCGCCTACAACGTGCGCAACACGCACCGCGCAGTGGGCACGAAGCTTTCCTCGATGATCACGCGGCGCTTCGGGATGACCGGGCTCAAGCCGGGGCACATCACGGTGCGCCTGCGCGGCTCGGCCGGGCAGTCGCTGGGCGCCTTCGCGGTGCAGGGCCTCAGGCTCGAGGTCTTCGGCGACGCCAACGACTATGTCGGCAAGGGCCTGTCGGGCGGCACGATCATGCTGCGCCCGCTGGCCTCCAGCCCGCTCGTGGCCCAGGACAACACGATCATCGGCAACACCGTGCTCTACGGCGCCACGGCAGGAAGGCTCTTCGCCGCGGGCCAGGCGGGCGAGCGCTTCGCCGTGCGCAACTCGGGCGCGCTGGCGGTGGTGGAGGGCTGCGGCTCGAACGGGTGCGAATACATGACCGGCGGCACGGCGGTGATCCTGGGCCGCGTCGGCGACAACTTCGCCGCCGGCATGTCGGGCGGCATGGCCTTCGTCTACGACGCGGACGGCGTGCTGCCCGAGCGCATCAACGGCGATTCGGTCCTGCACGTGCGCGTGGAGAGCGCACACTGGGAAGGCGTGCTGCGCGGCCTGGTGAGGGAGCACGCGCGCGAGACGCAGTCGGTGCTGGCCCAGGCGCTGCTGACCGACTGGGATCTGGTGCTGCGCCACTTCTGGCAGGTCGTGCCGCGCGAGATGCTCGACAAGCTCGAGCACCCGCTGAGCGATCGCGAGGAGGCGAAGCGGGCTTAACGCCCGCTCCGGAAGGAGCGTGCGGCCCTATGCCTTCTCGCCCTTGGCCTCGGGGAAGGCCTCGGTCTTCTTGGTCGACGGGGACTGGCCGACGGGGGCGACGGCATAGAAGAAGGTGCACTTCTCGGCGCCCGCCTCGTAGACCAGCGGCGTGTCCTTGGGCAGCCAGATCATGTCGCCGGGGCCCATCCTGTAGCGCGTGTCGCCCACCTTGATGGAGCAGTGGCCGTCCATGACATACAGCACCTCGTCGTAGGTGACGGTCCACGGCATGCTGCAGTGCTGCATGGTGCCGATGCCGGCGCCGAACGAGGTGGAATAGCCTGCATTCACGACGGGCACGGTCTTCATGCCGTCGGGTCGGGGCTTGAGATCCTGGTCCTTGGCCCGGAACAGCTTTACGCCGCTCGTCATGGTTGTCCTCCCTGTCAGGTCACCCGTCCCTAGCAGGCCGGGACGGCCCCGACAAGGCGGCCCTGGCTCCCTCGCCGCGGCTCTGTTGCCCGGGCCCGCTTTTCGCTAGAGAGTCCGCCCGATGCGCCGCCTCCACCATTTCACCCTGTCGCCCGCCTGCCGCATGGTGCGGCTGGTCCTGCGCGAGAAGGGCCTGGCCTGCGAGCTGGTGCCCGAGCCCTACTGGGACCGCCGGGCCGACTTCCTGGCGCTGAACCCAGCGGGCGAGGTGCCGGTGCTGGTCGAGGAGGACGGCAGTGTGGTAGCCGGGGCCATGCCGATCATGGAGTACCTGGACGAGGTGGCGCCGCTGCCCATCCTGATCGGCGCGACCCCCGGCGAGCGGGCCGAGACCCGGCGCGTGGTGGCCTGGTTCGCCGAGAAGTTCCAGGTCGAGGTCACCCGCCACCTGCTGGGCGAGAAGGTGATGCGCCGTTTCAACGGCGGCGGCAACCCTGACTCCGAGGCGATCCGCGCTGGTATCGCCAACATCCACTACCACCTCGACTACATCGCCTATCTGACCGAGCGGCGGAACTGGCTGGCGGGGCATTCGTACTCCATCGCCGACATCGCCGCGGCCGCGCACATGTCGGTGCTCGATTATCTGGGCGACGTGCCATGGGCCAAACATGAGGGCGCGCGGGAGTGGTACGCGCGGCTGAAGTCGCGCCCGACCTTCCGCGAGATCCTGGAGGACCGGCTGCCCGGGTTCACGCCGCCCGAGCATTACGCGGACCTCGACTTCTGAGGGCGGCGGTGGCCGGCGCCCCGAAGCGGACGGCGGCGGCCGGGGCGGCGGACGCCGCCCGGGCGCGCGGCATGATCGAGGACGAGGCCAGGCGGCTGGGCTTCGACGCGGTGGGCTTCGCCCGCGCGGCGCAGGCCGCGGGCGCAGCCGAGGGGCTGCGGGAGTTCCTGGCCCGGCGCCTGCACGGCGGCATGGACTGGATGGAGCGGCGGGCCGAGCAGCGCGCCGATCCCCTGCGGCTGTGGCCTGCCGCGCGCAGCGTCGTGGTGCTGGGCGTCAACTATGGCCCGGAGAGCGACCCGCTGGCAGCCCTCGCCGAACGCAGCCGGGGCGTCGTCTCGACCTACGCGCGCGGGCGCGACTACCACGACGTGGTGAAGGTCCGTCTGAAGCGGCTGGCGGGCTGGATGGCCGCTACGTTCGACGCGGAGGTCAAGGTCTTCGTCGACACCGCTCCGCTCATGGAGAAGCCGCTGGCCGAGGCGGGCGGGCTGGGATGGCAGGGCAAGCACACCAACCTGGTGAGCCGCACGTTCGGCTCGTGGCTGTTCCTGGGCGAGGTCTTCACCACGCTGGACCTGCCGCCCGACGCGCCCGTGGGCGACCACTGCGGCACCTGCCGCGCCTGCCTGGACGCCTGCCCGACGGGGGCGTTCCTGGGACCGCGGCGGATCGACGCCCGGCGCTGCATCTCGTACCTGACGATCGAGCACAAGGCGCCCATCCCGCGCGAGCTGCGCCCGCTGATGGGCAACCGCATCTACGGCTGCGACGATTGCCTGGCGGTGTGCCCGTGGAACAAGTTCGACCGGGCGAGTGAGGACGCGGCCTTCGCACAGCGGGCCGAGACCGCGCCGACCGACCTGGCGGCGCTGGCCGGGCTGGACGACGCAGGATTCCGTGCGCGTTATGCCGGCACGGCGATCAAGCGCATCGGGCGCGACCGCTTCGTGCGCAACGTCCTGAACGCCATCGGCAACAGCGGCGAGGCCCGGCTGGCGGCGGCGGCCGAGGCGCTCCTGGCCGACGCCTCGCCCCTGGTGCGCGGCGCCGCGGCATGGGCGCTGGGCCGGCTGGACCCGGCCCGGTTCGCGGCGTTGCGGCCGGGGCGCCTAGCGGCGGAGGCTGATGCCGAGGTGCGGGCGGAATGGGAGGCGGCGGCGTGAGCGGGCGCCTGTTCTGCTTCGGGCTGGGCTACAGCGCGCGGGCCCTGGCGCGCGTACTGATGGCGCGGGGGTGGAGCGTGGGCGGCACCTGCCGCGCCGAGGGCAAGGCCGCCATGCTGCGCGGCGAGGGCCTGGCGGCGGTGGCCTGGGACGGGCCGCACGGCGTCGATGCCGTGCGCGAGGCGCTGGACAGGGCCACGCACCTGCTGGCCTCGGTGCCGCCGGGCGAAGCGGGCGATCCCGTCATCGACGCCTTCGCCGCCGACCTGGTCCACCACGAGGGGCTGGCGTGGATCGGGTATCTCTCGACCACCGGGGTCTACGGCGACCACGGCGGCGCCTGGGTGGACGAGGATGCCGAGCTGCGCCCCGCAGGCGAGCGGGGCCAGCGGCGCGTGCTGGCGGAGCGGCTGTGGATGAACTTCTGGGATGGGCACGGCCTGCCGGTGCACGTCTTCCGCCTGGCCGGCATCTACGGGCCGGGGCGCAGCGTGCTGGACCAGGTGCGGGCCGGCACGGCCCGGCGCGTGGCGCGGCCGGGCCACGCCTTCTCGCGTGTCCACGTCGACGACATCGCGCAGGTGCTGGCGGCCTCGATCGCGCGGCCGGCGGGCGGGCGCACCTACAACGTGTGCGACGACGAGCCGGCCGAGGCCGCGGCCGTGGTGGAGGAGGCCTGCCGCCTGCTGGGTGTACCCCCGCCGCCGCTGGTGCCCTTCGAGGAGGCGGCCCCCGCCATGTCGGCCATGGGTCGCAGCTTCTTCGACGACAACAAGCGCGTCAGCAACGCGCGGATCAAGAACGAGCTGGGCGTCGTGCTGCGCTATCCCAGCTATCGCGCGGGGCTGGCCGGTGTGCTGGCGTCGGAGAGCTCCTCGACCAGCTCGTAGACCTCCACCTCGGTGTGGCGGCCCTTGGGGACGACCGAATCCATGTAGCGGAAACGGAAGCGGCCGCTCACGGCCGCGGCGACGGCGCCGCTGGCAAGGATGCGGGTGTTGAAGCGGGTGTTGAGCCCCTCGAGCCGGGCGGCGACGTTGATCGTGTCGCCCAGCGCCGTGTATTCCAGCCGCTCGCTGTCGCCCACGTTGCCCACCACCGCGTCGCCGGTGTGGACCCCGAAGCGGGTGATGAGCTGGGGCAGGCCCTTGGCCTGCTGGGCGCGGTTGAACTCCGCAACCCGGTCCTTCAGCACCAGGGCGCAGCGGCAGCACAGGGCCACGTGGTCGTCCACCGGCTCGGGGGCGTTCCACATGGCGAAGACGGCGTCGCCGATCAGCTCGTTGATCGTGCCGCCGTACTCGTGGACGCCGTGCGTCATGACGTGGAAGTACTCGGTCAGGAACTGCAGCAGGACCTCGGGATCGGAGTCCTCGGAGATCGTCGTGAAGTCCTGGATGTCGGTGAACAGGATGGAGAGCGGCTTGCGCTCGCCGCCGGGCTCGGGGTCGATCCCGGATTCGATGAGCTTCCGGACCAGCGCCTTCGGCATGTAGAGCCCAAAAATGCGCAGTGCGCCGCGCGCCCTGCCCAGCGCATCCGCCACCTGGGCGATCTCGCGCACGCGCGAACGAACCGGTTTGCCGCTGTCGAGGTCGAACGATTCGAGGCGGCCGGTCTGCACCGCCAGATCGGACAGCGAGCGCGACATGCCGCGCGCGATCAGCACTGCGATGGGCACCGCGGCGGCCAGGATCAGCAGCGAGATCATGAAGGCCTGGCGGCCGATGATGGCGACGCTCTCGGTCAGCTCGGCGACCGGCGCCATGACGGCAATGTAGCCGCCGGGGCCCGCGTCCTCGGGCAGGGTGCGGGCGCGTGCGATCGTGCGCCGGCCGCCCGCATCGAACGCCAGGGAGGCCTGCTGCGGCCAGCCCTGGGCGGCCAAGGCGGCATAGAGGGCATCGAGCGCGGGATCGGCCGCGTCCTGGATGCGCGGCGTCTGGAAGGCCTTGCCGCTCTCGGCCGAGGCTGCCTGCAGCAGCCGCCCGATGCGGGGATAGCCGATCAGCTCGCCATCGCTGTTGAAGATGACCGCCAGCGAGCCGGGGGTGATCGCCTGCGACAGCAGGAAGTTGCCGAGCTGGGGCAAGGTCACGTCCGCCCCGATCACGCCGTTCCGCGAGGCCAGCCGCTGGGCGAACGTCACGCCCACGATCTTGGTGGAGGCGAAGACGTACGGGCGGGTCCACGCGGCCGTGCCCTTTTCCTGGGCCTCGGTGTACCAGGGCCGGGTGCGCGGATCGTAGTCCAGCACGAAGGGCGCCGTGGAGCCGAGCGTGCTGCCGTCCTTGTTGTAGAACGTCCACTGGGCGAGCTGGCCCTTGGCCTCGGACGGGATGACCAGGCGCACGGCGCGCACCGCACCGTCGGGCGGCAGCAGCAGCGTGTTCCAGTCCGGGGCGTCGGTCAGATCGACGACGTGCAGGAACGAGCCGTCCTCGTAACCCACGTACACGCCGTCCATGGCCCTGGCGCGCGCCAGGGCCTCGGACAGGAAGCGCACCTGGTCGGATCGCGAGCTGAGGCCGGGCGTGGCCAGCCGCTCGTTGATGGCCGCCACGCGCACGAACATGTCGATCTCGCGGAAGATGCTGCGCTGGCGCTGCTCGATGACGTCCATGCGGGCATCCATGAGCTCCTGTGCGGCCACCAGCGCGGCGTGCCGTCCCTTGAAGTAGTTGAAGGCGATGATCGCGCCGGCAACGACGACCATCGTGCCCAGGAGAACGGTCAGGAGATGAACTCGCAAAGGCCAATGGCGCGACCGGGACGGAGAAGGACCGGTAGCTAAGGTCGCAGAACTCCTCTCACCCGTGGCCAACGGGCACCCTCGCGGACGAAGACTTGGTTATCCTGCAAGGCTGACATTACGCTGTGGCGCTGTGCTCCACCATTGTTTCCGAAGCCTTCACCAGAACGTCATCGAGCGTGCGGCCGAGCAGCGCCAAGTCCTGCGGCCGCGACAGCCGATGGTCGCCGTCCTTTGCCAGGGTAACCGTCACGTCGGCGGCGGTCAGGCGTTCGGCCAATGCCGGCGCGGTGCGCCAGGGCACGTCGGGGTCGGCCATGCCCTGCAGCAGGCGTACGGGACAGGAAAGCGCGATGGGCCCGCGCAGCAGCAGGTGCCGACGGCCGTCCTCGATCAGCGCGCGGGTGACGGTGTACGGCGCATCGTCGTACGTGCCGGGCAGGTGAACGACGCCATCGCGCAGCAGGCGGTCGCGGGTGGGCTGGTCCCATGATGCCCACAGGAGGTCCTCGGTGAAGTCGGGCGCGGCGGCCAGTCCGACCAGGGCGGCGACACGGGCAGGCCGTGCGAGGGCGGCCAGCAGCATGAGCCAGCCGCCCATACTGGATCCGACCAGCACCTGGGGGCCCTCGGTGAGCGCGTCCAGCACCGCGATGGCGTCCTCGGCCCAGCGGCCGATGGTGCCGTCCTCGAAGCGGCCCGAGGAGGCGCCATGGCCCCGGTAGTCGAAGCGCACGAAGGCATGGCCGCGCGCACGCGCGTGCTCCTCCAGGAAGGCCGCCTTGGTGCCGGTCATGTCGGACATGAAGCCGCCCATGAACACGACGCCGGGTGCCCGGCCCGCCACGCGGCGGTAGGCAAGGCACGCGCCATCGGGACGTTCGAGGAAGGACGGGGCGGCCGTGGAGGGGCTGCCGGACATTCGCTATGCTTCCCGCATCATGCCGGACCCGGAGGCTAGCACCCGCCCGCGCGCGCCCGAAAGCGGCGTGCCCACGGTGCTGCAGGTCGTGCCGGCGCTGGAGGTGGGCGGGGCCGAGCGCGCCACGGTGGACGTGGCGGCGGCGCTGGCGGCGGCGGGATGGCGGGCGATCGTCGCCTCGTCGGGCGGGCGCCTGGTGCGCGAGGTGGAGCGCGCCGGGGCCAGGCACGTCATCCTGCCGGTGGACGCCAAGGGGCCGTTCGCCATCCGCGCCAACGTGGACCGGCTGGCCGACCTGATGGCCCGCGAGTCCGTGGACCTGGTGCATGCGCGCTCGCGCGCGCCGGCGTGGTCGGCCAGGGCGGCGGCACGGCGCACGGGACGGCCGTTCGTGACGACCTTTCACGGCGTCTATGGCGCGGGATCCCCACTGAAGCGGCTCTATAGCGGGATCATGGCCAAGGGCGACCGGGTGATCGCGGTCTCGGAGTTCGTGGCTGGGCACGCGCGGGCGCTGTACCGCGCCGACGACGCGCGCCTGCGCGTGGTGCCGCGCGGCATCGACATGGCGCTGTTCGACCCGGCGCGCGTCTCGGCAGAACGGATCATCGCGCTGGCCCGGCGCTGGGCCCTGCCCGACGGAGTGCCGGTGGTCATGCTGCCGGGCAGGCTCTCCTACTGGAAGGGCCATGCCGTGCTGGTGGAGGCGCTGGCCCGCCTGGGGCGGCGCGACGTGGTGGGGCTGCTGGTGGGGGCAGCCGCCCGCGACGGCGGCACGCGCCGGCGCCTGGAGAGAGCGGTCGCCGCGCGCGGGCTGGGCGGCGTGGTGCGGCTGGTGGAGGAATGGCACGACATGCCGGCGGCCTACATGCTGGCCGACGTGGTGGTGTCGGCCTCGACCGAGCCCGAGGCCTTCGGGCGCGTGGCGGTGGAGGCGCAGGCGATGGGCCGGCCCGTGGTGGCGAGCGACCACGGCGGCGCGCGCGAGACGGTGGTGCCGGGCGAGACCGGCTGGCTGACCCGCCCGGGCGACGCGGGCGCGCTGGCCGCAGCGCTGGATCACGCGCTGGGGTTGGGTGCGGCCGAGCGCATGGCGCTGGCCCGGCGGGCGCGTTCCTGGGTGGCGGGACGCTTCGACAAGGCGACCATGTGCGCGGCCACGCTGGCGGTCTACCGCGAGCTGGTGGCCGAGCCGGCCAGGGCCGGCGTTCCGGCGGCACGCCGCCGCGCCGCGCCATGAGCGCGGCGGCGGGCGGGAACATCCTGGTCATCAAGCACGGCGCCCTGGGCGACCTGGTTCTGGCGCTGGGGCCGCTGCAGGCGATCCGCGCCCACCATCCGGATGCGCGGATCACGCTGCTAACCACGAAGCCCTATGCCGCCTTCATGCGTGCCTGCCCGTGGATCGACGAGGTGTGGGAGGACGCGCGGCCCAAGGCGTGGCAACCCGGCCGCGTGCTGGCGCTGACGCGACGGCTGCGGGCAGGGCGCTTCGCCCGGGTCTACGACCTGCAGACCTCGCGGCGCACGGGCTGGTACATCCGGCTGATGGGCAGGCCGCGGCCGGAGTGGTCGGGCATCGCGCGCGGGTGCAGCCATCCCCACGCCGATCCCGGGCGCGACCGGCTGCACACCCTGGTTCGCCAGCGCGACCAGCTGCGGGTAGCGGGTATCGCCCGGGTGCCGCCGCCCGACCTGGCCTGGGCGGATGCGGACGTGCGGCACCTGGGCGTGGCGGAACCCTTCGCCCTGCTGGCCCCGGGCAGCGCGGCGGGGCGGCCCGCCAAGCGATGGCCGGCCGGGCGGTTCTGCGCCCTGGCGGCTTGGCTGGCGCGGCAGGGGATGCAGCCTGTGCTCGTGGGCACGGCGGCAGACGCCGACGCCCTGACGGCGGTGCGGTCGGCCTGCCCGACGGCCTTGGACCTAGGCGGGCGGACGACGCTGGCCGAGCTGGCGGCGCTGGCGCGCCGCGCGCGGCTGGCGGTGGGCAACGACAGCGGACCGATGCATGTGGCGGCGGTGGCGGGGTGCCCCTCGCTGGTGCTGTTCGGGCCGGCGTCGGACCCCGCGCTGACAGCGCCGCGGGGGCCGGCAGTGGCCGTGCTGCGCAGCCCGGACCTGGCCCGGCTGACCCTGGAAGAGGTGCTGGCGGCCCTGCCGTCATGCGCGGGACCCTTGCTTGACACCCCTCCGATTCGCACTACCTTGCGCCTCCCTTGACGCAACCTTAACCATCGGAACGCGAGAAAACCCGCCATGCAGGCCGCGGGCGCATCCTCGAACGTCGTCATCACCCTTCCCGACGGATCGGTGCGCGAGTATCCGCGCCCGGTGACCGGGGCCGAGGTGGCGCGCTCGATCGGGCCCGGCCTGGCGAAGGCGGCGCTGGCCGTGCGCGTCGATGGCAAGCTGGCCGACCTGGGGCTGCCCCTGTACGAGGACGCCAAGCTCTCCATCGTCACCCTGAAGGACGAGGACGCGCTGGAGCTGGTGCGCCACGACGCGGCGCACGTGCTGGCCGAGGCGGCCAAGGAGCTGTACCCCGACGTCCAGGTGACCATCGGTCCGGTGATCGAGAACGGCTTCTACTACGACTTCGCGCGCAAGGAGCCCTTCACCCCCGAGGATCTCGAGAAGCTCGAGGTGCGCATGCGCGAGATCGTGAAGCGCGACGAGCCGATCCTGCGCGACGTCTGGCCGCGCGAGAAGGCGATCGCCTTCTTCGAGGGCATCGGCGAGCACTTCAAGGCAGAGATCGTCCGCGACCTGCCGGCGGACGAGGAGATCCGCATCTACAGCCAGGGCAAGTTCATCGACCTGTGCCGCGGACCGCACCTGCCGTCCACCGGCAAGCTGCCCCTGGCCTTCAAGCTGATGAAGGTGGCCGGCGCCTACTGGCGCGGCGACAGCCGCAACCCGATGCTGCAGCGGGTCTACGGCACGGCGTGGCGCACCGAGCAGGAACTGAAGGACTACCTGCACCGCCTGGAGGAGGCCGAGCGGCGCGACCACCGCCGGCTGGGCCGCGAGATGGGCCTGTTCCACATCCAGGAGGAGGCGGTGGGGGCCGTGTTCTGGCACCCCAAGGGCTGGACGCTGTATCGCACCCTCATGGATCACGTGCGCCGCCGCATCGGCGCCGACGGCTACGAGGAGGTGAACACCCCCATGCTGGTCGACCGCGCCCTGTGGGAGGCGTCGGGCCACTGGGAGAAGTTCCGCGAGAACATGTTCACCTCGAAGGCCGAGGAGCGCGACCTGGCGCTGAAGCCGATGAACTGCCCCTGCCACGTGCAGATCTTCCGGCAGGGCATCAAGAGCTATCGCGACCTGCCGATCCGCATGGCCGAGTTCGGTTCCTGCCACCGCTACGAGCCCTCGGGCGCCCTGCACGGCATCATGCGCGTGCGCGCCTTCGTGCAGGACGATGCCCACATCTTCTGCACCGAGGACCAGATCACCGACGAAGCGATCAGGTTCTGCCGCCTGTTGCGCCAGATCTACGCCGACTTCGGGTTCGACGACCTGATCGTGAAGCTGGCCGACCGCCCGGCCAAGCGCGCAGGCAGCGACGACGTGTGGGACAAGGCCGAGAAGAAGCTGGCTGCGGCGGTCGAGGCCGCGGGCATGCCCTATACGCTCAACCCGGGCGAAGGGGCCTTTTATGGACCGAAGCTTGAGTTCCATCTGAAGGATGCCATCGGACGCACCTGGCAATGCGGCACCCTGCAGTTCGACTTCGTGCTGCCCGAACGACTGGACGCCAGCTACATCGGCGAGGACGGCAGGGAGCACCGACCGGTCATGCTGCACCGGGCCATCCTGGGCTCGCTGGAGCGCTTCGTCGGCATCCTGATCGAGCACTATGCCGGCAGGCTGCCCTTGTGGCTGGCCCCGGTGCAGGCGGTGGTCGCGACGATCACCAACGACAGCGACGCCTATGCGGCCGAGGTGGCCCAGGCGATGAAGGCGGCCGGGCTGCGCGTGATCCTGGACGCCTCGGCGGACAAGATCGGCTACAAGGTTCGCGAGCACGCCCTGGCCAAGGTTCCCGTCCTGGTGGCGGTGGGCAAGCGCGAGGCCGAGGGGCGCAGCGTGTCCCTGCGGCGCCTGGGCAGCGAGGGCCAGGAAGCCCTTGCGCTGGAGGAGGCGGTGGCTAGACTTTCGCGCGAGGCGCAGCCGCCCATATGAGATGTGGCGCCCGCGCCCCGATGCCCCGGCCGGATCCCGGGGTTTTTCCATGGGAGGACGTTAGATAGCTCGATTTCAAGCCGGCCCCGCCCCGTCCCGCGACGGGCCGCGGGTGAACGAACAGATCACCTCGCACCAAGTGAGGCTGATCGACCATCGCGGCAATCAGGTAGGGGTGGTTTCCAAGAGCCAGGCCCTTCAGATGGCGGAGGAGGTCGGACTGGACCTCGTCGAGGTGGCGCCCCAAGCGCAGCCGCCCGTCTGCAAGCTGCTCGACTTCGGCAAGTTCAAGTACGAGGCCCAGAAGAAGGCGGCCGAGGCGCGCAAGCGCCAGAAAACCATCGACGTCAAGGAGATCAAGATGCGCCCCGGCATCGACGATCACGACTATGACGTCAAGATGCGGGCCATCCACCGGTTCCTCGAGGAGGGCGACAAGGTCAAGGTGACGCTGCGCTTCCGCGGCCGCGAGATGGCCCATCAGGAGCTGGGCGCGCGCCTGCTGGACAGGGTGCGCGACGAGGCGGCCGAGAACTCGAAGGTCGAGCAGTCGCCCAAGATGGAAGGTCGCCAGATGGTGATGGTGCTGGCCCCCAAGTAGGGCTACGGGACAGCCCGTTTGGCCGGGCGCCCGGCTGCTTGCAATCGCCGCCGGGCGCCGCTATAAACCCGCCTCCCCCGAACGGGCCCACCCCGGCCGGGGCCGACCAGGAATCGTTGCAATGCCGAAGCTTAAGTCCAAGAGCGGCGCCAAGAAGCGCTTCTCCTTCACGGGTACGGGGAAGGTGAAGAGCAACCAGGCGGGCAAGCGCCACAACATGCGCAAGCGCGCGCCGCGGATGATCCGCGATTCGCGCGGCACCGCCCTGCTGGACAAGGCGGACGTCGGGCACGTCCTGAAGTTCCTGCCGTACCGGTGAGGCCAGTCCGCCATGGCACGAGTCAAGCGGGGCGTCCAGGCGCACGCCCGTCACAAGAAGGTCCTGAAGCTCGCCAAGGGCTTCCGCGGCCGCGCGAGCAAGGCCTACCGCGTCGCGCTGGAGCGGGTCGAGCACGGTCTGGCCTATGCCTACCGCGACCGGCGCGCGAAGAAGCGCACCTTCCGCGGCCTGTGGATCCAGCGCATCAACGCCGGCGCGCGCGAGCACGGCCTGACCTACGGCGAGTTCATGCACGGCATGAAGCGCGCGGGAATCGAGCTGGACCGCAAGGTGCTGGCCGAAATCGCGGCGCGCGAGCCCGAGTCGTTTAAGGCGCTGGTCGAGCAGGCGCGCGGGGCGCTTGCGGCGACCGGCTAAGGCCTCGACCGAGAGCCAAGGCGAACGAGGAAAGGCCCCGCAAGGGGCCTTTTGCTTGAGACGGAAGCGCTTGAGGACGGACGCCGACCCATGACCGACGACGTGGCAAGCCTGAAGGAGAGCCTGCTGGCCGAGGTGGCGAAGGCCGCCGACGAGGCCCAGCTGGAACAGGTGCGCGTGGCCGCGCTGGGCCGCAAGGGCGCGGTAACCGAGCGCATGAAGGCCCTCGGCGCGCTGGCTCCCGAGGCGCGCAAAGAGGCGGGGCGGCTGCTGAACGAGCTGAAGGACGCGGTCGCAAGCGCCATCGCAGAGCGCCAGCGGGCCCTGGGCGCGGCGGCCCTGGACGCCCGCCTGGCCGGCGAGCGCCTGGACGTGACCCTGCCGCCCGACCCCGAGCGCCAGGGCCGAATCCACCCGGTCAGCCAGGTCCTGGACGAGATCACGGCCATCTTCGGCGAGATGGGATTCACCGTGGCCGAAGGCCCGGACATCGAGGACGACTTCCACAATTTCGAGGCGCTGAACATCCCGCCCGAGCACCCGGCCCGGCAGGCGCACGACACGTTCTATCTGCCCGAGGCGCCCGACGGCGCCACGCGGCTGCTGCGCACCCACACCTCGCCAGTGCAGATCCGCCACATGCAGGGACACAAGCCGCCCTACCGCATCATCGCGCCGGGCCGCACCTACCGCGTCGACTCGGACATGACGCACACGCCCATGTTCCACCAGGTCGAGGGGCTGGTCGTGGACGAAGCCACGCACATGGGCCACCTCAAGGGCTGCCTGCGCGACTTCTGCGAGGCGTTCTTCGAGGTGAGCGACCTCAGGATGCGCTTCCGCCCCAGCTTCTTCCCCTTCACCGCGCCCTCGGCCGAGGTCGACATCGGCTGCTCCCGCGCGGGCGGGCAGCTCAAGATCGGCGGCGAGGGCGACTGGCTGGAGATCCTGGGTTGCGGCATGGTGCATCCCAACGTGCTGCGCAACGGAGGCGTGGACCCGGACCGCTACCAGGGCTTCGCCTTCGGCATGGGCATCGACCGCATCGCCATGCTGAAATACGGCATCCCTGACCTGCGCAGCTTCTTCGACGCCGACCTGCGCTGGCTGCGCCACTACGGCTTCGGCGCGCTGGACATGCCCACCCTCTTCGCGGGGCTGGCCCGATGAAGACCACGCTGGGCTGGCTAAGGCGCCACCTGGAGACCGAGGCCCCCGTCGTGGCGGTGGCCGAGCGGCTGGTCGGCCTGGGCCACGAGGTCGAGGACATCCAGGATCGCGCGGCCGAGCTGGCCCCCTTCACGGTCGCCTATGTCATCGAGGCGGTGCAGCACCCCAACGCCGACCGGCTGCGCGTGTGCCGCGTGGACACCGGCCGGGGCGAGGTGCAGGTGGTGTGCGGCGCGCCCAACGCGCGCACCGGCATGAAGGGCGTGTTCGCGCCCGCGGGCACCACGATCCCGGGCACGGGGCTGAAGCTGAAGCCCAACGAGATCCGCGGCGTGGCCAGCAACGGCATGCTGTGCTCGGAGCGCGAGATGGGCCTGGGCGACAACCACGACGGCATCATCGATCTGCCGGCCGATGCCCCCGTGGGCGCGCCCTTCGCCGAGGTCATGGGCCTGGGCGACCCGATCCTGGATCTGAAGGTGACGCCCGATCGCGGCGACTGCCTGGGCGTGCGCGGGCTGGCCCGCGACCTCGCTGCCGGCGGGCTGGGACGACTGAAGCCCTACGAGATCGCGCCGGTGAAGGGCCTCTTCAAGAGCGCTGTGAATGTCCACCTTCGCCTGCCCGACGATGCGCGGCACGCCTGCCCGCTGTTCGTCGGCCGCCAGGTGCGCGGCGTTAGCAACGGCGAGAGCCCGCGCTGGCTCAAGGACAAGCTGGTGGCTGCCGGCCTGCGTCCGATCTCGGCCCTGGTCGACATCACCAACTGGCTGACGCTGGACCTGAACCGCCCAGCGCACGTCTACGACGTGGCCAGGCTCAAGGGCGACATCCACGTGCGCCTGGGCCGGCCGGACGAGAGCGTGCCGGCGCTGAATGGCAAGACCTATGCGTTGGACGAGAGGGTGACGGTTATCGCCGACGATTCCGGTGCGCTTGGCCTGGGCGGCATCATCGGCGGCGACTCGACCGGGTGCAGCGCGGCGACCACCGACGTGTTCGTCGAGATCGCGCTGTTCGACCCGCTGCGCACCGCGGCCACCGGGCGCCGCCTGGGCATCGAGAGCGACGCGCGCTACCGCTTCGAGCGGGGCGTCGACCCCGCCTTCGTGCTGCCAGGCATGGAGGAGGCGACGCGGCTGATCCTGGAGTTGTGCGGCGGGGAGCCCAGCGAGCTCGTGATCGCCGGCA
>Ga0073934_10005287_pt1 | contig 20209 bp, 16 predicted proteins | sample LarsenN4metaG_FD_76834 | JGI IMG/M metagenome (GOLD analysis project Ga0073934, IMG submission 76834) | Hot spring sediment bacterial and archeal communities from British Columbia, Canada, to study Microbial Dark Matter (Phase II) - Larsen... ... | reverse complement strand
GGGCCAGCGCGGCGCGACGGTGCGCCTGCTCGCGGCCGACGGCCAGCCGCTCGGGCCCGCGGGCAGGCTGAACTACGCCGGCCCCAACGTCGATGCACGACTGGGCACGGTCGGCCTGCGCGCCGAGTTCGCCAACCCCGGGCTGGCCGTGCTGCCCGGGCAGTTCGTGCGCGCGCAGGTGCAGTCGGGCACCGAGCGTGCGTGGCTCGTGCCGCAGGCCGCGGTGCAGGCTGGCGAGCAGGGCAAGTTCGTCTGGCTCGTCCGCGACGGCAAGGCCACCCCGGCCCCGGTGGAGGTGGGCGGCTGGGTCGGCGCCGACTGGGTCGTGCGCAAGGGTCTGAACGACGGAGACGCGGTGATCACGAACAACCTGATCAAGCTGCGCCCCGGCGCGCCGGTGCAGCCGATGGCCGCGCCGCCGGGCGGCGGGAGTGGCGCAGACTCCGCGCCCGCGGCAACCGCCTCGTCGCCGGCGCGTGGCGCGTCGGCCGGTGCAGCGCCGGCCGCAACGGCCGCTTCCCGCTGAACCGCCGGGGTTGCCGATGACTTCCCGCTTCTTCATCGAGCGGCCGGTGTTCGCGGCCGTGATGTCGATCGTGATCGTGCTCGCGGGCCTCGTGGCGCTGCGCATCCTGCCGATCGCGCAGTACCCGGAGATCGCGCCGCCGACGGTGACCATCACGGCCACCTACCCCGGCGCCTCGGCGGAGACGCTGGCCACCACGGTGGCCGCGCCCATCGAGGAGCAGCTCTCGGGCGTCGAGAACCTGCTGTACTTCCAGAGCAGCAGCAGCTCGAACGGCCAGACGACCATCACCGCCACCTTCGACGTCGGCACCGACATCGACAAGGCCACGTTCAACATCAACAACCGCGTGCAGCTCGCCACGCCGCGCCTGCCCGACGAGGTGCGCCGCAACGGCGTGGTCGTGGCCAAGCGCTCGATGAACTTCCTTCTCGTCGTCGCGCTGAACTCCCCCAAGGGCACCTACGACTCGCTGTACCTGAGCAACTACGCGACGCAGAACGTGCTCGACGAGCTCAAGCGCGTGCCCGGCGCCGGCGACGTCATGGTGTTCGGCGCCCGCGACTACTCGATGCGCCTGTGGCTGCAGCCGGACAAGATGGCGCGCCTGGGCGTCACGACCGGCGACATCGCCGCCGCGGTGAACGCGCAGAACGCGCAGTTCGCCGCCGGCAAGATCGGCGCCGACCCGGCGCCCAAGGGCCAGCAGCTCGTCTACACCGTCACCGCGCGCGGCCGCCTCGTCGAGCCGGAGCAGTTCGGCGACATCATCGTGCGCTCGGGCGGCTCGGGCGCCGCCGCCGGCGGCGGCGTGCTGCGCCTGAAGGACGTGGCGCGCATCGAGCTCGGCGCGCAGAGCTACGACGCCACCAACAGCGTCAACGGCCAGCCGGCCATCGCGCTCGCGGTGTTCCTCGCCTCGGGCGCCAACGCGCTCGATGTCGGCGCGGCGGTCAAGCAGCGCATCGCGGAGCTGAAGAAGGAGCGCTTCCCGGCCGACATCGACTACCTGATCCCCTACGACACGACGCGCTTCGTCTCCGCCTCGATCAAGGAGGTGGTCACCACGGTCGTCGAGGCGGCGCTCATCGTCCTGCTCGTCGTCTTCGTGTTCCTGCAGACCTGGCGGGCGACGCTGATCCCGATGCTGGCGGTGCCGGTGAGCCTGATCGGCACCTTCGCCGGGCTGTGGCTGGCGGGCTTCTCGATCAACACGCTGACGCTGTTCGCGATGGTGCTGGCGATCGGCATCGTCGTCGATGACGCGATCGTCGTGCTCGAGAACGTCGAGCGCCTGATCCGCGAAGAGCACATGCCGCCGATGCAGGCGGCCATCGAGGCGATGCGCGAGGTGTCGGGCGCGGTGATCGGCATCGTGCTCGTGCTGGCCGCGGTGTTCATCCCGGTGGCGTTCCTCGGCGGCATCGCCGGCACGCTGTACCGGCAGTTTGCGGTGACGGTGACGATCGCGGTCGTCATCTCCGGCGTGGTGGCGCTGACGCTGACGCCGGCGCTGTGCGCGCTGCTGCTCAAGCCCGAGCACGGCGGCTGGAGCGAGCGGATGTTCGCGCCCTTCAACCGCTTCTTCGGCTGGCTGACGGCGCGCTTCGTGCGCGGCGTCGACCTCGTGCTGCACCACCGCATCGTCTCGCTGCTGGCCTTCGCGCTGCTGCTGGCCGGGGCGGGCTGGCTGTTCACGCGCGTGCCCGGCAGCTTCGTGCCGAACGAGGACCAGGGCTACATCATCGCCGTGGCCGCGCTGCCCGACGGCGCGACGCTCGAGCGCACTGAGAAGAGCACCGAGCAGATGCGGCAGATGATGAAGGACAACCAGGCGGTGGAGAACTTCTTCATCGTCAACGGCTTCGACCTCATCGGCGGCGGCACCAAGCCCAACTCGGCGACGATGTTCCTGCCGATGAAGCCCTGGGATCAGCGCAGGCAGAGCTCGCAGGAACTGGCCGGCGAGTTCAGCGGCAAGGGCTTCGCGCTCGGCGACGGCATCGCGTTCGCCTTCAACCCGCCGCCGATCCTCGGCCTCGGGCAGGCGGGCGGCTTCGAGCTCTACGTGCAGGCGCGCCAGAACAGCGACGCCGCGGCGCTGGCGCAGGTGACCAACGAGTTCCTGAACGCGCTGCGGGCGCGGCCGGAGCTCGACGGCCTGACGACCTTCTTCCGCCCCACCGTGCCCCAGCTGCGCGTGGAGGTCGACCGCGAGAAGGCGTTGGCGCTCGGCGTCAGCACGACCGACGTCTTCGCGGCGTTGCAGGCGCAGATGGGCTCGCTGTACGTCAACGACTTCAACAAGTCCGGGCGCACCTACCGCGTGACGATGCAGGCCGACGCCGCCTACCGCAGCCGGCCCGACGACATCGGCGCCATCCACGTGCGCAGCGCGACGACCGGGCAGATGGTGCCGCTGAAGGCGCTGATCCGCGTCAACACGCTCATCGGGCCGGAGCAGATCGAGCGCTACAACAGCTACGTCGCGGCCAAGGTGCTGGGCAGCACGAAGCCCGGCTTCAGCTCCGGCGAAGGCATCGCCGCCGTCGAGGCGGTGGCCAAGCAGGTGCTGCCGCCCGGCTACAGCGTCGAGTGGACGGCGCAGGCCTTCCAGGAGAAGCGCACCGGCAGTGCCTCGGTGTTCGCGTTCGGCTTCGCGCTCGTGATGGTCTACCTCATCCTCTCGGCGCTGTACGAGCGCTGGGGCGTGCCGCTGGCGGTGGTGCTGGCGGTGCCGTTCGCGGTCACCGGCGCGCTTCTCGCCGTGTTCCTGCGCGGCATGAGCAACGACATCTACTTCCAGATCGGGCTCGTCGTGCTGATCGGCCTGGCGGCGAAGAACGCGATCCTGATCGCCGAGTTCGCGATGCAGGGCATGGAAGCCGGCAAGAGCGCGATGCAGGCGGCGCAGGAGGCGGCCCGGCTGCGCTTCCGGCCCATCCTGATGACCTCGCTCGCGTTCGTGATGGGCGTCGTGCCGCTGGTGCTGGCCACCGGCGCCGGCGCCGCGGCGCGCCAGTCGATGGGCACGGGCGTCTTCGGCGGCATGATCGTCGCCACGTTCGTGGCGCCGCTGTTCGTGCCGCTCTTCTTCAGCCTGCTGGCGCGGAAACCGCGGCCGGTCCACAGCCACCACGGGGAGCAGGCATGAAGGCGCGATCGATCCGGGCGCGGCCGGCCGTGCGGCACGCGGCAAGGCGCGGCGCGTGGCTTGCCGCAGGGCTGCTGGCCGCGGGCTGCACGACGCTCGGCCCCGACCACCAGCGCCCGACGGTGGCGCTGCCCGCCGCCTACGCCACGCCGGCAGACCCGGCGGGTGGCGCGGCCGTGCCGCTCGCGCCCGACTGGTGGAAGCTCTTCGGCGATCGCACGCTCGACGCGCTCGTCGACAAGGCGCTGGCGTCGAATGCCGACGTCGCGCAGGCCGTCGCCCGCGTCGAGCAGGCCGATGCGCTCGTGCGCGAGGCGGCCGGGGCCACGTCGCCGACGCTGACCGCCGGCGGCAACGCGAGCCGCGCGCGGACGAGTGCGCGCTCGCGCAACAACCCGGGCGGCGTCGCGATCGAGGACAACGACTTCGTCGCCTCGCTGTCGACCTCGTTCGAGCTCGACTTCTGGGGCCGGCTGGCGCGTGCCAACGAGGCTGCCCGCGCGCAGCTGTATGCCAGCCAGGCGGCACGCGACACCGTGCGCCTGACCGTGGCCGGCGCGGTGGCGCAGGCCTGGTTCGGCCTGCGCTCGCTCGACGAGCAGATCGCCACGCAGCGCACGACGCTGCGCTCGCGCGAGGACGGCGTGCGCGTCATCGGCCAGCGCCTGGCCGGTGGCGCCTCGAGCCGTCTCGACGCGGAGCAGGCCGAGGTGCAGCGGGCGGACGCGGCGCTGCTGCTGCGCGAGCTGCAGCGGCAGCGGCAGCTCGTGCAGTCGCAGATCGCGCTGCTGGTCGGCGAGCCGGGCTGGGCGATGGCCGAGGTGCCACTGGCGACGCAGGCCGTGCCGCCGGCGCCGCCGCCGGGGCTGCCGTCGGCGCTGCTGGAGCGCCGGCCCGACATCCGGCGCGCCGAGGAGCTGCTGGTGGCGGCCAATGCGCAGATCGGCATCGCGCGCGCGGCGATGTACCCGTCGCTGTCGCTGACCGGCGCCTTCGGCTTCGAGAGCACCGATCTCGCTCGGTTGCTCGAGGCGCCTGCGCGCTTCTGGTCGCTCGGCTTCGGGCTCGCCCTGCCGATCTTCGACGGCGGGCGCAACGCGGCCCGCGTCGATGCCGCCGGCGCGCGCCAGCGCGAGGCCGTGGCGGCCTACCAGCAGGCGGTGTCCACGGCGTTCAAGGAAGTGGCCGATGCGCTGGCCAGCCTGCGTGCCGCGCGCGAATCGCAGCCCGACGTCGAGGCGCGCAACGCCGCGGCGGAGCGGGCGCTCGGGCTCGCGCAGGCGCGCTTCGAGGCCGGCTACTCCGGTTCGCTGGACCGGCTGGAGGCCGAGCGCGCCGCCGCCTCGGCGCGGCTCGAGGTGGTGCGCAACCGCGAGCGGCAGCTTGCCGCGACGGTCGACCTGATGAAGGCGCTCGGCGGCGGCTGGCCGGGTTTGCCCGGGCGCTGACGGGCCGCTGCCCACGCGAACGCACCGCCACAATGCCCCCGGTCGCCGCGCCCGGCGGCGTTGATGGAAGGGGCCCGCCTTGCCGAGCGACATCGAGATCGCGCAGTCCGCGCGCCTGCGGCGCATCGTCGACGTGGCGCGCGAGCGTCTCGGGGTCGGCGAAGAGCACCTGATCCCGTACGGCCACCACAAGGCGAAGATCGCCTTGCCCTACGTGCAGGCGCTGCATGCCGATGCCGGCCGCGCGGAGGGCCGGCTCGTGCTGGTGACGGCGGTCAGCCCGACCCCGGCGGGGGAGGGCAAGACGACCACGACGGTGGGCCTGGGCGACGCCCTCAACCGCATCGGCCGGCGCACCGCGATCGCGCTGCGCGAACCCTCGCTCGGCCCGGTGTTCGGCGTCAAGGGAGGCGCGGCCGGTGGCGGCCTGGCGCAGGTGGTGCCGATGGAGGACATCAACCTGCACTTCACCGGCGACTTCAGCGCCGTCGCGCTGGCGCACAACCTGCTGGCGGCCTGCATCGACAACCACGTGCACCACGGCAACGCCCTGGGCATCGACGTGCGCCGCATCACGTGGCGGCGGGTCGTCGACCTGAACGACCGCGCGCTGCGGCGCATCACCGTGGGCCTCGGCGGCGCCGCGAACGGCTTTCCGCGCGAGGAGGGCTTCGACATCATCGCGGCCTCCGAGGTGATGGCGATCCTCTGCCTGGCGACGTCGCTGGCCGACCTGAAGCGCAGGCTGGGTGCGATCGTGGTTGCCGAGACGCATGCTCGCCAGCCGGTGCATGCGCGCGACCTGAAGGTGCACGGCGCGATGGCGGTGCTGCTGAAGGACGCGCTCGCGCCCAACCTCGTCCAGACGCTCGAGGGCACCCCGGCGCTGGTGCACGGCGGGCCGTTCGGCAACATCGCGCACGGATGCAACTCGGTGATGGCGACGCGCACCGCGCTGAAGCTCGCCGACTACGTGGTCACCGAAGCGGGCTTCGGCGCCGACCTCGGTGCGGAGAAGTTCATCGACATCAAGTGCCGCAGCGCCGGGCTCGCCCCGCAGGCGGCGGTGGTCGTGGCGACCGTGCGGGCGCTCAAGTACCAGGCCGGTGTCGAGCTGCCCGACCTCGCGCGCGAGGACGTGGCGGCCCTCGCTCGCGGCGTCGTCAACCTGCAGCGGCACGTGCAGCTCGTGCGCGAGGTGTACGGCCTGCCCTGCGTCGTCGCCGTCAACCACTTCGCGCAGGACACGCCGGCGGAGCTGGAGTGGCTGCAGCGCTGGGGCGGCGAGAACGGGGTGCGCGTCGTCGTGGCCCGCCACTGGGCCGAGGGCGGGCGCGGGGCCGAGGACCTGGCCCACGAGGTGGTGCGGCTGGCGGCTGCGCCAGTGACGCCGCAGCGCGTGTACGAGCTCGAGATGCCGCTGGCCGACAAGCTGCGCACCATCGCCACACAGGTCTACGGGGCCGCCGACATCGTGCTGCCCGACGACGTGCGCGAGCGCCTCGCGCGGCTGGAGCGCATGGGCCACGGCGCGCTGCCGGTGTGCGTGGCGAAGACGCCGGCCAGCTTCACGGCCGACCCGGGCGTGCGTGGCGCTCCGCGCGGGCACCTGCTGCCGGTGCGCGAGGTGCGGCTGGCGGCCGGCGCCGGCTTCGTCGTGATGGTGTGCGGCGACGTGATGACGATGCCCGGCCTGCCCAAGGTCTCGGCGGCCGAGCGCATCGACATCGGCGACGACGGCCGCATCGTCGGCCTGGACTGATCGGCGACGGAGCTTTCTGCCCGCGGGCGATGGCCAGCACCGAGCGGCTCTACAAGATCGAGCGCCTGATCCGCGCGCGCGGCGTCGTCAGCTTCCAGGCGCTGCTGGACGAGCTGGAGGTCTCCCGGGCCACGCTCAAGCGCGATCTCGAGTACCTGCGCAGCCGCCTCGGCGCACCGATCGAGTACGACCGCGACGCCAACGGCTATCGGCTCGGCGCGCAGCCGGCCGGGCTGCCCGGGCCCAGGTACGAGCTGCCCGGCCTGTGGTTCGACGAGAGCGAGCTCTATTCGCTGCTGATGGCGCACCAGCTGCTCGGCAGCCTCGACGAGGAGGGCCTGCTGGCGCGCCACCTGCAGCCGCTGCTGGAGCGCATCCACCAGCTCCTGGGCAGCGGCGACGGCACGCCGGCCGGCCTGGCGCTGCAGCAGCGCGTGCGCATCGTCAGCGCCCTCAAGCGCCCGGTGCCCAGCCGCTTCTTCCGGCGCGTGGCCGAGGCGCTGCTGCAGCGCCGCCGGCTGCACATGCGCTACCTCACCCGCGGCCGGCGCGAGAGCGGCGAGCGGGACGTGTCGCCGCAGCGCCTGGTGCACTACCGCAGCACCTGGTACCTCGACGCATGGTGCCACCGCGTCGACGGCCTGCGCCGGTTCGCGCTCGACGCCATCGAGGATGCCGGCGTCCTTTCCGAGAAGGCGCGCGAGGTGCCGCTGGCGGAGGTGGCCGAGGCGATGGACGCCGGCTACGGCATCTATGCCGGCGGCGCCGCCGGCAAAGGCCCGCGCTGGGCGACGCTGCGGTTCGACCGCACCGCGGCGCAATGGGCAGGGCGCGAGCAATGGCATCCGCAGCAGCAGGGGCGCTGGCTCGACGACGGGCGCTACGAGCTGAGGCTGCCCTTCGTCGGCGAGACCGAGCTCGTGATGGACATCCTGCGCCAGGCCGAGCAGGTGGAGGTGGTCGAGCCGGCCTCGCTGAGGCGCGCGGTGCGCGCACGGCTCGAGGCGGCGCTGGCGCTGTACCGCGAGCCGTGAGGAACGGGCCCCTCGGACGGTGCCAACCGCCTACTTGCGCTGCAGCCGCATCACGTCGTTCTCCCGCCGCCACTGGAAGCGGTCGAGGAAGCTGTTGCCCAGCAGGATGAACGGCATCGGCGCGTCGGTCACGAGGGCCATCACGTCGTAGAGCTCGACCTCGCCGACACGCACGCGCTGCAGCGGCAGCATGCGGGCGCTGGCGATGCCGGCCGCCGTCTGCGTCTGCACCAGGCGGGCGTTCGTCAGGTCCAGCCGCAGGCGCGCGGCCTCGGCACGCGACATCGAGACGAGCGTCGCACCGGTGTCGACGACGAAGCGCACCGCCTGCCCGTTGATGGAGCCGTCGGTGACGAAGTGGCCGCCAGGGCCGGCCGGGATCACGATCTCGCGCCCGGCAGCGGGCGCCGCACCGGCGCCGAGGCGTGACGGGGCGGCGCCGACGCGCAGCCTCAGCGTCGTGCCGTTGTGCTCCACGACGGCGGCGTCCTGCTCCCAGCGCAGCAGGCGGGCGCCGCCGCTGGACTGCCCGACCGCCAGCACCACCGAGCGGCCCTGCATCAGGAGCAGCGCCTTGTCGCCCATGCGGCCGGCCAGCGCGATGTCCTGGGCCTGCGTCGGGCCGTGCAGGCCGGCCAGGACCCACAGGCCGGCGATGCCGAGCAGCCGGGCCCGCGCGAACCAGCGAGCCCCGGCGTGCGGCGTCATGCGCGGAAGTTGCTGAAGCCGAGCGGCAACTCGGCCAGCTCGCGCCGCAGCAGCGCGATGGCGGCCTGAAGGTCGTCACGCTTGGTGCCGCTCACGCGCACCGTGTCGCCCTGCACCGCACCCTGCACCTTGAGCTTGCTGGCCTTCAGCGCCTGCTGCACGCGCCTGGCCGTCTCGGCGTCGATGCCGCTCTTGACGGGCACCGGCAGGCGCAGGCGGTCGCCGCCGAGCTTCTGCGGCGTGCCCGAGAGATCGAGGTAGCGCACGTCCACGCCCCGCTTGGCGAGCCGGGCGAGCATCAGCTCGCGCACCTGCCCGAGCTGGAAGTCGTTGTCCGCCAGCAGGGCCAGGTCTCGCTGCTTGCCCCCTTGCGGCGTCAGCTCGACCTGGGCGCTGGAGCCCTTGAAGTCGAAGCGGGTACCGATCTCCTTGTTGGCCTGCTCGACGGCGTTGCGCAGCTCCACGAGATCGGGTTCGAGGACGACGTCGAAGCTGGGCATGGCAGCGAAGGATGGACCTCTAGAATTCTCGCATGCGACCCGGGCCGCCATCGAGTGCCAACGCGGCCGCGCCGACCTCGGCCGGCGCGGCGGGCGCCGCACCGGCGCTGGAGGTCGAGAGCCGCGCCAGCCTGCGCTCGTTCAACACCTTCGGGCTGCCCGCGGTGGCACAGACGCTCGTGCATGTGCGCAGCGCGAGCGACGTCAAGCGCGTCGTCGACCACCCGAGCTACGGCCGGGCGGCCAAGTTCATCCTGGGCGGCGGCAGCAACGTGGTGCTCACGCGCGATGTCAATGCGGTGGTGCTGAAGGTCGAGATCCTCGGTCGCCGCCTGCTCGAGGAGCGGGCTGACGCGGTCATCGTCGAGGCGGGTGCCGGGGAGAACTGGCACGACTTCGTCGCCTGGACGCTCGAGCAGGGCTGGCCCGGCCTGGAGAACCTGGCGCTGATCCCGGGCACGGTGGGTGCGGCGCCGGTGCAGAACATCGGGGCCTATGGCGTCGAGCTGAAGGACCGCTTCGAGTCGCTGGATGCGGTCGACCTCGTCACCGGCCGGCAGGTCACGCTCGACGCGGCAGCGTGCCGCTTCGGCTATCGCCACAGCGTGTTCAAGGACCACCTGGCCGGCAAGTCGGTCATCACGCAGGTGAGGTTGCGGCTGCCCCGGCCCTGGCAGCCGGTGCTCGGCTACCTCGAGCTGGAACGCAAGGTGGCCGAGACGGGCATCGCGCAGCCCGACGCGCGGACGATCTTCGACTGGGTCTGCGCGATCCGGCGCGCCAAGCTGCCCGACCCGGCCGCCATCGGCAATGCCGGCAGCTTCTTCAAGAACCCGGTGGTCAGCGCCGAGCAATGCCGCGACATCATCGGCCGCGACCCCGAGATCGTCCACTACCCGATGCCCGACGGCACCGTGAAGCTGGCCGCCGGCTGGCTCATCGATGCCTGCGGCTGGAAGGGCAAGACGGTCGGGCGGGCCGGCGTGTACGAGAAGCAGGCCCTGGTGCTCGTCAACCGCGGCGGCGCGCACGGCTCCGAGGTGGTGACGCTGGCCCGTGCGATCCAGGAGAGCGTCTACGGGCGCTTCGGCATCCGCCTGGAGCCCGAGCCGGTGATCGTCTGACCGGCCCTGCGCGGCGGCGCTCAGCCCGTCAGCAGCATCTGCTCAAGCTCGAGCCCGGTGAGCCGGCGTGCGCCGCGTGCCAGCCAGAACATGAGCGCCATCATCATCACCATCGACGGCAGCGCGATGACCGGGTAGCTGAGCAGGGTGAGGCGGCCGAGCTCGTGGTTGAACGCCTCGGTGCCGGCGGGGCTGGTGACGATCCAGCGCGCCAGCACGTAGTTGGCGATGGCCGAGAAGAAGAACGTGCCGGCCAGCAGCATCGTGCCCTGGCGCAGCTGGGTCTCGAAGGCGACCTCGGTGCCGCGCTCGGCGAGTGCCTTGTGCACGCGATCGACGTCGAAGATGTCGGCGTTGAAAACGAGGATGCGGATGAGCGGCTGGCGCGTCCATGCCGAGCCCAGCACGGCGAGGCCGATGGCCAGCGGAACCGCGGCCTCCTTGACGGCGAGCCACTGCGCATCGAGCTGCAGCAGGCCGATGCCGCCGGTGAGCAGCGTGCTGATGACGCCCAGCACCGACAGCCAGTTCAGCCGCCGGCGGCGCCATCCATCCCACAGTCCCCAGGCGAGCGGGAACATCAGAGCGAGCAGCAGGGCGCGCAGCGGGCCGAGCTGCGTGGCGCCGCTCAGCTTCATCAGGATCACGGCCGGGACGACGATCGTGATCGCGATCTCGACCAGCGCGTTGGGCTTCTTCGGCTTGGACATGTCCGCAAGCCTAACCCGGGCGCGCGCCCCCGGGTCCGATCCCGCGGGTCCGCGCCCGTGCCCCGGCGTCGTTGGCGGTGGTGGGCTCCTCGCCCGGCGCGGGCGCGAGGGGCGGGTTCAGTGCAGCAGGGCGCGCAGCCGCTCGAGCTTGCCGGCGTACAGCTCGCGCGCCTGCTTCGTGGGGCTGTTGTCGGCCGCCAGGCCCAGGTGACGCTCGGTCGACCTGGCGTCTCCCAGGGCGGCATAGGCCTGGGCCAGCCAGAAGTGCACCTCGTGCTGCTGCGGCTGCAGCCGCAGTTCGCGCAGCAGCAGGTCGCGTGCCTCGGCCGGGTGGCCCTGCTGCAGCGCGACCCGGCCGCGCTCGAAGAACTGGAAGGGGGCCTGCGGCTCCAGGGCGGCCAGCCTCGCGGCGGCGATGCGGGCCTCCTCGTAGCGCCCCTGGCTGCGCAGCAGCCGCGTCAGGTTGGCCCACGCCGACGTGCTGCGGGCATCGCGCTCGATCACGAATCGCAGCGCCCGCTCGGCCGCTTCGCCGTGCCCGGCACGCTGGTAGACCACGCCGAGCGTGTTGGCCGCGGCGACGAACTGCGGGTCGCGCCGCAGGGCCGCTCGCGCATACCAGTAGGCGCTGTCCAGTTCACCGCGCGCCAGCGCCTCGGCCGAGCGGTTGTTGAGGAACATCGCCACCAGCGTGTGCTCCGCCAGCGTCACCGTGCGCTGGCCGCGCAACTCCAGCTGCGGCAGGAAGTCGATCGTGAGCCACTGCGCGTCGTCCGTGCGCATCTGGGGGCCGTGGCGGCCGAGCATCACGTTCACGTGGCCGCTGACGAAGTAGAGATCCCCGGCACGGCTGTATTCGTCGTCGACGAGCACCTGCTGATAGGCCACGGGCAGGCCGAGGTGCTTCGCGAAGGCCGCCGTCATCAGCACCAGCGACAGGCAGTTGCCGGCGCGGCCTTCGAAGGCCTGGGCGGCGGTGCGGGTGGCACCGGCGTCGTAGGCGAGCTGCAGCGAGTCCTTGAAGTACAGCGCGTCGATGAGCGCCTGGCGGCGGTCCTTCCAGGTGGCGGGCAGTTCGAGCAGCCGATCGGCGTGCCGCCTCATCGGCGCGGACATCTCGAACAGCGAATCGGCTTCCGACTCGACCGCGGCGGCCAGGTCCTGGGTGCCTGGCTTGCGGAACAGCCCGTCCTGCGGCAGCTGCTCGGCCGACACGCTCGGCGGCACCTGGGCACAACCCCCGACCAGCCCGATGGCCGCCATGCAAAGCACCGCGCCGAACCGGCAGAGGATCCCTCGCCGCAGGCCACGTTGCGGCAACCGATGGACGAGCTTCATTCCAGCCTCCGAAGACGCAGGGATGCACCGAATTCGCATGCGCTGCCGATCCTACGCCCGGCGGCGCGGGTCGCCCATGCGGGCTGGCGGGGGCCGTTTCGCGGGCCGTGGGCCGGCCGAGGGCCGCCCGCCCGTTGCGCTCGTGCAACTGCCCTTGCGGGGGCAGGGGCGGGCAGGCGGGGCCGACCGCCTCGAAGCCGCGCTCCGCGCGGCTCCGGCCGCGGTCAGGCTTCGTCGAGAGACAGGCGCCGACGCACGCGCGCGGCGACGTCTCGCAGTGCCGTGTTGGTCGACTGGCTGGCGGCGTCGAGGATTTGCCGCGCATACGCCGGATCCCTCTGGAGGCGCTCGACGTGCAGGTGCAGGCCCTCACCGGCCAGGAGCCACTTGAGGTCGATGATCTCGACCAGCGACAGGGCTTGCGTTTCGCGATGCGAGAGGGCGTTCATGCGAGGATCGGGGCTGCGCACAGGAACCTTAACGGCCATTTCTCGCCTGAAGCTGACACGCCACTAGGGTGCAATCCCCAATGGTGGAACGTGGCTGCTTGAGGGCAGGAACACCGGCCTGCCGGGATTGCACCACCCGGCGCCTCGCTCGAACGCTGCAGCGCCCCCCTCGATCCGATGTCTCCTCCCCCCCCACTCACGGCTGTTTCCGACCTGGCGAGCCAGCTGTCGACCGCCGGGTGGGCGGTGCTCGATGCCGCCGCGATGCGCACGCTGGTGATGGCACAGGGCGGCACGTGCGGCGATCGCGGCGAGTCCGACGGCGCACCGGCCTGGGGTGCCTGGGCGCCGTTGTGGGAGGACCTGCCGCCGGACCGGTACCTGCGCGATGGCGGCCGCTACCGCCGCCGCCGGCACGGCAGCTACGTCGTCGAAGGCGGGCAATGCCGCCTCGTCGAACACCGCGCCCACTGGCAGCCGGTCGAATACAACGCGCTCCACGGCGGCATCGAGCGCTGGTTCGAGCCGCTGCCACCGAGCCTGGTGGCCGACCCTGCCTGGCAACGGCTGCTGTGCGCCGGCGGCGCGATCGCGGCGATGCTGCGCGGCCCCTCGCGCTGGTTCGTCGAGGCACACATGTTCCGCATCGACACCGCCGACGGCATCGGACGCCCGACGCCCGAAGGTGCACACCGCGACGGCGTCGACCTGGTCGCCGTCATCCTCGTCGCTCGGCGTGGCGTGAAGGGCGGGGAGACGCGTGTCTTCGACGCCCGCGGGCCGCAGGGCGTTCGTTTCACGCTGCACGAGCCCGGCAGCGTCCTGCTGCTGGACGACGAGCGCGTCATCCACGAGACGACCCCGATCCAGCCGGCCGAAGCCCGGGCGGCTGCAGCGTCCGCGCGCGACACGCTCGTGCTGACCTACCGTCGGGGTGGATTCCAGGGTCCCCCGCCGGCCCCGTCCCCTTGACCTGCCGTGACACCCCGCCGATGAACGCACCCGAGTCGCCCCTGTTCGCGGGCCTGGCCATCCAGCCGGCCGACATCGACGCCGCCGCCACCCGCCTCGCCGGGGTGGCCCATCGCACGCCGGCGCGCACCTCGCGCCAGGCCGACGAGCGCACCGGCGCGACGATCTTCTTCAAGTGCGAGAACTTCCAGCGCATGGGCGCGTTCAAGTTCCGCGGCGCCTACAACGCGCTGGCGCAGTTCAGCGCCGCACAGCGCGAGCGCGGCGTCATCGCGTTCTCGTCCGGCAACCACGCGCAGGCCATCGCCCTGTCGGCGCGGCTGCTCGGCATGCCGAGCGTCATCGTGATGCCGGCCGACTCGCCGGCGGCCAAGCTGGCGGCCACGCGCGACTACCAGCGTGGGCAGCGCGGCAGCGAGGTCGTGCTGTACGACCGCTACAAGGAGGACCGCGAGGCCATCGGTCGCCGCCTGGCGGAGGAGCGCGGCATGACGTTGGTGCCGCCCTACGACCACCCGCACGTGATGGCCGGGCAGGGCACCGCGGCCGCCGAGCTGATCGACGAGGTCGGGCCGCTCGACAAGCTCGTCGTCTGCGTCGGCGGGGGCGGACTGATCTCGGGCTGCGCAACGGCTGCGCATGCGCGCGTACCCGGCATCGAGGTCATCGGCGTCGAGCCCGAGGCCGGCAACGACGTGCAGCAGAGCCTGGCCGCGGGACGCATCGTCAAGATCGACACGCCGCGCACGATCGCCGACGGCGCACAGACGCAGGCGGCGGGCGCGCTGACGTTCCCGGTGATCCAGCGTCTGGTGCGCGGGGTCGTCACGGTGTCCGATGCACAGCTGGTGGCGACGATGCGCTTCTTCGCCGAGCGCATGAAGATGGTGGTCGAGCCCACGGGATGCCTGGCCGCCGCCGCGCTGCTCGAGGGGGTCATCGACGCACGCGGCCAGCGCGTGGGCGTCGTCCTCAGCGGCGGCAACGTCGACCTGCCGCGCTACGCGTCCTTGCTCGTCGACCGAGCGTCCTGAGCCGAGGGGCGTGCCCGCCGCTCCGCGCCCAGGTGCTGCGGCGACGTCACGCCCATCGAGACGTAGATGCTGGTCAGCGCCTCGACGCCCAGGTCGGCCGGCGTCACCCACTCCGCCGGCACGTAGAGCAGCCCGCCGCCCACCGGCACCGGTGCCGTCGGCACGAGCACGGCGACGTAGGCCCGCTCGCCGATGCGGATCGGCTCGGGCGTCGACAGCAGCGCCAGCGCCGCGGCGCCGCCGACGCCTCCGAAGTGGCACCACACCGGGCTCATCGAGCGCAGGCCGTCGGTGTCGCGCTGGGCGAACAGGCCGACCATCTTCTGCGCGAACTCGTAGACCGTGCGCACCACCGGGATGCGACCGACCACGGAATCCAGCAGCGACGACAGGCCACGCTCGAGGCCCGTCTCGACGGCCAGGCCGAGCGCGAAGATCACCGCGACGATGATGCCCACGCCGATGAGGTAGCCGACGATCTCCGAACCCGTCACGCCCAGGCCGACCTGGACGAGCACGGAGCCGATCGCGCTCCCCGGCCCCAGCCAGCGCACCAGCGTCGTCGCGCCCCACCAGAAGACGAACACCGTGGCCGCGAGCGGCAACGCGGCGAGCAGGCCGGCGAGGAAGACGCGCAGCAGGTGCGCCGCGGGGGCTCTCATCAGGGGCGCGATTATCGGCGGCGCCGCGGGCAGCGGGCCGCGTGGTGGCGGCCCGGCCCCGCGCCGCGTGCGGCCGCTGGGTTGGTGCTGGGTTAACGTCGCGGCCGGCCTTTCCCCTCCCGCATCGCAGACCAGGAGACCCCGTGAGCGAAACCGTCACCGGCCCCGCTGCCGCCGCCCCCGATGCCGACGCCGCCAAGCGGCTGAAGGAGCATGTCGAGAAACTGCTCGGCCGCGCTGCGGCAGAGAGCGAAGGCGCGGTGCAGATCGGCGGTCGGCGGCTGGACTACACGCTCTCGGCAGCGTTCCTGCCGGTGGGTGCCGAGGGCATCGCCGGCACCGGCGGAGAGCCGCAGGCGGCGGTGCTGGCCACGGCCTATCTGCTCAAGGGCGCGTCGCCGGCGGAGCGGCCCGTGTGCTTCGCCTTCAACGGCGGCCCGGGCTCGGCCTCGATCTGGCTGCATCTGGGTGCGCTCGGCCCCAAGCGCGTGGTCGTGCCCGACGACGGCTCGATGCCGCTGCCGCCCTACGCCGTGGAGGACAACCCTTACAGCTGGTTCGAGCACTTCGACCTCGTCTTCATCGACCCTCCGCACACCGGCTGGTCGTGCACCGCCAGCGAGGCGGCGCGCAAGAAGATGCTGTCGGTCGACGGCGACGCCGAGGCGCTGGCCGAGGTCATCCGCGTCTGGCTCACGCGCCATCGGCGCTGGGGTTCGGCGGTCTACCTGGCCGGCGAGAGCTATGGCACGACGCGCGGCGCGGCCATCGCCGACCGGCTGCAGACGCTCGGCGTGGCGCTGTCGGGCGTCATCCTCGTCTCGTGCGCGATGGACCTGCAAAGCCTCGTCTTCGCGCCGGCCAACGACCTGCCGTACACGCTGTTCGTGCCGGGCTTCGCGAACGCCGCGCAGTACCACGGCCTGCTGCGCGGCGGACTCGGCACCTCGCCGGAGGCGGCGCGCGCCGCGGCCGAGGCATTCGTGCAGGAGGACTATGCGGCGGCGCTGCACGCCGGCTCCCGCCTCGGCGAGAAGGAGCGTAGCCGCATCGCCAGGCGGCTGGCGGAGGTGACAGGCCTGCCGCGTGCGCTCGTCGAGGAGAAGAACCTGCGCATCAGCGACCAGACCTTCTTCTTCGAGGCGTTGCGCGACCGCGGCCTCATCGTCGGCCGCCTGGAGTCGCGGGCGACCGGGCCGATGGCCGCCAGCCGCACCCGCGAGTGGGAGTTCGATCCCGGCATCGAGGCCATCGCGGCGCCGTACACGATGGCGGCCATGGCCTACTTCCGCGACATCGGGCTCGACCTGGAGACGCGCTACCAGGTCCTGAACCACGAAGTCAACCGCGGCTGGACCTGGAGCCGCGAGGGCCACCAGGGCTCCGACCGCATGGGTTACGCCTCGACGAGCCCCGACCTCGCGCGCGCGCTGCGGCGCAACCCGCACCTGAAGGTGCTGGCCGCCAGCGGCCGATACGACCTCGGCACGCCCTACAGCGCCAGCGACTGGTCGCTGGCGCAGCTGGACATCCCGGCGGACGTGCGCCAGCGCGTGACGCACCGCTACTACGACGCCGGGCACATGATGTACACGCGGCAGGCCGATCTGACGCAGCTCAAGGCCGACCTGGCGGCCTGGCTGCGACCATCCCGGCCTCGTCGCCGCAACCCGTGAAGCCCGTGAAGCCGAAGCCCCACATCGCCATCCTGACCGGAGGGGGCGACTGCCCCGGCCTGAACGCCGTCATCCGCGCGGTGACGCTGGCGCTCGTGCGCGAGTGCGGCGCGCGCATCACCGGCATCGAGCGCGGCTTCCACGGCCTGGTCACGCGGCGCGTGCGGCCGCTCACGGTGCCCGACGTGGCCGGCATCCTGGCCGAGGGGGGCACGATCCTCGGCACGCACAACCGCTGCGATCCCTTCTGCTGGGAGGGGGCCGACCACTCCGCGGCGGCGCTGGCCTACGTGCGCGAGCTCGGCATCGACGTGCTCGTGGCCATCGGCGGCGACGGCACGATGCAGATTGCCGGCCGCTTCCAGCAGCTGGGCCTGCCGGTCGTGGGCGTGCCCAAGACGATCGACAACGATCTTCCCGCCACCGACCGCTGCTTCGGGTTCGATAGCGCGGTGGCCGTCGTGGCCGAGGCGCTGGACCGGCTGGCGACGACCGCCCGCAGCCACGGCCGCGTGATGATCCTCGAGACGATGGGCCGCGACGCCGGCTGGATCGCCCTCGAGGGCGGTCTCGCCGGCGGGGCCGATGCGATCCTGATCCCGGAGTTCCCGTTCTCCCTGGAGGCGCTGGCCGAGCGCGCCGGCGAACGGGAGCGCGAGGGCGGCAGCCTGCTCGTCTGCATCGCCGAGGGCGTGCGCATCGACGGCGAGGCCGTCGTGCGCGAGCTCGTGGCCGACCCGCATGCGCCTGCCCGGCTGGGCGGCGTGGGGCAGGTGCTGCAGCAGCGCCTGCAGCCGCTCGTGGGCTGCGAGGTGCGCAGCACGCTGCTCGGGCACGTGCAGCGCGGCGGCGCGCCGACGGCATTCGACCGCGTGCTGGCCACGCGCTACGGCGTGCACGCGGCCGAGCTCGTGGCCGCGGGTCAATTCGGGCGCATGGTGGCGCTGCAAGGCGACCGCGTCACGAGCGTGCCGCTGTCCGAGGTGGCCGGTCGCTCCCGGCCCGTGCCTGCCGGGCATGAGCTGCTGCGTGCCGCCCTCGGCACCGGGGTGCTCCTCGGCTAGGCAGCGCGCCGGTCAGAAGGGCGGCGGGCTCGCGAACTCGCACGGCCGCCCGTCGTGCGGATGCGCGAACGCCAGCCGCATCGCGTGCAGCAGCAGGCGCGGCTCGCGGGCCGCGTCGTCACCGTACAGCGCGTCGCCGACGATGGGGTGCCCGACGGCCTGCATGTGCACGCGCAGCTGGTGGGCGCGCCCGCTGACGGGCTGCAGCTCGACGCGGGTACGTCGCAGTGCGGCGTCGCGCGCCAGCACGCGCCAGCGCGTCAGTGCCGGACGGCCACGGACAGCGTCGACGCGCTGGCGGGGGCGGTTGGGCCAGTCGGCGGCCAGCGGGGCATCGACGATGCCCTCGTCGGCGGCGAGGTGCCCGTGCACCACCGCGGCGTAGCGCTTGTCGACGAGGCGCTGCGCGAACGCGTCGTTCAGTCGACGCTGGGCCAGCGCGCCCCGCGCAAAGAGGATCAGCCCGGAGGTCGCCATGTCGAGGCGGTGGACCACTCGCGCGTCGGGCCACTCGGCGGCCACGCGCGCGCCCAGGCAATCCTGCTTGTCCGCACCGCGGCCCGGCACGGCCAGCATGCCGGCCGGCTTCTCGACGACCAGCAGATGCTCGTCCTCGTGCCAGAGCCGCCACTGCTGCATGGGCCGAGCATAGCGGGCGTGCCGTCCGCTCCCGGCGGGGCCGCGCGAGCGCGCGTGTTCGCGGCCGTTGCGCCGATGCGGCCGCGGGGGTTGACGCCACCGCGCGGCGCGGGCACATTCCGCGCCGCCGGGAGCGCTTCTCGGCCCCTCGACCCGGCGCCCGCCGGTTCCACCCACCACCGCCACAGGAGGCTTGCCATGCGAACCAAGGACATTGCCCACCTGTCGGCCCGTGGTGCCCGCATCTCGCGCGGCCTGGCCCGTCGCTGAGCCCGTTGCCTCGCCGCTGCGTGCGGCGGCCGTCATCGCCGGTTCCGTGCTGACGTGACCTGAGGGTCACGGTCCGACAAGCTCACCCCACCACCCGCTGGTGCCGGGGCGCGCGCCTTTGCCGGCTGCGTGCCCGGCGTTCGGGGCGGCGCCGTCCGGCGCCTGCCCGGCTTGATCGAAGACGGAAACAGCTCCCATGTGGAACGACGAATCGTTGGCGCGCCTGCGCGCCATCGGCCTGGCACCCGCGATGGCGCGGCAGGCCATGCTGCGTCTGCAGCAGACCGGCGCACCGCCGGAAGGCGGCCCCGCGCTGATGCGCGTGGCCGAGGTGCAGCGCGAAGGCCTCGGCCTGCACGACGGCGGCCGCGAGTGGCCCGCGCGGCTGCTTCCGGCGCTGCGCAACGAACTGGCCGCGCAGGCCGACGCCATCGCGGTCGGCGACTGGGTCTTCGCCACCCGCAACGCCTTCGGCGAATGGTGGGTCGGCGAGCGCCTGCCGCCGGCGAATCAGCTCGCGCGGCGCCTGCACGACGGACGCGACAAGGTCGAGCGCGTCGTCATCGTCAGCAACGTCGACACGGCGATGCTGGTGATGGGCCTGGACCACGACTTCAACCTTCGCCGCCTCGAGCGCTACGTGGCCCTCGTGCGCATGGCCGGCGTGGCGCCGCTCGTGGTGTTGACCAAGGCCGACCTGTGCGACGACGTCGAGGCGCGTCTCGGCGCAGCGCGTGCGCTGCTGCCCGCCGGCGCCGAGGCGCTGGCCGTCAACGCGCTCGGCGGCGAGCCCGCGCAGCGGCTGCAACCCTGGCTCGGTGACGGGCAGACGGTCGTGATGCTCGGCTCCAGCGGCGCCGGCAAGAGCACGCTCACGAATGCGCTCGTGGGGCTCGAGGTGCAGCGCACGCAGGCCAACCGCGCCGCCGACGGCCGCGGCCGCCACACCACGACGGCGCGCGTGCTGCACCGCGCCGCCGCCGGCGGCTGCATCATCGACACCCCCGGCCTGCGCACGCTGCGCCTCGACGGTGACGCGCAGGCCCTCGACCAGGTGTTCGACGACATCGCCGAGCGCGCGCAGGCCTGCCGGTTCCGCGACTGTCGGCACGAGGGCGAGCCGGGCTGTGCCGTGCGCG
>Ga0073934_10005286_pt1 | contig 20213 bp, 9 predicted proteins | sample LarsenN4metaG_FD_76834 | JGI IMG/M metagenome (GOLD analysis project Ga0073934, IMG submission 76834) | Hot spring sediment bacterial and archeal communities from British Columbia, Canada, to study Microbial Dark Matter (Phase II) - Larsen... ... | reverse complement strand
GGAATGACCTGATCGTCTTTCAAAAGTCCGGAGACGCCGACACGATCCGCGACTTTTCCGCGGGCGCCGGCGCCGGCGACGTCATCCGCCTCGTCGGCTTCGGCGCGGCGTTCGACAGCTTCGCCGAAGTGCTCGCGGCGGCGACGGACGACGGCGTTCACACGACGATCAATTTCGGCGGCGGCGACGTCATCGTCCTCAGGGGCGTTCTCGTCAGCCAGCTCGCCGCTGACGACTTTACGTTCGGGTGAGGCGCCCGGCCATTGCACCTTACACGGACGAATATGCGTCGCCGCTTGCAAGCCGCGATGCTGCGGCGCACAATGCGCGCTATTGCAGCGGCAGGAAAAATCGTTAATACTTTCTTCTAGACTACGCGAGGGGAGCGATACCACAAAATGATCGGCGTCTAATTCGGCTTCAGGCTGGGAGTTTGATCCGCCTCCCGCCGCGCCGCGTTCTCCTTTTCTCAGCGTCGCCGTCCGCGGGGCGCGATACCGCGCGCTCCGGCCGCTCTTTCAGGCGCGGACGTCAGCAATAGGGAGGCAATGATGGCCAACACAGTCGCAGTGTTTGATACGACAAATGTGCTTGTCGGAACGTTTTCCACGATACAGGCGGCAGTCGACGCATCGAGCGCCGGCTATGCAATCCACATCAGCGCCGGCACTTACGCGGAAAGCGTCGTCATCGACGTGCCAGTCAGCATTTTCGGAGCGGGCGCAGGGCAGACGATCGTTGCGCCGCCGTCCGGAAGCGGCTTTCTTATCAATAGCGATCTCGGCACGAGCGCGACGCTCGCGATCGACGGGGTCACCTTTTCCGGTTCGCCGGACGCGTCGGGGGTCGAATTCGCTTCGACAGGCGTTCTCGGCACGCTGCAAATCACCAATTCCGAATTCGAGCTGAATTACCGCAACGGCCTTTCGGTGATCGGCGGGGCGGGCGGCGCGGACCTCGACAATGTCGTCGTCTCGAACGTCGCCTTCTTCTCGAATGGCGGCGACCCGGCGACGCAAACGTCTTCCGGCGACGGCGACCTCATCTTCTTCCAGTTTTACGGCGACGCGACCATCTCAAATGTCGCCATCACCGGGGCGGTCGTGGGCTCTGGTCCGGCCGAGAACGCCATCCAGTTCCGCGGCGACGCGGGCCCTATGGGGAGCGTCACGCTGACGGATGTCGCGATCAGCGGGCCTTATGAGAAGCAGCCGATCGCTGTCTTCAATTATACGAACATTGACGGCATGTCGGGAACGAACGTCACCGTTTCGTCCGACTCGACGTTTTTCCAGCTCGCGGCGAATTTTGACGGCGTCAACGGCGACATCGACATCGGGGCCCTCGGCATCGACGCGACGGCGTCGCCCGATCCCGTGGCGCTGCAGGGCGGAACCGCAGCGCAGGTCCTGACGGGGGGCGCAGAGGACACGGTTCTTTTCGGACGCGGCGGAAACGACTCGCTGAACGGCGGCGGCGGCGACGATCTCGCGGTCTACACCGGGTCAAGCCTCGACGCGACGATCACCGCGACCGTAAACGGCGAAGGTTTCGCCACAAGCTTCGCTTCGGTCACCGACAATAATGCGCTGTCCGGCGGCGATGAGGGCGCCGACGCCTTGACCAGCGTTGAGTCGGTCACCTTCCTCGGCGACGGCGCGACGCTTTCGGTTGGCGATCCCGTTCAGCTCTTTGACGGATCCGGCAACATCGTCGGAACCTTCACGACCATCCAGGCCGCCGTCGACGCGGCGGCCGACGGCTATACGGTGCTCGTCGACGCCGGCACCTACGCCGAGCAGGTGACGGTAAACAATATCGATAACTTGACGATCCGCGGCGTTAACGGCGCCGTGACGATCGAAGCCCCGGCGAGCCTCGTCCAAACTTCAACCTCATCAAGCGGGCGCGAAGTTTTTTCGATCATTACGGTTGAAGATTCCGACAACGTCGTCCTGGATGGGATCAGCGTCGATGGTCTTGGCAATACGACCGGCCTATCGGGGTCGAATCCCAATAATGTCGGCGTCTTCTACCGCAACTCGTCGGGCGGCCTCGAAAACGTCGATGTCGCCGGCATCCGCGACCCCTATGCGGGAGGCGTGACGGCGGGAGGCGATCCCGTCTTGAGCGGATTGCAGCGCGGCGTCGGGGTGCAGGCCGACAACGACGCTGGACCGCCGAAGCCGTTCTTCATGCACGGCGGAACGATCAGCGACTTTCAGAAAAACGCCACGGTCTTCGGCTACGCAGATCTCGACGTCTCAGGCGTTACGGTCATCGGCGGCGGGGCGCAGACGATCATCGCGCAGAACGGCTTCCAGGCCTTCGGCTCGACGGGCTCGATCTCCGGCAACGATATTTCCGGGATCGGCTACGCCGGACCCGCTTTCGCCTATTCGGGCGCTGTGCTGGCGTTTGACAACACCGATCTGAACATCAACAACAACATTATTGTCGGCTCCAACGACGATGACCTTAATGCGAAGGTCGTCGGCGTCTTCATCTTTGACTCGACTGCGCCGAACAGCGGCGGGTCGGTAACCGGAAACACGATATCGCATGTGGACACCGGCGTCGGCATTTACGGCGACATCCAACCCAGCCAGATCGCGGTTTCCGCCAACACGATTTCGAATCTCGACGCGAGCGATCCATTCGTCGCCGGCATCGACCATGAACCGAATGCGGGGCTGTCGACGGCATTCAACCTCTCAGGTTCGGCGCTCGGCGACATACTTTTCGGGTCGGACGCCAATGACGGGCTCGACGGCCTTGCCGGCGACGACGTCATGGACGGCGGGGCCGGTGACGATGCGATCGACGGCGGCGCGGACCGCGACTCGATTGACGGCGGAGCGGGCCGCGATTCGATCATCGGCAATAACGGCAACGATACGGTCGCAGGCGGGCTCGGCAAGGATACGATCGCCGGCGGGAAGGGTTTTGACCAGATCGCAGGCGGCGATGAAGCCGATAATATTTCGGGCGGCGATCTCAACGATACGCTGAACGGAGACGCCGGGAACGACATCTTGTCCGGCGACCTCGGCGACGATTACATTCTCGCTGGCGCTGGCCGCGACGTCGCTTCGGGCGGCGACGGCAATGACACGGTCGACAGCGGCTCCGGCGATGACGCGGTCGACGGCGTCCTCGGCCGCGACAGCCTCTTCGGCGGGACCGGCGCTGACTCGATGCTCGGCGGCGGCGGCAACGACACGCTGAATGGCGGCAGCGAGAATGACACGCTGTTCGGCGATCAGGCGCTTGATCTGCTGGTCGGCGGCGACGGCGACGATGCGCTCAATGGCGGCGGCGGCGATGACATCATTTTCGGAAATGGCGGCGATGACATCATCACGTTCGCCAAGGGCGGCGATCAGGACACGATCCGCGACTTCACGGCGGGTCCGCTTGCCAGCGACGTCATCCGCCTCGTCGGCTTCGGCGCGGCGTTCGACACCTTTGCCGAAGTGCTCGCGGCGGCGACGGACGACGGCGTTCACACGACGATCGATTTCGGCGGCGGCGACGTCATCATCCTTCGCGGCGTGCTTGTCAGCCAGCTCAACGCGAACGATTTCACTTTCGGCTGAAATCGTCGGGAGTCCGGTATCGCCTGGCGCGGTTTCGGACAAGCTGCGCGCGACTAGAGCGGGACGCGCGCGAAGCCGTGGCAGCGGATTGTTCGCCGCGATGGGCCGCGGGACCCGCGCCCTTCCGGCCAGCGGGAATTTTCGCCAATCGGGGCGGGCGCCGGGGCGTGACCCTGCGCCGATCATGCCCTATCGTCGCGGCGCGACCGCCGGCTCTCGGCGCGTCAATGTCGCGCTGCGGGGCGGCGCAAAAAATGGGGAATCATCATGGCGACTGTGTCCTTCGCGAACATGGATCAGGCGTTCGACATAACGAACAACTCGATTGTCGCGTTCTCGGGCTTTAGCGGCGCGCTCTCGGGGTTCGAATATTCCTATGTGACGACCGGCGCGCACGACTGGGAATTCGACGGCGCGGGCATCACGACCTCGGGAAATCTCCCGACCGGCGGCACAGTCAACAAGATTCAGGTCGACCTCAACGATGATGCGCAAATCTTGCCGGAGATCGTAATCTCCGGGCTCGGCGGGACCGCCGCGACCAGCTTCGGCATCGGCGTCGGCACGGCGGACCAGCAACGCGACAAATTCTGGATTGCCGCGCTCAGCGGCGCCGATACGATCGATTTCACGATGGCCAACTACGCCGCGAATATCAAATTCGCCGCCGACGGCGCAAACCTTGACGACGGGCTCCATCATGTCGGCGCCAATGACACGCTTGCCGGCGGCGCGTCGGCGCTCACCGGCGTCTCCTTCGTCGTAGGCGATTATTATGAGATTTATTCAGGCTCGGCGGCGGGAGGCGATGATCTCATCACTGTCGGCGCCTTCTCAATTTACGGCGATTTCGTCCGGCCTGTTGCGGGAATGAGCGCGGCCGGCGGGGACGACGTGATCACGCCGAATTTTCTCGCGGACGCGCCCGTCATTTCGATCGTCATCGGCGGGGACGCCGGCGTCAACGACATTCCGCTGACCGGCGGCGGCGATCTCATTGATCTAAGGGCCACGGACGTCAGCGCGCTTTCTCTCGGCATCGTCATCTACGGCGACACCGGCGTCGTCAATCCGGGCGGCACGCTCGCCGGGGGCGACGACACGGTGCACGGATCATCGAAGGCGGAAATGATTTTCGGCGATTACGAATTGCGTTCGGGGGCGGCGACGGGCGGCGACGACAGCCTTCTCGGTTACGGCGGCGCCGACACCATCAAGGGCAATGAGGGCCGCGATTACCTCGCCGGCGGCGACGACGCGGACCTGCTCGACGGCGGCGCCGGCGTCGATAGCCTTTACGGCGGCAACGCCAATGACAGCCTCTTAGGCGACGCGCAGTCGGACGTCATTTCCGGCCAGGGCGGCGACGACACAATTGAAGGCGGCACGGGCGACGACGTCGCTAACGGCGGCACGCAGAAGGATCGCGCCTTCGGCGGCTCGGGCGCTGATTCCATGAGCGGGGGCGGCGGCAACGACACGCTGCAGGGCGGCAACGACAATGACACGCTCCTCGGCGGGCCGGCGTTCGACGTGTTCGAAGGCGGCGACGGCAACGACTCGATCGACGGCGGCGACGGCAATGATTATGTCTATTCGAACGCCGGCAATGACACGATTGTCTTCGCGCTTGGGGGCGACACCGACACGGTGCGCGATTTCAGCGCCGGCGCCGCAGTCGGCGATGTGATCCGGCTCGTCGGCTTTGGCGCCGCATTCGACACGCTCGCGGAAATCCTCGCCGCCGCGACCGACAACGGCCTCCATACGACGATCGATTTCGGCGGCGGCGACATTCTGATCCTGCGCAACGTGGTTGAAAGCCAGCTTGCCGCCAATGATTTTCAGTTCGGCTGAGGCTCGGGCGTCCCGCGGCGTTCGATAATATGCTATAGGGCGCGCGGAGGGAGGTCCGAATGGCGAATGATTCGAATGCGCCGTCGGCGCGAACGCTGCGCGCATTTCAGGACCAGAATGTCTACGCCGCGCTCGGCCGGGCGGTCAGCTATTTGATGCTGAAGCCGAGTTTCGCTGCGCAGAAGTTCGGCGTCTGGTCGCGAAATCTCGTCGGCCAGATTAACCGCAAGCACTACTTCCTGGTGACGGACGGGAAAAAGATCGTCGGATACGCCGGCTGGGCGCTCGTGTCGGAGGAGCGCGCCAAAGCGTGGGCCGCCGGCGGTCCGGAAGCGCCGTCCGAAGACTGCCTTCACGGCGACACCATGATCGTCAACGGGTGGGCGGCGGATGACGGCGAAGTCAATCATTTCGTGCGTCAGGAGATGCGGCGCCATCTCGTCGGCCTGAAAGGGGTTTACGCCAAGCGGGTCTACAAGGATGGACGCGTGCGCCCGTTTAAGCTTGGCCTCAACGATGCGCTCGACGCTCACCTCAGGGTTGAGCGATGACAATCGCGGCACGCTTCTCATGGCGCGATCCTTGCTCAAACTGACAGAACTTGTGCGGCTGATCACACCGGCCGGCCGCGCCTTGGCCGATTGTCGGTCCTGACCGGCCTCGAACGGGAACCGGTTGCGATGCGGCGAGACGCTGAAATCGTTAGCGGCCCGCCATTCGTTGGCTTAATGTGATTGCGGGGCTGCAAACCTCCGCGGGGAGGGCGGAATGGTTGCGAGTGGGGTGGTTGCCGCAAGGGTCAATCCCAGATCGGCGCGCCATCTGGAAACGCTCGTCGCATCCGCAGCCGCGTCGAAAGACGCGCCTTTCTTGTTGCGTAGAGCCGACACTGCACAGCGCGCCGGCGCTATTCGAAGCGGCCGGCGCGTGAACGACGACAGCTTTGGGCGACAGCGTCGCCGGGATCTTTAACCGAGCCGCTCTTGCGGCGATGAAATGCGGGAGACTTAAGATATGGCTACGTTTACGGGTACGGCTGGTTTCGACTCTGCGGATGCGGTTGCAGGGACGCTTGTAGGATTCACCGGCGGGACGATCGCCGAATTGCAGGATGCGACCGGCGACGTTTTCATCGGCGGCTTCAACGTTGACACGGTCGTCGCCGGCGGCGGCGACGATATTTTGCAGGTCAACGAAGGCGAATTCGCCGACGACTACAATGGTGGCGCCGGAACCGACGTGCTCGACCTATCGGGTCTGACCGCCGACACCGCGACCGTCGACCTTTCGGCGGGGACCTACACAACTTCGATCGGCGGCGGGACCAGGAGCATTTCCAGCGTCGAACAAGTCTGGGGCGGCGGCGCAGGCGACGCCATCCGCGGGAGGTCGAGCGGCTCCGACACGCTGAAAGGCAATGGCGGCGCTGACCTGCTCGAAGGCGAATTGAACGGCGACAGCCTCGACGGCGGTTCCGGCGATGATACGATTTATGCGATGACCGCCGCGGACCCGACCGGATCAGGCGTTGGCGACACCATGGTCGGCGGCTCGGGCTTTGACGCGATTGCCGGAGCGGAAGGCGCAGACGTCGCCAGCGGCGGCGATGACGACGACTCGCTCGTCGGCAATGGCGGCAATGACTCCATGGATGGCGACGCCGGGGCGGATTACCTTCAAGGCGACGCCGGAAATGACACGCTGAACGGCAGTGACGCGCTCAATACGACAAGCGAACTCACTGGGAACGTCCTCAAGGGCGTTGGCGGCGACGACAGCCTGACCGGATCGGACGGCGATGACACGGCGCTCGGCGGCACGGAAAATGACACCGTCTTCGCCCATGGCGGCAATGACTCGGTCGACGGCGAGGCGGGTTCGGATTCGATGTGGGGCGGCGACGGCTCGGACACGATGTCCGCCGGCTCGTCCGACCTGGCAGCGGACATTAACGTTCTCAAGGGCGAAGGCGGCGCCGACAGTCTCGTCGGTGCGACGGGGGTCGATTCAATCTTCGGCGGCGATGACTCGGATACGGTTAACGGCGGCGACAACAACGACTATATTGAAGGCGGCGGGTCCGGCGACTCCCTCGTCGGCGGCGCCGGCGCGGACGAGATCTACGGCGCGGACGCCGGGAACGTCACGCCGGACGGGAGCTTCAACATCCTCAAAGGCGAAGGCGGCGCCGACACGCTGGTCGGCTCGGACGGCTTTGACATCATCGAAGGCGGCGACCAGTCCGATAACATCCAGGGCCACTCGGGAGGCGACGACCTTGACGGCGGGGCGGGCAACGACGTCATCGACGGCGGCGACGGCGATGACTTCGTCACTGCGCAATCGGGGCGCGACACCGTCACCGGCGGCCTCGGCAATGACACTGTCGATTCCGCGGCCGGCGACGATTCAATCGACGGCGGCGCCAACAATGACAGCATCTTCGGCGGCGACGGCATCGACACGGTGATCGGCGGCAACGGCAACGACACGCTCCAGGGCAGCGTCGGCGATGACATCATCCAGGGCGGCAAGGGCTTTGATTATCTGCTCGGACAGGATGACGCGGATTCGATTGAGGGCAGCGAATTGTCGGACTCGATCAAGGGCGGAAACCAGAACGATACGATCCGCGGCGGCGAGGACAACGACCTCCTCTTCGGCGACGCGCAGCACGACCTGATTTTCGGCGATACCGGCGACGACACGATTGACACCGGCACCGGCAATGACACGGTCGACGGCGGCGGACAGCGCGACAGCGTCTTCGGCGGCTCGGGCTTTGACTCGATCAACGGCGGCGGCGGCAATGACACGCTGCAAGGCGGTAACGATAACGACACGATGAATGGCGGCAATGAGTACGACATTCTCGAAGGCGGTGACGGCGACGATTCGCTCAACGGCGGCGATCTCAACGACGTCATTTATGGCAACGCCGGCAATGACACGATCGTCTTCAACATCGGAAACGACGTCGATACGGTGAAGGATTTCACGGCCGGCGCCGGCGTCGGCGACGTGGTGCGCCTTGTCGGCTTCGGCGCAGCGTTCGACACCTTCGCCGAGGTCCTTGCCGCGGCGACTGATAACGGCCAGCATACGACGATCGATCTCGGCGGCGGCGACCAGATCGTTCTCCGAAACGTTCTCGTAGGCGAGCTCAACGCCGACGACTTCACTTTCGGCTGATCGCCGGTTTCAGCCAGCTGAAAATGGCGTGAAGGGCCCGCCCGACCGGCGGGCCCTTTCCTTTGGCCTCATCGGCGCGCCCTGCGATTTTCCGATTTCGCGGGTTCGGCGCGGGCGTTGGGCCAGGCTCTTCATTTGCCGCGCCGGACAGGCTAGAGGCTCCAGCCTTGTTCAGCGTCCGAGCCAGGAGCCCCCATGATTATCGGTCTTATCCTCAATGACAGCCTCGCCGGCTTTCCTACGGCCGACACGATTGACGGGCTCGGCGGGGATGACACCCTTGGGGGACGCGACGGGGCTGATCTTCTCTTCGGAAATTACGGCACGGACATCCTATCCGGCGAGGCGGGAAACGACACGGTCTTCGGCGGCGTCGGCGATGATTCGGCGGATGGCGGCGCCGGCCGCGACTCGATGGACGGGGAGGCTGGCAATGACTTCCTCGTCGGCGGAGACGACGATGACGTCCTCAAAGGCGGCGACGGCGCGGATGTCCTCGAAGGCGCGGCCGGCAACGACACCATGACCGGCGGACAAGGCGGCGACCGGTTCGAGATCGACGAGGACGCCTTCGGCAATGACGTGATCGTCGATTTCGGAAAGGGCGACGTCATCGACTTCGCCGACAATGCGTTTAACGACGCCGACTGGACCGTCGCGCAGAACGGCGCGAATGCGGTTTTGTCGAATTCCAAGAACAGCTCGACGATCACGCTCAACGGCGTTTCGTCCGCCAATGTCGCGATCGGCGGCGGACAGATTTATTTCATCTCGGCGGCCGGGACCGCCGGCACGACGAAGAATGACGCGCTTGCCGGCGGCGACGGCGCCGACGCGATCAACGGGCTCAGCGGTCACGACTTCTTGAAAGGTCGAAACGGCAATGACACGATCGTCGGGGGCAATGGCGGCGACACGATTCAGGGCGACGACGGTCATGACGCGCTCGACGGCGTCGCGGGCGCTGATCTGATCAGCGCCGGCGTCGGCGACGATACGGCGAGCGGCGGCGACGGCCGCGACACGATCGACGGCGGGATTGGCAACGACATTCTGACCGGCGGCGCCGAAGCGGACGTATTTCTCTACCGGATTTCCAATCCCGGCCTCGACATCATTGTCGACTTCACGACGCTCGACGCCATCAAGCTCGATCTCGCAATCCTAGGGTTTTCGGGCGCCTTCACGCAGGCGGGCGCAGACGCAGTCATCACCTTCACCAATGGCGCATCGATTACGCTGCGCAATGTCGACAAGGACTTTCTCATCCTCGACGGCGACACGATAAAGCTCTTTGATCCTGCAGGCGCGAGCTTTGCAGGCGGCGCGCTCAGCGACAGCGTCGCGGGAAACTTCGGAAATGACTCGCTCGACGGCGCCGGCGGCGACGACACGCTTGTCGGCAAGGACGGCGTCGACACAATCCGAGGCGGCGCCGGCAATGACTACATATTCGGCGACTTCGGCGCCGACAGTCTTTTCGGAGACGCGGGACGCGATTCAATTTTCGGTGGATCGAGAAGCGACCAGATTTTCGGTGGCGACGGCGGCGACGACATTCTCGGCGGCATTGACAATGATACGATCGATGGCGGCGCCGGCGACGACACGGTCTCTGGCGACCTTGGCGACGATCTCGTCATTGCGGGCTCGGGGCGCGATTCCGTTCTCGGAGGCGGCGGCAAAGATTCGCTCGACGCGGGCCCGGGCGACGACACGATGAACGGCGGCACAGAGGACGATCGCCTTTTCGCCGGAACCGGCGATGATCGCGCATCGGGCGGCGACGGCGACGACCGCGTTTCGGGCGCTGAGGGCGCTGATACGCTGTTCGGAAACGCCGGCGACGACTGGCTCTTCGGCAATGACGACAATGACACCTTGTCAGGCGGGGCGGGCGCCGACACGCTCGACGGCGCCGCCGGCGTCGATACGGCCGATTATTCGGCGTCGTCGGCGCCGGTTTCCGTCAATTTGTCGACGGGCGCGGCGTCAGGCGGCGACGCGCAGGGCGATACGTTCATCAGCATTGAGTCCATATTCGGCATGCGACTTGCCGACACCCTGACAGGGTCGTCCGCCAACAACCGCCTCTTCGGCGGCGACGGCAGCGACCGCCTGATGGGCCTTGCCGGCGGCGATACGCTGGAAGGCGGCAATAACAACGACACGCTCGACGGCGGCGACGGCGACGACCTGATTTTCGCCGGCGTCGGTCGCGACTCGGTCCTTGCCGGCGCCGGCCTTGACACGATTGACGCGAGTTCGGGCGATGACACGGTCGACGGCGGCCTTGGCCGCGACGTCGTCTACGGCGGTTCGGGCGTCGACAGCATCCTTGGCGGCGAAGGCAATGACACGCTTGCGGGCGGCGACGACAATGACGGCGTCAATGGCGGCGGCGGTTTCGATGTGCTTTATGGCGACGCCGGCAATGACGTCCTGAATGGCGGCGATCTCAATGATGTGATTTTCAGCGGCGCCGGAAACGACACGATCAATTTCATCAAGGGCGGCGACAAGGACACGATCCGCGATTTCGCCGCCGGCGCCGGCGCCGGCGACGTCATCCGTCTCTTCAGTTTCGGAACGGCGCTCGACACGTTCGCCGAGGTCCTTGCCGCAGCGACCGATGACGGAACCGACACGACCATCAATTTCGGCGGCGGGGACGCCATCATCCTCAAGGGCGTGCTCGTAAGCGAGCTCAACGCCGACGACTTCGCCTTCGGATAAGCGCGGGCGCACGCACCCTCGGCCCGCCGCCGGAAATCTGAGATTGTGGCGGCGGCGGAGCCCATTGGCCCCTGCCGCGCCACATTTCCGCAAATTTCGCCGCTATGGTTACGCCTCGCAATGGGCGTTTTCGCCCCTTGGGAGGCTGGTGTGGGCAGGCGTGTAGTTCTCGCCGGATTGGCGTTCCTGGCCGTCGGATGCGGCGCCTCGAACGAGAAAAAGGAAAGCGGGGCGACCAAGTCCGCCGAGCCGGCCCGCGACGCAGCCGCGCCGTCTATCGCTGAAGACGGCGCGCCGGCGGGCGCGGCCATCGAAGCCGCCGCGCCAGCAGCGCGCGCACAGCCGACGCTTTTCATCGCGCCGCCGGAAGCGACGCCGCCGATGCCCGCGAAAGACACGGAAGTCTGCGACGACGTTCTTCACATCGCCAACGGCGTGCGGGCGGCGGGCGCGCGCTTTCATGCGATCGCGAAAGCGCAAGGCGGCATTCGTCCGCCGGAATGGACGCCGGCTGACATCGCCGGTTCAGGGGATCTCATTGCCGAAGGTCTTTATGACGGCTGGTGCGAAGCGCCGGAGCGGGTGAACCCGGCGACGCGTACGGCGTTCGCCGAGGCCGAGCGCGCAGACTGCCGCAGCGAACGGACCTCGAAAACGCGGGCCGCGATCGGCGCCGACGCGCGTCTTGAAAGCGCCCCGATCGACATCGATCGCGACGGCGATGTCGAGACCGTCTACCAGTATCTGCCGGGCGCGGCGTCCGCGGGGACCGATCCCAACTGGATGGACTGGAATCTTGCGCCGCGCATCTTCGTCTCGCCTCAAGCCGACGCCGAGACGCATCGCCAGCTCCACAAGACGCTATTCGCGCCGGTCGCCAGCCTATTCTTCAGAAACGGCGAACTCTATTCGCTGCAGCCGATGAGCGGCGCCGCCGATCGCTATCAGATTTTCTGGGTGATGGCGTCCGCGGGGCGCCTCGGCCAGATCCCGCTTTGCGAACTGAAGGCGGAAGGTCAGTAAAATGATCAACGCGAGAACGCTGTCATCCGGCGATTACGCGGATCGCGCGCGCTTCGTATCCGCCTATTTCGAGGAATCCGGCAACATCCGGCAGACGATCTACGCGGATTCCGTCGGGGTGCCGACGATCGGAATCGGCTTTAACCTTCGCGTCACGAACTCCTTGAACGAAGTGCTCGAGACGTTCGGCTTTGACCTTGTGTCGAACGCCGCCGACCGATCGTATCGCGACCGGCTCGCAACGGTCTTTGCCGGCGCCTCGCCCTCGCTCTGGCAGAGCCAGGCCGACGCGATCATGGCTGAGCGCGCGGCGGGCGCCGGCGGCGGCGCGAGATCGACATTCGAATTCTTCAGCGACGCTGAAATCTATGCGACCTTCGACGAGCTGATCGTCACTTATGAAAACCAGGCGACATCCCTTGGGCCGAATCCCCCCCTGTCGTTCGACCGGCTCGCGATCGTCGACATGGCCTATAATGGCATCCTTGCATCGAGCAATAAGTTCCGCGCGGCGTGGGACGCCGGCGACCGCGCCGAAGCCTGGTACGAAATCACGTTCAATTCGAATTATGGCGCGGCGCGCGCGAGCTCCGGCTCAGGGATCATGCGGCGACGCTATCTCGAAGGCGAACTGTTCGGCCTTTACGACAAGGAGGACGGAACAATCGGGTTTCGGCCGTCGGTTTCGGAGGCGCTGAAGATCTTCCGCATGGTGAACAAGCATGAAAACCAGATCTACGGCGAGATCGCGCTTTTTCCGAACGCGCTTCGCAACGCGCAAATCGAATGGGAGAACATGCTTGCCGCGTTCAGGGCGGCCTATGGCGAAGACTTTGCGCCGACCTCGATAACGCCGTTGGCGGAAGAACTAGCGCCGGCGTTCGCGAAACTCGTCGAGACCTATGTCGACGGTTCGGCGATCAGCTCGATTGCGGGATTGCCTTCGCCGTTCGCAGCGGTCGCGTCCTATGCGCCGTCACAGATCTTTGTCGCGGCGGATGCGCAAGGGACAAATCCGTTTCATGCGGCGGAAGTCGCTGCGCACACCGTCGACAGAAACGGCAAGCCGATCGCCAATGATCTCATTTTCGGCTCGCTCGCGCCCGATGGAACGCTTGGCGCTCTCGCGGCGGACACGCTGCGCGGCGCCGCCGGCGACGACTGGATCGTCTCGGGCGGCGGCGCGGATCTCATTGACGGCGGGTCAGGCTTTGACATCGTCGACTATTCGAACAGCCCTTCCGCCGTCGTAGTCGGACTTAATGACGGTCTTGTCGAGCGCGGCGGTTCTGCGGAAGGCGACAACGTGTTGGGCGTGCAGGCGTTCATCGGTTCCGCCTTCGCCGATACGCTCGCGGGCGACGCCTTCGCCAACCTCATCGTCAGCGGCGCCGGCGCGGATTCGGTTCTCGGCGGCGACGGAACCGATTTCGTCGCGGCGGGCGCCGGCGCAGACACCGTCTATGGCGGGGCGAAAAACGACACGCTCGACGGCGACGGCGCCGCCGATTTCCTCAATGGCGGCGGCGGCCATGACCGCCTCATCGGCGGCAACGGCAATGACGTCGTTCGCGGGGCGGCGGGATATGACGCGATTTTCGGCGGCAAGGGCTTTGACTATCTGCGTGGCGGAACCGAGAACGATTTCATCGACGGCGGCGAACTCGGCGATACGCTGCTGGGCGAGGCCGGCGACGACACGCTCGCCGGCGGCGACGGTGACGACCTTTTATTCGGCGGCGCCGGCAATGACGTGATCGCCTTTGCAAAGACGGGGGATCTCGACGAAGTTCGGGATTTTGTCGCGGGCGCCGGCGTCGGCGACGTGATCCGGCTCCATGGATTCGGGGCCGCCTTTGATACGTTTGCAGAGGTTCTCGCCGCGGCGACGGACGACGGCGCCGACACGACGATCAGTTTCGGCGGCGGCGACGCCCTGATCCTGAGGGGGGTCGTCGTCAGTCAGCTCAATGCTGACGACTTCCAGTTTGGTTAAGCGGATTTAACGTTGTCGATGACGCGCAGCGCGCCGCCTGTGCGGGGTCGCGCGCCTTGCGATTATCAGCTATTGGACAATCAGCCTTCGGCGTTCGCTGGCGTCGTATGAGGAGCGTGGGATGACGATCTTTCCGAACAGCGGCTTTGCGGCGAACGGCAAGCCGATCTTCAACTGGGATCAGACGGCGGCGCAGCTGACGCGAACCGAAAACAGCTGGTCGTTCACCCTGGCGACGCCGGCCTCCGTCACCTACGCTTTCCGCTCGAGCGGGGCGGGCATGCCGAGCGGCGTTTCGGGGTTTCAGCCGTTTAACGCGGCGCAAATTGCGGCGGCCGAAGCGGCTCTGCAGCTCTGGAGCGACGTCGCCAACATCTCATTCACGCGGATTGCGCCGGGCGGCTATTCGAACAGCGCGACGATCCTGTTCGGCAATTACACGAATGAGACCGAGCCGGCGTCGGCCTTTGCATTCTTGCCGACGCCGGGAGCGACGGGCTCTGGATTGGCCGCCGGAGACATCTGGGTCGATATTTCGCAAGGCGAGAACGCCGCGCCGGTCTTCGGCGACTTCGGGCCGCATGTCCTCGCGCACGAGATCGGCCACGCGATCGGCCTCAATCATCCTGGCAATTATGACGGCGGATCGCCGACCTACGCCGCGGACGCCGTCTATTGGCAGGACGCGCGCATGTTCACGATCATGAGCTATTTCGGTTCGACCAACACGGGCGGAAACCTGCCGGCGTTCTCCTGGGGTCCGCAGTTCCATGACATCGCCGCCGCGCAGCGGCTCTACGGCGCCAACATGACGACGCGGACGGGAAACACCGTCTACGGATTTAATTCGAACGCCGGGCGAAGCCTCTTCGAGATTTCGTCGGCGAGCGATTGGGCCGTCTTTTCGATCTGGGACGCAGGCGGCGTCGACACCCTCGATCTTTCGGGCTATGCGCAGAACGCCGAGATCGACCTTCGCGAGGAGGGGTTCACGAGCGCCGGTCCGACGCCCGACAACGGTCCCGCCAAGTTCAACATTTCGATCGCCCGCGGCGCCGTCATCGAGAACGGCGTCGGCGGCGCCGGCAATGATACGATCATCGGCAATGGTGCGGCGAACGCGCTGACGGGCGGCTTCGGCAAGGATTCCCTAATCGGCGCTGTCGGCGCCGATACGCTTGTCGGCGGCGACGGCGGCGACACGCTCCTCGGCGATGTCGGTGCGGATGTTCTGAGCGGCGGCGCCGGTAACGATGTGATCACCGGCGGCGCCGATGACGACGTCATCGACGCGAGCGCCGGCGCCGACAATGTCGACGGCGGCGTGGGCGCCGATTCCGTTTCGGCGGGGAATGGAACGGATACCGCTTTTGGCGGCGAAGGCGATGATGCGCTCGCGGGCGGCGTTGGCAAGGACAGCCTTAATGGCGGCGACGGCGCGGACAATATTCTCGGCGGCGACACGGGAGATGTGATCGACGGCGGCGCGCAGAACGATACGCTGCAGGGCGATCCCGGCAATGACACGCTTCTCGGCGGCGACGGCGACGATTTCATTCTCGCTGACGCCGGCCGCGACGTCGTTTCCGGCGGTTCGGGCGCCGACAATGTCGACGCCGCCGCGGGCGATGACACGCTCGACGGCGGAACCGGCAAGGACAGCCTTTACGGCGGAACCGGTCTTGACGCCATTGATGGCGGCGACGGCAACGACACTTTGCAGGGCGGCGGCGATAACGATTCAATCTTCGGCGGCGACGCCTATGATCTTCTCCTCGGCGATGACGGCGACGACCTCATTGACGGCGGCGATCTCAATGATTTCATCTTCGGCGGCGCGGGAAACGACGCGATCGTGTTCGCATCCGGCGGCGATGTCGACACGCTCCGCGATTTCACGGCTGGCGCTGCGAGCGACGACGTCGTCCGGCTCGTTGGTTTCGGCGCCGCCTTTGACACGTTCGCCGAGGTTCTCGCTGTCGCGTCAGACAATGGAGTTGACACGACAATCGACTTCGGCGGCGGCGACACGCTCGTCATCAGAGGCGTCGTCGTTCCGGCGCTCCACGCGGACGATTTCGCCTTCGGGTGAACGGCAGTTTAGACCGTCATTAGAATCGCCGGAATTCGATTCCTGGAACGCCGGAAAGTGTCGCCATCGCGACAATTGGCGTCGCCTTCGGCGTCCGCCTCGCCGATTTGGCTCTCGGTTCTTGACATTTGTCATAGTCGGCGAAATTTTTCGGAATAGATAATCAGCTCAATTTTCAACGGGGGCGAGACGCGCTCCGCCGTCGGCGACCGCCGGCGCGGAATTGAACTGAAATGAGAGAGGCTGCAATGATCTCGGGTACCCTGTTCGACGACACAATCGAAGGAACGGCCGCGTCGGAAGTCATCGACGGGCTTGAAGGCGATGACGAACTTCGCGGACGCGGCGGCGCCGATTCAATTTTCGGCGGGCTTGGCGCCGACAAGCTGCAAGGCGACGGCGGCGACGACTTGCTGTTTGGCGGCGACGGCGATGATGACCTTAACGGCGATGACGGCGACGACAGTCTTCTTGGCGCGCTCGGCGCCGACGATCTAACGGGCGACATCGGCAATGACGTGATTGACGGCGGCGCCGGGGCCGACAAGCTTGAGGGCGAACTTGGCGACGACGTGCTGACCGGCGGCGCTGACGGCGACGAATTTGAAATCGACGATCTCGATTTCGGCGCCGACGTCATTATGGATTTCAGCGCCGGCGACTGGATCGACTTTGAGGATTCAGGGCTCGTCCTTTCGAACTGGTCAGTCGCGCAGAACGGCGCGGATGCGGTTCTTTCCAACAATCTCAACGGTTCGACAGTGACGCTTTCGGGCGTCAGCGCGACGGATGTCGTCATCGGCGATCACGAAATCTATCTCGTCACCGGCGGCGGCCAGACTGGCGGCGCCGGCGATGATGCGCTGCAGGGCGGCCCCGCCGCCGATTCGCTTGTCGGCGCGGGCGGCGACGACTTCCTTAAGGGGCGCGCCGGCAATGACACGCTCGACGGCGGCGACGGCCATGACACGCTCAAAGGCGACGAAGACAATGACAGTCTCCTCGGCGGCGCCGGCGACGACTCAATCGAAGGCGACCTCGGCGACGACGCCTTGGACGGCGGCGACGGCGCTGACAAGCTCGAAGGTTCGGAAGGCGATGACACGATGACCGGCGGCACCGGTCCCGACAAGTTCGATTTCGACGAAACGGCGGATTTCGGCAATGACGTCATTACGGATTTCGCGGTCGAAGACTTGATCGACTTCGACGTCACGATCACCGACTTGAACCTGTTTTCAGGCATGCAGGTCGGCGCTGATGCGGTTTTGACCTACACGCCGACCGGCGCGTCGATCACGCTGCAAAACGTCAATCTCGCCGATCTCTTCTTCGACGAGGACGAGCTTCGCGTCTTCGCGGCGGGCGGCGGCTCGTCGTCCGGCACCGACTTCGATGACTCGATCGTCGGCAATATGGGCGATGATTCCGTCGGAGGCGGCGGCGGCGACGACTCGCTCAGCGGCAATGACGGCGCGGACACGGTAAGCGGCGATGACGGCCGCGATTATCTCGAGGGCGACGGCGGCGACGACTCGATCCTCGGCGGGAATTCCAACGACACGCTGTCGGGCGGCGACGGAAACGATCTCCTCGTCTCCGGCCAGGGAAGCGATATCAATGACGGCGGTCTCGGCGATGATTCAATCGACGGATCGGCGGGCGACGATACGATCCATGGCGGCGGCGATCGCGACCGGCTGCATGGCGGAACGCGCAATGACGACATCTCCGGCGACAACGGCAATGACACGCTGACCGGCGGCGCCGGCCGTGACTATGAAGACGGCGGCAAAGGCTATGACTTCGTCCTTGGCGGCGACGACGGCGACACCCTGCTTGGCGGCGAGCTGCGCGACACGCTCTATGGCGATAGCGGTAATGATGCCCTCTCCGGCGGCGTCGACGATGACCGCCTCGTCGGCGGCGCCGGCCGCGATACGATGGGCGGCGGCGGCGGCCATGACATTATGGACGGCAGCGCCGGCGACGATGCGATCGGCGGCGGATCGGGCTTCGATAATCTTTTTGGCGGGACTGGCGCTGACACGATTTCGGGCGGCGACAATAACGACACGCTCTATGGCGGGCTCGACGACGATACGTTCGTCTTCGGCCTCGGCGACGATCAGGACAGGGTTCGCGATTTTGACGTGAATAGCGGCGACGTCGTCAAACTCGTGGGATTTGGCGCGGCGTTCGACACCTTTGCGGAGGTTCTCGCGGCGGCGACCGACAACGGCGTCGACACGACAATCGACTTCGGCAATGGCGATGTCCTGATCCTCAAAGGGGTCCTCGTCGGCGATTTGGCGGCGAACGACGTCGCCTTCGGATAGGCTCTGCGCCAGCATGAGCCGAAGGCCCGCCCCTTGGGCGGGCCTTTTTCGTCAGCGCCGCTGTTTGTGATCGGCCGGCGGCGATTTTCGGTTCTCGCGCCGACGGCGTTGTGATCAACTCCGCGCGGGATGGCGGGCGCCGAGGCATTGATCGGCGATCCGTCGGGCTGGTTCAGAAGGGAGAGCTGACCATGACCGACTACAGTGAAACGATTAGCGGCGACATTTCGAACAATCGCCTGGCGACGACGGGCCTTGCGCTGACGCTTGGCTCCAATCTTGTGACGTCGAGCCAGTCGAGCGCCGACGACGACTTTTTGACCGTCACGATTCCGGCCGGGCATCGGCTGAGCCAGATCGTTCTTACGTCCTACAGCCCCGCCGACCTCGCCTTTCTTGCGGTCCAGGCTGGAGCGACGTTTACGGAGGATCCGGCGGCGCCGAATGTCGGCAATATTCTCGGCGCTGTACACTATGGTCCGGCTCTTGTCGGAACGAACATCCTCGACAATATGGGCGTCTTTCCCGGCGTGATCGGCTTTTCCGGCCCGCTTGCGGGAAGCACATACACATTCTGGTTCAACCAGACATCCGCTGGCGTCTCGACCGTCACAGTCGATTTCATCATCGAATCGATCGCAACCGCCGGCAATGACTCAATCGACGGCGGCGCCGGCGCCGACACGCTTGCAGCGCTTGACGGCGACGACACAGTGCGCGGCGCCGATGGCGACGACTCGCTTTCTGGAGACGCCGGCCGCGATCAGGTCTTCGGCGACAATGGCGCGGATACGGTCAATGGCGGAACGGGCGATGACACGCTTGACGGAGGCGCAAGCAACGATACGGCGAGCGGCGGCGGCGGCCACGATGTCGCGACGGGCGGCGGCGGCAATGACCTGCTGCTCGGCGGCGCGGGCCGCGATACGATGAGCGGCGCGAACGGGTTTGACCGCCTTGACGGCGGTGAGGAAAGCGACTCGCTTTCCGGCGGCGCGAACAATGACACGCTGAACGGCGAGAACGGCGTTGACACGTTGCGCGGCGGCCTCGACAACGACATTCTGAACGGCGGCGCGCAACGCGATTCGATCTTCGGCGACGCCGGCGACGACACGGTCGACGGCGGCACGGGCGATGACGTCGTCGACGGCGGGACGCAGAAGGACCGCATTTTCACGGGATCCGGATTTGACTCGGCGGTCGGCGGCGGCGGCAACGACACGCTGCAAGGCGGGAATGACGACGACACGCTTTTGGGCGGAGCGGCGTTCGACGTCCTTGAAGGCGGCGACGGCGACGACAGTCTCGAAGGCGGGGACTTCAACGACTTCATCTTCGGCAATGCCGGGAATGATGTGATCGTCTTCAATCCCGGC
>Ga0073934_10005285_pt1 | contig 20215 bp, 18 predicted proteins | sample LarsenN4metaG_FD_76834 | JGI IMG/M metagenome (GOLD analysis project Ga0073934, IMG submission 76834) | Hot spring sediment bacterial and archeal communities from British Columbia, Canada, to study Microbial Dark Matter (Phase II) - Larsen... ... | reverse complement strand
TCCCGTATTGTTGGGTATTACCAAAGCATCTTTGAATACTGATAGCTTCATCTCTGCCGCCTCCTTCCAAGAAACTACTCGGGTATTAACCGAAGCAGCAATAGAAGGTAAATCTGACTGGTTACGTGGCTTGAAAGAAAACGTGATTATCGGACGATTAATTCCTGCTGGCACAGGCTTTAATACCTACGAAGAACCTGGTATAGTCGAAGACTACACCGATTCCTTCAGCAGTAGTGTCTTAGATGAAGTTGAAGATCCATTAGATATGGTGCTGGACGATCGCACAGCCCGTACCTACAACTTGGATTCTCCAACTCTAGGAGTAGGAGAAATGACTTATGGCAGCAGACCAAAGTCGATTTTGGATGATGATGATGATTTGATTCCTGGTGAAATCAACGATCTAACAGAAGACGACGAAGATGATTTCGATGAAGATGATTTCGAGGACGAAGACGACGAATAAACTAGCCTAGTCATAAACTGAGGCGGGGATGTGGTGAAGTTGGCTACATCCCCGCTTTTTGTTAGTCTGGGTGTATATAAAGCTTTTATAGTTTTTTTACCAAAGAAAGGCAGAGGGTAGTCCCTATTAAACAAGTTTCACCACCAGGCATGAAAATTTAACTCTGACTACACCTCTACACCCATTTTCCAGCTAGACTCTCATGGGTGAGCGCCCACAACACTCTTGATGAAAGAACGAACACAGTGCAAGGCGATGCACACAGATGAGATTATGGATTTGCTCTTAATTTGATTCTTGATCGCTGTTTTCAAGACGGAAAAATATATCTGTTATATCAGCGACAGATATATCTTGAGAATTTGTAGGAAAATGAACAAGTATATTTACCCAATTGATTTTTGGCTCAGGCAATTTGAAAATCCTCGTTGACAATTGATCTCATCCTTAGGAAAAATTCGTTTTTGTTTGACAGTATTTATGAAAGCCTCTTTATATTTTGTTTTCACCACTAGAAATACGTTAAAATTAGGTACTCGATAAATCAGTTATCTCATTCACCACCTGTTGCCAAGTGGTTGTGACCGCTTAAAATTTAACCCATCTTCAAATGATATCTATTGATAGAGGTAATAAAGTGTAAATAGCTAAAGTTCAAAGGCCGATATTTAGACATCCGATCATCTGTATCCATACAATAATGTTAGCTACTAAATTAGAAAGATAGGCAGAAAGTATACTTAGAGCCTACCTGTGCAATCAAAAGCCGACTAAAATGTGAAAACAATCCATCTCCCTAATTTGGGAATATGACAAACATGAAAAAAGTAATAATTAGCTTGCTGATCGTTGAAAATAACTAGTAAGACTTTTTTGAGTACTACTAAATTAGCCGGAAACCGACTAGAATGATCACAATTTAGTGGCCTTTGTAAAAAAGTCATATGCTACAAACCTTGAGAGTATCAAAAAAATCCAGGTTAAGCTAGAAAAGAGAGTTGGTGTTAGCTACCCTTCCCCCTGAGGGCAAGAAGCAAAACTCATTCTCAAACGGGAATATTTTAAAGTTGGCATTGTCCTTACTCCATGCTGCGAATCATTACTCAGCAGGCAGACGTCAGATCAGAATTACAAAGGATCTGCGATCGCACCAATGACGAACAGGTGCTTCATAAAGAAGCAACAGTGCGGGAAGTGTTGCAAGCGGTGAAGCGCCAAGGTGATAAAGCTGTATTACATTACACAGCAGAATTTGACCATCAAATTCTCAAGCCAGAAGAACTACGGGTTACAGGTTCAGAAATAGATGCCGCCTATCAACAGGTCTCAAAAGAACTGGTGGAAGCAATTAGATTGGCTTGTCGCCAAATCGAAGTGTTTCACCGGCAACGAGTTCCGAAAAGCTGGATACATTTTGATGATGATGAAGTAGTTCTTGGCAAACGCTATACTCCTGTAGATCGAGCAGGAATCTACGTACCTGGTGGTCGTGCCGCATACCCGAGTACGGTCTTAATGAATGCAATTCCTGCTCAGGTGGCAGGAGTACGCCGTATTATTATGGTGACACCACCAGGAGCAAGTAAAACTATTTACCCAGCCGTATTGGTAGCTGCCCAAGAAGTGGGGTTGCAAGAAATTTATCGTGTCGGTGGAGCGCAAGCGATCGCTGCTTTAGCCTACGGTACGAAAACAATTCCTAAAGTCGATGTCATCACCGGTCCAGGTAACATTTATGTAACCCTAGCAAAAAAGCTGGTCTATGGGACAGTTGGTATTGATTCTTTAGCCGGACCAAGCGAAGTGCTGATTATTGCCGATGAAACCGCAAATCCCGTTCATGTAGCAGCAGATATGCTCGCACAAGCTGAACACGATCCAATGGCGGCGGCAATTTTATTGACGACAGATCCAGCTTTAGCTAAGAACGTACAAGTTGCTGTAGAAAGACAATTGGTAGATCATCCTAGACGCACCCTTACAGAAAAAGCACTCGCCCACTATGGCTTAATTGTGATTGTTGAATCTCTACAGGCAGCAGCCGAACTCTCAAATGAATTTGCTCCCGAACACCTAGAACTAGAAGTGGAAGATCCTTGGGAGAAAGTCCTACCATTCATTCGCCATGCTGGGGCTATTTTCTTAGGCCACTCTACACCGGAAGCAGTAGGAGATTATATTGCTGGACCCAACCATACCTTACCTACCTCTGGTGCAGCTCGCTATGCTTCGCCATTAGGAGTTGAAACTTTCCTTAAACACTCAAGTATTATTCAGTACTCACAAACTGCCTTGGAGAAAGTAGCAGGCGCAATTGATGCACTAGCAGCAGCTGAAGGCTTACCTTCTCATGCTGATTCCGTAAGACGGCGAGTTCAAAAAGAAGAATAAATCATATTGTTGGTAGTTGATGGCTTAACAAACAACAAACAACAAATAAACACTAACAATTATTAAATTTTCTCCAGGCTTTTGACAAAAACCAAATTGTAGCGTCAAACTTAAACTTTAAGCCTACATTCACCTTAGTATAATCTTGAAAATCATCAACTTTAATTACAGGGGTTTGCACTTTTGGAGATACAAGCCGTGCTAAAGACTATTTTGGTAGCTCTAGATTCTTCAGGCATTGCAGAGCGAGTCATTGAAACTTTAAACGATTTAGTATTACCAAAAGACAGCAAAGTTGTCCTTTGTCATGTTTTTCCTCCCCCTGACTTAGAAATAGAATTGCCTGCCGACAAGCCTCACTCAGATTCTCCAGCTCTTTCTTATTTACAGATCGAAAAACAACTGCAATCTTACCAAGCACAGTTACCTGTGGCAAGTGAAATAGAATTAGTTACCGGCGATCCGGCAGAAGAAATCATCCGCCTTGCCAATATTTATAAAGCTGATTTAATTGTGATTGGTAGTCGGGGATTGACTGGTATGAACCGAATAGTCCAGGGTTCAGTTAGTGGTCAAGTAGTAGAAGAAGCCCATTGCTCAGTGTTTGTAGTTAAGCTTAATTGAAGATAAGGCACCTATGCCTGAAGGCAGAAGGATTAAATTTTTTGGCTGATAGCAAAAGTCATCTTGACATTACTCAATAAAAGCATGAGTCTACTTAAGTAGACTTAAGCTATGAGCCAGCTATTTATTTGAGGGCGAAATGCTGGCAATTATTGAAACTGGTACAAGTTGTCAGTTAAAACTATTAATTAAATAATTACTAAAAACATAGCTTTTAAAAAAAGATTTTTTTGATAATTTGCTTGAAAATAAATGTGATTGTTAAGTATTTAAGAATCCAATATCTTAGTGCTTTCACAAAAATCACAGCAAGTGTAACAAAGCTTGGCTTTGGTATTATTACAATAGAGAAATTAAGGGAAAACCCTTAGATAACTAGCTCCAAAATCTAAAACACCAAATCTCAAAGGTGTTAGTCAAGCTCCCTTATAAAAGCGATTCGCTGAGTCTTGATTTCACTTAAATATGATTTATGATTTACTTATCCGCTCATTAAAGTAAAAAATTTGCACATAGTTGCTCAAATTGAAATACTGATGGGTTGGTACTGAGTTCAGTTGTATGGGCTAGGCTTGCCTGTGTTTAGGTGAACATGGCGAAATCTAAGAAGACCACCAATCAACAAATTAATCTTAACGATACACAATATTATTTAAATCGTGAGTTAAGCTGGCTAGAATTCAATAGCAGAGTATTGCATGAAGCTTTAGATTCGCGCACACCCCTTTTAGAACGCCTGAAGTTCTTGGCTATCTTTAGTTCTAACTTAGATGAGTTCTTCATGGTGCGTGTTGCAGTTTTAAAGCAACAAGTAGAAGCAAAAGTTAGCCAATTAAGTTTTGACGGTCGGACACCACAACAACAGTTGGATGATATCAGTTTTGTTTTACGTCCTTTAGTAGCCCAACAGCATCAACATTTTGAGCAAGTATTAAGACCTCTTTTAGCCAATCACAACATCCATATTTTGGACTATATAGATTTGACTGAAAAACAGCGTAAATATTTAGACAATTATTTTGAAGAACAAATCTTTCCTGTTATCACTCCTCTTGCTGTTGACCCTAGCCATCCTTTCCCCTACATTTCTAATCTCAGTTTAAATTTAGCAGTTGTAGTTAAAAATCCAGAAACAGAAGAAGAATTTTTTGCCAGAGTTAAAGTTCCGAAAGTTCTGCCGCGATTTTTACCTTTACCCCCAGAGTTGGGAATTCAACGGCATGGTAAACCCGCTTTATGGACTGGTGTACCCTTGGAACAGGCGATCGCTCACAATTTAGAGTCGCTTTTTCCAGGGATGAACATTCAGGAGTATCATCCCTTCCGGATTACTCGTGATGCTGATTTAGAACTAGAAGAAGATGAAGCCGACGATTTGCTACTTTTAATTGAGCAAGAACTGCGAAAACGGCGAGTCGGTGGTACTCCTGTTCGACTAGAAATTCAATCCCAAACTCCTGATGTCATACGCAACCGACTATTGCAAGATTTAGAGTTAACTGAAAGCGATGTTTATGAAGTAGATGGTCTTTTGGGACTACACGACTTAATGTATTTTATGTCTTTGAGCGTCCCAGCAGAACTAAAAGATCCTCCTTGGCAGTCTGTTGTACCCCCTCGGCTGCAACGCATTCGCGAAGTTAATCCCAGTTCCGAGGTGTTAGAAATAGAAGAAGGCAGAGACTTTTTTGCTGTGATTCGGGAACGAGATTTACTGGTACACCATCCCTATCAATCTTTTACAGCATCAGTAGTGCGCTTTATTACCAGTGCTGCCCATGACCCGAATGTCTTAGCAATTAAAATGACTCTCTACCGTACTTCTGGTGATTCACCAATAATTAATGCCTTAATTGCTGCTGCCGAAAATGGCAAGCAAGTATCTGTATTGGTAGAACTGAAAGCACGGTTTGATGAAGAGAATAATATATTTTGGGCTAAGCGTTTAGAAAGCGTCGGAGTTCACGTTGTTTACGGTCTAGTCGGTTTGAAAACCCACTCTAAAATTGTCATGGTTGTACGGCGCGAACAAGACCGTATCCGTCGCTATGTTCATATTGGCACTGGCAATTACAACCCCAAAACAGCACGATTGTATACAGATTTGGGATTGTTTACCTGTCAAGAAGACCTGGGAGCAGATGTTACAGATGTATTTAATTTCTTGACTGGATACTCACGACAAAAGTCTTACCGCCAATTATTAGTGGCGCCTGTAAATTTACGCGATCGCTTTGTTGGACTGATCGAAAGAGAAATCGAAAATGCCCAAAAAGGCTTTTCCGGGCGTATCGTTGCCAAAATGAACTCTCTGGTCGATCCACAAATCATTTCTGAACTTTATAAAGCTTCCCGCGCAGGTGTACAAATCGACTTAATTGTCAGGGGTATTTGCTGCTTACGTCCTGGACTTAAAGATATCAGCGAAAATATTCGCGTTATTAGTATTGTGGGTCGATTTTTAGAACACTCCCGGATTTTTTACTTCTACAATAACGGTGAAGAAGAAATTTATATTGGCAGTGCCGACTGGATGCCCCGCAACCTGGATCGGCGAGTGGAAGTAGTTACCCCTATATTAGACCAAGATATTGCTAAGGATTTGCAAGAAATCTTGGGTATTATGTTAGCAGATAACCGCCAAGCTTGGGAGTTACAGCCAGATGGTAGCTACATTCAACGTCGTCCTGGTGAAGATTGTCCTGAGGCTAGTTCGCAAAAAATTCTCATGTCTATGGCTTTAAACCCACCAGCGATCACCTCAAACTTGATGAATTCAAGAAAGAGTTATGTGTATCCTGACAAGTAGTTAAATACCTCTGTTGAAAAAATTTAATATTACTAAATATTAATATCAAATCTTGTGAAAAGATAGAATTTATTCAACCATAGGATAGAGTTAGTTCCGGTACTTATTCCCATACACTATAAAGGCTGTCATGCATTAACCTTATAGTTTGCTTGGATGTTAATGTTGTCTTGTGAGTCTTCTAGCTTGCGCGTTCTAGTGGTTGATGACCACGAACTAACACGCTTAACTTTGCAATTAATATTTTCTGGTCAAGAAAATATTCAAGTTGTAGGTTTAGCCTGTAATGGTCAGGAAGCCATAGAAATGGTTAAGCGCCACAAGCCTAATGTGATTGTTCTGGACTTGCAAATGCCAGTTAAGGATGGGTGGATTGCGTCTGGTGAGATTAAAGCTATTGATCCTAGCACTCAGATTATTGCTTACTCATCGGTGGATGACTCTAAACTTATCGAAGGAAAGGCAAGAGCTTGTTTAGATGCTGTTTGTAAAAAAGATGTGCCGACCACAGAACTAGTTTCCTTGGTAAGGCAATTAGGTCAAAGGACGATTAATGGTACTTTTGCTGGATAAACAAATACAAATGCTGATTTGGGAGTTTGGATATTTGAAAGAAATGGAAAAGTTGTCGATAGAACCAGAATCAAAGGTTGCTACCGACATAGGTTTTATTGCTGTAGCTTAGTTTAGCTTAATCAGATGTCTGTTTCCGGAAAGGTGCGTCTATATTCATCTATTAACTCATCCATTTCTTCCAAAGCTTGATTTACGTCTATTCTTAAAGTCCCCAAGTTTGGTTGCTCCAGTAAGCTGAGTAAGTACTCACGTTTGCTTTGAATTTGGGCAATTTTTTCTTTGATAGTTTGTGGATCCATAATTTTGGATTTCCGTCTTAAATAATATGTTCAAATTCAAAGTTAACTCAAAACAATAGAGACTTTTATCTATCCTCTTCCCTAATCTGTAGGCGATCGCCGATGATAAGAAAAACCGGTGCAAAGAAAAACTATTAAAAATTAAGTCATGTTACGCCAAGTTTCTCTGGGAACCCTGGGTTTAACCATCGGTGGTATCTTAACCATCATCGGCTTCATTGCCTACGCAAACGATAATGCTACTCTCAATCTGGTTGGATTTTTTTACGGGATTCCACTAGTGCTAGGAGGGTTGGCACTTAAAGCTAATGAACTCAAACCCGTACCCTTCAGTCAAGCTACTGCGCCTACAGTTTTAGCACTGCGCCAGCAGCAAGCAACTCCCACTCAAAATAAAATTCGTAAAGACCTGACTCGTTATTCCTACGGGCAAAACGCTCATTTTGATCGTGCTTTGTCCTACTTGGGTTTAACTTCTTCAGATGGAGAACTACCACTGATTACAGGGTTACGAGAAGAAGATATCAACGGAAATTATGCCTTGATTTTAGAATTTGATTCCTCAGCAATCCCAATTGAGATCTGGCAACAAAAACAGGAGAAAATGGTCAGTTATTTTGGTCCTGGAGTCAACGTCGAAGTCACACAGTCAGGAGAAAATATAATTGAGCTAACATTGATCGCGGCTACAAAATAGTCCAATGTGAATAGTCAATAGTCCATTGTTTTGACAATTGACTATTGACTAAATTTATTTCTCTAAGCGTACTGCGTACCATTGTAAATATTGCCCGGGGCCAACATCCAATTCACAACTGGTATCAAGCAAATATTTCGCTCTTGATTCGAGCGAATCCAAAGAACGTATATCAGGAGGTAAATCTTGAGGATTGAGTTTTTGGAGAATATCTGTCAATTTTTCTAATAATTCCGATGCTGTCAAAAACTGTTCCTCTTGATTTGTCTCTAAAACAACAAAATGATCTTGCTGGTACATTAATGAATCTGGCATAAAAGATACTCCATAAATTTCCATAGGATGGGTGTTAAGTAGAAACAACGAAAGCTTTTCACCTATTTTTTTGCTGTCTTATCCTTATTTTTATTTATAACTTTACCTATTTATATTTTTTAGATGTTAGTTAAGTAAATTTACCAAATAATTACTATGATTGGCACAAAATTAAATTTATCCGTTTTGACTCCATAGTTATAAATTGCACATTTACGACATACTTACGCAATCAGCCACTTTTGTCCTAATACAGTTGGTGTTTAAACACACTGCGTAACCTTAAACTGCGAATATACATTTGAAGTTTTCAAAAAAATAGTAATTGCTTGTTTGTAGTTGGGAAATATAAATAGTAACATTTCCCTACCTTGCAAGTGCATAGTAGGACAAAAAGGTACAAACTACCTTTGCTTTCTAGATAGGTTAATCTATGCAAACCATCGGTCTACCGCCACCAGATTTACAGACAGCAAGGAGCAACACCACTTCTTACACTTACAGAGGTAGCACTGATGTCATCGTGTTGCTGTGCCATCGATACATTAGTCCACACTCACTCATACAAAAAACAAATGGCGCTACATGTTGTTTACTTTTACACAAACCAATTCCACAGGAAATAATTGAGTTGGTTCACAAAATCTGTGTTCAACCAGCAGATAACAAAGCTTTTTAGAATAAAAAACATCAAAATAAACAATTTATCAGCAATAGCATAAATATATTACCTTTTTCATCCTCTAAGCTTTTATTTCCTATAAAATTCAACTCATGTTAGGGATAGGCTCATTTAATTCTATTTCCAATAAACCCCCTCTGATTCTCGTAGCTGATGATGATACAACCATGCGAATGCTGTTGCGTGAAGCTATGGAACAAGAAGGCTACCGAGTAGTCGAAGTCAGTAATGGTAAAGAGTGTTTAGATGCTTATACTGCCGTCAAGCCTGATTTAATTTTGTTAGATGTGGTCATGCCAACAATGGATGGCTTTACCTGTTGTCAGGAATTAATGCAAATTGCCAAGAAAAATTTAGTGCTAGCACTTGGCTCTCTTGACGTCTCCGGTTTTAGCAATAGCTTGATTTCTACATTTTGGGCGCGTACTCCTATACTGATGATTACAGGATTAGATGATCCTGATTCAGTAGATCGTGCTTTTGAGGCTGGAGCTAGTGATTTTGTCACGAAACCCATTCACTGGGCAGTATTGCGGCGACGGGTAAGAAAGCTATTACAACAAGGACAGGTATATAAACAGTTAGAAGCAGCCAATCAAGCTTTGCAGCAACTTGCTAACGAAGATGGCTTAACTGGGCTAGCTAATCGCCGTCGCTTTGATCAATATTTCAATTCTCAGTGGTTGGAGTTAGCACAGCAGCGATCGCCAATCTCATTAATCTTATGTGATATCGATTTTTTTAAACTTTACAACGATAAATATGGTCATCCCGCTGGGGATGTCTGTTTGCAAAAAGTGGCTAATGTCTTAAAAGACACAGCCCAAAAATATCAGGACTTAGTTGCACGTTATGGAGGTGAAGAATTTGCCGTGATTTTGCCTCACACTCATGATAGGGGTGCACTTCACGTCGCAGCAGCAATGCAGGCTGGAGTGAGAGAATTAAAAATCGTTCACTCTGGATCTACTGTTAGTCAGTTTGTAACTCTCAGTTTAGGAATCGCTACAGTTATTCCCAATTTTGAAACTTCGCCCTTAGCTTTAATTGAAGCAGCTGATAAGGCACTTTATCAAGCAAAAGCAGAGGGACGCAACCGTATTATTATTAAGCATATTTAAAAATATATTTAATCAACTATTTCCAAGTAAGTCCTAAAGGTGAAAGGGTAAGGAATAGAAAGAACATTCCTTATCCTTTTTCCTTTAACCCAATACGCTTGGTTACTCTTTGTGTCTTAGTGTCTTTGTGGTTTCAAGATTATCTTTTTCACCACAAAGACACTAAGACACCAAGACAAATCTTCACAGGGGTAGATCAAAACCTTAACTGAACCGTATTGCCCTTTAACGAAGAAGTTATTGATGCTTACCCTACGATAATTTAATTCTTTTTTTTGCTTGTTTTGGTCAAGTTAGCTTTCCGCATCATTTGAGTGAGTTGGTCTAGTAATCGCACTTCTTGCTTACTGTCTTCTAATATCTTTGCTACCGTAATCGCCCTTTCATAAAAGTTACGGGCTGTTGGGAGATTACCTAGTTGCTCATATAACTGAGCGTAGGACTCAAAAGATTTTAATTCTTCTCGCCGATTTTGTAATTCTTGAGCTAATATTAATCGCTGCTGTAGCAAGTCAAAGGCGCGTTCATAGCGTCCCACGGAACTGTGAGCAGTAACTAGACCATCAATTGCTCGCAATTGGTTAACGCGATCGCCACTATACTTAGCAATTCGCAGTGCAGATCCATAAGTCCCGATAGTACCTTGATAATCTCCTGCTTCTAGGTAAGCATCACCTAAATTATTGAGGGTATTAGCCTCACCGATGGGATCACGAACCTGACGGCGGAAACTTAAAGCATTCTCGTAGAGTTTGATGGCTTTGTTGTAATTTCCTAGCCTTGCATTCGCTAGTCCCAAATTACTTAAAGACAGTCCTTGACCTTCAATATTTTTAACGTGGCGGGCAATTTCCACAGCTTCGGCAAAAGTTTGTAAACTAGCGTTGGGTTCCCCTTGTTGCAACAATAATGTACCAATATTATTCAGGGCGAAAATTTGGCTTTGAAAGTCATGGGTATCACGAGCGATCGCTAGGCGTCGGCGTATGGCGTTTTCTGCTTCTTTGTAACGACCTAACTGGACATAACCTCTACCAAGGTAATCATAAATTAAACCTTGAGCGTTGAGATCACCAAGGGAGTGATAAATTTCTAGTGCTTGTAACCAAGACTCAATTGCTTTGTCAGACTTGCCAGAGGTGTGTTGCTGCTGACCGATTCGCAGCAAAGTATCTGCTTGGTCTGTGGATTGTTGCACTACAGATTTATCTATCTGACGGTGGAGTTGTTCGGTAATATCCGCAGCATTCGCCGCTATGGGATGAAATATAAAACTAGCAACTAAAAAGGGTAAGGGAGAAAGGGGAAGGGGTTTATTAGCTGTACTATTTAAACTCTTGTTCCCCCGCTTGAATTTATAGATGAAAATTTGGTTAATTTTTAGTATTAAATACCCTTGTTTCATAAACTTTGCCTGTGGAATTGCGGCTTTATGCAGAATGTTTGGTATGTTTATTTAATAGCATTGCAAAATACATATAAAGTATGTATTTCTACGCAGTTGCGGGGGGCAGTAAATTTTCACCTAAGTAGATAGTACGAATATCTGTTGGTAATTTTTCCTCTAGCATACGATAACCTTCTTGGAGAAAATTGGCTACTTCGCTGGGAGTGATCGTTTCTCCTTCAGCTTGTAGATAGGCAGCAATTCTCGTTTCGCTCCAGTGAAAGGTTTGAGCCATTAACACCATCAAGCGTAAAATTGGCGTCATTTGGTCTAATGCTTGTTCTACATAACACCATAGTGGTACAGAGGTTGCTTTGAGAGAATAATGAATTGCTTCAGTAGGAGGAAGTTCAATCTCGTTGATGCAGTAAGCAGTCTGATCAATCAGCCAATTTTGTAAGGTCAGACTTTCCTTACCAGGTTGAGTGCTACTAAGATTAAGTCCACTCAACTCATAGTAGATATGTCGCCAAGTCAAGGCAAATAAATAATCTGCTTGTACAGGCGATCGCGCCGAGTGGCGAATTACTGTATAAACTATGGGGCTATAACGGCAAAAAATAGCTGTAAAGTACCTTCCTGACTCTGGGTGCTGCTGAAACAACTTCACGAGTTCTAGGTCAGTGTGATGGAACAGTGACTTAACCAAGGGATGATTAGCTTCAGGAAAATGAGGAATTTGCACAGTCCGATTCTGCTTATGTTGTTAGAATTAACTTGGCGATCGCAATCTTTGTTTTAATCAAATAGTCTGTTGGTGTCAGTCTGATTCGACTTCACACCAAGACGAATTAGCACTTGATACACTAGAAATAAAGACTTCATTTCAGTCATAATCTACAAAACAAAAGCGGCTCCCTTATATATAATTCCCGATTCTGTTCATGTTTATAGCAAGTGTGACATCATTCTTGGTTAATCCTTATACTTTTGCCTCTTTTTTACCTTCCATACCATTAGATAGCCTTTTTTCTACCCAAGGCATAATGGTAATGCTACTAGCAGCCTATGCTGGAGCTATGTGGATGTTCCTCACCAGCGCGCCAAAGGTGTACACAGTTATGGTGTCAGATTTGGAAATTGCGCGACAGTTATACGAAGGACTTCTAGATTTACCAGCAGCAGAAGTACCACTACACTACTATTACAACTATGAACAAACCATAGGAGCAACAGGAGTTGATCCGCTTTACTTAGGGAGCAGTCCTTCTTTTTCTAACAAAATGACGAATGCAAGTGAAGGACTTTGGTATCAACTGAAGAAAAATACTCAGTTGCATGTAATTACGGGAGCTAGTTTAGGTAGCAAAAATCAACAACGTCACGTGTGCTTCGATCATGAATGCATGGAAATGATTTTAATGCGAGTAGAAGTGCGAGGGTTGAAATTCAAAATTCGCAGTAGAAAACCTTTAAACTTTTTGGTTAAGGACTACGAAGGGCGAATTATTGAAATGGCAGAAGTTGCAAATTAAAGGTAAAAATTTTTTCACAATTTCTTTTTTCGGAAAATTACAGCTTGCTTGTGTAGTTCCAACACAAGGGTGTCATATATGACACTCTCATACTAGCCAAACTAAAATAGAGCAAATCTACAGGAGTAAGCGAGAAAGAATGTTTAAAAAAATGTTGGCAAGCGTTGGTATTGGCTCTGCCAAGGTTGATACACGTATTTTTAACGCTGCTGTGATCCCCGGTGATACATTGGAAGGAGAAGTCCACATTACTGGTGGTGATGTAGCTCAGGACATCAGTGATATTTATTTGAAACTTGCCACTGAGTATGAGCGGGAAGTCGATGATTCTACCATTCATGAAGAGTGTGTAATGGTCGATTACCGCTTGCTAGAGCGGTTAACTGTTCAGCCTAAACAAGAAATTGTAGTGCCGTTTGCCCTAGAGTTACCCTACGAGATACCCTTAACTATAGGCAGAACACCAGTATATATCCGTACAGGCTTGGATATTAAGACTGCGATCAACCCCAGAGATAGAGATGTTTTAGAAGTTAAACCTCATCCACTGATGCAACGAGTATTTGTAGCAGTAGAAAGATTAGGTTTTCATCTGCATAAAGTGGATTGCGAATATACCCATTCTTTTGGTGGTTCTTATCCATTTGTACAAGAATTTGAGTTCAAACCCAGTGGAGAATACAGAAATTATCTTGATGAGTTAGAAATCATTTTCCGTTTACACCCAGGGGAGTTAGAAGTTTTGCTGGAGATTGATAAACGGGCCCGTGGTTTTGCAGGTTGGTTAAACGAAGCTTTTGATTTAGATGATCGCTATGCACGCTTTTATCTAACAGAATCAGATTTAGATGAGGTGGATGTAGAGGCGATGATTGATGACATCATTCGCAGTCATATTCATTAATTTTGCTTTTGTCCTATGCACGCCTAGAACTAAAGTTCTAGGCTGATAGCAAAAGTCATCTCAAGATGACTGAGTATTGGATGAGTCTACTTTAGTGGAGTTAAGCTATGAGTGGTCAAAAAATAGGTGCAAGATGTGAAATAAGGTTTTTGGCAATTACCTAGTTGATTTTGATTAACGAACACAGATGCACACAGATACACACAGATTTAAGAATTCACATTAGGCGTGATTTTGGACTGCTATATTAATTTCCACCTACGTTCATCGCTGCTAGCATAGCTTTTTGGCTGACATCTTTATAAACAGTATCTAAATATTTCATCACTAGATCCGCAGCAGTTAAACTGGCAAGATTTCCCTCTTCTTTAGCAAGGGGAATTGACCCCAATACATCTAAAACTGTTTCACTATTAGATGGTGCAATCACTACTAAAGAAGATTCTAATGGCTCATGATATTGCCAAAAAGATTCTAGATTTAAAGAATATTGATTTTGAGCAACTGAGTCTTGGTCTGCTTGTGTTTGGTCAGTCGTGACTTCAATATTAGTACTACGTAACTGACGTAAATTACTAATAATTTGCTCTTTGGTACGTCCCCGCAATTGAAAGAGTACAAAAGGATCTTCACTAAAGCGATCGCCTAACTGATAGTAAACTGCTGCAATATGTTTGCAGGGATTTGCTTTATCAGGACAAGTACATCTACTGTGAACATCGGATAAAGTAAAAGGAAATAGAGAAAGACCATTGGCAGTAAAAACTTCTTCTATATTTTGTGGCATTTCTCCTGCTAAAAGTTTTGCCGCAAAAATTGCTTTTTGCGACATTGTTTCTACTACGTAACCCCACTCTTCATCACTAAAAGAGTCAAGGGAAAGAGAAACTTTATAAGGTTCCGGTTCACTACCCTGTACCTTGGCTAATACCTTTGCACCCTGAAACTCAATGCTGAGAACATTACCTTGACGTGCATAATTTCTACCGCGTTCCAAACGCTTTTTAAAGCGATAGGAATCTAATAATTCTAGCCACCTTTGTGACCACCATTCTCGGCTAGCTTGTAATGTGTAATTTGTCATTTGTCAATAGTCAATTGTCAATGGTCATTTGTTAGTGGTTAGTGGTTGGTAGTTAGTAGTTAGTTGTTGGTTGTCTCCCCATCTTCCCATCCCCTCACTCTTCCTCTTCTTCAATTACTGCACTGCGATCTAGTAGTAATAAATTGCGGAGTTGGTTAGTATCGAGTTCAGTTAACCACTCTTCACCTGCGCCAACAACTTGTTCGGCTAGTTGTTTTTTACTTTCAATCATGTCATGAATTTTCTCTTCTAAAGTACCAGTACAAACAAATTTATGCACCTGGACATTGCGGGTTTGACCGATGCGAAATACTCGGTCTGTGGCTTGATTTTCAACTGCTGGATTCCACCAACGGTCGAAGTGGAAGACGTGATTTGCACGGGTTAAATTTAATCCTACACCACCTGCTTTGAGTGACAAAATCATAATTGGTGGCCCTTGGGGATCGTGTTGGAAACGGTCGATCATTTCCTCACGTTGTTTTTTGCTGGTACTACCATACAAAAAGAATATTTCTCTTCCTAGTTGTTGTTCTAAATAGGGTTTGAGTAGTTTACCCCACTCGGCAAATTGGGTGAAAATTAAAGCGCGATCGCCTTCTGATAAAACTTCTTCTAACATTTCCTGTAACCGCAATAATTTACCAGATAACTGCGGTTCCGAAAGAGTAGTTTTTTTCAAATACTGGGCAGGATGATTGCAGACTTGTTTTAGCTTGACGAGTAAAGCTAAAATCATACCTCGACGTTGCATTCCTTCGGCTGTTTCAATTTCAGCCAATGATTCTTCTACAACTTTTTGATAAAGTTCAGCTTGTTCCAAACTCAAACCACAAAATACATTCATTTCCTGCTTTTCTGGCAAGTCTTGAATAATTTCTCGGTCAGTTTTTAAACGACGCAAAATAAATGGTTGCACTAATGAACGCAATTGATTCAATGAAGAAGTATCGCCATATTTTTCAATTGGCATAGCAAAGCGTCGTTGGAAGAACTGCTTATTTCCTAAGTACCCTGGATTGAGAAAATCCAAAATTGACCAGAGTTCTTGTAGTCTATTTTCTACGGGTGTCCCTGTCAAAGCAATTCGATAGTTTGCCTCTAACTGACGCACTGCTTGAGATTGCTTTGCCTCTGCATTTTTGATATTTTGGGCTTCATCTAAAACAATCCCTTGCCAAGCAACACCCTGCAATGACTTTAAATCTCGGTGAATCAGCGCATAACTAGTAATTACTAAATCATGCTTATTTGCTACTTCTACAAATGCCTTACCTTTAGGACGTTTGTCACCGTGATATTGCAAAACCTTCAGAGTCGGGGCAAATTTTTTAACTTCTCTTTCCCAGTTGCCTAATACCGAGGTTGGGCAAACTAAAAGTGTTGGTTTTTCTAATGCATCCTGCTCTTTGAGATGTAGTAAAAAGGCAATAAATTGCACTGTTTTTCCTAATCCCATGTCGTCCGCGAGACATGCACCCAAACCCCAGCGTTCCAGAAATGCCAACCAAGCGACACCACGCTGTTGGTAGGGGCGTAGCTGTCCTTGAAAAGTGGTGGGTGTGGGTAGGGGTTTTACAGCTTTGTTATTTGTTAGGGTAGTAATTAACTCTTGTAATGCGCCTGATGCTTCAAAGCTAACTACTGGTAATTTTTCAATTGTCTGGGTATCCCCCGTACTCAGGCGCAAAGCATCTTCCAAAGAAAGAGCCATTTGCTCTTTGCGAGAAGCAAAGAAAGCTTGTGCTGTTTTGATATCTTGGGGACGTAATTCTACCCACTCACCGTTAATTTCGACAAGGGGACTGTTCAATGCCACAAGTCTATCAAATTCCTGCTTGGAAAGAGTCTGTCCACCGATCGCTAATTGCCACTGAAAATTTAACAAACTTTGTAAACCCAAGCGTCCCTGCTGTTGATTTGGTGTTTGGGCGGTGATTTTCAAACCCAGACGATTTGCCCATCCTTCTCGATTTGCTAAACTCGCGGGTAAAATCACACCTAAACCATTATCTTCGAGTCGCGCCTTTACCGATTTAATAAATTCGTATGCTTGCAAGGGGTGAAGGCGGCAAAATTGGGGATAACTATTTTCCAGACTGGGTGAGAGCGTTGGATACAAGCGCGATGCTAATCCCAATCCTCGTAAAAATGTTTCTTGTGGTTGTTTGATGGTACGACCACGATAAACAAAGCTTTCAACTGGATGCTGCCATATCGTCTCTGCGTCCACTAAAAATTCTGGATCATCTGGTGCTTGCAAAAAATAGGCCAAAATCCAATCTGTTTCACCTGATTCTGGGGGACGCAAGACAAAACAGGTACGAAACAGATTTTTTCCTGCTAGTTGGTATTGTAGCGGCATAGTCCAAGCTTTCAGTGCCGCTTCTAGTCGTTCTAAACCCATTGGTTCGGCGTTGACAGTATCTGACGCAGCTGTAAGAGACTGCAACCACTGTCGCACCGCACCTGGTAAAGACGCCATAACTCTCGCTTCTAGCACAGGTTGGGAACCAAACATTTCTCTGACTTGGGCATCAATTGTACTGTTGAGAAATCCCAATAATAATTCTTGTGGTTCCACAGGGAAGTCTATTGAGATGGGGTGGTGGGGTGATGGAGTGATGGGGTGATTTTTCTCCCCATCTCCCAACCTCCCAATCTCTCCACCTCCTTGGTATGTCCGACAGGCTAGGGGCATTTGTTGGGAAAATTTTTCTAAGCGAGTTCCATCCAAGGCGCTATCTAAAAGTGCTTGCCACTTGGCTGTGAAAGAACCATCTGCTTGGCGTTCCAGAGTAGGCAGAAATTTACATCTTGAGATTAAATCTAAACTCCAACGGGCGATATGGGACCAAAATCTTAAATCGCCTCCGACAAAATCATCTTCGCTGTTGCCAATACTCAAGGGTAAAGAAGTTAGAAACTTAATTGCTTCTGTAGGATTGAGACAAAAACCCTCTACTTTCCAAGGGTGTAGGTACTGGTAAGATGTTTTTTCTAAACTTAATGCTGCTGAATGTACTGGGTGAATCAATGTTGTTCCCTCAGTTTCACCTGCTGCAAAATCAGTGGGTAGAGCAATAGTTATTTGCGAGGAGGTTGGCAAAGTTTTTGTAGCAGTAGTTGTCGTTTGACGCCGCTTTGTTCGCCCAGATGCGATTGATTGCATCTCGACATGCTCTGTTGAATTAGGGATTGTAATATTACGAGAACTTAGCCACTCGCTTAGTTCGGCTGGTGCGATCGCATAAGGTAATGGTGGTATTTCTGTCAATGTATTTGGCTCGATATTTGTCCCTAGCGATCGCCAAGTCTCTCCCCAAATAAATAAACAGTTACCCTGATTTTGTAGTAACCAACTACCGTGTAAAATTGCCATTTGCCCACTAATTAGATTTTCGCAACATTAAAACCTTGAATTTGTTTATTTTCTACTTTGTGAATTCCTTTATTTTTAAAAATTAAATACACATTGTTAATAATAATTAAATTTAATTAAATACTAGAAAGTAATCTTAATCAAGTTTAGGAAAGATGCAGTTACCCCTTTATAAAATTTTAAAAAGTGGCATCAAAGTAGAGTTAGATTATATGCATCCAGAGGAACAAGAAGAGGTAAGGAAATTACTGAATGTTGTGATTTTAGAAGGACAAACCTATCCCCAAAAACAACCCCTCTCACCATCAGAATTTGCAGCTTACTGGTTAACTCAGGATGCTTTTGTAGTTAGGACCGCTGCTGAATCTGCTACACACCAAGCCAAGGAAATACTGGGAGCATTTTATCTCAGACCAAACTTTCCAGGTCGATGTAGCCATATTTGTAACGCTGGTTTTATTGTACAACCTGGCAAGCGGGGTCTCGGAATCGGGCGGTTCATGGGAGAGGCGATGCTCTCAATTGCTGCTAGTCTCGGCTACGAGGGGGTAGTGTTCAATTTAGTCTTTGCTACTAATATAGCTTCGATTCAATTATGGAAATCACTGGGATTCCAGATTATTGGGCAGATTCCGGCGGCGGTAAAACTAGATGTACAGCAAGTGGATGCGTTGATTATGTATAGGGGATTAAGAAATCGAGGATCGGACATTGGGCATAAACTCAGTGAACAGTAACCAGTTTAATTTGATAACTGATAACTGATTATTTGTCTCCCTTGTCCCCTTTGTCCCCCTTGTCCTCCGTGTCCACGCCGCGCGCTACAACGCGGGAGACCCGCGCAACGCATTGGCTCCCCTTGTCCTCCTTGTCCCCGATCCGTTTTGTAACGAAATTGTTTATCATTAATTCTGTATACTGCTCAAGCCAGTATTAGATCATAAATGTTAGGATTGCCACAGAGAGAGAATAGCGAGCATAGTAAGGAAAAAAAACTGAATGGGAGAATTTGAGAAGTCAATATCCTTCGATGGACGGGATATTCGACTGAAGGTGGGTCTACTAGCACCCCAGGCTGGTGGATCGGTGTTGATACAATCTGGGGATACGGCAGTTCTAGTTACAGCTACGCGATCAGCAGCCAGAGAAGGCGTTGATTTTCTGCCCCTCACCGTGGATTACGAAGAAAGATTATACGCAGCAGGTAGAATCCCTGGAGGATTATTGCGACGCGAAGGTCGTCCGCCAGAGAAAGCAATTCTCACTAGTCGTCTGATTGACCGCCCTTTGCGTCCTTTGTTTCCATCTTGGTTAAGGGATGATCTGCAAATTGTAGCGTTGACTCTTTCTATGGACGAGCTAGTACCGCCAGATGTGCTAGCTGTGACTGGTGCTTCTATTGCCACCTTAATGGCAAAGATTCCCTTTAATGGGCCTATGGCAGCCGTGCGCGTCGGTCTGGTGGGTGATGATTTTATTATTAACCCCACCTATGCAGAAATCGAAGCTGGAGACCTGGATTTAGTCGTAGCAGGTTCGCCGGATGGTGTAATTATGGTGGAAGCGGGAGCTAATCAGCTACCCGAACGAGATATTATTGAGGCGATCGAATTTGGTTATGAAGCTGTGCAGGATTTAATTCGAGCGCAGCAAGATTTAATTGCGGAACTGGGGTTAGAAATAGTCCATGAAGCACCGCCAGAAGCAGATCAATCACTGAGTAACTTTATCAGCGATCGCGCTACCGAGGAAATCAAGAAAATCCTCTCGCAATTTGATTTGGATAAAACCCAACGAGATAATGCCTTAGATGCTGTCAAAGAATCAATCGCAGCTGCGATCGCCGAACTACCAGAAGAAGATCCAATTCGAGTTGCCGCAACCGGTGATGCCAAGGCATTAGACAACACTTTCAAAGATATTACTAAAAAGCTGATGCG
>Ga0073934_10005284_pt1 | contig 20216 bp, 19 predicted proteins | sample LarsenN4metaG_FD_76834 | JGI IMG/M metagenome (GOLD analysis project Ga0073934, IMG submission 76834) | Hot spring sediment bacterial and archeal communities from British Columbia, Canada, to study Microbial Dark Matter (Phase II) - Larsen... ... | reverse complement strand
CGGTGCCGGGCGCGTACCCAATGTACCGCGTGGGCTACGAGCGCGCGTTCGCCGTCGTCGACGCGTGGGCGTCGTCGCTCGACCGGATCGTGACGCTCGGACGCCAGGGGTTGTTCGCGCACGACAACACGCACCACGCGCTCGTGATGGCGTGGGCGGCGGCCGAAGCGGCGTCAGGAGGCACGGTCGATCCCGACGCGTGGCACGAGGCGCGGCGCGGGTTCCTCGCGCACGTGGTCGAGGACTGACCGACGTGTTCGGTGCTGCCGCCACACGGCAGGGACCACGTGCGAGAGGTAGGGCAGTAGACGGACGAACGAGCGTCCGTGCTCGCGAAACGCGTACGTGATGGGAACCTCGGCGTAGCGGAAGCCCTTGCCGAGCAGATCCACCGTCAGCACCTGCGCGTAGTTGTAGTCGTGGATGACCGATGCCGAACGCGCGGCCGCTTCGGACAGGGCGCGGTACCCGCTCTGCCCATCGGTGATGGGCGCGCGTGTGATGTGCGCGAGCGCGCGCGTGAGCACGAGGTTCCCGAGGCGGCGGTGCGGGAGCATGCGGCGGATGTCGCCGCCGAATCGCGAGCCGACGACGTAGTCGGCGCGTCCGTCGAGGATCGGCTCGACGAGCCGTGCGAGCTCGTCGGGCGCGTACTCGCCGTCGGCGTCGCAGAACGCGACCGCCACCGGGTCGAACGCGACGGCCGCGGCCAGTCCCGTGCGGACCGCGGCGCCCAGGCCGCGCCCTCCACCGGGGACGACGCGCGCGCCCGCGGCGCGAGCACGCGCCGCGGTGCCGTCGGTGGAACCGTCGTCGACGACGAGCACGAGCACGGGGTGGCCGTGCACGTCGGCCGGCGCCCGCGCGACGACGCTCGCCACGGTCGCGGCCTCGTTGCGGGCGGGGAGGAACAGGACGACGGGTCGCACTGACGGGTACCCTAACTTCGGTCAGGTTGACCTGACAAGCTCGGATGCGCGACCATGCCTCGCATGGTGCGTCGATGGGTGTTGGGCCTCGTCGCGGCGCTGGTGGCGGCGCCGCTCACCGCGTGCGGGGGGTCGAGCGGCAGCGAGCTGACGATCTACTCGGGCCGCATCGAGGAGCTCGTCGGCCCGCTCCTCGACGAGTTCGCGCGCGAGACCGGGATCGACATCGCGGTCCGCTACGGCGACTCCGCGGACCTCGCCGTGCTGATCGACACGGAAGGCGAGAGCTCACCGGCCGACGTGTTCTTCTCGCAGAGCCCCGGCGCGATGGGGTTCCTCGAGACCAAGGGCCGGCTCCAGCCGCTCCCGGGCGAGGTGCTCGCGCTGGTCCCCGAGCCGTTTCGCGCGACCGAGGGCGACTGGGTCGGGGTGTCCGGCCGGGCGCGCGTCATCGTCTACGACGCGACCGAGATCGACGACTCCGAGGTACCCGACTCGGTGTTCGACCTGACCGCGCCCGAGTTTCGCGGCCGGGTCGGCGTCGCGCCGACCAATGGCTCGTTCCAGGACTTCGTCACGATCATGCGGTCGATGGTCGGTGACGACGAGACCCTCGCGTGGTTGCGGGCGCTGCGAGAGAACGACGTGCGGACGTACGAGAACAACCTCGCGATCCGCGACGCGGTCGAGCGCGGCGAGATCGACTTCGGGCTCGTGAACCACTACTACAACGAGCAGGCGAAGGCCGAAGATCCGGGTGTTCCCACCGAGAACCACTACCTGGCGGGCGACGACCCGGGCGCGGCGATCCTCACCACGGCGGTCGGCGTCCTCGACACCGCCGGTTCGCAGTCCGACGAGGCCGAGCGGCTCGTCGAATTCCTGCTCTCACGCCGGGCGCAGGAGTACTTCGCAACCGAGACGTTCGAGTACCCGCTGGCGGCCGGAGTCGAGCCCGCGGGCGACCTGCCGCCGCTGGATTCGATCGCCTCGCCCAGGATCGAGCTGTCCGCGTTGGGCGGCGGGCTGGCGCGCACGCGGGAGCTCATCCGCGACAGCGGGCTCGAGAGCGCGTGACGACCGTCGCCCCGACCGTTCCCCGTGCGGTCGCGCGCCGCCGGCGCTACCGCTTGCGCGCGCCGTTCGGGTTGTCGCTCGGGGGCCTCGTCGTCGCCGCCGCGTTCGCGCTGCCGTTCGGCTACCTCGTCTGGCACACGCTCGCGCTCGGCACGCGGTACTTCGACATCCTCGCCGACGAGAACGTCGCCGGGCCGCTGCGGCGCACGATCATCCTCGCGACGACGGTCTCGCTCGGCGCGACCACCGTCGGCACGGCGCTCGCGTGGTTGCTCACGCGCACCGACCTTCCCGGCCGGCGGTTCTGGCGCGTCGCCGTACCCCTCCCCTTGGTGATTCCGAGCTTCGTCGGTGCATTCGCGCTTCTTGCCGCGTTCACGCGCGGCGGCTTGATCGACTCGATCGTCGGCTTCGACACCTTCCCGCGCATCGAAGGCCTGTGGGCGGCATGGCTCGTCCTCACGTTGCTGACCTATCCCTACGTGTACCTCCCCGTCGCAGCGCGGCTCGAGACGCTGCCGCGCTCGTTGGAGGAGAGCGCGCGTGCACTCGGCCGCGCGCCCCGGGAAGTCTTCCGGACAGTGGTGTTGCCGCAGACGAGCGGCGCGATGTGGGCGGGAGCGCTCCTCGTGTTCCTGTACTGCCTCGCGGAGTTCGGCGCGGTGCAACTCCTGCACTACGACACGTTGACCCGGGCGATCTTCTCCGCGTGGGGACAGGACCGCGACGTCACCCTCGCGCTGAGCCTGTTACTGGGCGCCATCGCCCTCGTCGTCGTGCTCGGCGAGCGCCGGATTGCGCGACGGCGGGTCCAGACCGAGGCCATCTCGCCGTCGTCTCGCGTCGTCCAGAACGAGCTGGGTCCGTGGAAGGCCCCCGCGTTCGTGTTCGTGACGACGGTCGTCGCGCTCGCGCTCGCCGTCCCGGTCGCCGTGCTCGCGCACTGGACGGCGCGCGGCATCTTCGGGACGGCCACGCTGCACGCGGGTGACCTCGTGCGACCGACCGTCACGACTGCGGCGCTCGGAGTCGTGACCGCATTCGTGGCGGTCGCGGCCGTCCTTCCGGTCGCCTTCCTGACGGTGCGTTATCGCTCCGCACCGGGCGAGGCTGCGAACGCGGTCGTCGTGAGCGGGTTTGCGCTGCCGGGGCTTGTCATCGCGATCTCGATCGTGTTCTTCGTGCTCCAATGGCCCGCGCTGGCCGACCGCGCCTACCAGACGTGGGGGTTGCTGGTGTTCGCGTACGTCGTGCACTTCGGTTCCCAGTCGCTGCGCGCCGCGCAGGTTGCCGTCGGTGCGGTGCCGCGTCGGGTCGAGGACGCGGCACGTTCGCTCGGTGCCGGACGGGTCCGCCGCCTCGTGACCGTGCAGATACCGCTCATGCGCTCGGGTCTCCTGGCCGGCGGCGGACTCGTGCTGCTGTCCGCGATGAAGGAGCTCCCCGCGACGCTCGTGCTCTCACCGACCGGGACGCGCACGCTCGCGACCGAGATCTGGACGTCGCGCAGCGAGGGCTTCTTCGCCGAGGCGGGCCTCGCGTCGCTCGTGCTGCTCGCACTGTCGGGCGTCCTCACGTGGTTGCTCGTGATCCGGCCCGCGCGGGCGCGCGCATGAGGCCCCCGCGGCGCGTGCTCGTCGGTGTGGCGCTCGCGGTCGCGGCGTGGACCGCGTTCGGCATCGCCGCGCCCGCGACGAACGGTGCGCACGTGACAGCCGACGAGCCGCACTACCTCGTCACCGCGATCAGTCTGGGTGAGGACTACGACCTCGACGTGAGCGACGAGCGTGCCGAGGAGCGCTACCGGCCGTTCCACCGTGTCGACATGCTCGTGCAGGAGGAGACGCGCGCCGACGGGTCGCAGGTCAGTCCGCACGATCCACTGCTCCCGGCCGTGCTCGCGCTGCCGATGCGTCTGGGCGGCTGGATCGCGGCGAAGCTGACGCTGGCGCTCGTGGCGGGTGCGCTCGCAGCCGCGCTGGTGTGGGTCGGCGTCGCGCGTTTCGGTGCGCCCACCGCCGTCGCCGTCGTGACGACGCTCGCGTTCGCGGCCGCGCCGCCGCTCGCGTTCTACGCGACCCAGGTGTATCCCGAGCTGCCGGCCGCGTTGGCGGTGACGGTCGCGATCGCAGCGCTCACCGGCCCGCTCGACCGGCGCGCGCTGGTCGTACTGGGCGCGTGCGTCATCGCGCTGCCCTGGCTGGCCGTGAAGTACGCGCCCGTCGCCGCGATGCTCGTCGTCACCGCGCTGGTGCGCCGCCGGTCGTGGGGCTGGTTGGCGTTGCTCGGCGCCGCGGCCGGTCTGTTCGCGCTCGCGCACCTCGAGTGGTACGGGGGGCTCACGCCCTACGCCAGCGGCGACCACTTCGTCGGCGGCGAGCTCACCGTGGTGGGAACCGATCCGAACTACGCGGGCCGCGCCATCCGGCTCGCCGGCCTGCTGCTCGATCGCGACTTCGGGTTGGCGGCCTGGCAGCCCGCGTACCTGCTCGCCGTGCCCGCGGCCGCGGCGCTGGTGCGCCGGCGACCGCCGGGTTGGGACACGCTCGCGTTGCCGTTCGCCGCCGGATGGCTGACGGCGACGTTCGTCGCGCTGACGATGCACGGGTGGTGGTGGCCGGGCCGCCAGACCGTCGTCGTCCTGCCGTGCGCGGTGCTCGCTGTCGCGTGGTGGGCCGCCGCCCGCCCGCGCGCGCTCGCCGCGGTCGCCGTCGCCGGCCTCGCCGGCGCGTCCGCGTACGCCTGGCTCGTCGCCCAGGCGGTGGTTGGCGACCTCACGATCGTCGTGTCGTTCGAGTCCGTGACGCACCCGTTGGTGCGCGGGTGGCGGCTGCTGCTGCCCGACTACCGCGACCTCGCGCCACGCGACTGGCTGCTGCACGGCGCCTGGCTCGTGGCCGGCGCCGCCGTGGCGCTGCGACCCCGTCTCGGCCTGGTTCGGGCCCGTCTACAAGGAGCAACGGTCAGATGAAGCGTGTACTGGTACTCGTCGCGGTCGGTGCGCTCGTGCTCGGCGCGTGCGGTGACGACGACGGCGGAGAGGTTCGCGAGCTCGACAACGGCAGCGAATCGGCCTCGGGCTCGGGCTCGGGTTCGGGGTCGGGGTCGGGATCGGGCTCGGCTTCGGGGCCGGCCTCGGGGAGCGAGACATCGGGCTCGGCGAGCGGCTCGGGGGTCGCGGCCGAGTGCGTCCCGGTCGGGGATGCGAGCTCGGCCACCACGACGGTCGCCGTCGAGCTCGACGACTTCACCATCGACGTCGCGGATGGCGAGGTGCCGGCGGGCCTCGTGCACTTCGAGGCCACCAACGTCGGGGAGGAGCCGCACGAGATCGTGATCGTCGCCGGCGTCGCACCCGACGAGCTTCCGACGACCGGCGACGGCGCGCTCGACGAGGAGGCCCTGCCCGAAGGCGCGCTGATCGGGGAGATCGAGGCGTTCCCGGCGGGGGAGACCTGCGACGGCACCTTCGAGCTGGCGGCCGGCGAGTACACGCTGGTCTGCAACGTGGTCGACGAGCACGACCGCGGCAGCCACCTGGCGCAGGGCATGGTGACCGCCATCACCGTGACGTGACCTCCGGGGGCGGTGGGCTTGCACTCGCCGGTCGTGAGTGCCAACATGGGTTAGCACTCGGCTCGCCCGAGTGCTAACCACACCGCAACCGTCCCGACACCAGCAGCAGCGAAGCTGCCCGAGGGGGTTTTCGCAGATGCCGAAGCAGATCGCCTACGACGAGCACGCCCGCCGGGCGCTCGAGTCGGGCATGAACAAGTTGGCCGACGCAGTCCGCGTCACGCTCGGCCCGAAGGGCCGCAACGTCGTCCTCGAGAAGAAGTGGGGCGCTCCCACGATCACCAACGACGGCGTGTCGATCGCCAAGGAGATCGAGCTCGAGGATCCGTACGAGAAGATCGGCGCCGAGCTCGTCAAGGAGGTCGCCAAGAAGACCGACGACGTGGCCGGCGACGGCACGACCACGGCGACGGTCCTCGCGTGGGCGATGGTCCGCGAGGGCCTGCGCAACGTGGCGGCCGGCGCGAACCCGATGATCCTCAAGCAGGGCATCGAGGCCGCGGTCGAGGCGGCCGTCGACTCGATCAAGGGCCTGTCCAAGCGGGTCGAGACCGACCCCGCCGCCATCGCGAACGTCGCGGCGATCTCCGCGGCCGACAAGGAGATCGGCCAGATGATCGCCCAGGCGCTCGAGAAGGTCGGCAAGGACGGCGTCATCACGGTCGAAGAGAGCCAGACGTTCGGCATGGAGCTCGACCTCGTCGAAGGCATGCGCTTCGACAAGGGCTACATCTCGCCGTACTTCGTCACCGACCCCGAGCGCATGGAGGCCGTCCTCGACGACCCGTACCTCCTGCTCGTGTCGAGCAAGATCTCGGCGGTCAAGGACCTCCTCCCCGTGCTCGAGAAGGTCATGCAGAGCGGCCGCCCGCTCGTCGTGATCGCCGAGGACGTCGAGGGCGAGGCACTCGCCACGCTCGTGGTCAACAAGATCCGCGGCACGTTCAAGTCGGTCGCGGTGAAGGCGCCCGGCTTCGGCGAGCGCCGCAAGGCGATGCTCCAGGACATGGCCATCCTCACGGGCGGTCAGGTCGTCTCGGAGGAGGTCGGCCTCAAGCTCGAGAACGTCGGGCTCGACCTGCTCGGCCGTGCGCGCAAGGTCGTCGTGACGAAGGACGAGACGACGATCGTCGAGGGTGCCGGCTCGAAGGCCGACGTGCAGGGCCGCATCAACCAGATCCGCACCGAGATCGACAACACCGACTCCGACTACGACCGCGAGAAGCTCCAGGAGCGGCTCGCGAAGCTGTCGGGCGGCGTGGCGATCATCAAGGTCGGCGCGGCGACCGAGGTCGAGCTCAAGGAGAAGAAGCACCGCATCGAGGACGCGGTGCAGACCACCAAGGCTGCGGTCGAGGAGGGCGTCGTGCCGGGCGGCGGTGTCGCGCTCGTGCGCGCACAGGCCAGGGTGCTCGAGACCGCGGGCACGCTCGAGGGCGACGTCGCGACCGGTGCGCGGATCGTGGCGCGGGCGCTCGAGGAGCCGCTCAAGCAGATCGCGGTCAACGCCGGCATGGAGGGCGGCGTGATCGTCGAGAAGGTGAAGAACCTCAAGGGCGCGAACGGCCTCAACGCCGCCACCGGCGAGTACGAGGACCTCGTGAAGGCCGGCGTCATCGACGCCGCGAAGGTGACGCGCTCGGCGCTGCAGAACGCAGCTTCGATCGCGGCCCTCTTCCTGACCACCGAGGCGGTCGTGGCCGACAAGCCCGAGGAGAAGACCGCCACGCCCGGTATGCCCGGCGGCGGCGGCATGGGCGACATGGACTTCTGATCCGGTCGACTCCACGACGTGCGACGGGCGCCCCGCACGGGGCGCCCGTTTCGCGTCGGCGACTCAGAACTTCCACCGTGTCGCGCCGCCCGGCTCGACGATCGACAGCGCCGTTGCGCGCCGGGGCGAGATGCCGTACACGAACCACGGCGGCGGTCCGGCGGAGGCAGCGCTGAACTCGGCGGTCAACGCAACGCCCGTCTCGTCGACGCGGCATGGCCAGCCCTCTGCGGCCCACCGGTCGGCGAGGGACGCGACGATCGTGGGGTCCGTGACGCGCCACGCGTCCCCTTCGACGACGAGGTCGAACTCGTTCGTCGCGACGCTGAGCGCGCAGCGGGGGTCGCGGGCCAGATTGCGTGCCTTCCGCGTTCGCTCACCGGTCTCGAAGAAGAACTTGCCGTCGACCCACAGCGCCCCGATCCCCGTCACGTGGGGCGAGCCGTCCGCGTTGATCGTGACCAGCCAGCAGGTGTGTCGATCGGGTCCGCCGGTCCCGGGCGCCTGGGTGAGTCCCTGCTCGAGGCGGGCCGTGACCGCCGACCAGTCGACCGCCGGCAAGTCGTAGAGCTCCGCGAGGTTCTTCGCTTCGAAGGTGCTCGGCACGTTCGGTCCTCCTGGGTCGTCACGCTTGCTCGACTCGCTAGACGCCGAGGCGCGCGACGACTCATCGGCGCGCCTGATCGGCAGGGGCCACAACCCTTCAAGCAGGGTCACGGGGTGAGCTGGGCGATGAGGCCGTCGGGGTCTTCGACGACCTCGACGTACACGCCGAGCTCGGAGAACGTGTCGAGGTACGCGAAGTACAGCGTGTCGATGTGGCCTGACATCGCGACCTCGAGGCCGCAGCCGGTCGCGAACGCGACTTCCTCGTCGACGGCGTCGACCAGGAACCCCAAGTGGTGCGCGCCCGGTCCGTGCTCCGCGAGGAACTCGTGCGTCAGGCCCTCGCCGTCGATCGGCTGGATCAGCTCGATCTGCACGCGGCCGCTGCGACCGTAGGCGAGTGCGAACGACGACTCGACGTCGCGCCCCCGGTAGCGATACGGCATTCCCATCGCGGGGAAGGTCGTCCACCGCTCGCACCCGGCGACCGACGAGAATGCGGCTTGTGCGGGTCCGAGATCCCGTACGACGAACGCCTGCTGGAAGAATCGGGGGCCGAGCCGGGCGAGTACGGGGTCAAGAACGACGCCCACGCGCCCGAGGATACGACCGGGGTCGTGGGGGCGCACCCGTGCGGAAGCTCGAAGGGACGATCATGCGCAGGACTTCGGGCCGCGTCGGCGCGGCGCTCATCGCCGTTCTGCTCGCGGCGGCGTGCGGTGGCGACGGATCCCAGCGCGACTCTCAGGCGGTCTTCATCGAGAACCCCCTTGCCGCGGCCGCGGTGGCGACGGCGGAGGCGGCGACGGCGCGCGTCTCGATGACGATGGAGATGTCGCTGCCCGGCTTCGGCGACCCGGTCTCGATGGTCGCGCAGGGGGTCGTCGACAACGCGGCGCAGACGTCGCAGCTCGAGATCGACATGACGGAGATGTTCGAGGCCTTCGGTGGCGCTCCGGGGGTCGATCAGGACGACCTCGTGTTCGAAGCGCGCATGGTCGACGGCATCGTCTACATGCGCTTCCCGGCTGCGTTCGGCGCGCCGACGGAATGGGTCTCGATGGACGTCCTCGCCGCGGCCGAGGATGCCGGGCTCTCGACGAGCGCGCTGGGGCAGCTCGGCGGTAGCGACCCCACGCAGTACCTCGACTACCTCGCGTCCGTCTCCCGCGACGTGCGCGAGATCGGCGCAGAGGACGTGCGGGGCGTCGCGACGACGCACTACGCCGCGACGCTCGACTTCGCCTCGGCCCCCGAAGACTTCGATGCCGAGGTCCTCGCCGAGCTCGGCATCGATCGCGACGATCTCGCTGCGAGCTTCGAAGCGATGCGCGACCAGTTCGGCGTCGCCAACGTACCGGTCGACGTCTGGATCGACGGCGAAGGTCTGGTCAGGCGGATGCGGATGTCGATGGGGCTCGACCCCGCCGACGGGCAGGTGCCCGCGATGAAGATGCGCGTGGAGCTGGAGATGTTCGACTACGGCGTCGAGGTCCGCGTGGAGGCGCCGCCGGCCGACGAGGTGACGGACCTGCTCGAGCGCGCGGGCGGCGGCGTCGCTTCGTAGCCCCCGCCGGTAGTCTCGGGCCCCGTATGGACCCGGTGACACCCTCGACCGGCTGGGGAGTCCTGCACCTCTACTACCGGGTCGAGCGCAACCGTGCCGACCGGGAGGTGGGCGCGGGCAAGCACGTCGTCGAAGCCGTCGAGGCGCTCGAGGCCGACGACCACCAGGTGCTCACGGTCGCGGTGCTCGGGCAGAAGGCCGACATCGGGTTCATGGCCCTCGGTCCCGACCTCGCGCGGCTGCAACGGTTCCAGCAGGACCTGCTGCGCGCGCCGCTCGAGCCCGCGTACTCGTACGTCTCGCTCACCGAGCTCTCGGAGTACACGTCGACCGAGGACGACGAACGGGCCCGGCTCTCGGCCGAGGATGGTCTCGCGGGCGAGGAGCTCGAATCGCGCCTTGCCTCGTGGCGCGAACGCATGGCGCACTACCAGGAGCACCGGCTGCATCCTCGACTGCCCGCCAAGAACCTCCTGTGCTTCTACCCGATGTCGAAGCGACGGGCGCCGGGCGAGAACTGGTACGAGCTTTCGTACGCGGAGCGCAAGCAACTCATGGCTGGTCATGCCCGGGTCGGGCGCGCCTACGCCGGTCGCATCCTCCAGCTCATCACGGGCTCGACCGGCATCGACGACTGGGAATGGGGCGTCACGTTGCTCGCCGACGATCCGGTCGCGTTGAAGGACATCGTGTCGGAGATGCGCTTCGACCCGGTGTCGGCGCGCTACGCGGACTTCGGACCGTTCGTCACCGGGCTCGTGCTTCCACCCGCGGTCGCGTGCGAACGCGTCGGGCTGCCGGTCGGCGACGGTGGGCGCGCATGACGGCGCGTGACGCGGACCGGTTGTTCGTCTCGTTCCCGGAGGCGCTGGTCGACCGGCCGATGATCTACGAGATCGTCCGCGAGTACGACGTCGTTCCCAACATCCGGCGCGCGAACGTCGAGGACCGCTCGGGTTGGATCATCCTCGAGATCGCAGGTGCACCCGAAGCCCGGGCGGCTGCGATCCGCTATCTCGAGGGGATCGGCTGCACGGTGAACCGGATGGAGGGCGACATCGTCGCCGGGTGACGGCGAGCGCGACCGTCAGTAGACCGTGTGCCACAACGGGAACACGAGATGCTCGACGTCCTGGTGGACGGTCGTACGACCTGCCTCACGCAACGCGGGCAGGTGCCGCTGCGCGTTCGCGAGGCCGACCATGCGCTTGTAGTCGGCGACCGCGACGAGGAGCGGCCCGTCGGCGTCGCCGTCTCGCAGGAGCGCGTCGACCTCGAGGACGGGACGGCCGGGGTCCTGGTCGTCGACGCAGACGCAGTGGTACACCACCCGTTCGAACACCGACAGGGCGCGGATGCGCATGGGAGGATGATCCCTCATGCAGGATGCCGCTTCGGAACGCGAACGCGGGCGCGAGCTGATGGAGCACGCCGCGGGCGCGATCGTCGACGGAGTGGAGCGCCTCGCGCCGGCGTGGGTCGTGCGCGTCGTGACGCGGGTGGCCGACGTGTCGGGCGTCCTCGATGAACAGCAGCGGGCGGCGTTGCTTCGCGACGCGACGGGTGCCGGCGAGGCGGGCGCGGCGCGCGTGGCCGCCGAGCTTCGGGCGTTGTTCTCGTTGCCGCCCGAGCACCAGCACGCCACACCGCTCGAGATCGTGCGGTCGTTGCGGCACGAAGCGACCGGCGTGCTGGCGCGCGCCGGCGTTCCCGAGGTGGCCCGTGACCGGTTCGAGCAACGCGCCTTCCCGGACGACGTGTACGGGATCGTGCCCCGTTCCCTGGCGGACCTGGGCGACGACGAGCTCGGACCACTGCTGCTGATGTGGGGTTTGGGAAAGACGCGCGCTTTGCGTGGGAGCATGTGAACGTGAGCGGCGACCAAGACGTGGACGGCACGATCGACCTGCGCCCCGACTCGCTGCCGTCGTCGCCGGTCGCGGTGGAGCTCGAGGCGCGCCTGCGCGCCGGGGTCGCGTGGTTCCGTTCCCTCGTCCAACACGCGCCCGACCTGCTGGCGGTCGTCGACCGAGACGGGCTCGTCACCTACGTCAGCCCGTCGGTGGAGCGCATCATCGGGTACGCACCCGCCGAGCTGCTCGGCACGCGTTTCGGCGCGCTCGTGCCCGAGGAGCATCGCGGCGTGATCGACAGGATCACGGCGGCGGTCGCCGACCGGCCGGGCGTTCCCGTCCGCATCGAGGCGCGCGTGCGCCACCGCGACGGCTCGCTGCGCCTCGTCGAGGGGAGCGTCACCAACCTGCTCGGCGACGACGCCGTGCGGGGGATGGTCGTGAACTTGCGCGACGAGACCGAGCGGCGCGCGGTCGAGGCGGCGCGACGGCGGAGCGAGGCGGCGCTGCGCGCGATCGTGCAGGCGTCTCCGTTGGCGATCATCGCGTTCGATGCGCGTCGCGTCGTCCACGTCTGGAGCAGCGCGTGCCACGAGATGTTCGGCTGGTCCGCCGACGACGCGATCGGCCGGCGCCCGCGCTTCGTCGTCGACGACGCGGGCTTCGACGACCTCCTCACGCGAGTGTTCGGCGGCGAGTCGATCACGGGCTACGAAACCTGCTTCGGGCGTGCCGACGGCCGCATCATGCAGGCCACCGTCGCCGTTGCGCCCTTGCGGAACGCAGCCGGGCGCGTGGTGACCGCCGTCGCCGTGATCGCCGACGTGACGGAGCGAGTGGAGGCAGAGGCTGCGATCCGCGCGAGCGAGGAGCGCCTCCGCGCGCTCGTCGCCAGCGCCTCCGACGTGATCTCCGTCGTCGACCGCTCGGGTGCGCTGCGCTACTCGAGCCCTGTCGCGGAAACGATGTTCGGCTACCGGCCCGGAGAGCGTCAGGGCGAGAACATCTTCGATCTCGTGCACCCCGACGACAGGCCGCGTGTCATGGAGCTCTTCGCCATGGCGCGGGAGATCCGCGGAATGTTCCGCCCGATCGAGGTGCGCATCCAACGGGCAGACGGCTCGTGGATGCACGCAGAGGTGGTCGCCAACAACTTGCTCGACGAGCCGGCCGTCGAGGGAATCGTCGTCACGACGCGCGACATCACGGAACGCAAGGCGAGCGAGGAGGCACTGCGCGCCAGCGAGGCGCGCGTCCGGGAGCGGGATGCTCGCTACCGCGCGGTCGTCGACGACCAGACCGAGCTCGTCTGCCGCTACCTGCCCGACACGACGCTCACGTTCGTGAACCGCGCGTTCGCCGAGTTCCACGGCCGCGGCCCCGACGATCTCATCGGTGCGCGGCTCGTCGACCTCGTTGCGCCCGCCGAGCGCGACGCGCACCTGGCGCGGCTGCGCGACTTCGGGTCGGGAGACGACGTGCGCCAGCGCGAGGACTGGTCCGTGGCGGCCGACGGCTCTCTGCGCTGGTACCAGTGGACCGACCGGGCGTTCGTCGACGAACAGGGCGTCGTGCGCGAGTTCCAGTCGGTCGGGCGCGACGTCACCGAACGGCGCCGCTCCACCACACTGACCACCCGCCAGGCGGAGATCCTCGAAGGCGTCGCGCGCGGTGTGCCGCTCGAGCAGACGCTCCGGGCCATCGCGAGCACCGTCGAGGACCACTTTCCCCGCGTGCAGTGCCGGATCTCGCTGCTCGATGCCGACGCCGGCGGTGTCGCGGCGGAGCCGGCGAGCGGCCCGGTCTGGTCGACGCCGATCCTCGGCAGCGACGGGCACAGCGTGCTCGGGACGCTCGACGTCGCCGGCCGCGACGTCGGTGGCCCGGGCAAGGAGGACGAGCAGATCTTCTCCCTGCTCGCGCACCTCGCCGCGATCGCGATCGAACGCAAGGCGTTCGAGGACCGGCTCGCGCACCAGTCGTTGCACGATCCGCTGACTGGCCTTCCCAACCGACTGCTGCTGCTCGATCGCGTCGGGCTGGCCATCGCGCGGTGCCGCCGCGTCAACACCGAGATCGCGGTGCTCTTCCTCGACCTCGACCGGTTCAAGAACGTCAACGACAGCGTCGGCCACGATGCCGGCGACGAGCTCCTGATCGCCGCGGCGCGCCGGCTCGAATCGCTGCTGCGGCCCGGCGACACGGTCGCCCGTTTCGGCGGCGACGAGTTCGCGATCCTGTGCGAGGACCTGCCCGTGGAGGCGTCGCGTGAGCGCGCGCTCGAGATCGCGAATCGCCTGCTCGCTTCCATCGCGCAGCCGTTCGTCGTGCGGGGTGCCGAGACCTTCGTCAGCGCAAGCGTCGGGATCGCGCTCGCACGCGGTGACGAACGTCCCGACGAGCTCCTGCGCGACGCGGACGCCGCGATGTACGACGCCAAGGAGGCGGGTCGCGGCCGGGTCGCCGTGTTCGACGACACGATGCGAACCCGGGCGCTCGACCGTCACACCACGGGGAACGCACTGCACCGTGCCATCGAACGCGGTGAGCTTCGCTTGTTCTTCCAGCCCGTCGTCTGCCTGCGCGAGGCGCGCTGCGTCGGTGCGGAGGCGCTGGTGCGGTGGCAGCATCCCGAGCGCGGCCTGCTCGCGCCCGCCGACTTCGTGCCGGTCGCGGAGGAGACGGGTCTGGTCGTCGCGCTGGGCGAATGGGTGCTCGAGCACGCCGCGCGCGAGGCGGCGCAGTGGCAGATCGAGCACGACCAGCCCTTCCTCGTGTCGGTCAACATCTCCGCCCGCCAGCTCGCGCAGCCGGAGTTGGAAGCGTCGATCGCAGGCGTGCTGGCCCGCTCGGGGGTCGACCCGGCGAACCTGTGCCTCGAGATCACCGAGAGCGTCCTCATGGACGACGCCGACGCCGCGATCCGCATGATCGAGGCGGTTCGCCGGCTCGGCGTCCGGCTCCACATCGACGACTTCGGCACCGGGTACTCGTCGCTCGGCTACCTCAAGCGGTTCCCGGTCGACGGCGTCAAGATCGACCGATCCTTCGTCGATGGTCTCGGCGTTGATCCCGGCGACGCCGCGATCGTCTCGGCCGTGATCGGGCTCGCGCACGCGCTCGACCTGCACGTCGTCGCCGAGGGTGTCGAGCGCGAGGATCAGCTCCGAGAGCTGGTCCGGCTCGGGTGCGACGGCGGCCAGGGATACTTCTTCGCGCCGCCGCAGCCGGCGGCCGACCTGCGCCAGCTCATCGGTCACAACCGGACCTGGCGACCCCCCGGTCATCGTCTGATGCGCACCTGACGCGGTTCACAGTGCCGTAACAATCGAGCGATCGGTCGGAAACAGGCCGCTGCGACGCTGCCCCCGATCACAACAGGGGGTGGGTAAGTGCCGATCGACTACGGAGACACCGCGTGGGTCCTGATCTCGTCAGCCTTGGTGCTGTTCATGACGCCGGGTCTTGCGCTGTTCTACGGCGGCATGGTGCGCGCGAAGCACATCCTCGCGATGCTGATGCAGAACTTCTTCGCGATGGGGCTGGTCGCGGTGCTGTGGGCCGTGGTGATGTACTCGCTCGCGTTCGGTGACGCCGGGAACGAAGGCTTCATCGGCAACTTCGATCACGTGTTCATGCGCGACGTGACCGGCGCCGTCACGGGCACGATTCCGACGCCCGTCTTCTTTGCGTTCCAGCTCACGTTCGCGATCATCACGCCGGCCCTCATGACGGGCGCGATCGCCGATCGCATGCGCTTCTCGGCGTGGGCATGGCTACTCGGGCTCTGGTCGATCCTCGTCTATGCGCCCGTCGCGCACTGGGTGTTCGCCGGAGGATGGCTCGCCGACCGTGGTGCGCTCGACTTCGCGGGCGGCACGGTCGTGCACGTCAACGCGGGCGCGGGTGCGCTCGCCGCGATCCTCGTGCTTGGGCGCCGGCGGGGCTGGCCGCAGACACCCATGCCGCCGCACTCGCTGCCGCTCACGCTGCTCGGCACGGGGATCCTCTGGTTCGGGTGGTTCGGGTTCAACGCCGGGTCCGCGCTCGCTGCCAACGAGGTGGCCGGCATCGCGTTCACCAACACGTTCCTCGCTGCTTCGGCCGGGATGCTCGGCTGGCTCGTCGTCGAGCGCGTGAAGAGCGGGCACCCGACGACGCTGGGGGCGGCGTCCGGGGCCGTCGCCGGGTTGGTCGCGATCACGCCGTGCGCCGGCTTCGTGACCGGCATGGCGCCCATCTACATCGGAGCGATCGCGGGTGCTGTCTGCTTCCTCGCCGTGTCGCTGAAGTTCCGGTTCAACTACGACGACTCGCTCGACGTGATCGGCGTCCACCTCGTGGGTGGCATCATCGGATCGGTGCTGCTCGGCCTCTTTGCCGACGTCGCCGCCAACGATGCAGGCAAGGACGGCGTGTTCTTCGGCGGCGGGTGGGAGCTCTTCGGTGAGCAGGTGCTCGCCGTGGTCGCTACTGCGGTGTACTCGTTCGTGGTGACGTATGTGATCTGCGTGGTGCTGAAGAACGTGCTGCCGGGCGGGATCCGAGCGTCCGAAGAGGAGGAGGCGACCGGCCTCGACCTCACCCAGCATTCGGAAGTCGGCTACTCGTTCGCCGAGCGCTAGATCGACGAGGGGAGAGGGAACCCAGTGAAGCTGGTGACAGCCATCATCAAGCCGTTCAAGCTCGACGACGTGAAGTCGGCGCTGCAGGACCACGGCGTCCAGGGCATGACGATCACCGAGGTGCAGGGCTTCGGTCGGCAGCGCGGGCACACCGAGGTGTACCGCGGTGCCGAGTACACGATCGACTTCGTCCCCAAGGTGAAGATCGAGGTGCTCGCGGACGACGGCGACGCGCTCACGGTCGCGGAGAAGATCGTCGAGGCATCGCGCACGGGCAAGATCGGAGACGGCAAGGTCTGGGTCGTTTCCGTCGACAACGTGGTGCGCATCCGCACGGGTGAAGCCGGCGCCGACGCGCTCTGACGCCGCGCCGCGCGAGACTGGCGTGGTGACGTCGCTCCGTGACGCGCGCGCCGGTCTCCTGGCCGACGGCGCGTTGCGGGGCGTGACGTTCGGGCGCGCGCTCGCCGATCTTCTCGACGCGACGCTCGCCGAGCTGTTCATGCCCGCCGGCGGGCGGACGCGTGCTGCGATCGTCGCGCTCGGGTCGTACGGTCGCCGCGAGCTCTGCCCGGGATCCGACGTCGACGTGATGCTGCTCCACGATGCCCGCGGCCGGGCGCGGCCCGGCGTCCACGCGCTTGCGGAGCGGCTCTGGTATCCCCTGTGGGACGCGGGCTTCGTCACCGGCCATGCGCTGCGCACGGTGAAGGAGTCGGTGGCGCTCGCCGACGACGACCTCGACGCGCTGACCGCCATCGTGGAGGCGCGTCACGTCGCCGGTGACGCGGCGCTGACCGCGGACCTCGTCGGGCGCGCGCGTGACCTGATCGCGCGGCGCGGCGGCCGCGTGCTCCACGCGCTCGCCGGCGCCGCCGAGCTGCGCCGCGTCCGGCCCGGCCCCGTCGCGGAGATGCTGGAGCCGGACCTCAAGGAAGGTGCCGGCGGCCTACGCGATCTGCAGGCGCTCGAGTGGGCGGCATACGCGCTGCGCGAGGACGGCACGGCCGGGCTCGTGCGGCGCGGGTTCCTGTCGGCCGATGACCACGCGCGCCTCGGCGTCGCACGCGACAAGCTGCTCGACCTCCGGCTCGCGCTGCACCGCCTCACCGGAGGCCGGTCGGACCAGCTGGCACTCCAAGACCAGGACGCGCTTGCAGCTTCGGTCGGCGCGGCCGACGCCGACGCGCTCGTGCGCGACCTCGCGTCGACGGCGCGGGAGGTCGCGTGGATCAGCCGCGACGTATGGGCGCGGATCCTCGACCACCTGTCCGGGCCGTCGGGCCGCGGCGGTTCCCGCGACCGCGTGCTCGCCGAAGGGGTGGTGCTGCGCGACGGACGGGTGACGCTCGTCGACGGGGTGTCCGCGCTGCGTGTGCTGGACGCCGCGTCGTCGGCGGCCGAGGTGGGCGCGCCCTTCGACCGGTCGGCGCTCGTCCGCCTCCACGACATGGACGACCCGACCTGGGATGTCTGGGAGCGGGCCGCGTTCCTCCGGCTCCTGCGCGGCGGCGGCCGTGCCGTGCCGGTGTTCGAGGCGCTCGACCACGAGGGCGTGCTCGTGCGCCTGCTTCCCGAGTGGGAGCACGTGCGCTCTCGCCCGCAGCGCAACGCGTACCACCGGTTCACGGTCGACCGGCACCTGCTCGAAGCCGTCGCCGAGTGCGCCCGCCTGCTCGACGCGGCCGACGAGACGCCCGTGGAGTTCGACGGCGTCGTCGCGCGCGCGTGCCGGCGACCCGAGTTGCTGCTCCTCGGTGCGCTCCTGCACGACATCGGCAAGGGCCGGGAAGGCGACCACTCGCACGTCGGTGCTCGGGTCGCCGAGCAGTTCGCGCGCCGTATCGGGCTCGACAGCGAGGGGCGTGAGATCCTCGTCTGGCTCGTGCGCCACCACCTGCTGATGGCCGACACCGCGACGAGGCGCGACCTCGCGGACGCATCGGTCGCCGACGGCCTCGCCGCCGTGTGCGCCGGTGACGCGGAGCGGCTTCGCCTGCTGTACCTGCTGACGATCGGCGACTCGCGCGCGACCGGCCCCGCCGCCTGGAGCGCTTCGAAGGCCGCACTCGTACGCGATCTCTTCGTGAAGGCAGCCGCCGCGATCGAACGCGGCGCGGCCGTCTCGGTGGCGGCCGACCGGCGTGATGCCCTCGCCGACCTGCTCGGCCGGGACGACGCAGCCGCGTTCCTCGCGCGGCTCCCGGACGCGTACCTGCTGGCGTTCGACGCGCACGAGGCGGCCGAACATCACGACTACGTCCGCGCGGGCAGCGCGGTGAAGGTCCGGCGTCACGACGGGCGGGTGACCGTCACCGTCGTCGCGCCCGACCGCCCCGGTCTCCTCGCGACGCTTGCGGGCGCGCTCGTCGTCTGCGGCCTCGACGTCACCGAGGCGAACCTCTTCAGCACCGACGACGGCCTCGCCATCGACGTGTTCCGCGCGACCGATCCGTTCGGGCGGCTCTCCGACGGCGTCGAAGGAGTCGAGCGCGCCCTGGCCGACGCACTCACGGGCGGGCTCGACATCGATCGGCGCGTCGCCGAGCGGCGCCGCGACTACCGGCGACCGGGCGAGCGCGGCCCCGTCGCCGTCGACGTCGACACCGACTCGTCGGCCACCGACACGATCGTCACGGTGCATGCCGACGACGAGGTAGGTCTCCTGTTCCGCGTCGCGAGCGCGTTCGCCGCGCTCGGCGTCGACGTGCGCGTCGCGAAGGTCGCGACGCTCGGTTCGCGGGTCGTCGACTCCTTCTACGTCCGCGACGCGGGCGGGGCGAAGATCGAGGATCTCGACCGCCTCGAAGCGATCCGGTCGGAGATGGTCGCGCGCCTGACCACGTAGCATCACGACATGACGACGGACGACGGGTTCGCGGTCGCCGCGTCCGACCTCTTGCGCTGGTCGGAGACGCTCTCGGGCATCGCGCGCACGGGGCTGGGGTTCACCCAGAGCCTCTACGAGCGCGAGCGCTTCGAGGAGGTGCTGAAGGTCGCCGCCGACATCCGCACCGCGGCGATCGAGGAGGCCGAGAGCGACGCGTTGTTCGAGGAGTGGCTGGCGACGGTCGGCGAAGGAGTTGCCGGCTACGTCACGCCGAAGGTCGCGGTGGCTGCCGTCGTCACGAACGACCGCGGAGAAGTGCTGCTCACACAGCGAGCGGACTCGGGCTGGTGGCTGTACCCCGTCGGATGGGCCGACGTCGGCTACTCGCCGTCGGAGATCGCCATCAAGGAAGTGTTCGAGGAGACCGGCATCGAGTGTGAGATCGTCTCGTTGCTCGCGGTGCTCGACGGCCTGCGCCTCGGTTTCGCGCGCGTCCCGATGTACTCGATCGTGTTCTTCGGTCGCATGATCGGCGGCGAGCTGCGCGGCCATCCGCTCGAGACGCGAGCGGTCGGGTTCTTCGGTCGCGACAACTTGCCGCAGCCTCTCGCGGGCGCGCACCGCTGGCTCGAGCTCGCGTTCCGCGCGATCGAGGGCGAGGCGGTCCCGACGTGGTACGACCCGCCCCGCTCCCCGCCCTGGCGCGGCGACTGACCGCTGTTCGAAGAGAAGTGGCCCCTCACGGGCCCCTCAGCTTCGGAGCTGCTCGAGCAGCAGGTCGACGATCGAGACCCGGCCGCGGGCGCGTTCCCACGCGTCGGCGATGGCGTCGTGGTCGACGAGCCCGGCGGCGTCCGGTGCGTGGCCGAGCACCTCGGTCGCCGCGGCCACCAGGCCGGGCGGCTCGATCTCGTCGCCGTGGGCCGCGAACGCCTCGAGCCCGTCCCACAGCGCGGCCGGGTCGAGCTCGCCGTCGACCGCCTGTTCCCAGACGTCGTAGTGGGAGCGTCCCGGCGGGATCTCGTACCCGGCGACGGGATGGAGACGGAATTCCAGCGTGACGTCGGGCAGGCCGGGCGCGTCGACCAGCCAGGTCTGCGACCCGTTCACGTAGCTGTCGACCGGTGTGCCGAGCCGCTCGTCGAGCGCGGCGACGAGCTCGGGCGAGATCTTCCAGACGGTCGTGGCGACGCGGGCCATCGCCCGTAGACCGTAGCGACCGCCGCCCGTACGATCACGACCCATGCGGTACGACCGGCTCTCCGCGCTCGACGCGAGCTTCCTGCACATGGAGCGGCTCGAGTACCCGATGCACGTCGGCGCGCTCAGCGTTCTCGAAGGCGCGCCGTTCTTCGACGCCACCGGCCGGTTCCGCATCG
>Ga0073934_10005283_pt1 | contig 20216 bp, 17 predicted proteins | sample LarsenN4metaG_FD_76834 | JGI IMG/M metagenome (GOLD analysis project Ga0073934, IMG submission 76834) | Hot spring sediment bacterial and archeal communities from British Columbia, Canada, to study Microbial Dark Matter (Phase II) - Larsen... ... | reverse complement strand
GGACATCTGAGCTCAGACGTCTTGGGGCTGGCCAGCGATCCTGCGCTGAGAGCTCTTCCATTTTTTTTAGTACGCAACCGCCACCACCGAGAAGCAGCCAGTCAGCTGGGCGATAGCCCCAAACCGCCGCGGTCTCGATCGGTCGTTGAAGCACGACGCCTACGCCGCAGTCTTCAGCGTGAAGTCAACTTGCACCGCGGTGTACGGGAACTCGATTCGGCCCACGGCATCTTTGCGCAACATGCCGGCCCGCAGCAGCAGGTCCACATCCGACTGCACGGCGCGCACGTCGCGGCCGACGCGGCGCGCCGCCTCGCGCAGAGTCACCGGCCCGGCGCCGGTCAGCGTCTGCACCAGCGCCATGCGGTTGGGCGCGAGCACCTTCCACAGCAGTTCAACCGACTCGAAGGAGATCCGCTCTTGCTGCTGCTCGCCGGCGAAGGCAGCCTTCACGCGCCGCTTGAAGGACTCGGTCGATTCGACCGTGATCGTCACAGCACCCATCTCAACTCCCCTTCCAGGTGGCAACGCGGCCATAGGTCGTCCGCCAGTTGGTCGACGCAACGACGCGGGGAAAACTGTGTGCGGCCCGAACTCGCGCCCCTTCAAGTTCCGATGCACTGCGACCATCCTACCGTGAAGCCCTCGAACACCACCCCACCTCCCGCTCGGCCGCGGGCAGGCCGGCCGCCGGGGCGCCTCTGCGGCGCCGAGCACCGCAGGGCTTGGGGCCGGCGAGCGAAGCGAGCGACCCACAGTCTGACTTGCGGCAGCCTGTTTGAGCGGAACGAGCGCAGCGAGTGAAGCGAGTTCTGCCGCAGGCCCCAAGACCGAGGAGCGCAGGGGACCCGGAGCGAAGCGGAGGGCGCCGCAGCGAAGCCCCGGCGGCTGGCCTGCCCGCGGCCGAGCCGCGCAGACCGTCGAACACGAGGAGCCACCGACCGCAGCAACCCGAGCCGGGGCGTCAACGCTCTTCGCTCTTCGCTCTTCGCTCTTCGCCCGCCGCCCGCCGCCCGCCCCGACCCTCACCTCTCCCTGAACGCCTCCTGGCTCTTCACCAGCGGCCTGAGCAGGAACCGCAGCACCGAGCGCTCGCCGGTGCGGATCTCCGCGGTGCCCGTCATGCCCGGCACCACGTCCAGCGCCTTGCCGTCGCTGCCGCGCGGCAGCGCGCCGGGTTCGGCGCGCACCAGGGCGCGGTACCAGGTGCCTTCGGGCAGCGCGGCGCGGTCGGGGTCGCCCAGGGCGTCGGGGCTGATCGACATCACGCTGCCCTTCACGCCGCCGAAGATGGTGTAGTCGTAGGTCGCGAGCTTCACCTCCACCGGCTGGCCCACGCGCACGAAGCCGATGTCGGCCGGCTTGATGCGCGCCTCGATCAGCACGCGCTCGCCGAGCGGCACGATCTCCATCAGCGGCGCGCCCGGGCCGACCACGCCGCCCAGCGTGTTGGCGCGGATCTGCTTGACGATGCCGCGCACCGGCGAGGTGAGCGTGGTGCGCTTGAGCGCGTCGTCGCGCACCACCATCTGCTCGTCGAGCAGCGCGAGCTCGTTGCGCACGCGAACGAGCTCGCTGCTCGCCTCCTGGCGGAAGCGGTTGATGCGCTCCTGCACCTGCAGCTCCAGGTCGTTGACCTGGCGGCGCACGCGCATCACCTCCACCTCGCTCATGAGGCCCTTGCCCGACATGCGGTCGGCCACCTCGAGCTCCTTGCGCAGCAGGCCGATGCTGCGGCGGTGCGTCTCCACCGCCTCGTCCAGCGAGCGGCGGCGGGCCTCGAAGTTCTCGCTCTCGGCGGCCTTCACGTCATCGGGGATCCCGGCGGCGAACTTCAGGCCGCGGCCGAAGGCCTCGGCCTGCAGGCGCGATTGCGCGCCCAGCAGCGCCAGGCGCCGCTTCTCGCCCTCGGCCTGCTGGGCCTCGAAGCGCGTGGGGTCGAGCAGCGCGAGCGCCTGGCCCTTGTCGACCTGCTGGCCCTCGCGCACGTGCAGCTGGCGCAGGATGCCGCCCTCCAGGCTGGCGATGATCTGCTCGCGGCCGTCGGGCACCACGCGCGCCGAGGCCTTGGCGACGATGTCCACCTCGGCCAGCGCGGCCCAGCCGAGCGCGGCGCCCAGCGCGGCGATCATCAGGTAGACTGACCACATCGCCGCCGGCGCCGGCTCCACCACCTGGGCGCCGCGCACGGGGCTCAGGTAGCCGATGTCGCCGGCCTCGATCCTGGGCTGCGCGCGTCCGAACAAACTCATGCGGGCACCTCACGCGTCACCGTCTGCGCGGACGGATGCAGGTGCACGTTGGTGGGCGCCCCCGCCGCGGGCGGCGGCGCGGCGCGCGAGCCGGAGAGCGCGGCGAGCACCTGCTCCTTGGGGCCGTCCATCGCCACGCGGCCGTTGTCGACGACGACGATGCGCGTCACGAGCTCCAGCACCGCCGGCCGGTGCGTCACCATCACGAGCGTGCAGTCGCCGGTGGCCTCCTTCAACTGGCGCAGGAAGGCGACCTCGCTCTGCGCGTCCATCGAGCTCGTCGGCTCGTCCATCAGCAGGATGCGCGGCCGCGTGACGAGCGCGCGTGCCAGCGCCACCAGCTGGCGCTGGCCGCCGGAGAGCAGGCTGCCGGCCTCGCCCACCTGCAGCTCCCAGCCGAGCGGGTGGCTGGCGAGCAGGCGGTCCAGGCCGGTGAGGCGTGCCACCTCGGTAAGCAGGGCCGGGTCGGCGCCGGGGCGGTCGAGCAGCACGTTGTCGCGCAGCGTGCCGTTGAACAGGCGCGGGTCCTGGCCGACGAAGCCCACGCCGGCGCGGTAGTCGGCGGGGTCGATCTGGCGCAGGTCCATGCCGTCGGCCTCCACGTGGCCTTCGGTCGGCGCGTACAGGCCGGCGAGCAGCCGCAGCACCGTGCTCTTGCCCGAGCCGATGCGCCCGAGGATGGCCACGCGCTCGCCGGGCTGGAAGGCGAGCGTCACGCCCTTGAGAACCGCGGGCCCGGGCCCGCCGCCGATCTGCGGGTAGGCGAAGCCCACGTCGCGCAGGCCGACGTGGCCCGAGAGTTCGCGCCGCGGCACGTACTGCTTGCCCTCCTCGCGCTCGGTGGGCTGGCGCATCACGCGGTCGAGCGCGCGCATCGCGGCGCGTGCGCCCTGGTAGCGCGTGGCCAGCTGCACCACGCTCATCAGCGGCGAGACGGCGCGGCCGGCGAACATCACCGCGCCGATCAGCGCGCCGGCGGTGACCACCTTGTCGTCGATCAGCATCACGCCCCACACCAGCACCACCACGGTGACGAGCTGCTGCGCCACCATCGAGAGGTTGCTCGTCCAGCTGGTGATGTTGCGCGAGCGCAGCATGGCCTCGGCGGCGGCGGCGGTGGCCTCCTCGTAGCGGCGCAGGAAGCGCCCGCCGGCGCCGGCGGCCTTGAGGTCTTCCATGCCGTCCACCGCCTCGACCAGCACGCCGTGCAGGTCGGCGCTCTGCGACATGTGGCGCATCATCGCGCGGCGCAGCGCGCCCTGGATCAGCACGGCCAGGCCCAGCAGCAGCGGGATCGCGAGCGCCGGCACCCAGCCGAGCGGGCCGGCCACGACGAAGGTCATGGCGACGAAGATCACGATGAACGGCAGGTCCGACAGCGCCGACAGCGTGGCCGAGGTGAAGAACTCGCGCACCTGCTCCACCTGCGCCAGGTGGTGCGCGTAGGCGCCGGCCGAGTCGGGCCGGTGCTCCATGCGCAGCGCCAGCGTCTGGCGGAACAGCGTGGCGCCGACGATCAGGTCCATCTTGCGCCCGGCCATGTCGATCAGGTAGGCGCGCAGCTGGCGCGCCAGCAGGTCGAAGAGGAGCGCGATCAGGCAGGCGCTGGCCACCGCCCACAGCGTGACGTAGGCCTGGTGCGGGATGACCTTGTCGAAGATCACCGAGGTGGACAGGCCCGCCACCAGCATCAGCACGTTGGAGAGGAAGGCCGCGAGCAGCGCCGAGCGGTAGTAGGGCGCAAAGCGGCGCAGCGTGCCCCACAGCCAGTGCGCGGCCGGGTCGCGCAGCAGCACCGCGTCGTCGCCGCGCTGCGGCGCCAGCGCCGGCTGCGGCGTGGCCACCAGCGCCAGGCCGGTGTACTCGGCCAGCAGCTCGCCTTCGCTGGCCACGCAGGCGTGGTGCTCGCGGCCGGGCATCACGATGTCGTAGCGCGCGGCGTCGTCGTCGTGGCGGCGCACCACGATGCAGGCGTCGCCGCCCTTGAGCAGCAGGATCGCCGGCAGCAGCAGGTGGTGCAGCTCGGGGATCGGGCGCTGCACGAGGCCGGCGTTCCAGCCGGCGCCGCGCAGCACGCGCACCGCCTGGTCGGGCCCGATGCGCCCGCGCACCGGCTCGCCGGCCAGCAGCGACTGCGGCGAGCGCTCCTTGCCGTGGTGGCGCGTCAGCCACGCCAGCGCGTGCGCCAGCGCGTCGTTGTCGAGGTCCCAGCCTTCCTGCGCCTCGGCCATGGTGGATCAGGCCTTCGGCGGCGCCCGCCGCGCGGCGAGCGCCAGGCGTTCGAACTCGGCCTCGATGTCGCGCACGATGCGCGGCACGTCGAAGAGCGGCGAGCCGCGGCCCTGCTCGGCCAGGTAGCGCTTGTAGGAGGCCACGCGCGCCGGCTGGTGGCCGAGCGTGATGGCGAGCTTCTCGTAGTCGGCCAGGTTGTCGGTGACGAGGTCGGGCAAGCCCACCGCGTGCAGCAGCGAGCCGGCCATGCGCGAGATGTAGCTGCGCCCGCTGCGCGTGACGATCGGCGTGCCCATCCACAGCGCGTCGCTCGCCGTGGTGCCGGCGTTGAACGGGAAGGTGTCGAGCACCAGGTCGGCGAGCGTGAAGCGCGCCAGGTACTCGGCCGGCGAGACGCGCGGCGCGAAGACGAGCCGCTCGGGCCCGATGCCGCGTTCGGCCGCCTCGCGAACGAGGTTGGCGCGCGCGGTCTCGTTGTCGGCCAGCAGCCACAGCACGCTGCCGGGCACGGCGGCGAGGATGCGCATCCACGCGCCGAACATCTCGGGCGTGAACTTGTGGTTGTTGTTGAACGAGCAGTAGACGAAGCCGTCTTCCGGCAGGCCGTAGGTGGCGCGCACGGGCGGCGGCGCCACCTCGCGCTGGCGGTCGCTCACCTGGTAGCAGTGCGGCAGGTAGATCGGGCGCTCGGTGCAGAAGGGGCGCAGCGCCTCGGGCATCACGTAGCGGTCGGCGAGCATCCAGTCCACGCCGGGCACCGCCGAGGTGCCGGGCAGGCCGAGGTAGCTGACCTGCACGGGCGCGGCGCGGTGGCCGAGGATGGCCGGCCGCGCGCCCGAGGTCAGGCCCTGCAGGTCCACCAGCACGTCGATGCCGGCCTGCGCGATGAGCTTGGCCGCGGTGTGGTCGTCCACGCCGGCCAGCCGCACGTGCTGGTCGAAGGACTTCAGCAGGCGCTGGCGCAGCGGCTGCGCCGAATCGGGCGTCCAGTCGAAGGCCCAGACCTCGAAGCGGCTGCGGTCGTGCAGCTCGAAGAGCTCGGCGGTGAGCAGGCCGACGGCGTGCATCTGCAGGTCGCCGCTGAGATACCCGATCTTGACCTTGCCCTCGCGCCTGCCCGCGGGCCACAGCGGCTGGGCCGGCGGCTTGGGAACCTTCTCGGCGACGAAGCGCATCGCGGCCAGCAGCTGCAGCGCCGGGTCGTCCGACAGGCCCATCATCGCCAGCAGCGAGGTGCCGGTGAGGAACTGGTTGGGCGTGACCTCGCCCACCGGCGCGTCGGCCGGCCAGGCGCATTGTTTCTGGCGCACGTGCACGTAGTGCTGCACCACGTCGGGCTGCGTGGGCTTGAGCTCGAGGCTGGCGCGCATGAGCGCCTCGGCCTCGGGCAGCTTCTTGCTGGACTCGAGCAGGCGCGCGCTGTTGTTCAGCGCGTGCAGGCGGTGCTCGGGCGCGGCGGCGGGCTGGTCGATGACTTCGCGCCAGGTGGCGATGGCGCCGGCCGCGTCGCCGCGGCGCTCGCACAGGTGGCCGAGGTTGAGCAACGCCGGCGCGAAGCCGGGCGCGTGCTGCAGCGCGAGGCGGTAGGCGGCTTCGGCGCGCTCTTCCTGACCGGCTTGCGACAGCACGGTGCCCCAGTTGAAGCAGGCCACGTGCAGCAGCGGGTGGGGCTGGCCGGCCGGGCCGCCGATCCAGCTCTCGTAGAGCGCGGCGGCGGCGTCGGTCTGGCCGCGCGCCAGCAGCGCGGCGGCCTGCTCCAGCAGCTGGTCCAGCGGCGGTCGGGTGGCGGGTGTTGCGGTGTCCATGGCAAGGCGCTCCACCCAGGGGCGGAGTCCCGGCCATCCTAGGCAGCGGGAGCGCGGCGCATCGGCCCAACAGCGAGGCAAAGACGGGCCTGTTCGCGCTCTGTACGGCACGCGGGCAGCGGCGCCACAATGGCCTTCGCCCCGCCATCGCCTCCCCGGGAGAACGGCATGAAACGCCCCGAGCACCCGAGCGCCGCGCCCTTGTCCTGCGCCGACGTGCGCCGCCGCATCGCGCGCCGCGTGGCCGATGCGCACCGGCCGCTGGCGCCGGAGCAGCCCGACGACCTGCTGTCGTTCGTGTCGGGCTCCACGGTCGAGGACCTGGCCGACGCGCGCAGCGACGTCGACATGAGCGTGGTGCTGCCCGCCCTGCCCGACGCCGCCGCGCTGCAGGCGGCCTGCGCGCGTGCCGGCGGCACGCCCTGGTTCTGGACCGCGGGCGATCTGGCCGAGGGCAGCCTGGTGGTGGCCTTCCACGTCGACGGCATCGAGACGCAGATCGGCTACAGCACCCACGCCGTGCTGAACGACCATGTCGACGAGCTGCTGATCCGCCACAACCCCGACACGCCGATCCACAAGCTCGCCGAAGGCATCCTCAAGGCCGAGGCGCTGGCCGGTGCCGGGCGGCTCGACGCGATCAAGGCGCGCCTGGCGGCCTTCCCGCCCGAACTCGCCGACGCCATGCTCGGCTTCTGGCTGAAGAGCCCCACGCCATGGAAGGCGATCACGCAGCTGCGCCAACGCGACGCGGGCCTCTGGTGCCGCGAGCTGCTGGTGGAGGCCGGCTACCGGATGCTCGGCGTGCTGGCGGCGCTGAACCGGCGCTACTTCACGCGCTTCCAGGTCAAGCGGGTGGGCAAGCTCGCGGCCTCCTTCGCCATCGCGCCGCCGCAGCTGGCGGCGCGGCTGGACGCGCTGCTCGTCGCCGAGCCCTTCGCCGCGTTCGAGGCGCTGCACGCGCTCGAAGCCGAGGTGCTGGCGCTCGTGGCGCTGCACGCCCCGCACGTCGACATCGCGGCCGCGCGCCAGCGCCAGGCCGATTTCAAGGCATGAACCCCGCAGCCATGAACCTGCACACCAAACTCCAGCAACGCGCGGCCGAAGGCCGCCCGATCCGCGTCGGCCTGATCGGCGCCGGCAAGTTCGGCTCGATGTACCTGGCCCAGGTGCCGCGCACGCCCGGCGTGCACGTGGTCGGCATCGCCGACCTGAACCCCGAGGCCGCCTGCCGCAACCTGGCGCGCGTGGGCTGGCCGGCCGAGCGCGTGCAGGCGGCGAGCCTGGACGCCGCCGTGAAGCTCGGCAGCACGCACGTGGGCGACGACTGGCGCGCGCTGGTGCGGCATCCGGCGATCGACGTCATCGTCGAGAGCACCGGCGCGCCGATCGCCGCCGTCGAGCACATGCTCGCCGCCTTCGCCGAGCGCAAGCACGTGGTCAACGTGACGGTGGAGGCCGACGCCTTCTGCGGCCCGCTGCTCGCCCGCCGCGCCGCCGAGGCCGGCGTGCTGTATTCGCTGGCCTTCGGCGACCAGCCGGCGCTGATCTGCGACCTCGTCGACTGGGCGCGCACCTGCGGCTTCCCGGTCGTCGCGGCCGGGCGCGGGCACAAGTGGCTGCCGCACTTCTGCGAGAGCACGCCCGAGACGGTGTGGGGCCACTACGGCCTGACGCCCGAGCAGGCCGAGCGCGGCGGCCTCAACCCGAAGATGTTCAACAGCTTCCTCGACGGCAGCAAGCCGAGCATCGAGAGCACCGCGGTGGCCAACGCCACCGGGCTGGACGTGCCCTCGACGGGCCTGCTCTACCCGCCGGCGAGCATCGCCGACATCCCCTTCGTCACGCGCCCCAAGAGCGAAGGCGGCGTGCTCGAGAAGAAGGGCATGGTCGAAGTGATCTCGAGCCTCGAGGCCGACGGCCGGCGCATCGAGTACGACATCCGCATGGGCGTGTGGGTCACGGTCGAGGGCGAGACCGAGTACGTGCGCCACTGCTTCGAGGAGTACAACGCGCACACCGATCCGAGCGGGCGCTACTTCACGCTGTACAAGCGCTGGCACCTGATCGGGCTGGAGGTGGGCTACTCGGTGGCCAGCGTGATGCTGCGCGGCGAGCCCACCGGCGTGGCCCAGGGCTGGCGCGCCGACGTGGTGGCCACCGCCAAACGTGAGCTCAAGCCCGGCGAACTGCTCGACGGCGAAGGCGGCTACACGGTGTGGGGCAAGCTGCAGCCGGCCGCCGCCTCGCTGAAGCTGGGCGGCCTGCCGCTCGGGCTGGCGCATGGCGTGAAGCTGGTGCGGCCGGTGGCCGAGGGGCAGATGCTGTCGTGGGCCGACGTGGCGATCGACACCACGACACCGGCGTACCGGCTGCGGCGCGAGATGGAGGCGCTGTTCGGCGCGGCGGGCTGAACGCGGCGGCCCGCGAAGCGGGCTGAAGGTCTGGCTTTCCCGCTTGGCGTGCGGCCGTTTTTCCGCCACGCTCGGCGCCTCGCCAACCCGGAGACATCTCGCAATGAAGAAGTTCGCCCTGCTGGCGGCCCTGTCGGTCGCCTTCGTCGCCGCCTCCGCGCAGGCCCAGACGACGATGAAGATCAGCATCTCGATCGGCCAGAACTCGCACCAGGGCGTGGGCATCGACACCTTCGCGCGCGAGGTCGAGCGCCGCACCGGCGGCCGCTACAAGATCCAGACCTTCTACAGCGGCTCGCTCGGCGGCGAGCGCGAGAGCATCGAGGCGGTGCAGCTCGGCACCCAGGAGCTGACCCTCACCTCCACCGGCCCGGTGCCCAACTTCGTGCCCGAGGCGCGCATTCTCGACATCCCGTTCCTGTTCCGCGACAAGGCGCACGCGCGCGCCGTGCTCGACGGGCCGATCGGCCAGGACATGCTCAAGGTCTTCGAGAGCAAGGGCTTCAAGGCGCTCTCGTGGGCCGAGAACGGCGTGCGCCACATGACCAACTCCAAGCGCGCCGTCAATGCGCCCGACGACCTGAAGGGCCTGAAGATGCGCACGATGGAGAACCCGGTGCACGTGGCCGCGTACAAGGGCTTCGGCATCATCACCACGCCGATGGCCTTCCCCGAGGTGTTCACGGCGCTGCAGCAGGGCACGGTGGACGGGCAGGAGAACCCGCTGTCGGTGATCATGGCGGCCAAGTTCGACCAGGTGCAGAAGCACCTGTCGCTCACCGGCCACGTCTACAGCCCGGCGATCTTCCTGATGAACAAGGCCGCGTTCGACAAGCTCGCGCCGGCCGACCAGCAGCACTTCCTCGAGGCCGCCAAGGAGGCCGCCAAGGTCAACCGCGCGCGCGTCGACGAAGACGACGCCAAGGGCGTGGCCGAGCTGCGCAGCAAGGGCATGCAGGTGGTCGAGAACGTCGACAAGGCCAAGTTCCAGGCCGCGCTGACGCCGGTGTACGCCGAGTTCGAGAAGCAGTTCGGCAAGGCCAACATCGAGCGCATCCGCAACTTCAAGTAGGGCGCGGCTTGCGCGCGCTGTTCCTCAAGCTCGAGCGGGCCAGCACCGGGCTGGCCACGCTCGCGGCCTGCGCGATGCTGGCCGTCGCGGCGGGCCTGGGCATGTGGCAGATCGTCACGCGCTTCGTCATCCAGGAGCCGGCCGAGTGGACCGAGGTGCTGATCCGCTTCAGCCTGATCTGGATGGTCTTCCTCGGCGTCGCGCAGGCCTTCCGCATCGGCGCCATGGTCAGCGTGGACGTGCTGTACCGGCTGAGCGGCAAGCGCCTGCGGCGCGCGCTCGACACGCTGGTGGCGCTGGCGGCGCTCGTGCTGCTGGCGGTGATCATCGTGGTCGGCTGGCAGTACGCGCAGCGCGGGCGCGTGCAGACCGTCATCGGCCTGGAGAACGTGTCGATGTTCTGGGCCTACCTGGCGCTGCCGGTGGGCGGCGTGTTCTCGGTGCTCGCGGTGGTCGGCAACTGGCTCGATCCGAAGCGGCTGGAACTGGAGACCTCGCAGTGATGAGGCCGCCCGCATGACCACCGCGATGCTCATCACGATGGTGCTGTGCTTCGCACTCACCATCTCCGTGGCGGTGTCGATCGGCCTTTCGGCCCTCGTCGGCATCCAGATCAGCAACGTGAACATGCTGGTCGCCGTCAAGGAGATGTTCTCCTCGATCAACAAGTTCCCGCTCGCCGCGATCCCGTTCTTCATCCTGGCCGGCAACCTGATGGAGACGGGCGGCATCTCGCGCCGCCTCGTCGAGTTCGCCAAGAGCATCGTCGGCGGCGTGCAGGGCGGGCTGCCGATGACCTGCGTGCTCACCTGCATGATCTTCGCCGCGGTGTCGGGCTCGAGCGTGGCCACCACCTTCGCCATCGGCGCCATCCTGATCCCGGCGCTCATCAAGCACGGCTACCCGACGCCCTACGCGGCCGCGCTGCAGGCCACGAGCGCCGAGCTCGGCGTGATCATCCCGCCGTCGATCCCGATGATCCTGTACGGCGTGGCCGCCGAGGTCTCGATCGGCGAGCTTTTCATCGCCGGTTTCGGGCCGGGCCTGCTGATCGGCGGCGCGCTGATGCTCTTCGTCTACCTGTGGTGCAAGCGCAAGGGCTGGGGCAAGAACGACGGCGACGGGCGGCTGCCGATCGGCCGCGCCACGCTGCAGGCCGGCTGGGCGCTGCTGATGCCGGTGATCATCCTCGGCGGCATCTACGGCGGCGTCTTCACGCCCACCGAGGCGAGCGCGGTGGCGGTGTTCTACGCGCTCATCGTCGGCATGGTGATCTACCGCGAGATCGGGGTCGCCGACCTGTACACGATCCTCAAGAAGAGCGTGATCTCCTCGTCGGTGATCATGTTCATCATCGCCAACGCGGGCCTGTTCGCCTACCTGATCACGCGCGCCGGCGTGCCCGACGCGATCGGCCAGTGGCTCAAGCTGGTGCTCGAGAACCCGCTGCTGTTCCTGCTCGGCGTGAACCTGGCGCTGTTCCTGATCGGCATGTTCATCGAGACGAGCGCGTCGATCATCGTGCTCGCGCCGATCCTGGCGCCGGTGGCGGCGCACTTCGGCATCGACCCGGTGCACTTCGGCATCATCATGGTGGTGAACCTGGCGCTCGGGATGATCACCCCGCCGTTCGGCGTCAACCTGTTCGCCGCCTGCACGGTGGCGCGCATCTCGCTGGACCGCGTGGTCACGCAGCTGGTGCCGTTCGTGCTGGTGGTGCTCGCCTGCCTGATGGCGATCACCTACGTGCCGGCAATGACGCTCACGCTGCGCGACCTGGTCTACAAGTAGGCGCCTACAGGTAGCTCTCGACGTCGGTGCGCAGCCAGTTGCGCGGCGACCAGGCGCTGCGCGCGTCGGTGAAGTGCAGCGTGTAGGCGTGGCGCGACGCGGCGCTGCGGTTGGGCGCGCTGTAGTGCGGCATCAGGCCGTGGAAGGCCACCACGGTGCCCGCCTCCACCTCGACCGGCACCGCCTCGCCCGGGCTGCCGTTCTCGCCCGGCCAGGGCGTGTCGTCGAGCTTGTGCAGCATCGTGCGGTCGCCGTCGCGCAGGAAGATCTCGCGCAGCGGGCCGCGGTGGCCGCCGGGCGCCATCCACAGGCAGCCGTTGTCGCGCGTGGCGTCCTCGAGCGCGAACCACAGCCCGGTCACCGGGATCGGCTCGGCGATCAGGTAGCTCGCGTCCTGGTGCCAGCGCACCTCGCCGCCGATGCGCGGCTGCTTGAAGATGTACATGCTCTGCCAGACGCGCGGCCGCTGCACGCCCAGAGCGGCGGCCAGCGCGGCCACGTCGGCACCCATCGAGAAGGCGGCGAACACCGGGTCCAGGTGGTGCATCGCGTGGCCGATCTTGTTGATGGCACGCGCCTTGTCCACCACCAGACGGCCCTGGGCGTCGAAGGCCTTCTCCTCGAAGAAGCAGCGCACGCGGTCGCCGGAGTCGAGGAACCAGCGGTCGCGGCTGGCGGCCTTTTCCTGGTCGGGGTCGGAGGCGTCGAACACGCCGCCACCCTCGGCAGGATCGAAGGCCTCGACGATGGCCTCGGCGCGCGCACGCAGCGCGGCCACTTCGCGCGGGCTCTTGAATCCGGGCAGCACGGCAAAGCCGGTCTCGGGCCAGTCCTTCAGCGCGGCGGGGTCGAGGGTGGCGGGCATGGTCGATCGATGTTGCGAAACGGCGTCACTGCGGGGCGGCCGCGATGGATCGCCGCGCCCGGCCGCGCGATCATCCGCGTGGCACGCCGATTGCACCACGCCGCCGCCCGTCAACAACAGGAGGATCCATGAGCCTGTCCCGCCCTTCCCGTACGCGTCTTCCCCGGTTCGCGCACCATGCCCTCGCGCTGGCCAGCCTGGCCGCGCTCCACGCCGGTGCGGCGGCGCAGACCGCGCCTTCCGCGCCGTCGGGTTCCGGCCAGCTCGAGGTGGTGACCATCAGCGCCGAGCGGCGCACCGAGAACATCCAGCAGGTGCCGGTGTCGGCGAGCGTGCTGCAAGGCGAGATCCTCGAGGCCATCAACACCAGCGGCCTCGACGTGCGCGCCATCTCCGGCCGCGTGCCGAGCCTGAACATCGAGTCGAGCTTCGGCCGCGCCTTCCCGCGCTTCTACATCCGCGGCTACGGCAACACCGACTTCCGGCTCAACGCCTCGCAGCCGGTGAGCCTGGTCTACGACGACGTGGTGCAGGAGAACCCCATCCTGAAGGGCTTCCCGGCCTTCGACCTCGAGCGCATCGAGGTGCTGCGCGGCCCGCAGGGCTCGCTGTTCGGCCGCAACACGCCGGCCGGCGTGGTGAAGTTCGATTCGGTCAAGCCGGGCAAGAAGGCCGAGGGCTACGGCAGCATCTCGGTGGGCACCTTCACCACCGTGAACGCCGAGGGTGCGGGAACGATCCCGATGTCCGACAGCGTCTCGGCGCGCATCTCGGTGCTGAGCCAGACGCGCAAGGACTGGGTGGACAACACCTACGCGCCGGGCCCGACGCGCGAGCTCGAGGGCTACCGCGACAACGCGCTGCGCGCCCAGCTGCGCGTGGAGCCGAGCGCCGGCTTCAGCGCCCTCTTCGGCCTGCACGGGCGCGACTACGTCGGCTCGGCGCGCGTGTTCCGCGCCAACATCATCCAGCCGGGCACCAACGACTTCGTGCCCGGCTTCGACCACAAGAAGGTGGCCTTCGATGGCGTGAACCACTCCGAGCTGCAGAACTACGGCGCCAACGCGCGGCTGCGCTTCAACCTCGGGCCGGTGACGCTGCACTCGATCACCGGCTACGAGACGGTGCGCACGTTCAGCCGCGGCGACATCGACGGCGGCCCGCCGCCGTACGTGTTCGGCGGCGGCGCCGGCGCCATCCCGTTCTACTCGGAAACCGCCGACGGCCTGCCCGAGCACCAGCAGATCTCGCAGGAGGTGCGCGTCGAGTCCAACGGCGGCGGCGCGCTGTCCTGGCAGGCCGGCGTCTACCTGTTCAACGAAGACTACAAGATCGAGAGCTTCGCCTACGACTCGACCAACGGCGGCGCCCAGGAAGGCTACCTGCGCGTGCGCCAGAAGAACGACGCCTACGCCGCGTTCGGCGCCGTCAACCTCGAGCTGAGCCCGGCCTTCAAGCTGCGCGGCGGCCTGCGCTACACGCAGGACAAGAAGACCTTCACCACCGAGGACTACAACAACAGCGGCTTCGTGCCCTGCATCGGCCCGACGATCGGCGCGATCCCGGCGCCGCCGCGCTGCTCGCTGGCGCAGCTCGGCGCGCTCGGCCCGTTGTCGGCGGCGCCCAAGGACAACAAGCTGAGCTGGGACCTCAGCGGAACCTACGCGCTGTCCAAGGACGTCAACCTCTACGCGCGCGCCGCCACCGGCTTCCGCGGCTCGAGCGTGCAGGGCGCGAGCGCGTTCAACGACCTGTCGACGGCCAAGGCGGAGAACAACACGTCCATCGAGGCCGGCATCAAGGCCGACCTGTTCGACCGCCGCGCGCGCGTCAACTTCAACGTCTTCGACTACCGCGTCAAGGACCTGCAGGTCACCGCGGTGGGCGGCGCCAACAACGCCAACCAGCTGATCAGCGTGAAGAAGGCCGCCGGGCGCGGCTTCGAGCTCGACGTGCAGGCCATCGTCACCAACGGCCTCGTGGCCTCGCTCGGCGTGGGCTACAACGACACCGAGATCAAGGACCCGAACCTCGTCGTCTCGGTGTGCGGCAACGGCCAGTTCGTGACGCGCCCGAACTGCACCGTCACCGATCCGCAGCCCACCCCCGGCACCGCCAACATCAACGGCAACCCGCTGCCGCAGGCGCCCAAGACGACCGCCAGCTTCACGCTCAAGTACACGCAGCCGATGGGCGCGGGAGACCTCTACGTGCTGACCGACTGGGTCTACCGCAGCAAGGTCAACTTCTTTCTCTACGAGAGCGTGGAGTTCACCGGCAAGGCGCTCACCGAGGGCGGCCTGCGCGTCGGCTACAGCTTCGGCAACGGCAGGTACGACGTGGCGGCGTTCGGGCGCAACATCACCAACCAGATCCGCATCGTCGGCGGCATCGACTTCGACAACCTCACCGGCTTCATCAACGAGCCGCGCACCTGGGGCGTGCAGTTCCGGGCCAACTTCTGATGCGATGAAGCGATGAGACGCCCCGCGCGGCTGCTCGCCGGACTCGGGCTCGCGGTCGCTGCTGCGGCGGCGGCGGCCCAGCCGGCGGTGATCTTCGAACTCGGCGGCAAGTTCGACAAGAGCTTCAACCAGGCGGCGTGGAACGGCGCCGAGCGCTGGAAGAAGGAGACCGGCAAGGAGTACCTCGAGTTCGAGGTCCAGAACGCGGCGCAGCGCGAGCAGGCGGCGCGCCGCTTCGCCGAGCGCGGCGCCAACCCGGTGGTCGGCATCGGCTTCCCGCAGGCCAGCAGCATCGAGGCGGTGGCCAAGGCCTTCCCGAAGACGAGCTTCGCCATCGTCGACATGGTGGTCGACCTGCCCAACGTGCAGAGCTTCGTGTTCCGCGAGCACGAGGGCAGCTTCCTCGTCGGCATGCTGGCCGCCATGGCCAGCAAGACCGCCAAGGTGGGCTTCGTCGGCGGCATGGACATCCCGCTCGTGCGCAAGTTCCTCTGCGGCTACGAGCAGGGCGCGAAGTACGCCGACCCGAAGGTGCAGGTGCTGTCGCAGATGACCGGCAGCACGCCCGCGGCGTGGACCGACCCGGCGCGCGGCGCCGAACTGACCAAGGCGCAGATCGCGCAGGGCGCGGACGTGGTGTTCGCCGCCGCGGGCACCACGGGTCTGGGCATCATGCAGGCGGCCAAGGACGCGGGCCGGCTCTCGATCGGCGTCGACAGCAACCAGAACCACCTGCACCCGGGGTCGGTGCTGACCTCGATGATCAAGCGCACCGACGTCGCCGTGTACCAGGCCTTCAAGGGCGTGAAGCCGGGCATCACCGCGCTCGGCCTCAAGGAAGGCGGGCTCGACTATGCGCTGGACGAGCACAACGACAAGCTCGTCACGCCCGAGATGCGCCGGCGCGTCGAGGCGGCGCGTGCCGACATCATCGCCGGCCGGCTCAAGGTCATCGACTACACGGTGGCCAACGCCTGCCGCTAGGCCGCGGGGCTAGCCGGTGCGCATCCTCACCCTCGGCCGCTGGCCCTACGCGGAGGCGGAGGCGGCGATGCGCGCGTTCACCGCGCGGCGCGGCGCCGACACCGAAGACGAGCTCTGGCTGGTCGAGCACGAAGCGGTCTACACGCAGGGCATCGCCGGGCGCGACGCGCATGTGCTCGATGCCGGCGGCATCCCGGTCGTGCGCACCGAGCGCGGCGGGCAGGTCACCTACCACGGGCCGGGGCAGGTGGTGGCCTACCCGCTGGTGGACCTGCGGCGCATCGGCATCTACGTCAAGGAATACGTCTACCGCCTCGAGCAGGCGGTGCTCGATGCGCTGGCGGGCTACGGCGTCACCGGCCACCGCGTGCGCAGCGCGCCCGGCGTGTACGTGCGGCTGGCCGACCCCTTCGGCCACGCGCCGCTCGTGGCAGACCCCGCGGCGCCGCTCGCCGGCCTCGGCAAGATCGCCGCGCTCGGCATCAAGATCAGCAACCACCGCGCTTACCACGGCGTGGCGCTCAACGTGGCGATGGACCTGACGCCGTTCACGCGCATCGACCCCTGCGGCTACCCGGGCCTCGTCACGCTGGACCTGCGTTCGCTCGGTGTGCAGGCCACCTGGGACGATGCGGCGGCGCGCCTGGCCACGGCCCTCGAGCGGCTGCTGAAATGACCGCGCCGCCAAGGCCCGCGGCTTCATCGCGGGCGCCTGGCGGCGGGCTCGTCACGCCTTCGGCGCGGCTTCAGCTCACAGCGTGAGCGGCTGGTCCGTCTCGCTGGTGGGCGGCGTCACCGCCTCGAGCTTCTTCGCATCGTCGGCCTCGCTCGGCGCGATCGTCGCGGCCCATTGCGTGAACGCGGCGGGGCTGGCGAGGGCGCCCGCGGGCACCTGGTCGTCGGCCTGCGGCGGCGCGGGCGCGTCGCCGCCTCCACCACCGCCGCCGCACGCGGCCAGCAGCACGGCCGCGCAGCCGGCGATGAACAGGGTTTGCAGCTTCATCTTCGGCTCCTCGGGTCATTGGGCGCCGGGGATCGGCGTGAACAGGTAGGGGAAGCCGGGCAGCAGCGGCACCACGGCCTGGTCGACGGCGTCGTGCAGCTTGAACGCGGTGGTCCCGAGCGGCACCTTGGACGGGTTGCAGTCGGCACCGAAGCCGAGCGCATTGCCGTTGCCGTTGGCCACGCACAGGCCGCCCATCACCGCCACCAGCGAGATGTCGACCACGTCGTCCTTCGGACGGCGGCCGTTCGGGAAGCCGGCGAAGTCGTTGGCACCGTTCAGGATGCTGCCGACGATGCCCAGCCGCTGCTGCTGCGCGAAGGGCACCGGCTCGATGTCGGTGTTCAGGCGCAGCATCTCCGAAGGCACCACGCCCACCGGCTTGTTGACGCCCGGGATGCCGGTGAGGAAGGTCGTCACCAGGTCGTTGCGCGGGAAGTTGGTCGGCGCGGTGCCCTGGATGTTCTGCGCGATCTCGATCAGCGCCGGCAGCGTCGGGTTGGTCACGTAGTCGGCGAACTGGCCGTCGTTCTTCGGCTGCGAGCCGTTGAAGCGGTCCTTGTCCTTGAGGCCGATCACCACCTCGTTGACCAGCGGCATGCCCAGGCGCGACACCTGGACCCAGGCCCCGCCCACGCGCTCGGTGGTCTGGTGGCCGGAAGACGGCGTCGGGTCGACCAGGCTCACCTGGCGCAGGCTGGCGGTGGTCCAGCCGCCGATCACCGGGTCGCTGCCGTTGGTCAGGCAGCTCTTGTGCACCTCGAGGGCGAGCGTGGTCACGTTGGCGTCGTCGATGATGTTCGGCGCGGCGTTGATGAGCGCCGGGTCCGTGATCACCGCCAGCGGCGCGTTCACCAGATCGAAGATCGCGCCCAGGTTGACCGCGAAGGCCTCCTTGCGCTGGCCGACGAAGAGCTTGGCCGGCATCGAGCAGCCGGGCACGTTGACGGTGTAGATGTGCTGCGCGGCGTAGGCGGCGTAGTCGGGGATCGTCTTGGTGCCGATGTTGTCCAGCGGCTTGATGAAGGTGGTGCCGCCGCCGGCGGCGTTGCTCACCGGCTGGCTCTGGCCGCTGCGGCGGTCGCCGCGCACCACGTTGACGGTGTAGCTCTCGCGAACGTTGATCGTGGCCGCGCCCGGCGCCGTGACCTGGCCGGCCTGCACGAGCGGGATGGCGACGTTCTTGCCGCCGATCGGCAGCGTCACGCCGCTGCCGCCGGCGAGCTCGTTGCGGAAGCGGAACTGGAAGGTGATGTCTTCCTTCGCGTCGCCGTTGTTGTCGACGTGGATCTCGTACAGCGCGTTCTTGTCCATCGCGAAGTAGTTCGGGCCGCCGTAGGCGTCCTGCAGCGGCTGGTAGTTCGCGATCAGCGTCACGTAGCCGGCGCGGCCGGCCTCGTAGCTGCGGAACATGTAGAAGTCGGTGCCGTCGACCTTGGGCGTGGTGGTGATCGACGGCGCCTCGCGGTGGCTGGAGGCGGTGGCGAGGTCGGCCACGCCCGCGCTGAGCGCGAGCAGGGCGGCGGCGGCGACGGGCGCCGCGCGGAAGCGACGGAGGGACATGGTGGGTCTCCTGAGGGTCCTGATGGACGGTTGAACGGGGGTGTGGATTCGGGCCGGCAGCGCGTGATACGCCGGGCCCTGCGGATCGGATGCAGGCCGCGCCGGCCCCGGCGCAAGGCGCGGAAAAGGCAGCCTCGGTAGACTCGGGCTTCCTCCGCTGCGCCCCACCCTCCCCCATGACCACGGCCTACGACGCCACGGCCAAGCAGAAAGCCCAGGCCAAGACCTCGCGCATCCCGATCAAGGTGGTGCCTGCCGAGGTGCTGAAGAAGCCGGAGTGGATCCGCGTCAAGGCCGGCTCGCCCCACTCTCCACAGGCCGCGCGCTTCTACGAGATCAAGCAACTCCTGCGCGAGCACCGCCTGCACACGGTGTGCGAGGAGGCGAGCTGCCCGAACATCGGCGAGTGCTTCGGCAAGGGCACCGCCACGTTCATGATCATGGGCGACAAGTGCACGCGCCGCTGCCCGTTCTGCGACGTCGGCCACGGCCGGCCCGACCCGCTCGACCCCGACGAGCCGGTCAACCTGGCCCGGACGATCGCCGCGCTGAAACTCAAGTACGTGGTCATCACCAGCGTCGACCGCGACGACCTGCGCGACGGCGGCGCCGGCCACTTCGTCGACTGCATCCGGCAGGTGCGCGCGCTCTCACCGGCCACGCAGATCGAGATCCTGACGCCCGACTTCCGCGGGCGCATGGACCGCGCGCTCGAGATCCTCAAGGCCGCGCCGCCCGACGTGATGAACCACAACCTCGAGACCATCCCGCGCCTGTACAAGGAAGCGCGGCCGGGCTCGGACTACCAGTTCTCGCTCTCCCTGCTGCAGCGCTTCAAGGCCGAGGTGCCCGGCGTGCCCACCAAGAGCGGACTGATGGTCGGCCTGGGCGAGACCGACGAGGAGATCCTCGAGGTGATGCGCGACATGCGCGCGCACGGCATCGACATGCTGACCATCGGCCAGTACCTCGCGCCGAGCGGCCACCACCTGCCGGTGCGGCGTTACGTGCATCCGGACACGTTCAGGATGTTCGAGCGCGAGGCCGCTGCGATGGGGTTCTCGCACGCGGCGGTGGGTGCGATGGTGCGGTCGAGCTACCACGCCGACCAGCAGGCGCATGCGGCGGGTCTGGCGGCCGGGGTGGCCGCCGGAGCGGCCGTTACGCCGGCCTGAAGAAAACTAGCCGCAGTTCCGGGCGAGCAGCTCGATGGCGCCCGGCGCCTCGAGGCGGCGCTGGCCGCCGCCGGGCAGCACGAGCTTCATGCCCGCCACCGCTCGCAGCACGAGCGGCTGCACCGGGCGTTCGATCTCCAGGCTCCAGCCGGCGCCGTCGCGGGCGAGTCGCGCACCGGGCGGCGCCGCGTGCGGCAGCCCGTAACCCTCGCCCTCGAAGCGCTCGGCCACCAGCACCCAGCGGCCGGCGCGCCACTCGTAGTCGTCGTGCACCGGTGTGCCCAGCACCGAGTGCGTGAAGGCCACCGTCAGCGCCGGCGCGGCGAGCGCGTGGCGCTCGATCTCGCGGCCGCTGCGCGCATCCAGCAGCACCAGCTCGCAGGCGGACGCCGGTGCGCCGGCGGCGGCCGCCGCCAGCACCAGCGCCGCGCGCAGCGTCACTTGATGACGCCCTTCTCGCGGAAGTAGCGCGCCGCGCCCGGGTGCAGCGGCGCCGTGCCCACCGCGGTGGCGGTGGTGAGGGCGATGTTCTTCCCCTGCACGTGCACCTGGCCCATGATGGCCGTGTTCTCGTACAGCGCCTTGGTCACCTCGT
>Ga0073934_10005282_pt1 | contig 20218 bp, 19 predicted proteins | sample LarsenN4metaG_FD_76834 | JGI IMG/M metagenome (GOLD analysis project Ga0073934, IMG submission 76834) | Hot spring sediment bacterial and archeal communities from British Columbia, Canada, to study Microbial Dark Matter (Phase II) - Larsen... ... | reverse complement strand
TACGATCGTGCGTGGAGTGCCGCTACTGTAGTCGCCCTCACGCGGGCCGCTGAGCCAGCCGCGCCCGGTGGGAGAGGGGCGCGAGGTGAAGGTGAAGGCCGTCCCCCGGTTATGCAGGGCTCAATAAGTTGTCATCCTGAGGAATCCTGATCGGATCAGGACGAGGAAGGATCTGCTTATTGGGGTGATTTTGCCAATGCCGGGATTCTCCGCGAACTTTACACGGCGCGAAAGGGAAAGGGTCCTTCGCGGCGCTCCGGATGACAAGCGAGGGGCTCAGTTGTGACATCGCCAGACACCTTTTCAGCATCGTGTTTGGCGGTGGTGCAGGCCACGGCCGCCCGCGGCGCGCGTCATGGGCCGGAGATCCTGGGGAAGTTGCCCGGGACAATGCCCGCGCCTTCTTTGACGGTAATAATCTGGTTTATAGGGACGTTCGTGAGCTTATCGACGGTGCCGCTGAGCCAGGTGATTTCGAGCGATTCGATGGTTTTGCGCCGGCCCAGGCCGAAGTGAATGCGCAGGTCGTGCGCCGACATGTAGCTCATGCCGCCCTTGGCCTGCTCGTGCGCGGTGACACCTTCGGAAACGAGCCTAAGGCGGGCGCCCGTGCCGTCGCGCGCGCTCTTCGTGCCGATCAGTTTCACCGTCAGCCAGTTGTGGGCGTTGCCGCCGTCATTGCGTAGGAGCTGGATGTAATCGCCGCGATTGATGACGGCGACGTCGAGGTCGCCGTCGTTGTCGTAATCGCCGACCGCAAGCCCGCGCCCCACCGTCTTGCGCATGAAGTCCGGTCCCAGATGTTCGGAGACCTTATCGAATTTCCCGTTGCCGAAGTTGCGAAACATCAGCTTCTCCTCGGGGTAGGAGACCTCGGAGTGGTACATGTGAATGTTGTCGAGCATGGCGCCGTTGGCCTGGATGACGTCGTTCCAGCCGTCGTTGTCATAGTCCAGAAATTTCATGCTGACGCCGCTCAGGAAGATCGCCTTGTTGCCGATGCCCGAGGAGTAGGTGACGTCGTCGAAGGTCTCGTCCTTGTTATTGCGGTAGAGGCGATTGAGCTCGAAGTCGAGGTGCGTGACGTAGATGTCGAACCAGCCGTCGCCGTCCACGTCGGCGGAGTCCGTGCCCATGCCGGCCTCGTACTTGCCGTCTTCGCTGGCCGCCACGCCGGAGCTGAACGACACGTCGCGGAACGTTCCGTCCTGGTTGTTGATGAAGAGGAAGTTCGGCCAAGTGTCGTTGGCGACGAAGATGTCCGGCCAGCCGTCGTTGGTGACATCCACGGTTACCACGCCCAAGCCCTTGGCTTCCGGCACGCCGATGCCGGACTTCTCACTGACGTCGGTGAATGTGCCGTTGCCGTTGTTGTGGAGGAGCAGGAGCCGCTGCCCGCGGTAGTTGTCAGGATGGCAGTAGGCGCGATAACCGGGCCGTTTCTCTCCACACCATAAGTTATTGTTATGATTCCAGATGATGTAGTTACAGACCAGGAGATCGAGATGCCCGTCGCGGTCGTAATCAATAAAGGCGGCGCTGGTGGGCCATTGGCCTTCATCGCCCGCTCCGGCCTCCCGCGTCACGTCGGAGAAAGTCCCATTGCCGTTGTTCTTGTACAGGATGGCGCGGCCATAGCCCATCACGTAGAGGTCGGGGAAGCCGTCGTTGTTGTAATCGCCGGTCGCCACCCCCTGACCGTAGAGGCCCACCGCCCCCACCCCGGCTTTCTCCGTCAGGTTGCTGAAGGTCCCATCGCCGTTGTTGCGCCAGAGTTCGGAGCGCAGCGGGCGCGACGCCCTGTACCACTCCGTCTCCGCCGCCTGCACCAGGTACAGATCCAGCAGCCCGTCCTGGTCATAGTCGATCCAACCGAGACCCGTGCCCATGGTCTCGATGTACATCTTCTCTTCCGTGGCGGTGGCGTCTTCCTGGAAGTCGATGCCGGCGGCCGCCCGTACGTCGGTGAACTTGACGGGAATGGAAATCGGAAGCGTGGCCGCCGATTGCGCGGAGAGTTGGCGGAGCATCACCAGCGCTGCGACAGTGGCGACGGCCACAGCGAGCGGGACGCTCAGGCGTCGAAACGGTTTCCCAACTCCTGCCCTGTTGGCCTTCAACCTGTTCCGATCTGCTAGCATGGTCGGGCATTCAATATAGCCTGAACCCGCCGTTTTTCTCAATCCCGCGGGCCCGGCAGGGACGCCTCACCCGCGGGCTGCGGGTAGAAGCGGTGCATCTCGACGCGCTCAAGCTGACCTGGTTGGTCAGGGGCGACGCGCCGGATGTGGCCACGGAGAAACACTTCCCGTGCGACCTGCTCGGCCAGGCGGGGGCAAAACACGCGACAAGCCGGGCCGTCGGTCAAGTTGCCCTCGGCCGCAAGAACGGTTGACATCGGTCCCCGTCCGCTTGTTCAATAGCACGAGTCGCGGGACGATGCTCTGTGTTGGGCGGACGGGCGGCATTATCTCCAGGAGTAACATGGATGCGTTATCGCAGGTTCGGTCGGACCGGTTGGATGGTCAGCGAAGTGGGTTACGGCATGTGGGGGATGGCGGGATGGACCGGGTCGGATGACGAGGAGTCGCGGCGGGCCCTCGAGCGCGCCGTGGAGCTGGGCTGCAATTTTTTCGACACGGCGTGGGCTTACGGTGCGGGGCACAGCGAGCGGCTGCTCGGCGACCTGGTCCGCTCCCATCCCGACCGGCGCATTTACGTCGCCACCAAGATTCCTCCCAAGAATCTCCAGTGGCCCAGCTGTCGTGAGTATACGCTGGATGACTGCTACCCGCCCCAGCACATCGAGGAATACGTCCATCGCAGCCTTAAGAATCTGGGTGTTCCGGCCATAGACCTTATCCAGTTTCATACGTGGGAGGACGCCTGGGAAGAGGACGACCGCTGGATCAAGAAGGTGGAGGACCTGCGCGAGGCGGGGCTGTTCCGCGCCGTGGGCCTCAGCCTGAATCGCTGGGAGCCCTGGAATGGCGTGCGCACGGTGCGCAGCGGGCTGGTGGACGCGGTGCAGGTGATCTATAACATCTTCGATCAGAGTCCCGAGGACGAGCTGTTTCCCGCCTGCCGGGAGATGGACGTGGGGATCATCGCGCGTGTGCCCTTCGACGAGGGGACGCTCACCGGCACGCTCACCAGGGATAGCACCTGGCCGGAGGCCGACTGGCGCAACACTTACTTTGTACCGGAGAATCTGGCCGCCAGCGTCGAGCGCGCCGACGCGCTCAAGCCTCTGGTCCCCCAGGGTAGCTCGCTCGCGGCGATGGCCTTGCGCTTCATCCTGGACAATCCCGCCGTGAGCACGGTGATTCCGGGCATGCGGAAGATTGCCCACGTCGAGGCAAACATGGCGGTGAGCGAGGCGAGCCCGCTCACCCAGGAGCTGCATGTGCAATTGAAGGGACATCGCTGGGACCGCACGCCGACCGCGTGGTCGCAGTGAAGCCCGACATCTGTAGTGCCGCTCGATGAGTGGCGACGCCGCGGGTCCCAGACCCGCGCTCGCGCGGCACTTGAACAGGAGGACCGACATCATGAGTCCAAGATCCGAAATCACGCGGCGCACTTTCCTGAAGGGTAGCGCGGCGGGTGCGGCCGTGCTGGGCGGGTGGGGCAGCGCCCGCGCGCGGGGCGCGAACGACCGCATCCGCGTGGGCATTCTCGGCTCGGGAGGACGTGCGCGGGACGTCGCGCAAATCTTCAACCAGTTCCCGGAGAGCGAGATTGTGGCGGTGTGCGACGTGTACGAGCCCGCCCGCGCGGAAGGCCTGAAGGTTGCCGCCAAGGAAGCGAAGGCCTATCTCGATTACCGCGACGTGCTCGATCGCAAGGATATCGACGCCGTGCTGATCGGCAGCCCCGATCACTGGCACAAGCCGATGCTGATCGACGCGGTGCGCGCCGGGAAGGACGCCTACCTCGAGAAGCCCATCATGCACTCGATCGAGGAAGGCGTGGAAATGGTGCGCGCCGTCGAGGAGACAAAGCGTGTAGTCCAGACCGGCACGCAGCAGCGCAGTTGGGAGCACTATATCCTCGGGAAGCACCTGGTGGACTCCGGTAAGTTGGGAAAGATCATCTATATTCATACCTACTGGTATCAAAACTACATCCGCTGGACGACGACCCCGCCCGAGATCGATCTTGCCAAGCTCGATTGGAAGCGCTGGCTGGGCAGCGCGCCCGACCAGCCTTTCAGCGCGGAGAAGTACCGCCTCTGGCGGCACTACTGGGATTTCGGCGGGGGCATCCTCACCGACCTGCTCACGCACTGGATCGACGTCATCCAGTGGTACATGAATCAGCCCGCGCCCCGGACGGCGACCACGACGGGGCAGACCTACATCTTCAAGTGGGAGTGCCCCGACGCGGTGACGACGGCACTCGAGTTCCCGGGCGATTTCATGGTGGCGTTCACCGGCGCGTATAATTGCAGCATCAGCGACGGCGGCATCGAATTCCGCGGCAGCGAGGCGACGCTGCGCATCGATCGCGCGCACCTCGCGGTGTATTCCGAGGGTGTGGAGTGGGAACCGGGAACCATGGCGCCCAAGCCGGAAATTTATGTGCGCTCGGAGCGCGACGGGACGATCGACCACGTGAAGAACTTTCTCGATTGCGTGCGCAGTCGCAAGACGCCGACGGCCCCCATTCAGGCGGGGTTCGAAGCTGCGCGGACCGGCTGGCTGGCGAACATCGCCCTGCGGCGCGGCAGCAAGATCACATTCGACCCGACCACGAACAAGATTGTGTAGCGCCCCTCCCTGCACCGGCGCAGCTTACAGAGCGAGGACGCATGAACTCAGCGCGGCCGCCTCAACTGAGCCCACTGTTGGTTTTCGCTATGCTCGTGGCGCCCGCTGCGCTCGCGCTGGAGGAGCCCGCCGCCTCCAAGGCGATTTACAACACCTTCACGGATGAGGAAGAGATGGCGATGGGGCGCACCGCCGCCGGGGATGTGGAGAAGACGCAGCCCATCCTCACGGACGCGGCGCTCGCCAGCTACCTCAACCGGGTCGGGCAGAAAGTGGCGGCGAGTTCTCAGCGTCCCGGACTGATTTATCATTTCAAGATTGTGAATAGCCCCGCCCTGAACGCCTTCTCTCTGCCCGGCGGCTACGTGTACGTCAACCGTGCCCTGCTCGACTTCGTGGAAACGGAGGGCGAGCTCGCCGGCGTACTCGGCCACGAGGTGGGTCACATCGTGGCCTATCACAGCATGAACGACGTGGCGCGTCGCTGGCTGGTGGACCGCATCCTGTACGAAGGGCAGAAGGCGGGACTGCTCAACGACCAGCAGATTCACGACCTGATCACGCGGTACGGCGGCGCGGCGCTGCTATTTTTGGACCGCAAATTCAGCCGCGAGGAGGAGAAGGAGGCAGACCTGCTCGGCCTCTACAACACGGCGCGCGCCGGCTGGGACCCGAACGGCTTGGTCACCTTTCTCAGGCGACTGATCCGCGTCGGCGCGGAACGGAGCCTGCCCGAACTGCTGCTGCTCCGGCATCCTCTGCCGGAAGAAAGGGTGGAAGCCCTGACGCTGGAATTGAAGCAGGTCGCTCCCGCCCCGGGATGGAAGAAGACGAGCGGCGCCTTCCGCTTGATGAAAGAGCGGCTTAGCGCCCTGCCGCCACCGCCCGCCCCGCCGCTCAAGCGGGAGTCGGCCCCGTAGCGCCTGCCCCCTGCTGCGCGGCCCGGGAACAGCCGCCGGCGCCTTATGGCCGCACCTCGATGGTGCGCAGCATTTCCATCTTGCTCTTATCCCACTTATCGCGGACCTGGCGGAAGCGCTCGGCTTGCTCGGCGGCGCGCGGGTCTTTGGTGCGCTGATAGAGAATCATCAAGTTCAGGTTGGCGGTATAACTCTCCGGCCGCAGCGCCAGAGCTTTCTCGAGCGCTTTCCGGGCCTCCGGGTAGTTCCGCAGCTTGAGGTGCGTGGCACCCAGCTCAGCATAGAGCTCGGGTGCGCTCGGATGGGTTTGCAGGGCGATTTCCAGCTCCCGCAGCGCGCCCGCCAGGTCGCCGGTCTGATTGGCCACGCGCGCCAGGTAATAGTGAGCTCCACCCGCCGTGCGCGGATACTTGGCGGCCTCGTTCAGCTCCGCCTTGGCCTTCTCATACTCGTAGCTTTCCATGTAGGCACCGCCGAGCGCCAACATGCCGTGCGGATCGTCCGGCCGCAGTTGGCGATATTTCTGGAAGTAGGGGATCGCCTCGCTCGCGTCCGCGCGCTGGACGGCGACGGAGCCGAAAGCATAATTGTAGTAGGGATTTTCCGGTTCGAGTTCGACGGCTCGCTTCAGGGCATTGAAGGCTTCCTGCCACAGGCTTTCCTCGATGCACACCACGCCCCAGAAGTAGTGAATGCCGGCGTTCTGCGGCTCCAGATCACGCGCGTGGGCCAGATACCCGAGCGCCCCCTTGCGGTCCTGCTGGTCGTAGGCGACGCGGGCGAGATCGAGCAGCAGCGGCACGTCGTGCGGGCGATAGGAGGCAGCGTTCTCCATTGCCGCGCGCGCCGCCTCCAGCCTTTTCTGGCGCTTGTAGAAAAGGCCGAGAGCGTAGAAAGACGCATAGGAGCCGCGGCGCTCGGCCTGCCCGCGCAGCAACTTCTCGGCGAGGTTGCTGGCCCCGTGGGCCTCGAGGTAGGGAACGGGTAGAGCCACGTCGGCCTCGGTCGCGTCGCGGTTTTCCAGCAGGCGCTCGGCGGCGGCCGCGGCCTCCGCGTGCTTGCCCGTCGCACCGAGCGCCGCGCAGCGGAGGGCCAGCGCCTGGGGAAACGCCTGCTCGGCGGCCGGAAGCCGCGCCAGTCGGGATAGCGCCGAAGCGTAGGAGCCCAGTTGCAGAGATACGAACGCGCTCTGATAGAGCGCTTCACGGCTCGCCGGCTGAAAGCGCAGCAGCCGGTCGTAGGTCGCGAGCGCCTTCTCGAGGGCGGCGGGATCCTTCGCGGTGTTTTCCTGGTAAAGCCGGCCCAGGTTCAGGTAGGCGGCCGTGAATCGCGGCAAGGCGGCGATGGCTTTCTGGAAGGCGGCTTCGGCGGCCAGGTAGTTTCCTTGCTGGGCCTCGATCACGCCCTGCAAGCTGTAAAGCCCGCCTTCGTGCGGGAACTGCTTCATGCCGCGGTCGAGTTCGGCGCGAGCGTTCGCCAGGTCGCCGGCCTCGATGAGCCGCTGCACGTTCTTGACGATCGCGTCGAGAGCATCGGGTGCGGCGCCGAGGACTGGCAAGGGGAGGAGCAGCGCCAGGAACGTGCCTGCCACGGCATGCAGGAAGATCGAGGTGCGTTCCCTTCTCGCACGCGTCACGCCCATCAGCTCCCAGACTACACAGTCGCCTGCGCCGCTGGCAAGACGTTGATCCTCACGCCGGCGCCCGCCACACCCGATGCGCAACGGAAGAAGCTGCAGAGGCTCTAAGAATGAAACTCTGCGCTCCCTGCTACCCGAGGCGAGGTGGGAAATGAGCCCCTTTCGTTCCAGAAACTGAATGACGACGTGCGGCTCGATGGCGGGAGGCGGGGGCACACTCGAGGTCGGGCGAGTTCACCAGCGCCTCGGGGTCGTTGGAGATTGGCTCTCCGCGGGCCGGCGCGGAGCGCAACTTACCGGACGCCCCGCTAATACATGGGCCGTGTCCTAGGATCGGGTCGGCTCTTGCCCAGCGCTTCGAGGATCGGGCGCGCCCCGGCGCCGATCATGCTCAGATCACTCGCGGCCTGGAAGAAGAGGAAGCCCTGCTTGAGAAACTCTGGAATTTGCGCGGCGCTCGCCGGTCGTCCTACCGGAAGGTTGCGACGCTGGGCCGCGGCCACGATCTTGGCAACCGCCTCCCGATGTTTCGGGTCATCCTGCTTCCCGCGTAGCCCCATCGAGAACGAAAGATCGCTGATCCCGATGAAGACCACATCGATGCCCGGGACGGCGAGAATCTCGTCAATTCTCTCGACGGCGGCGGCCTGCTCGATGATGATGACGACCAAGGCGTTCTGATCGGCAAAGTCGGTGTAGCCGTCCGGTGCCGGCCAGCGCAGCACGGCGAGCCCCGGACCGCTGCCGCGCTTGCCGACGGGCGGGTAGCGGCAGGCCGCCACGGCCTGGGCGGCGAGTTCGGGCGTCGAGGTGAAGGGAAAGATCACTCCCAACGCGCCCGCGTCTAGCGCGCGCTTGGCCGTCCAAAGCTCATTCACGGGCACGCGAATGAGGGGAACGGTCCTGGAACCCCGCGTGGCGAGAATGATCGACCGCGCCGATTCCAGCGTGATCGCACTGTGTTCCATCTCGATCCAGAGGAAATCGAATCCCAGCTCACAGGCTTGCGCGGCGATGTCGGGACTCGGGACAGTTAGCGTTAGCCCCACGACCGGCTTGCCCTCGCGCAGGGATTTCTTGACCGGATTCTCCCACGCGGTTTGCGCAGCCAGACTCGGGACGAAGGCCAGCGAAGCTAGACCCAGGATAACAACAAGCGCTCGGCGTTCCATGCGATCTTCCCTCCCCGTTGAAATGGTTTTCATGATGTTGCCGGCTTCGTTCGATGCCGGTTGTCCTCATGCCGCGCGGCGCCACCTTGGCGGCGGTCGCTCGGGCGTCTCGCCCCCGCAATGACGTGGGCAGCACGCCCGCACTGTGGCCGGCAGGATGCCGGCGCTACCTTCGTCCAAGGGGAGTAAGATACAGTTCGACGCCTCGGACACGTTGCAGTTGCACCCGTCGGGGCCCCGGCGTGCGGCGCCGGCAAGGTCGGAACAGGCAAAGGAGATTATCATGCTTAAGCATCAAAGGTTAATCGCCCTTCTTGTGACATTCACCGCTTGCAGTGCGGCTGCCCCATCCGCTCATGCCGCCGACCAGAAGTTGGCAATGACGATTGACGCAAGCAAAACGCGCGAGCCGATTCACCGATACGTCTATGGTCAATTCACGGAACTCCTTTTCAACATGTTCGAAAAGGGGCTCTGGGCGGAGATGCTCAGTGACCGCAAGTTCTTCTACCCGGTGAATTCGAGCGAGAAGCTGGAACCGAGGAACACCAAGCGGAACTTCAACCGGTGGAGGCCGGTGGGGCCGGATGAATTCGTTGTGATGGACAGGAAGAATCCCTTTGTCGGCCAACACTCGCCGCTCATCAAGCTGGAGGGCTCGACGCCGCACGGGATCCGGCAGTCGGGGATCCCGCTGCGCAAGGGGCGAGTGTACACGGGGCGGATCTTTCTCCGCGGCGATGTCCGAGCAAAAGTGGAGGTCAGCCTTATTTGGGGGCCTGACTCCGCCGGCCGCCAGACCATTCGGATCGGCGCGCTTTCCGCGAAATACGCGAAGTTCCCGCTCAAGTTCACCGCGGGAGCGGATACGGAGGACGGGCGGCTCGAGATCACGGGCACCGGGAGTGGTGCGTTCCAAGTGGGCGTCGTCTCGCTCATGCCCGCCGATAACGTGGAGGGTTTTCGCGCTGACATGGCGGCCCTGCTGCGGGAACTTGACCAGGGGATCTACCGCTGGCCGGGCGGAAATTTCGTTTCCGGTTACGACTGGCGGGACGGCATCGGCGACCTCGACAAGCGCCCGCCGCGTTATGACTTTGCCTGGGAAACGGTTGAGTCAAACGACGTGGGGACCGATGAGTACATGACCCTGTGCCGCCTGCTCAAGATTGATCCCTACATTTGCGTTAACGCCGGTTTCGGTGACGCCCATTCGGCAGCCGCATGGGTCGAATACGTCAACGGCGCCCGAACCACGCCCATGGGGAAGCAGCGCGCCGCCAATGGCCATCCCGAACCCTACAAGGTCGGGTGGTGGGGCATCGGCAATGAGATGTACGGCCAATGGCAGCTCGGCCACATGTCCATCAAGCACTACGTCATCAAACACAGAATGTTTGCCGAGGCGATGCGCGCCGTGGATCCTTCCATCAAGATTGTGGCTTCGGGCGCGTCGCCCTTCGAGATGAGCACGATTGCCCGCCACCACCGCAAGCCTCTGCCCGGCAAGCTGCCGTTTCAATACGGCTCGCCGGAAGATTGGTCCGGCAACCTGTTGGCCGGCGCGTCGGATTATTTCGACTACATCTCCGAGCACTTGTACCCGGTGACGGAGGGCGCCTTCGATGCGGACGAGCAGCGGTTCGTCGAAACGAATGATCCGCTGGTGGACCGCGTCCGCAGGCTGCCGAATCGCGTGCGCTGCGCGGTGGAAGCCTGGGATGAATACCTCCGGCGAATGCCTCATCTCAAGGTGAAGAATATCGCCCTTGTGATTGACGAGTGGACGGGCGGCGGGCGGCGCGGGTTCGTCCGGGCCTTGTGCGCGGCCGAGGGGCGGCACGAAATGTTCCGGCACACGCACATCATCAAGATGGGCGCCTATACCACCGCCACCGCCTGCCTCACCTACAACGGCAACGACGCCGCCTACAGCTCGACCGGCCTCGTGTTCAAGCTCTACCGCAAACATTTTGGGGTCGTGCCGGTTGAAGTGAGCGGCAATTCTCCGCAACGGCCGGTGAAAGGAACCGTCGGCGTGGATAGACCCAGTGTTTCCTCCGGCAGCGATACCTATCCGCTCGACGTGGCCGCCGCCTTGACGGGAGACCGCAGGGCTCTCACGGTTGCCATCGTCAACCCGACGGAGGTGCCGCAGGAGATCGAGCTCGCCGTCACGGGCTTCCAATTGCGCGGCACGGGCAGGCGGTGGCAAATTGCCGCTCCCGATCTGAATGCCGAGAATGAACCGGGGAAGAGGCCCGTAGTCGATATCGTGGAGGCGCCGCTCCCGGAGATCCCGAAGACGCTCGCGGTCGCGCCATTGAGTATCAATCTCTATGCCTTCGAGGCGCGATAGAGTGTGCTTCCTGGCAATTCTCCCTGACGGTGGGCGTAGTTCCCGCGCGCGGTTGTGATTCATGAGCCAGTCGCGCCGGCGGAGCTTTCCTGCCATCCGCGGTCAGCCGTAGCTGGTAAACAGCAGCGCGATGCGGTGGGTCGGCTCGCGGAGTTCCATGTCCGGGTCTGGTCCTGGTAAGCCGGGGGGAGAGTGATAGAAATCTACCCGCCTTCTCGCCGCCAGTGTGCAGATATGGTCCGCCGTCAAGCTCTCGCGTCCCTCCCTTTGGTTTTGTATCTGCTGGTTGATAGGGGTTTCCCCTCTAAGGCCTGGAGCTTGCGCAGCTCGTCGATGGGCTCGAAGCATCCCTGGAGGAAATCGATCTCGAGCGCCTGCTGGCGAATCTCGCGCTCACGCTGGACCTGGTTCAGCTTCTTATTGACCTGCTCCTCCGAGGGCTGTTTCTGACTGAAAGTCGTCGAGCGGAAAAGCGCGAAGCCTCGTCGGCAAGTTAGGAAACTGGAGGGTATGGCCCCCGCAATCGCAGTCGGGGAGAATCGACCATGGGGCACGGTCGCATTTGAGCCCCAAAGATTGGTTCAGTTTGGGCCTGACACGTTTTTGTCAACCCCACCCCTCCCTCAATAGTGTGTTGCGTTCAATACGTGGAGTCTTGAGCGCTATCCACGAAGGCCCAGGTCCCGCATGAGCTTGTCCGTTGCATGGTAGGCTTCGGTGACCCACTCGACGATTTTCGCGGGCTCAGGGGAGTATTCGAGCTCAATGCTCACGGTGCCGTCGTAACCCACGTCCTTGAGCGCCGTGAGGTACGGGATGAAGTCCACCACGCCGCGGCCGGGCGGCAGGTCGCCGTGCACCTTGCCGTCGCAGTCGGAGAAGTGGACGTGCGCGATGCGGCCTCGGAGTCGGGGAATCTGGTCTGCCGGCGTGTGGGAAAGATGCAGGTGCGAGATGTCCATGTTGGCGCGCACCGCCGGGTGGTTCACATCGTTCAGGAACTCCACCATGCGGTCGAGGTTGTTGACGAGCGAGAGCTTGAACGGCTCGAGCTCAATGGCGATTTCAACGCCCAGCTCGGCCGCATACTCTCCCAGCGCGCGCGTGTTTTCCACCGCCCACTTCCACTGGTCGCGCGGCTTGATCACTTCCTGCTGCCAGATGTACTCGCCGAGCACCAGGAGCAGATTCTTGGCCTCGAGTTCGTAAACGAAATCCAGATGCGCCTTGGCCCGCTGGACGTGGAACTTCTGCACCGAACCGTTGAAGTCGGCAAGGCCGAGAGCCACGCAGCAGACCGACACGATGGGCAAGCCGGCTTGCCGGGCTGTGTCCTTGATCAGCTTGCGCTCGCGAGTGGTGATTTCCAGGGGGTCGGCAAAGATGTCGATCGTGTCGAAGCCAATCTCCTTCGTTTTGCGGATGCCCTCCGCCGTGCCCACGTGCGTGCCCAGCCAGGCGGAATTGATGAGTCCGAGTTTCATGGTCTCCTCCCTGAGCAGAACGGTGGCATTCGATGCACCCCCTCACCCGCCGCCCCCTCCGCGGCCTCCACCCTTGGTCCCAGAGCGAGGGGAGGATGCAACGGAGCAGGCCTCGCGAACCCTCTCCCTCGAGGAGAGGGTGGCTCGCCCGGGCCAGACGGGTGAGGGCCGTTCGGCGACACGGCCCCGCAGCACTTCGCCATGTTGCCTACGATCGCAGAATCTCTTCAAGCTCCACCGGCCGATGCTCGGCGAGGGATTGGTAGCAGGCATCGACTAGGGCCATGGTCTTCAGGTTGTCGCGGCCGGAGATGGCAGGCTCCGTACCCTCCGCAAGGGCGTCAAGCAACATCCCCATCGTGCCCGCGAAGGCGTCCGGAAACCAGACCTCGGTCCAGCGCGGCGAGAACCAGGTGTTGGGCTGGAGCTTCGTCGTGAATTCAATCGTGCTCGGCGTCGCGTTGGGATACGATGGCCAGCCAATCGTCCCCTGCGCCAGGCCCTCGGTGCCTTCGACTCGCCATTTGATGTAGCAGTCGGGCGCGCCGCCCTCGCGCGCGGGGCCAGCCCAAACGTCGTCCCAGGCCGTCGCGCGGAATCCATTCGCGTACTCCAGAATGTACAGCACCACGCCATCCGAGTGCTCGAACTTCGTGCGCGGATCGGTGCGGGCGCTGACATACACGCTCCTCGGGTCGCCAAAGAGAAAACGGAATGAATCCAGATGATGAATGCTCATGTTGAGCAGCGTGACTTTGCCCAGGTCCTTCACCCACGGTTGCCAATGCGGGATAGCCCGCATCTCGATGGTAGCGAGCACGGGTTCCCCAAGGTACCCGCGCCGCAAAACCGTCTTGAGGGCGCGGATGGACTGGTCATAGCGCATGTTCTGATTCACGCCCAACGTGATGCCCGCCTCCGCCGCGAGGCGGACAATTTCCTTCGCCTCCGGATAATTCGTGGCCAGCGGCTTCTGCGCCAGGATCCCTTTGATGTGATCGGCGTGCTTCACGACCTCGCGTATAACCGGCGCCTGTACATGCGGCGGCACGGCGATGTCCACGACATCAATGGAACGATCGGCCAGCAACGCCTCGTTCGTAGGGTAAACCTTCGGAATGCGCCGCAGTTCGGCCACCTCGCGCGCCTGCTCGGGTGGCTGCGAGGTGATGGCCACCACGCTGTACCCCGCGTTCCGATATGCTACGAGGTGACAATCGCGCATGATGAATCCCGCCCCAATCGCGCCGATGCGATAGTCCTTTCTCTTCGGCGGCGGCGCGTGATGATCCAGGTTCAAATCCACGGTCATCGCGAACCTCCTGCTCCCGTAAGAATGTACGACCCGGCAAAGGTCAGCGGGAAGCGAGATCCCCAGGCTTCACTCCCCTGCTGCGGCAAGTATCTCAACGCTCGTGCGAGGGCCTCCTCAAGACTGTCGGTCGGTTCGGACTCGACGGTCAGCCAGCCGGAGAAATCCCCTTTCTCCAGTGCTCGAAACCCGCGGCGATATTCAATCGGAAGTGCGCCGGCCTCCGCTGGCTTCTCACCACCGTCGGCAAGGTCCACGCGCGCGGTTGAGCTGCCCCCGGTTTCTGGACGAATCATAACGCGGACTCCTGGGTTGAAATCTACTCCACTGTTATGAAGCGGGAAGCTTGCGGGGAGACGCGCCCCGCGCGGCAGCGTACGCCGCGGACTCTTCCTGGGTCTGATACCCAGCGCGCTGCGCATGAATTGGGGGAACCCAAGACAACCACCACAGCGCTCGGGTACCCACACCTCGCCCCCAGGCGCCAACTCCATGTAGTCGAGCGTCAGGATGGCCCATCTACCCCAGCTATTGTTGAGGTTCACGAAACAAAGTGACAGCGAAGCCGCAGCGGTCTAGGCCCGCCGATAGACGCGGCGCTCGCAGACCGCCGCTACAGAAGACCGCGTCCCCGTATTATGCAGCAGTCAATAGGACTGGCCAAGATCATGGGTGGAGAACCGGTATCGTTGCTTCCATTTAAGCTCTGGAGAAGACATGGTGCGGAGGGCGGGAATCGAACCCGCACGGAGCTCGCGCTCCAAGGGATTTTAAGTCCCTTGCGTCTTCCTGTTCCGCCACCCCCGCGCGTTGAAACTAAAGGACTTGCGCAATTGCGCCCCCCGACGCCTCGCCGATTGTAGCAGAAATTGTAGCAGGTAGCTGTCGTTTCTGGCCCTCCGGGAGCCTGGCGACGGCTCTCTGGTTCAGAGCGTCCAGCCGCTCGAATGCCCGCTCCATGGCTTCCGGTGTGGGGTGTACGTACTTCTGGCTGACGGCAACGCTACAGTGCCCCATGACCCGCGCAATCAGAAATGCATCGGCGCCGGCCTCCCCCAGGCGGGTCCCGAAGGTGTGGCGAAACGAGTGTATCACGGCCGCCGAAAACCCTTGACTCTGGCGAAGGCGCGAGTGTTGGGCCTCAAGGGTGTAGATCGAGAGCGGCCCGTCCCCGACCTCATTTGTGAATACATAAGCGGACTTGGCGACGGCCTTCCGGCCTTCGAGCATCTCGCGGACGCGCGCGGTCAAGGCCACATTGCGCCGGGCGTTTCGGGTCTTGCCCGAGCGGAATTGGATATACCCAAGCTTCGCCGCGCCGACGGGTTCAAGGTGGACGTCGCGCCATTCTAGCCGCAAGAGTTCGCCCACGCGGAGACCGGTATCCAGCATGAGCAAGGCGGCATCGCGCAAGGGCTGGGGGGCGAATTCGAGATAGTTGCGCTCCTGCGCGTGCGTGAAAACGAATTCGCGGTTGCGCTCGCCGGGAAGCAGGCGGATGCGCGGTACGCGGTCAATCACCCGCCATTCATGGGCCAGCCGCAAGGCTCGCCGTAGCGTCGCTAGTTCCCGGTTGACCGACGCCGCCGACACCACCTTCCGGCGATGCTGGACAAAGCTCTCGATCATCTTTTCGTCAATCCGGTCCAGCGGGCTCTCTGCCATGGGGATGAATTCGAGAAGCCGCGCCAGCTTCGACTCGTAGAACCGGATTGTCGCGGGCCTGTCGGCGCAGCGGGTTCGGATCGAATCCATGAACCGCGCCTTGAACTGGCGCAGTGTCGGCGCGGGCTTGCGCTCGGCGATGCCCACTTCCCCCTTGGCCAGCGCCGTCCTCGCGGCCGCTTCCATTTGCCGCGCCACGCGCGGGTTGCCCTGCTTGGTGGACCGCTGGACGCGCTGGCCGTTGAACCAGAAACCGTACCAGTAAACTCTACCCCGTCTGTACACTCCCACGTTTGAACCTCCTAACTAGATTTCTCTTTCGCCTTCCCTTCGCGGGCTTTTCTTATGAGAGCCAGCTTTCGGCGGTAGTCCCGCATATACTTGCGCATTGCCGCTTTGGACTTCCTGTTGGCCAGCGCCCGACAGCGGTCTGAGCAGTACATCGCCCGCTTGGGCCTTCGCGCCAGAAGGAAGCGATCACATCCGTCGCGCGCGCACTCCCGAATCGGAAACGTCTGCTCGACGCCAACCAGCTGGCCAGAATGCCATCTCTCCTGCTCCGAGAGGATGAGACAACAAACCGGGTCGATCATATGGGGGAAGGACTCATATCGCGCAAAGAGTGGCGGGAGGATCGGGAGAAGCGGAGGGCGTTTCCGTTTCTTGCGGGCCAATGGAGAGTGTTCGGTAATGACTCCGCATTCTAGATAATCTGCGGGCGTGAGGACGGGTTCCGAGATCCAGCGTCGCGCGCAGTACGCATGCTCATTGAGAAACCGAACGGCCCATGCTTCGGTTTCCGCATCGACTCCCCTTGCCCAGCGACACATGAAGCGGAAGAGCCGCCGCAACTCGGGCTGATACCCAATCAGCTGAGTCCGGAATATCGCGATCCGGTCCTGCTCATCCTGTGTTGATTCGTAAGCATCCCCCGCCGTAGTCAACAACGCTGCCTGACTCAAGCAAGTGTAAATGATGGCGAGAAATCGGTCCGTATCCTTGCATAGCTCCTGCGGTGTCGCATTCGCATAGTCTACAAGCCCGCGCCATGCCTTCCAGCGGGGCTTCGGGGTGTAATTTCGCTTCACCATAGGCGGATGAAAAGGTTACGCTATTTTCTAAAATAGCGGATTGACAAGCAAAACCTATCATTTGAAATCGGACTTGTCAAGGAGGTTTTTTCATGGACGAAAGATTTGCCCTTGGAATTGGGGAAGCGGCGAGGGCCCTGGGGATTTCGCCGTGGACGGTGCGGCTTTGGCTGCGGCAGGGCAAGATTTCCCCCGTTCGCCTGGGTCGGCGCGTGCTGATCGAGCCCGCTGAACTTCGCCGACTTGTGGCCGAGGCCCGCGAGCGCACGCGGCCCGCGCCGGCGAAGTAGGCGGAGGTACCACATGCGCTGGTTCAAACACTTTGCGGATGCTCGGCACAACTCCAAGGTGCGGCGAATCGAAAAACATTTCGGACCGGAGGGGTACGCGTGCGCGTTCAAGCTGCTTGAGCTATTAGCCTCCCATGGCGGATCTGGCGAAGATTTCAAGCCTGAGATCCGATTGAGCGGGGGCCACCGAGACAAGGAATGGCTCGCTTTCGAACTGGGAATCCCGCGCAAGGACCTTGGACGGATGCTGCGCCTGTTCGCAGAGGTCGACTTCATCGACGCGGCCGCATGGCGCAAGGGGGTCATTGTCGTGCCCGCAATGCGGATGTACGTGGACGAATTCACCCGCAAGCGGAAAGCAAGGCCCAACTCCGGATTGAGTCCGGATCGGTCCGGATTAACTCCGGAGCAGTCGCCCCCAGAAGCAGAAGCAGACACAGAAGCAGAGCAAGCAGAAGCAGAGCAAGAGACGCAAGCCCCCCCAACCCCCCAAGGGGGGCGTGCGTGCGGGGCATGCGTGCCCATGTCGGCCACGACGTGACGGACCGGACGGTCTCTCAAATGTTCGATCGCCTTCAGGCAGCCGGTGCCCGCCGGTGGCCGATAACGCGGCGCGACGGGGAGCTCGTCGCCAAGTTGCTCTGCGAGCATGGCGCGGACGTCGTCGCGGAAGCGTGGCGCTGCTGGCTCGAAGCCCGCCCCGACGTGGCCGCGTTGCGCTATCCCGTGACCCTATTCGCCAAGGACGCCGACCAATGGCTCCCGGTCGCCCGCCAGCGGCTGGCCGCGGAGGCCCGGGCGGCCGAGGAGGAGGCCGCATCCAAGCGGATAGTCGAGGAGGACCGCGCGCGCGTCGAGCGCGAACTGACTGAAATCGAACGGCGGCGCAAAGAGGAGGAGGCGCGGCGGAGAGAATTTTCGCGGAGTTCGAACAACGAGGATCAGAGAAACGTGGCGCGAATGGGTAGTACTTCTGAGTTGTTAGACCTGCGGATCGAACGGCCCTCGCCGCGACCTTGAGGGAAGGAGCTTGACGTGGCAAAAATCCGGAACAGAACAATCCAACCGACAGCCGAGCCGGTGCTTGCCCCGCCTCGCGGGAGCGCAATTCGGCGCAAGAAATCCAAGGACGGGAAAGCCCCCTGGCCGAGTTCGAGCGCGAGCGTGTCGCGCAGTGGCTCGCCTGCCCGCGCAGCATGCGCCAACCGCGAACGGCAAAGCAGCTCGCCGCCGAACTCGGCGTCCGACCAGAAACGATTTCGCGCTGGCGGCGCGATCCGGACCTCACGCGGCGCGTCTTCGACTTGATCCGGGACCGGCTGGCAAGCGAAATCCCAGACATCGCGGGAGCGTTGATCGAGAAGGCCAAAGGGGGCGACGTGGCGGCGATTCGGCTGGTCTTGAACCTTGCGTTTGACTGGGCCGAGCGCGCCCGCGCCGAAGTCGCGGTAGGGGTGCGCGAAGTTACGCTAGCCGAGCTCGATGGCGACTACGAGCCGGCGGAGCTGCCCAGCTGGATCGACGACCAGGAACAAGATTCTGCATAGCTTCGGGATCAACATGTCCCATTTTGCGATAGCTTCTTAAGAAGAGAGGTGGCGGACCGATGCACCTAATTTCCCGGACGGACTTCCGGCGGCGCCGGGAGAAGCTCGGCCTGACCGCGGAGCACCTGGCCCGCGTTGCTCGCGTCAGCGTGCTAGCGGTGAACAACCTCGAGGTTTAGGGCGTCATCATTGGTGACGAGTGGCATTAGCTGACGGTGATGGCAACCGCCGGTTCACCCCCACGCGCGTGGGGACGACTGACTCAGTGACCAAGTACGGTTCATTCTCTGCGGTTCACCCCCACGCGCGTGGGGACGACTACCAGTGTCCTAGGCAAGCGTCGAGAGTATACGGTTCACCCCCACGCGCGTGGGGACGACTCACTTCTTTTTCCCCCTCACTCCCCCGGGAACGGTTCACCCCCACGCGCGTGGGGACGACGTGGCCGAGTAGCGGCAGCGGAGCTCCATGATCGGTTCACCCCCACGCGCGTGGGGACGACATGATGAACTCCTCGATCACAACGCCGCTGGCCGGTTCACCCCCACGCGCGTGGGGACGACAACTCCGCGCCGCCGCCCGCTGGCTCCAAACCCGGTTCACCCCCACGCGCGTGGGGACGACTGTTCCAGTACCTCAGGATTGAATGCGTCGTAAGGTTCACCCCCACGCGCGTGGGGACGACGGCTGGGGCGGGTGGCGGGGCCGGACGCGATGGGTTCACCCCCACGCGCGTGGGGACGACATCGAGTATCGCTGGTTGTGCTAGTTGTGACACGGTTCACCCCCACGCGCGTGGGGACGACGTCAGGCCAAGCTACCAGCGGCTGTTCATGTTCGGTTCACCCCCACGCGCGTGGGGACGACAGGTTCGCCGACTGCGTGGTGGAATTCGCCTTGGGTTCACCCCCACGCGCGTGGGGACGACCGCTGAGCGACGAATCAATCGAGAACGCATGGCGGTTCACCCCCACGCGCGTGGGGACGACGTCCGGACGTTCCCATGCGTCCAGCGAACAAACGGTTCACCCCCACGCGCGTGGGGACGACGTCAATCCGAGCCGGATTGCAGTGTCGCGCCACGGTTCACCCCCACGCGCGTGGGGACGACGTTCGTGTGTCATTATCTTCTCCCGCGCACTGCGGTTCACCCCCACGCGCGTGGGGACGACAACTTTAACAAATCTCAATTCATATATGAACACGGTTCACCCCCACGCGCGTGGGGACGACCCCAATAAAGAACATCGTCAGAACCGCGTGTGCGGTTCACCCCCACGCGCGTGGGGACGACATCGTGTTTACCATATTACTAAATTCCTGCAACGGTTCACCCCCACGCGCGTGGGGACGACGTAGCAACGACATCGCGTATCGCATTTACCATCGGTTCACCCCCACGCGCGTGGGGACGACAGCACTTAAGGGGCTTGCTCGACCCCGGATTTCGGTTCACCCCCACGCGCGTGCGGACGACCGCGGTGTCGCCGGTAGTCATGTAGGCGACGACGGTTCACCCCCACGCGCGTGGGGACGACCATCATGCTAGGTCTCGATGCAGGGCTGCGCAGGTTCACCCCCACGCGCGTGGGGACGACCCGCAATCAACAACCTCGCCCTTGGGGAGGGACGGTTCACCCCCACGCGCGTGGGGACGACGCGATGGTTTCGGCGTTCAACTGGCGCGCCAGCGGTTCACCCCCACGCGCGTGGGGACGACGTGATCTCCCGCGCCGCCACCGCCGCCAGCACTGGTTCACCCCCACGCGCGTGGGGACGACCCGACATAATAGCCAAGTCCTGCCCATCCCCAAGGTTCACCCCCACGCGCGTGGGGACGACCATCGTGTTTCTCCTTTGCGTTTAATCGCGGACGGTTCACCCCCACGCGCGTGGGGACGACCTGCCGCCCCAGATGTACGGACACCCCACCAGCGGTTCACCCCCACGCGCGTGGGGACGACGGT
>Ga0073934_10005281_pt1 | contig 20219 bp, 12 predicted proteins | sample LarsenN4metaG_FD_76834 | JGI IMG/M metagenome (GOLD analysis project Ga0073934, IMG submission 76834) | Hot spring sediment bacterial and archeal communities from British Columbia, Canada, to study Microbial Dark Matter (Phase II) - Larsen... ... | reverse complement strand
ACAACACGTCGAACTCCAGGCTGCCGGAAAACATCGTCACCGCCGTCGTTATCGACGAGGCGAAAAATAAATGGCTCGGAACGGCGCGTGGCTTGGCCCGCTTTGATGGAACGCGCTGGCAGGCGATCAGCACCTCGAATTCCGGGCTGCCGGATGGCGATTTTATCTCGTCGATTCGCATCGATGCCAGCGGAAACAAATGGCTTGGCGTTTGGGGCGGCGGTTTAGTAAAATTTAACGGCGCCAAATGGACGGTGTATGATTCCCTTAATTCGGGTTTGCCGAGCAATCAGGTGTCGTCTCTCGCATTGGATAATCGCGAACACAAATGGATTGGAACCTGGGGCAGTGGGCTTGCCCAATTTGACGGCGCGAATTGGACGGTTTTTCATACGGCAAACTCCGGCTTGCCCGATGATTTCGTGTTGTGCATCACGATCGACCGCAACGGCAGAAAATGGATTGGAACCTGGGACGGCGGCCTGGCCAAATTTGACGGCGCCAACTGGACGGTTTTTCACACCGCCAATTCCAAGCTACCGTCGAATGCAGTCGTCGCGATTGCGATTGATGACGAAGGGAATAAATGGCTCGGCACCTGGGGCGGCGGTTTGGCAAAATTTGACGGCACAAATTGGACGGTTTATCGAACGACAAATTCCAAACTGCCGAGTGATTATGTGCGCGTCATCGCCATCAAAGACGGCATCAAGTGGATTGGAACCTCAACCGGATTGGCGAAATTCGACGGCACGACGTGGACGATTTACAACCGCGGCAATGGCTTGCCGGCAAATTCCGTTTATAGCCTCGCCATCGATGACAGGCCTACGGCCGCAGGCGGGCACCAATGGATTGGCACCGCGCGCGGCCTGGCCAAACTCGACAGCGTTTGGACGCTCTTCGATATCTTAAATTCCGGCTTGCCGGCGAATGATGTGACGGCACTCGCCATTGATCAAAAAGGCAAAAAATGGATTGGAACGCGCGAAGGGTTGGCGGTCTACGAAGGCACCGGCGTTGTTCTCAATGTTGAGTCGCCCATAACTGCCGGGCTGCCACAAAATTATTTTTTGGCACAAAACTATCCGAATCCATTTTCGTCGCGCCAAAGTTTCGGAAAATCCCCGACGGGCGTAGCCGGCACGACCATTCACTTTCGCACTCCAACGCTTAGCGAGGTCAAGTTGAAAATTTTTGACGCGCTCGGACGCGAAGTCGAAACCGTGCTGCATAAAAAATTGCCTGCCGGCGAGCACAGTATCAATTGGCACGCAATCGGATTTGCGGGCGGGGTTTATTTCTATCGGTTGCAGGCGGGAGAGGTGATCTTGACAAAGAAAATGATTGTGCTGCCATGAAACTCCGATCAATTTTTCTTTTCTTGCTGTTCAGCCCCAGCGGTTTTATTCACAGCCAAACTTATTGGAATCCGGATTCGACCGGTTACAATTATTTAAGCCGCGGCGACAATTTAAGCCAGTGGCTGGCGCCGGCCGGCACCACCGTCGAGGTTGATACGGTTGCTTTTCAAAACGTGTGGCGTTCGATCAAGTGGACGATTCCGCCGAACAGCGGGGTCGTGACGTTGGAGCTGAATTTGGTTGATATCGACCTCACCGATCAGGTGGTGTATACGAAATGCCGGCGCAACAATTACGCGGCAAAAATTGAGACGCGCCTCATCATTTCCTCGGGTAAGGGCTTTCGACTGGCGGAACCCGTCATCTTCAACATCGATGGCCGGAACTTACCCTTTGATCTTTGGCACCAACAAGGCCAATCGACCGGGCTGGCGGCGTTCGGCGGCGCAACGTACGCGGATTTGCGGCATATCAGCAAACTGCTCTTCCGAGCGGAAAATGCCAGCGTCGAACAGACCTTGTGGATTGCTGAAATCAAATACACGCGGCCTCGCGGCCCGGTTTGCATCATTCATTTCAATCACTATCGCGATTCCGCCGATAGTTTACTGACGCCCTGGTTGATCGCGGGCGGCTATCGCGCCAACATGGATTTTACCTACGACTACGCCAAAAACGAGTTCGCTCACGACCGCGCCAACGGCGGCTTGTGGATTCGCTACGTCGGCCTCAAACGCATTGCCGAGCTGGTGAATCGCCATGGCTGGAGCGTCACCCATCACGGCGTCTTTTATGAATATCTCACCACCCTGCCGCTGGAAGCGCGCCTGCAGCTTTATTCACTCGAGCCGTTTATTCGCGACGGCTTTGCGGCGCAATGGTGTTTTTCGATTCCGGAAGATTTGAGCACGCCGGAAATCTTCGCCGAAATTCAGGCGCTCCAGCGTTTTCACACGGTTCGCAAGCAATTTGACAAATCGCCCAACGAACTGCCAATCGACAATCCGTTGAAATTGCGTTTTTATCGCCCGTCATCAGCCGCCGCCGGCCCCAATTTGCGCGGCCAGCCCGAAACCCTGGCGCAAATGCGGCAGCGCGTGGACGTCGCGTTTGCGCGAAAAGGTTTATTCATCCTCGATTTTGGCACCATCGTCAATTCCCCCTCCCCGCTGCATCGTGATGAAGAAATCACCTTGTTGAGCGATGCGCAAGCGTTGATTAAATATGCCGATTCACTCGGCTTCACTTTTCTCACGTTCAAAGAACTTTTCGATTTTGATCCGAATTATCAACAGCGGTTGTCGATCAATCACGATTATCCGCATATACAAGCCGGGAAAACCCCGACGGGCGTAGCCGACACGCTGCGGGTTTTAGAAAATGATCTTGGTCCGGCTCAGCATGATTTGCAAATTGCCGCCATCACCAAACCGCAGCGCGGGCAAGCGACGATCACAACTGACCGCAAGGCCATTGCCTATCAGCCGAATCTGAATTTCGCTGGCGCCGACCGCTTTCAATATGTCGCCACCGACGGAAATGTGTCCGACACCGCGTGGGTCTTTGTCAAAGTTTTGCCGGCGACTGCGGTGGCTGAGCAGAAAATTCCGTTGCAAACTGCGCTTTCAGCAAACTACCCCAATCCCCTACGGGCGCAGCCATTCAATCCCGCCACAACGATCGGCTACTCCGTTGCACGCCCTTCACACGTGACGATCAGCGTGTATAACATGCTGGGTCAGGAAATCATGCGCTTGGTTGATGAAGAAAAACCGGCCGGACATTATCGAGTGGTTTGGAATGGCAGAAATGCGGCCGGACGAGTCATGCCCAACGGCCTTTATATCTGCAAAATGTCCGCCGGTGATTTTGCGAAGACGTTTAAAATGCTCATGTTGAAGTGAGGCTGGTTGCTGGATGCTGGTCGCTTGATGATGCGATCATGAGCATCGAGCATCCAGCATCAAGCATCCAGTCCCCCGCAGAAAGTTCTTGACTGACGCCTTTTTCTTTCCTTAAATTGAAATCACCAAGAAACATTTTATCCGGGCATTACATGGAAACGAATCGCGCAGCGGAATGGGGGCGAGAGGTGGCCAATTATTTTTCAGCGCAACGAGTGACGAACCCTTTTCTGCTCGCTATGATATTCGGTTGGCGGGTGGTCTTGGAAAATGACGACACCTCGGGCGGCTGGCCGCCGCGCTTTGCCGAATGGGACGGCAGCCGCCGGCTGATTCGGCTCTTTATCCAAACTTTGCGCCGCCACTTCGAAATATCAACCATATCGTTGCAACGGGCTTGCGCTCATGAGTTGTTTCACGGCCTGGCGGCGTTTGATTATCTGCCGCTGCCAACTGCCGGTCTTCAACCGCCGAGGCTGAATCAGCGTGAGGAAGAAATCGCCGCGCAGGCTTTTAGTCAAGCGTTGTTAAATCCGCCTTTGGAGGAGGAATTGTGTCCGTTGTCGGTTTCGCGCTGATTGCGATTTTTCTGCTGTTTACCGCGCTGATGTTTTCCAAGCGCATTTCCGCGATGCTCGCCCTGCCGATCATGGCGCTGCTGCTGGCGATGATTGCCAACGTCCCGCGCCAATATATTTTGCAGGAGATTTTGGAAAACTGCGCGGACCCGGTGATTCATGCGCTGATGGCCACGATCTTTGGCGGCATGTTGGCGCTGCTCATCAAAAATCAGGGTATCGCCACGGTGTTTGTGCGCATGGCCGCCGAGTTGGGCGGCGACCGGCCCCTGGCGGTGGCGATGAGTTTACTGATCGCCACCGGCATCCTGTTCACGACGCTCGGCGGCTTGGGCGCGGTGATCATGGTCGGCACCATCATTTTGCCGATCATGATGAGCCTCGGCATCAATCCGTTGACGGCGGCGGGCGTGATGCTGATCGGCATTTCGATGGGCGGCTGCTTGAATATCAGCAACTGGCAGCTCTACATCAGCGTGCTGCAAGTGCCGCTCACCCAAGTGCAAAATTTCGCGCTGGTGATGGCGGGGTTGCATCTGGTCCTTGGCCTGATTTTTTGCGCCTGGTCGCTGCGGCGCAGCCAGTTGCGGCGTTTTTGGCCCGCACCCTCTACGGTCGCGCCGCCGGAAACTCCCCAACCGGCAGACGCCCGTAGAGTTCGCCGCTTGGCCCTGTTCACACCGGTTGTGCCGTTATTGCTCGTTTTAGTTCCGGAGTTGTTGGATGCTATACAAACCGATTTAGTTCTGCCCCGCTCTGCGGGGCTCGATTTGCCCAAGTGGCCGATTGTTCCGGCCTTTATCGCCGGCCTGCTCTTCGCGTTGCTAACTGCGAATGCCGAAGGCGAAATCGCGTTGGTTTCATTGACGATTTTATTTTTTAACATTTGGCTGTACACGAAAGTGGCGCCGGCCAGCTTTCAAGCGCATGTCGGCATGGAAACCTCGACTCTTCATGCCGTCATCGGCGGCGCCGCGGCGATCATTCTGTTCTTGATTTGGGAAATCTTTGCCTGGATCGATGCAATACGCATGAGGCGTTCCCGGCGCTGGCGATTCGCCCTGCTCACGCCGTTCGTCGCGCTGTTTCTTCATCATGTGCTGCACTGGCCGCCGATGTCCGGATTTTTTATCGGCGCGATTTTGGCGCTGGTGGTGACGGCGCGCCGCGACACCGTGCAAACTTTCACCAAATCGATTTTAGAAAGTTTTGAAACCGTGGCGCCGGCGGTGATTCTGATCATCGGCATCGGGATGCTGCTCAACTCCGTCAAGCACGATTCGATCAAAACGGCGCTGCAGCCTTTTCTTCTGGCGCTGACGCCACAGAGTGGGGTTCTTTTTGTGATCATTTTCACCCTGCTGGCGCCGCTTTCGCTGTATCGGGGCCCGCTCAATATCTGGGGCATGGGCACCGGCGTCGCGGCTATCCTGCTCACCACCGGCGTCATGACGCCGGAAGCCATCATGTCCATGCTGATCGCGGTCGGCGCCATGCAAGGCGTTTGCGACCCCACCAACACCGCCAACGTCTGGATGGCCAATTTTATCAAAACCGACACTGTCGAAATTCTCAAACAGATGATTGTCTACGTTTGGCCGATGATCATCGTGGCGCTGGCGATCGCGGCTTTGATGTATTTTTGAACTGGTTGCTGGTAGCTGGCTACGCCCGTCGGGTTGCTTGTCGCTGGAAGCTATGATCCTTTTAAAAAATTCAAATAACGATATGGAAAATTCCTATGACAATGAATAACTTGGTGAACAAAACGCAACAACCAGCTACAAGCAACCAGCCACAAGCAACCAGTTTCACCCACCTCGAATGCACCCGCTGCGGCAAAACCGAGCCGGAGGATAAACTGCTGAATCTGTGCAGTTGCGGCGGCCCGTATTTCGCGCGCTATGATTTGCCTGCGATTCGCCAAAGTTGGCCGCGTGACGCTTTAAAAGATGCGCCATCAAATCTCTGGCGCTATGCGCCGATCTTGCCCGTGCAGAAAAAAGAAAATCGACTCACCCTCGGCGAAGGTTGGACGCCGCTGTTGGAGGCGCCGCGTTTGCGCCAACATCTCGGCTTGCCGAATTTGTGGATTAAAGACGAGTCGCCGAATGTCACCGCCTCATTCAAAGCGCGCGGGCTTTGCCTGGCGGTTTCGCGCGCCAAAGAGCTTGGCGTCAAAAAATTGGCGATTCCTTCCGCCGGTAATGCCGGCAGCGCCACCGCGGCTTACGCCGCAGCGGCGGGAATTCCGGCGTTTGTCTTCATGCCGAAAGACGTGCCGCAGCCGTTTCAAGATGAATGCGACTTTTACGGCGCGCAGCTCGAACTCGTCGACGGCCTCATCACCGACTGCGCCAAAAAAGTTGCTGCCGGCAAAGAGAAAGAAGGCTGGTTCGACGTTTCAACGTTAAAAGAGCCGTATCGCGTCGAAGGCAAAAAAACGATGGGCTATGAGCTTGCCGAACAATTTGATTGGGAACTCCCCGACGTAATTATTTATCCCACCGGCGGCGGCACCGGCCTCATCGGCATGTGGAAAGCTTTCGCCGAGATGGAACAACTCGGTTGGATCGGGAAAAAACGCCCGGCCATGGTGTCGATTCAATCCACCGGCTGCGCGCCGATCATTCGCGCTTTCGATCAAGGCCTCGATCACGCGCCGGAATGGGAAAACGCGCAAACTGTTGCCGCCGGCTTGCGCGTGCCCAAAGCCGTCGGCGATTTTCTCATGCTGCGCGCGATTCGCGAAAGCCGCGGCACCGCGGTCGCCGTGCCGGAAGAACAAATCGCGGCGGAGACTTATGAATGCAGCCAATTGACTGGCATCTTCTTCTGCCCCGAAGGCGCGGCGGCCGTTTTTGCGGCGAAAATGCTGGCCGCCGCCGGCTGGCTGAAACTGCAACACCGCGTCGTGATTTTCAACACCGGCTCGGGATTGAAGTATGCGGAAAGCTGTCGTCGCTCATTAACGCGCCAGGAAAATTCAAACCATGCCACCTCCTGCTGATCTTGTCATCGTTCATTCCGGCAATGCCATCGAGACGGGTTTCGTCAAAAGCCTGCTGGAAGAACATGGCATCAAAACGGTTTTGCGCGACGAGATGATGGGCGTGATTGCGCCGTGGTACGTCGCCCCCGGCGGCGTCGGCGCCGTCAAAATTCTCATCGCGCGCCGCGATTACGAAAGAGCGCGGGCGATCATCGACGAATTTCACGACACGGATGATTTTAACCCGCCTGAAACTGAGCCATTAGCAGAATGATGATTTTGTTGTTCCCAATGATTTTGTTGTTGACAGTTTCAAAAATTCCGCCTATATTTTGGCCGGAATGAAATTCTTCAACTTCCTGGAACAACCATCATGCGAAAAACCCTCGGCATGCTGCTCGCCGGCGGCGTTGGCAGCCGGCTCAATATTTTGGCGCAGGCGCGCGCGAAGCCGGCGGTGCCTTTCGGCGGCTTGTATCGCATCATCGACTTTACCTTGAGCAATGCCACCAATTCCGGTTTGAGCAATATCGGGGTTTTAACCCAATACAAGCCGCTGTCGCTGATGGAGCACATCGGCGACGGCGAGGCCTGGGATTTCATCGGCCGCATGCGCGGCGCGAAAATTCTGCCGCCGCGAACCGGCGAAAAAGATTCCGATTGGTACAAAGGCACGGCCGATGCCATCCGCCAAAACATGGATTACATCCTGTCGCACAATCCGGAGCGCGTCATGGTTCTCTCGGGCGATCACATTTATCACATGGACTACAGCCGGATGCTCGACTATCACAAAAACCAAAAAGCCGATTTGACCATCGGCATGATGCGGGTGCCGTGGGAGGAAACCCATCATTTCGGCATTGCGATCGTCGATGACGACCACCGTCTCACCGCTTGGGAGGAAAAACCGAAAAAGGCCAGCAACAATCTCGCCTCGATGGGCATTTACGTGTTCAACACGGATTTTCTCTCGTATTGTCTGCGCGAAATTCCGGAGCACGACTTCGGCAAAAACATCATCACCACCGTCATCCGCACCCACAAGGTTCAGGCCTACCTGTTTGAAGGTTACTGGCGCGACGTCGGAACGTTGTATTCGTATTGGAACGCCAACATGGATTTGCTTCGCCCGGATTCGGGGTTGAATTTGAGCGCGTGGAAAGTTTTCACCAACCTGGAGGAGGAAGGCCGCCGCGGCGACCGCCAGCCGACGCGCATCATGGCCTCGGCCGCCATCGCCAATAGTTTTGTTTCCCAGGGCTGTGTCATCGAGGGCGAAGTCGCCAACAGCATTCTTTCGCCCGGGGTCAAGGTTTTGCGCGGCGCCAAAGTGACCAACTCCGTGGTCATGCACGATGTGATGATCGAGCCGGGCGCGCAAGTCGATCGCGTGATCGCCGACAAACTCTCGCGTTTCGGCAGCCAGTGCCAGGTTGGAATCGGCAGCGGCAAAAAAGCCAACAAGCGCTTCCCGGATCATTTGAAAGAGGGTTTGACCGTCGTCGGAAAAGGCGCGCACATTCCCGCCAAAGTCAAGATCGGAACGAACTGCATCGTGTATCCGCAGGTTGTCGCCGGCGATTTTTCCGCCGAAGAAATCTCCGACGGCGGAACGATTGCTGCATAGTGAAACCGGGGATTAAAAGTTTTCTGCCGCGTGTTACAGGATGTTGAATTTGCCTCTTTGGACTTCTTGTGAAAGCCATCATTCTTGCCGGCGGGCTTGGCACCCGGCTGCGCCCGATAACGTTGAACTGCCCCAAGCCGCTGTTGCCAATCGGCAACCGGCCTCTTCTCCAACGCCTCGTCCTCAATCTGCGCGCCCATGGCGTGCGCGAATTTGTTTTCCTCCTGCATTATCAGCCGCAGCGCTTCATCGATACGCTCGGCGATGGCCGGCATTTTGATGCGAATTTCCGCTACGTCGTCATGGAAAAAGATTTGAGCACTGCCGGCAGCGTCAAATTCGCGGCCGAACATGTCACCGAAACCACGCTCATTCACTCCGGCGATATTTTGGCCGATATTCCGTTGCGCCGCATGATGGTTTTTCACCAACGCCGCCGCGCGCTCGCGACGCTCGCGTTGCATCCGGTATCGGCCCCCCTGCCATTCGGTCTGGTGCTTCGTGCCGGCGACGGGCGGATCCGCCGCTTTTTTGAGAAGCCGACCTGGCCGCAAGTTTTCAGCGATTGGATCAATACCAGCGTTTATCTCGTCGAACCGGCGTTGCTTGATCACATTCCCGGCGCGGCGCGAATGGTTTTTTTTGAAAAGGAAGTCTTTCCGCCTCTCGCCGCGGCCGGCGCGGAAATTTTCGGTTTTCCGCTGACCGGCTATTGGCGCGACGTCGGCACGCCGGAAGATTTTCGTCTCGCCAACATGGATTATTTGCATGGGCGCCTGCCGAAAAAAATGCTGGCGCCGGACGAATTGACCCGGCATGTTCCCGTCGGAGGCAAAAGCGCGTCACATTATGTTGTCGGCCCCGGCGGCAAAATTGCGCCGGATGCTCACCTCGATGCCTCCGTGATCGGCGCCAATTGCAGCATCGAATCGCACGCGAAAATTCGCGGCGCGGTCATTTTCGACGGCGCGCATCTCGGCAAAGGCGTGCAAATCAACAACGCCATTCTCATGGCCGGCGTCGAGGTCGAAGCCAAGGCCGAAATCCATCACAACGCGGTGATCGCCGAGAAAGCGCATATCGGCGCGGCGGCGATCGTGGCAGCGAATGCAATCGTTCGAAACGCCGCGCGCGTGGCCTCCGGCGAAACGGTCAGCGCCAAGCGCGTTTTGCCGACCGGCTATATCCGGCGTTTCGTTGACGGCGGCAGTCTTTTGGGATCGGTGAAAGGCGGCATGAGCACGGATTTCATGCGCTGGGTGGGCAAAACGTTCGCCTGGCGGCAGCGGCAGCATTTTGAAAAAAGCGCCGATGATCAGCCGGCTGCGGCAACGATACTCCTCGCCACGCAAGAGGAGGAACTTTTCAATACCTGGAGCAAGGCCCTGGCGCAAGGAATACTTTCAACCGGCTGCGACGTGCATCTGCTCGAATCCGTCACCCTGCCGGCAGCGCGCTGGGCTTTGCAAAACGGGCGCTACCTCGGCGGGATTTATTTAAGCACGGACCGCCACGCCGAGCTGATTCGGCTCGCGCTCATCCATCCCACCGCCGAAGATTTTACCACCGACGAAAGCTGCTCGCTCGAACGCATTGATTTGATCGACGCGCCGCACCAGGGCAACCTGTGCATTCTGGAGGCGGCGCCGATACAAGCTGATTATTTGAGCCGGCTGATCCAATGCGCCTTCGCCGCAGATGATCCCTCGGCGCAGCGGCTCACGCCGGAAGCCAAATCCGTTCTCCAGCGCGCCGTGCCGGTGCGCGCCGGCGTGGTTGGACAGGCAACCGCGGGGATTATCGAAAAATTTTTCAATCTGGTGGGTTGTTCAGCCGAGATTGAAATGTTTCCGGTCGACATGTCTGCCGATTTTCGCCGGCACACCCGCGCGGCGCAAAAAGCGTTCGTGCAATCGCTGACGGATGGCACCGGCCTCGGCATTTGGATCGGCGGCACCGGCGAGCGCCTCCAATTGGCGCTGCCGGGATACGGCCTGCTGCCGCGCGGCTGCAGCGACGCCCTCGTCGCGCGCTTGCTGATGGAGCAGTATCCAACCGTTCAGCTCGTGGCCGGATGGTTGTTTCCACATTTCATTCCGCTGTCGCCGCACATTCGCCGTTACGAGGGCTGCATGTTGACCGCTGCATGTTTGCGCCCGGCTCATCCCGGCGCTCGAATCATCGGCTTTGACGGCCGCGGCGCCATCGCCTTTCCGCCGGCCGGTACACGCCAGAAAAAATCCTCGCCGCCTTCGGTCGAATCCTGCAAAATTGCTTACCCCGACGCTGTGATGGCCATGGCGTTTCTTTTGCGTGCGCTGGAAAAAATTTCCCGCGACGAGCTTCTCGCCAAACTTTCCGGCGCTCATCTCGGCTATCGCCTCATGCCGTGTCCAGACGAAGCCAAAGCCTATCTGATGCGCCGTTTGGTTGAATCGTACGACCATTTGCCGTGCGCGTTCAGCGACGGCATCCGTTTGCAAGAAAAGGAAGAGAATCGTTCGAATTGGATCGTGGTCCGGCCCTGTGCCGGAATGGAAGCGTTGGAGATTTATTGGGAGGAAAATCCCGATTCCCCGGCCGAGAAAGGCTACGCCCCTCAGGGAGAATCGGGATTCAATACCATCGTCAGGCGCCAGCTTGCGCGCTGGCGGAAAGCTCACACCCTTACAGGCGCAGCCTCTTCAGGCGCAGCCTCTTCGTAAAAACCGATTGCCTTGATTTCATATTTCTTCACCCCGCGCGGCAGTTTCACTTCCACCACCTCGCCGACTTTGTGGTTCATCAAAGATTTCGCCAGCGGCGACTGATAACTGATGATGTCCTTTTCGATATCGGTTTCCCCGTCGCCGAGAATGATGTATTTTTCCTCGCGCTTCGAGGCCGTGTCTTGAATGGTCACCACTTTGCCGAGCGTGACGACGCCGTCCGGCAGGTCGCTTTTGCGAATGATTCTGGCGTTTTGAAAACGCTCTTGCAGCAGCCCGAGCTTGGCCATGTAATTCGCCTGCTTGTTTTTGGCGGACTCATATTCGGCGTTCTCACTCAAATCGCCGTGCTCGCGCGCGGCGGCAATTTCCCGGGCAATATCCTTTTTCAGATAGCGTTCGGTCTCCTCGATTTCCTTGCGCAATTTTTCGTAACCGGCTTCGGTGAAATAATATTGCTTCATGCAACACTCCTATGCTTTTAAGCTGCCTGCAAGATTTTAGTCGCAGCGCCAAACGGACAACGCCTCGACGGGGATCGAGGCGTTTGATTTTATTGCCGCTGATGAATCAAAGTTTGTTTGTCGTTCGTAAACTAATATACGAAATTTCTCAACCGGTTTCAACGATTTTTCTCACAAAATTTTCACATAAAATTTTCTTGGCGAATTGCCTTGAAAGTGCTACCTTTTATTCATGAACTTGGCCGGCAAACGCAAAAAAAAATCCCGCAAAAATATTCGCCACCTCACGCCCGGCCGGCTACGGGTTTTGCAAAGCCGCCTGCTGTACTGGTACAAAACCCAACGCCGGGATTTGCCCTGGCGGCGCACGCGCGAGCCGTATCGCATTTGGGTTTCCGAAGTCATGCTGCAGCAGACGCAAACCGCCAAAGTGCTCGCCTATTACGACCGTTTTTTGGCGCGCTTCCCGGATGTGGCGGCGCTGGCGAAGGCCTCGCAGGACGAGGTGCTGAAAGCCTGGGAAGGCCTGGGCTATTATGCCCGGGCGCGCAACCTGCATCGCGCCGCCAAGTTTGTCTGTGAAAATTTAAAAGGCCGTCTGCCGCGCGACTACGACAAGCTGATCAAAATTCCCGGCATCGGGCCTTACACCGCGGCCGCCGTTTCCAGCATCGCCTTCAATCGCGATCAGGCAGTGGTGGACAGCAACGTCGAGCGCGTGCTGTGCCGGTGGTTCTTAATCAAAACGCCGCCCAAAGCGGCGCCAACGAAAAAACTTTTGCTCGAGCTGGCGCAGCGGGTTTTGCCGCTTGGCAAGGCGCGCCATTGGAATCAAGCGCTGATGGAATTGGGCGCGCGCCTTTGCACGCCGCGCCAGCCGAAATGCCATATCTGCGCGGTGATGAGATATTGCCGGGCGTTTTTGGAGCTTGACGACCCGGCCCGGCTTCCGGTTAAAAGGCAGCGCCAGGAGACGCCACATCATCAAATCGCCATCGGCCTGATTTGGAACCCCGATTTTCCTTCAAAAGAAAGAAAGAAATATCGGGGCAAACTGCTCATCGACCAGCGCCGGAACGACGGCCTGCTCGGCGGCTTATGGGAATTTCCCGGCGGCAAAATCGAAACCGGCGAAACCCCGGCCCAGGCCTTGCGCCGCGAAATTCAGGAAGAGCTTGGCGTCAACGTCGAAGTCGGCGATTATTATATGTCGGTCGAACACGCGTACACGCATTTGCGCGTGACGTTGCAGGTGTATCACTGTCTCTATCAAAACGGCGAGCCGCAAGCCCTGGGCTGCCAAAACTGGCGCTGGGTCGAGCCGGCGGAATTGACACAACTGGCCTTTCCCAATGCCAATCGCAAAATTATCGATCGTTTGTTGAATGAGGTTGTGGAGCCATGATGGAAACCCGGAAGATCAATCGCAAAGCGCATGGCGCGTGGCGCCCGGCCCGCAATGCGGCGGTGATCCCTTACGAAGGCGAAGACGTCCTGATTGACGACGATATCGGCACGCGCATCGGCGATCCCTGGAAAGTGGTGTTGTACAACGACAACATCCATACCTTTGACGAAGTGATCCTGCAATTGCAAAAAGCCACTGGGTGCAGCCCACAGCGCGCCGAACAAATCGCCTTTGAAGCGCACACTAAAGGCAAGGCCGTGGCCTTCAGCGGCGATTTCAACGAATGCTTTCGCGTCATGGGCGTTTTGCGTGAGATTCAGCTCATCGTGGAGATTGAGGGGTAAAAAACGAATATCAAAAATTCCCTTGCTTCTGTGCCCAGCGGGTATTACCTTATCGTTGCTTGCTGGGACTTGATAACTCGCCTGTAATTTGATAAACGATTTTTTTAACCAGACGGCTTTGATCGCTGTTGAGACGCATAAATTCTTCTGCGGCTCTTATTTAGCAAAGGCGTTTTTTAATTCACTGTTTGAAAACCATGAAAAGAATCTTAGGCTTGTTGCTGCTGTTCTCATCATGCTCCACTCCTTCAACCCTAATGCGTAGTGTCAAAAATTTTTATCTTAATTTTGGATAAGCCTGCTGCGATTAAGAATTTACTTGCGTCGAGACCGTTCTTCCCCTATTTTGTCCCTCAATGTACATCGGCCTTTGTACTTTAATGTACATTTTGGCCTTTTATGCCGCAAAATCGCGAAAACGCTATGGGTGGCATGTCTTTTAAATACCCATTCTTACATCAGGTTAGATCAAGTCAAAAGAAAGTTGGTATAACCCTTGCAGAAGAAGAGGTGAAGTCGTAAACCGACGTTTTCATATAAAATCAAACCGATGAACACAGCGCGTAAAAATTTTTTTGCCGGCCTTCACAAACCTTGCCGCACCTGCGTTTGGCTTTTGATGCTGTTGGGTTTGCTGACCGCGACGCTTCCTGTTTCGGCGCAAACCGATCTGACCGAAGCGCGCGTCAAAACCGGTTTGCAGGAGCTGCGCGATGCCATTGCGAAAGCCAGGGAAATCCTCGCCGCGTTTGAGAATCGCGAGGCGCGTGATTTTTTGACAAAAGCCGAAGCGGCGGCCAAAGAAGCGGAAGCCAAATATCACCGCGCCCTCACGTTGAACGACAACCGGCTTCGCGAGGCACTGTTGAAAGAAGCGTTGGCCAACCTCGCGCTTGGAAAAACTTACGTTGAACGCGCGCTCAAACTGGCGTTTGATGTGCCGCTCTCGCGCCTGCGCAACCATCTTGCGGAGTTGATACCGCGCGCGGAACAAATCGTGCTCAGCCAGACCAATCGCGAGGCGCAGCGTCTGGTTTATCAAGCGCGCAAGACCCAGCTCGAGGCCGAACGCGTGGCGCAGCGGGATCCGCGCCGGGCTTCCGAGCTGTATCAAATCGCCATCGCGCTGGTGGAGAAGGCGATCAATTTGGTGCAAGGACGCAAGCCGGCGCCGGATACCACGCCGGAGACGGCGCTGAGCCGCGAGCGGGAACGCTACGAACAATTGGAAAAGCGCGGCCGCGAGGCGATTGAAACCAGCAAGAATACGGCGGCGCAATTGGTTTTCGAGCAAGCCCAAAAACAAGCCCGCACCGCGCAAGAAGCGTTTCGCAAAGGCGAAGTGGCCTTGGCCCAACAGCTTTATCGCGGCGCCATACGCTTGTTGCTGCGGGCGATCGATCTGTCGATGTCCGGCCGCAAGAGCCAGGACTTTGGCCGCCATGAAGTGGCGTTATTGCAGGATTTGATTCAAACCGCGGAACAGGAGACCAAAGAGAATGCGGATCCGCGCGCCTCTTTGTTTCTGGAGCGCGCCCGCGCGTTGGTGCGCGAAGCGGAATTCGCGCTTGACCAGCAGCAAATGCAGGAGGCCAAATGGCGCCTCGAGCTGGCGCGGAATTTCGTGGACAAGGCCATGCGCAAAGCCGATCGCGGCGCGGTGAATGCAGGGAATTTGGCGCAACGTTATAACGAAGCGTTGCAGGAATTGGCCCGCGACCTCGAAGAAGTCGGCGCCAAAACCCGCGAGGCCAACAAAGCGGAAGCGAAGCAATTGGTTGAATTGGCTGCTAATGCCCATAAGACCGCAGAAAATGCCGGACGCCAAAACCGGCTGGTGATTGGCTTTCAATTGATTCGCATGGCGCAGCATCTCCTGCTGCGCGCCGAAACCATGCTGCGCGATTCATCGACGCCGGGCGAAACCCAGACCCTAACTCGCGAAGCGCTGTTGCAACGTTGGGCGCAGATCGAGAACCGGGCGCGGGAAATTTCCACGACCGGTGATCTCGACGCCTGCCAAACGGTGCAGGCGCAGGCTTTGGACATGCTCAAACGCAGCCGCGCCGCCCTCGATCGTGGCCAAATTCGGCTGGCGGTGGCGATCATGGAAGTCGCGAATGATTTGATTGAAAATTGCGCGCGGAAATGATGATGTGACTCAACATTTATGTTGAAAACACAACATGAATGTTGCGTTACCCTTTAAATTTTTCTCCCTTCGAAAACTTCTCCCGCGTGTTCTCAGAGTCAAGCAGACATTGGGACGCGCGGGAGAAGACGTTGTGAGGTGGCGAGCATTTTTGTTATTACAGTGTTCACAATTCATAGGAACCCTTAATCTTGGAGGTCACACTTATGCGATTGAATGGCTATTTGATTGCCGCTGTGATGTTGCTCGGCATGGTCTTACCCGTCGCCGCACAAGGCCCGGTGATGGATGGCAAGTTGATGATTACGCCGCACGAAGCCAGAGTTGAGCCGGGACAGGGGATTAAATTCCAAGCGCTGCTGTTTAACAGTCAAGGCGCGCCGATTCGGATTGATAAAATTGTTTGGAGCGTCGTTCCGGAATCGCTCGGCAAAATCAGTGAAGACGGTTTTTTCATGGCCGGCCGCGAGGACGGCGAAGCGAGGATTATCGCCAAAGTGCAAGCCGGTCAAGCGACGTATGCCGGCGAAGCCCGCGTGATCATTGGCAAACCGCAGATTCTGCCGGTTAAAATCGTTGTCGAGCCGGGCGAGGCCATTGTCCCGCCTTTGGGCACGCAGCAATTCAAAGCTTTCATCGTCACGGTGACCGGCCGCCAACCGGAACTGGCGCAGCGCGTGAAATGGGACGTTATTCCCAACAGCCTGGGCAAGATAGAGCCGAATACCGGCCTTTTTACCGCCGGACAGCACACCGGCATCGGCACGGTCGTGGCGTTCGTCGAATTTGGCGGCGCGGTTCATCGCGGTGAAGCGCGGGTGATCGTCGCCTCCGCCAGCGCCTCGCTCGCCGGCAACGTGAAGGATCAAAAAAGCGGCGCGGCGATTGAAAAGGCCGTGGTGTGGGCCGAACTGATCGGCACTCCCGCGTTTCGTTTTGCCCGGCGCGTTGAAACCGATGCGCAAGGTAATTATGTATTCGAAAAACTCATCCCCGGCCTCTACGTGGTGCGAGCCGAAGCCCGCGGCTATTTGCCCGAGTTTTATGATAATGTCGATCGTTTCGAGCAGGCGACGCCCGTGCGCTTGGCTGAAAACGAAAACAAAACGGGAATTGATTTTGCGCTCAGCAAGGGCGCGACGATTTCCGGATCGGTGGCGGTCGATGACGACAACAAAGCTCCAATTGCCGGCGCGCACGTTGCGGCCATTCTGATATTGCGGCCGGATTTGAAGCATCACGCCGTTACCGATGACAAAGGAAGTTTTGCGTTGACCGGCCTTCCCACCGGCACCTATGTTGTTTTCGCCGAAGCCGCCGGCTACAAAGGCGAATTTTTTGACAACGAACGCGAGCTTGCCAAAGCGAAACAAATTTCCGTGCGGGATGAGCAGACGGTTGACGGCATCAATTTCCTGCTTGCCACCGCCAGCGCCATTTCCGGCAAAGTTATCGACAAGGCTTCCGAAGCGCCAATCGCGAAAGCACTCGTGACGATTCATGTGCTGATTAACACCTCGGACAAACCGCGGCCGGTGTTCAATGTTTTGACCAACGAACGCGGCGAGTATATCGCCAACGTGTCGCCGGGATTTTACGTCGTCTCGGCTGAAGCGCGCGGTTTTCACAAGGAGTTTTTTAAAGAAGAACGCGAATTTGTCAAAGCCACGCCGGTGCAGGTGTTTGAAAACAAGCACACCGTCAATATCGACTTTACGATGGACAAGCTGGCGACGCTGAGCGGCCGCGTCACCGACGACAAGGTGCCAAGCAATCCGATTGCCGGCGCGGTCGTCACGGCGTTTCAAGAAAACACGGCGACGGATGCGCTCATCAGCAAAGAGGAATTGCGCGTGCCTTATGTCACCAAAACCGATGAGAACGGCAACTACAAGTTTGACGGAGTGCGGGCCGGCAAATATTATGTCAAAGCCGAGGCGCGCGGCTACTTGCCTGAATTCTGGCAAGAAGCGGCCAGTTTAAAAGACGCCAAGCAGGTGGAAGTTCCTGAAAGCGGCAACGTCGATAAAATCGATTTCACCTTGACGCCGGGCGGCACAATTAGCGGCAGCGTGCTTTCCGCGGCCGATGAGAAGCCGATACCCGGTGCTGGCGTACAAGTGTTCCCGAAAGAAGGCCGGGTACCCATCGCGCGCGGACAAAGCGGCCGCGACGGCAAGTATCGCATTGAGGGATTGCCCAGCGGCGAGTACATCGTGTTTGCCGGCGCCGAAGGCTTTCAAGGTTTGTACTATAAAGACGCGCCGCTGCGTGAAAACGCCACGCCGGTGAAAGTCGAAGCGCCTAAAGAAACCGGCGAGATTGATTTCCACTTGAAGAAATTCGAGCCGCGCGGCGGCACGATTGCGGGCGCGGTGATTTCCGAAGCGGACAGGAATCCGATTCCACATGCCTTTGTGTTGGTGATTTCGATGAGCGCGCCGAGCAATGTTCCGAACGTGCCGTACTTTACGATGACGGATGAATTCGGCAAATATAAAATTCCGGTGCCGGCCGGAAAATATGTAGCCGTGGCCGCTGCGCCGCGCTTCATCGCCGAATATTTCGACAACGCCAAAACCTTCCGCGAAGCCAAAATCTTTGGCGTTGAAAACGGCGCGGTGGTCGAGATCAGCTTTTCTCTCACCCCGGCGCAGCGCGGCCCGTATCAAATTGCCGGACGGGTTCGCCATAAAAACCAGAGCCGCGGCGTTGAAAATGCCGTGGTGCAGGCGCTGGATAATGGCGTCGTCATCGCGGCCGTTCTCACCGGCAACGACGGCAATTTCACGCTCGATGAAATGCCGGCGGGTGAATTTAAAATTTCCGCAACGAGCGCCAACGGCGATGCCGAGCAAACCGTGCCGGTGTCGGTTGGCAACGGCCGCAACGCCGCGAACGTCGAGCTGATTTTGGGCACGACCAGCGTCCAGGAAACGGCCGCGGAAATTCCGGCCACGTTCGAGCTTGAACAGAATTACCCGAATCCGTTCAATCCCGAGACCAGCATCAAGTATCATCTGCCGGTGCGGACGAACGTGACCTTGCGGATTTACAACGCGCTCGGCCAGGAAATTCGGACGTTGGTAAACACCCTGCAAGACGGCGGTGTTTACAGCGCGACGTGGGATGGCAAAGACAACAACGGCCGTCAGCTTTCCACGGGCCTTTATCTCTTCCGTTTGGAAGCCGGCGATTTCGTGATGACGCGTAAAATGGCTATGGTCAAGTAAAAGCTGGTTGCTGGTTACTTGCGGCTGGTAGCTGGTTGTAGTGATATGTGCAAAATGGCTATGGTCAAGTCAACTTCATTAAGCAAATCTTAATGAAGACCGGCGAGAATGCTTGACCACGAGGCGGCCCCGCAGCTTGGAAAGTTGCGGGGCTGGCCCCCATCCAACTTTTGTAGTCGCGCCTTTAGGCGCTGATTTTGGAATTTAGCAAATGCTTCCACAAGCAAAAATCTTGAGTTTGGCGTCTAAAGGCGCTACTACAAAATTCAACGACTGGAACTGGGAAAAAGCCCGCCATCTCTTGTTCCGCGCCGGCTTCGGCGGCCGGCAGGAAGAAATTCAAACCGTGTTAGGTAAGGGACTTCCTGCTACACTCGACGATCTTCTCAGCGGCCCCGCGCGCGAGTTGCCCACGCCGAAATGGCTCGACGAAGACAAAAAAATCGACCCGCGTGAGATTCGCCGCCTGGGTGAAGAAGAAAGGAAGCAGTTGCAGCAGCGCAATCGCCAGCACACGCGCGAGCTGCAAGGCGGCTGGCTGCAATTCATGATGAGCGCGCCAACGCCGGCGGACATGCTGCACAGCAAGATGACATTTTTCTGGCACAGCCACTTTGCGACCAGCGCGGAAAAAGTGAAGGCGACGCCATTCATTTACGACCAGCTCAAGCTTTTTCACGATCACGCGCTCGGCAATTTTGGCGATTTGCTTCATGCCATCATTCGCGATCCGGCGATGCTGCGCTATCTCGACAACGATCAAAATCAAAAAGGCAAGCCGAACGAGAATCTGGCGCGCGAGTTAATGGAATTGTTCTCGCTCGGCCCCCGTAATTACTCCGAGTCGGATATTCGCGAGGGGGCGCGCGCCTTGACCGGCTACAGCCTCGAACCGCATCAATTTCGCTTCCGGCCTTTTCTGCACGACGCCGGCAGCAAAACCATTCTCGGCCGCTCCGGCAATTTTAACGGCGAGGATTTTGCCAACATCATTCTCGAACAACCGGCCTGCGCCGAGTTTATCACGCGCAAATTGTGGGTTTATTTTGCCAGCGAAAATCCGAAAGACGATGTGATCAAAACCTTCGCCGGTAAATTCCGCGACGCCAAGTATGATGTCAAAACTGTGCTGCGCGAAATGTTCAGCCATCCGCAGTTTTACGCCGCCGAGGTGATGGGGACGCAAATCAAAAGCCCGGTTCAGCTCGTCATCGGCGCGGCGCGCACGCTCGAGCTTTCAGTGAGCAACTTTGAATTTTATGGCCGCATGTTGTTCATGATGGGGCAAGTGCCGTATCTGCCGCCCAACGTCAAAGGCTGGCCCGGCGGTCGCGAGTGGATCGATACCTCCAGATTGGTGACGCGCTACTCTTTTGCGGAAATCATCGCGGAAGGCAAAATTCCCGCCGAAATGGACCCGCGCCTGCAGGGCGACGTGGATT
>Ga0073934_10005280_pt1 | contig 20221 bp, 16 predicted proteins | sample LarsenN4metaG_FD_76834 | JGI IMG/M metagenome (GOLD analysis project Ga0073934, IMG submission 76834) | Hot spring sediment bacterial and archeal communities from British Columbia, Canada, to study Microbial Dark Matter (Phase II) - Larsen... ... | reverse complement strand
CCTGGCTCCAGTGGAAACGGCGGTTACTCATTCGCTGGGAGTATTACGCCACCAATTTCCTGGGATTTGTGCAGCTCGCCTGCATTACGATGCTCCTGAAACAATTTTGAGATAAGTTCTAGTGTTCTTGCTAACTGGATCAAACCCCAGGAACTGCAAGCCCTGCGAGCCGGGGCCGCAATGTTGAACCGTGCCGGCCAGCATGGTCGACTCATGCACCAGGACTTGGAAATGCTGATTCGTCAGGTGTTGATTCAACAGGCGATAGCGAGATAATTATTCATAAACCGGAGGTAACCTACCTTGATTTTCGGTATGATCATGCTGGTGACCTCGCCTTTGCCGAAGTCATCCAACGAATCAAGTTCCACTTACCTGATGCGGAACCCATTTCCATGCCGGTTCCCGCCTTTTCAACGTTGGCAGCCGGGTTCTGCATCGCGCAGCTCGGTTTGCACATCGCCTCCCCCGGTACCCTCATCTACCGTAATGTGGCGCCGCGGGAGGATGATCCGGCGAGCCGACCTGAGAATGCCGGCGAACGTTTGGCCTATGCTCAGTTGTCGACGGGCGTCCGCGTGATCGGCGTGAATGCAGGCTATGCTCTGTCCTTCATCAAGGACATGGCGGACACATTGCGATGGGCCGCCTCCCCTGCGGAAGGAAGCCAATTTCGTTCTCGGGATATCTTTCCGCAAGCCGCAGCCGCGATCGCGCTCGGGCTTCCCAGCGCAGTAGGTGATGAGATCGACGTTCGAATGATTCCAGAACCTCCTCCCTCGGTGGTTGCCTACATCGATGGCTATGGCAACATGAAGACGACGATTCCCTATAATCCTCAGAAAGTCCGGCCTGGCAAGCGTATCCACGTACGAATTCGGGAGACAAGTCATGAAGCGACCGTGAGTGATGGCGCCTTTGCCGTTCGTCACGGAGACATGGCTTTTGCTCCAGGCAGCAGCGGCTGGCAGTTACGTCACGGACGCGACCTACGTTGGATGGAAATCTTTCTACGTGGCGGCAATGCCTGGAGCCGGTTTGGGAATCCACCCGTCGGCTCGTCTGTCGTGATCAGCTGATTGTAAGCCACTTGTAAGCCACCACACTTGACCCGATGTCACTCGGCCGAGACAAAGACCGAAGAAGTATCATTAGGAGACATTGGAGACATTCGACGAATCTCAATCCGGTGCACAGTCTTACAAGCACTCATCGCCGCCGTCATATAGCTGGCCCACTGTCTCGCTCAGGCGCCGCACCCCATGATGTACGGGCTCTCGTCCGTGGTCTTCGCGGCAATATGCGGCGTGGTCCGCGCTTGAGGAGGGTCCTCAAAAGTGGGCAGGCTGTCAACTACCTGTTCCCATTCTGTAGTTCTCGATCCACCGTAAAGACGAAGACCCGTTCTCCGAGTTGCACATCAATATCGGTGAAGAGTCCGATGACTTTGGCCCCCGTAATTTCGCTGACTTGCTCGCAGAGCTTGTCGCGACCCTGGGCAATCAAATTTTGCCGGAGCCGCTTCACCATCTCGACCCCTTCCACGGTTTTGGCCAGCTGACGTTCCGCCGGCGTCAGAACCCCTTTTAGCCGCACGACAACCAGATCACGTGCCACAAGCGCGCGAACCTCATCCGGACCTCGCCCCAGAAACTCCTGCTCGAACTTGATAATCGCGTTGCGGATTGAGTTTTCCATGAGTGCTTCGACCGCCATTCACATTATAGGGTCGTAGGGGGATGTGAACAAGGCGGCCCTAGGCCTTTCGCTTTAATCACCGGCCGAACGCTAGGCCTTCCTGTTTCGGCTCCCTTGGGAGGAAGACCTGGTCCTTCATTTCGAGCTTGACGCTATAGTCCGCACCATATTATTCATTCATGGAGCGCATTCACCAAACGGCATTCTGTCTATCCCCGCGATTTTCTATGGATGGACAGGGCGCCTGGTTCTTCCGCCGTGGGGCCGTAGGGCGACCAGCAGTTCACATGAGAGGCCGGTCGCAGTACAAGCCAACCGCGCTGCGTCGACAGGAGGTCGAGCATGCCGGTTGGCTTTCGTGTTTTCAGATCTCTTTGAGGTAATGATGTCCGTTGTGTTGCTTGTGCCGCTGCTTCCATTGATCGCCGCTCTTATCGTGAGCATAGGTAGCGAGACCACGCGCCACGTCCGCGCAAAGATCGCCGCGTGGCCGATCGGCGCCGCATTGTGCGGCGCCATCGCCACGCTTTATATCGTAGCCGCAGAAGGCCCGATTGCCCTTCGGCTGTACGATCCGGCTGCTACCACCGTACTCGCCGTCCCGATCGGTCTGTACATCGATCGGCTCAGCGCGGTCATGATGGTGTTGATCTCCGGTATCGGCACGATCATTTACACCTACTCCGTCGAGTATATGTACCAAGATTTGCACGAGCGCCGGTATCTCGCCTTGATCGGACTGACCGTGTTTGTCCTCCTCTGCATGGTGTCCAGCGCGAATTTATTGATGCTGTTCGTGCTGTGGCAGTTGCTGAGCTATCTTCTGTATCTCCTCGTCCACAATCATAGTCATCAAGAGACGCTGAAAAGCGCGTTTCGAACCTTCACCCTTTTACGGGTCGGTGATGTCGCCTTCTTGGGTGGGACCGTATTGGCGTACTCGCTGTATGGCACATTGGAATTTCCCGATCCATTCGCCGTCGCCGTGCAATCGACGGCAACCGTGTCCCTGTTTCCAGGTATGGAATTCAACGGCGCGACGGCGGTCACCTTGCTGCTCCTTATCGGCGGAATGAGTAAGTCCGCCCAGTTTCCACTGTACGGCTGGCTGCCTCGGTATCTCTATGCCCCGACGTCCGTGACCGCTTTATTGCACGCGGGCATCATTAATGCCGCAGGCTTTCTCATCAACCGTCTGGCTCCGCTCTTCGGGATGAGCTCGACCACCCTGCACGTCGCCCTCGTGATCGGGACGCTGACGGCCATCCTCGGCGCAACCATGATGTTGGTGCAAAACGACATCAAGAACATGCTCGGCTTTTCCACGATCGGCCAGATGGGCTACATGGTCATGGAATGCGGCTTGGGAGCCTTCTCGTTGGCTGTATTCCATCTGATCGCCCACGGTCTGTTCAAAGCGACGGTGTTCTTGTACAGCGGAAACGTTATTCATAAGGCGAGACAGGAACCATCGTTCCCCCATCCAGGGCACAAGGCGGACGAAGAAAGTTACTCCCGCCTGACCTGGACGACGGGATTTCTCACGACGCTGCTGATCCCCTTGCTGATCCTGTTGGCGACTCACGGCGTGTTACGGATCCCGCTGCTGGAATCCCAGGGAACCGTCATCTTTTTCTTCTTCATCTGGATCACCTCGTCGCAAGCGATCTTGACGTTGACGCGATTGCGGGCGGTCGCTTCTTGGAAGGTGTCTGCGGCAATGTTGCTGACACTCTTGTTCATCGTGTTCGTCTATCTGTTCGCCGTCGAATCGTTCACGGCATTTCTGTACCCCAACCCTGAAGAAGTTGCCTCGTACTTCAAGGCCGGCGATCTCCCAGATTGGCTTTTTGACCTCCTTCTCGTGGTGTCGACACTCGCGACAATTGCGGGATGGGTCTATTTGTACATGCGGGCTCATGGTCGGACCGTGTGGACACCGCCGTGGATCAACAGCGTTCGGATCCGCCTCTATGTACTGTTCCTCAATCGACTCTATGTCGATGCGATTTTACATCGAGTGGGGCACACCCTGACATCTGCCATCCAGCGGTTGGATAAGCGCGCCCAAGAACGAGCGCTATGACCGACTGGCATGGCGGAGCGGAGTTCAGCTTGCCGATCTGGAAGGCATGGATGCGTTGTCTATAACGGCGCATGAGCAGGGACCGGCGGTCAGTCCCTGGCTTGACGAGAATGGAGAACCCGTATTAATGGTAGCCTCCCGCCGGTGGGGAGATGTGCCCATCGCCTGAGATGACGAACACTTTTCAGCCATCCGGAGAAATGCCGTGCTCCTGTCGCTCGCACTCATCGTTCCAGCTCTCCTCCTCACCGCCGCCGGTATCGTGATGATCGGCGGTGAGACGCCGCGTTTCATCCGCGCGAAGGCGGCCGCTTTTCCCATCGGTCTGGCCTTCTTAGGCGCCATCGGCGCGCTCACCCTTGTCCCATCGGAAGGTCCCATTACCGTTCGGTTCTACGATCGTGCCTCCGTCGCATCCTTCATTATTCCCATCGGTTTCTACGTCGACCGACTGAGCACGGTCATGATGACGTTGATCACGGGCGTCAGCACCATCATTTACTGCTACTCAACCAGCTATATGCATCAGGATCGCCATGCCCGCCGATATCTCGCGTTGATCTGCTTGACCGACTTCGTGTTGATCTGCATGGTCTCGAGCGGAAATCTCATGATGCTGTTTCTCTTTTGGCAAATCCTCAGCTACCTGCTCTACCTACTCGCGCACAACCATGCCCACCCCGCGACGTTGGCGGGCGCGTTCAAGACGTTCACGCTGCTGCGGGTTGCCGATACGGCGTTTCTGGCCGGTATTGTCCTCGCGTATCAACTGTACGGCACCCTCGAATTCCAAGAGCTGTTTGCCAGAGCGGCTGCCATGCCCATGACCATTTCGATCGTGCCTGAAATGGATGTCGACGCCGCAACGGCGGTGACCCTCCTCCTTTTTATCGGGGCGATGGGCAAATCGGCTCAATTTCCTCTGCATTTGTGGCTGCCGGGATCGCTTTTCGCTCCCACGCCGGTCCACGCATTGCTGCACGCGGGTATCATCAACGCCGGAGGCTTCCTTATCAACCGCCTTGCGCCGCTTTTCGGAATGAGCTCGACCACTCTACACGTCGCCTTCGTCGTCGGGACTCTGACGGCCGCCCTCGGCGCAACGATGATGCTGGCGCAAAACGACATCAAGAAGACGCTAGGCTTTTCGACGATCGGCCAAATGGGCTATATGATCATGGAATGCGGCTTGGGAGCCTTCTCGCTCGCCGTGTTCCATCTGATCGCTCATGGTCTCTTCAAGGCCACGGTCTTCCTCAATTGTGGAAATGTCATCCATAAGACGCGACAGGAACCCCATTTCCCCCATACAGATCATGAGGATGGCGAAACGGGATTCTCTCGATTGACCTGGACAACCGGGTTTGTGACGACGCTGTTTATTCCCCTGCTCATCTTGCTGGTCACGCACGGCGTCCTACGCATTCCATTGCTGGAATCCCAGGGAACCGTCATTATCCTCTTTTTCATCTGGATCACCTCGTCGCAAGCGATCTTGACGCTCACACGACTTCGTGCCGTGGCTTCGTGGAAAGTGTCGGCCATCATGCTGTTGACGCTCCTCTTCATCGTGTTCGTCTATCTGTTCGCCGTCGAGTCGTTCACCGCGTTTCTCTACCCCAACCCGGAGGAGGTGGCCTCGTATTTCAAGGCCGCCGATCTTCCGGACTGGCTCTTTGATCTTATTGTCGTGATGGCCGCGCTCATGACGATCTTCGGCTGGAGCTATCTGTACATGCGTGCCCACGGTCGGACGGTCTGGATGCCGGCCTGGATCGAAGGTCTGAGGAGTCGGCTCTATACGGTGTTCTTGAATCGGATCTATGCCGATGAGCTCTATCGGCTGATCGGCTCGATGACCGCGCAGCTGGTTCATCGGATCGACAAGTTGGAACGAGGGTGGTCGCGATGACGGAAGCCTTCATCCCATGGCTCCTCACCGGAATTCCTTTTCTGGGAGTACTCGTGAGTCTGGCCTTGTGGTCTGATCCCTACCGCGTGAAGACCTCCACGATTATCTGGTCCATTATCAGTCTTGCATCGATCGTCGGAATGGCCAATCGGCTTCCGACCCCGCCCGATGGTCTTTTACCACTCTATGTACTGCCGCTCGCAGCCGTGGTGTCCGCATTAGGTCAGCCGGTTCACGAAAACCATCGGTTCCCCTGGACCATGACCTTGGTCTTTCTCGGTTTGGGAATAGGCGTGCTCACCGCCGGACATCCGTTCGACCCGCTATGCCTGATCTCGCTCATGCTGATCATCATGCTTCTTCTATACCGTCACCACTCCACGCTCTGGCCCATTTCCTGGTGGGGCATCGGTTCGTTGGGGGTCGGTGTGGTCGGAGCTGGCCTTTCCCTCGCGGCTGGACCGCCCATCTCATCGGTGGCGTCCTTGGCGGCCTGTGCCGTGCTGTTGCCGCTCATGCCCTTTCACGACGGGTACCTCACGGCGCTGACCAGGCTGCCGGGTAGCCTGCCGTCGTTCATTGTGTTGCTGCTGCCCGTGCTCGGTCTTCACGAGCTGGCGACGGTCATGCCGACGACGCCGAATGAATTCGTTGCGGTCGTGAGCCTCTTGGCTCTGGTGAGCTCGCTGTACGGCGCGATCAAGGCATTGGCCCAATCTCGCGTCCGTCTTTTACTGGGTTACGGAAGCGTCTCGTTCTTTTCGATACTTTGGTGGTTTGTGGCCGGAGCGCACGCGGCGACCCCGCGCGCGGCCGTGCTGGCCGGAGCAGTCGGCCTCGCCACCGGCGGATTGTTGGTGGCCTGGCAGGTGATCCGCACGAGATACGGCGACGATGTGGACCCGCAGGCCATCAGCGGCCTGGCGGCGGCGATGCCGAAATATGCGGTTCTGTTTTCTCTGTTGGGCCTTGCGGCGATGGGACTCCCACCCTTCGGGGTGTTCGCCGGGTTCATGGGGCTGCTGCTGACCGCACCGCCCTCTTCAACGATCGGCCTGTTCATCGCGCTCGCGGCCTGGCTTGCCGCCTCCTGGTACATCATGCAGATGGTGCAGCAGTTGCTCTTCGGCACTCGCCGAGCGGAATTACGCTACGCCGATCTCCGGTATCCCGAATTTGCTTCGTTATTGATCGTGGTGCTGGCCTTGTTGGCGCTTGGTTTGGCCCCGACCAGCTTGTATGCGTCGAATCAGGATCCGAATAAGACCCCCGCTAGGGAGCGACCTCTCGTATGGAACCGCTAAAGGACGTGACTGACATTGAGTCCAGGCGAATGGAATTGCGCGGAGTCGTCCGCCTTGCGGGGGAAGTCATTGCGCAGTACTGGCCGATGCGAACCTTCGTCCATCATAATCCATTGCACAGCATTGAATATGTGCCGTTCGAAGAGGCCGTCAAGCGCGGAAAGCAGTTCTTGGGCGGCAACGGCTATCTTCCCAGTCATCTGTATCGTGAGTACCTCAAGACCGGTCGAATCCAATCAACTCATCTCGATGACACACTCAAGCCGCGAATCATCGATAAGCATGTGACCATCGGCTCCCACATCATCACGCACGGCTCGGTCTTGCGTGCCTGTCTGACTGAAGGACTGTGTGCTCAGACCATGGAGCCGCTCGACGATCAACTTGAAGATCCCGACAAGCCCCTCATCGACTCACTGGCTCATAAGCTGGAGTGCGTGCTTCCTCCTTTTTCACTGGATGATCGAGTCCGCAAAGTTGCTGAGGAGAACCAAGCCGCGCTTTGCCGATGGCTCACCCTTTCGCACTGGTGCGACGACACGCTCGGTACACAGATCGTCCAGCAGATCAACGAGCAAATGATCAAGTGGTGCGGAGCCTTCCTGGACGAGGGCCACGCCACGTGGGCCATGCCGGGACGTGAAAAGGGTCTGTATATGGCATGGAAAGCGATGGCCTCCCACGAATGGTCTCCCTGTGGAATCAAAGACAGTTGTAGAAAGATCGCGCAGCTGCCGGACTATCCCGAGGACGCGCTTCTCGAAAGCCTGGACGGGCTGGGAATTCCCGCGGAACTATTACAAGATTACTTATCGTTACAGTTGACCGCGTTGCCCGGCTGGGCCGGTTTCATCAAGTGGCGTGCAGAAGAACGCGACTACCCCTGGCAGCAAGCTCACCCCGTCGGTCTGGTGAAGTTTCTGGCGATTCGTCTTTGGTACGCGCGTGAACTGGTTCACCAGGCTTGCATAGACCATCTCGGTATCGACGGACGATACGAAGCCGTGATGGCCTACATGCGCGACTACCCGGAAGAATATTATCTTCGACGGCAGCGGGTGGCCGGCCGGTTGCCCGCTCTCTATGCCGAGGAAGTTGACCGGCTCTCGCATCGGAAGGGACAAAACTGGAAGACCATCCTCACACGATACCGTGCCGACGTCATTCCCCGGTTGCAAGCTGCCGTTCGTCGTGGGACCGCGCGTCGGCTTCTCGCCCTGGCCAGTTCATTGAATATCGATGCAACCACACTCGTTGAAAGCGCTCCCGCGGACCTCAAGCAAGTGATCGACTGGATGGACGCCTTTCCGGAATCAGACCATGGACCGGTATGGCTCAAGGCTCTGGAGGCCGGCTACCAGGAACGGCTGTTAGGACACTTGCGGGCGCGTACCGAGAACGTCGCTCCTTCTGAAATGGTGCGCCCGCACTCACAGTCGGTCTACTGCATCGACGTGCGTTCCGAACCGTTCCGCCGCCACCTCGAATCGGTCGGCCCACACGAGACCTATGGCTTCGCCGGCTTCTTTGCCGCCTTTATCCGCTATCGAGCCTGGGGAAAGGAACATGATACGGAACAGTTCCCGGTCATCATGCGGGCAAAGAACGAAATTCGCGAGATTCCGCGCAGCTTTCTCGACCATCAGGTATCCCTGCACGCGGTGCGGGCCAAGTGGGTGCATGCGGGTCATACGCTCCTGCACGATCTGAAAGAAAATGTCGTGACCCCTTATGTCATGGTGGAATCGCTGGGCTGGTTTTATGGCCTGCCGATTTTCGGCAAAACATTGGTCCCGGCGCTCTATCAGCGCTGGACCGCCTGGTTGCGGCGCCTGCTCGTCCCCTCTCTGGCCACCACGTTGACAATCGACAAGCTGGCACCCGCTGAAACTGCGGAGATGCTCGAAGCGGAACAACACGCCGTGATCAGGGAGGCCTTGCACGAACAATTCGGGCTCCGCAGCTCCCGTATCACACCCACGCTCGTCGAAGGCTTGCGCCAGCGCGCGCTGACGGTGGAGGGCGATCCGGAGCCGCCGATCGCTGCCGAAGAAATCGAGCGGGCCGGGCTTACACCGGAGACGATCAACGCATTTGTCGAAACCCTGCGGCGGCAATACGATCTGACGCCACGATCCGCGTCACGACACAAAGAACGGCTCACCAGGACCGGTTTCACTCTGGAAGAGCAGGCTCTGACGGTCGAGACGGCGCTCCGCATGATGGGATTAACCAAGAACTTCGCGCGGCTCGTCCTCTTCTGCGCCCATGGCAGCACGTCGGACAACAATCCCTACGAATCCGCGCTCGATTGCGGGGCCTGCGGCGGCAATGAGGGCAAACCGAATGCACGCGTCCTCGCGATGATGGCGAATAATCCAAAGGTGCGACATCGTCTGACGAAAACCGGCATCGCTATTCCATCCGACACACATTTCCTTGCCGGACAGATGAATACGACGACTGATGAGATCCAACTCTTCGACTTAGAGGACGTCCCATCGACGCATCGTGCAGACTTGGCCCGGCTTCAAGAAGACATCAAAAAAGCCTCCGCACTCACCAGTCAAGAACGCTGCACGCGCTTTCCCGATGTCCAACGGGTTCTTAAGGCAACGGCGGCCGAAGCGCATGTCCGTCGGCGTAGCATCGACTGGAGTCAAGTCAGGCCGGAGTGGGGACTCTCCAACAATACGTCCTTCCTGATCGCGCGACGAGAACTGACGAAAGGGTTGGACTTGGCCGGTCGTGTTTTTCTGCACTCCTACGATTATCGCGAAGATCCGAGCAATCGACTGCTGGAGGTATTGTTGACGGCGCCTCAGGTCGTCGCACAATGGATCAACATGGAACACTACTTTTCTACCGTGGACAACGAGGTGTACGGCAGCGGCAGTAAGATCTACCATAACGTGGTGGGCCGGTTCGGCATCATGTCAGGACCTTGGAGCGACCTCCGGCTTGGATTGGCACGACAAACCGTCATGAACGGCGAGATGCCGTACCACGAGCCGATGCGCCTCCTGACGATTGTTGAAGCGCCACGAAAAGGAATCGAGAAATTGATTGCGCGACACGAAGTGCTTCAGCACTATTATCACAATGAGTGGGTGCATCTGATTGTGCTCGACCCTGAAGACAGAGTTTGGTATCGCTATCACCCCGATGGGACGTGGCACGCGATCGGGATACCGTAGTCATGGCCCTCCATTGGAGAGGGTAATTAGCAACAGGCCGGGAAAGGAGAGCTACTGATGAGCTTGATCTTGCATCCGATGAAGGAAATTCGCGTGATCATCGCGGGTGAGCATCGCGCGTTTGTGACCGATCTCCTGGATCGAGTGAAAGCGACCGGCTACACGATTATCGGCAATATCTCGGGAAAAGGACATCACGGATTTCGCGAGGCCCACTTTATGTTCAGTGAGCAGGAGAGCCTTGAAGTCATCATGACCGTCGTGCCGGAAGACAAAGTCGACCCCATTCTCGCCGGCCTTCGCCCGCTCTTCGAGCGACATTCCGGTTTCATGCTGGTCGCCGACGTCGCCGTCAGTCGGCAGGAATATTTTGGAAAGAAAGGAGCCAAATCCTGACGGTCGGGTCTATGATACCGGTATTTTATTTGAACGAATTTAGGTAGATATACGAGGTGCAATTGAGCACCTATTTAGGTTAGGTTCGTTCCCTAGTTCTGGTTGATCCTGTAATGTACAACGTATTCCTAATTAATCGCGACGCGGGTTGCTTAGGTCAGTTGGTCCTCGGTACAACTGCAGGCCAGTTTCTTCTCCCGTAAGCTCATTAAAATACTAAACGAATTATGTCGAATGTCGGATTGAACATTGGTGGGTCTCGAACCAGCCTGTTTAGCTTGATGACATTGGTCGTATGCATGACATTGTTAAGTCCGCTATCTCGTGCTTCTGCCGAATGGTCCGCGACCGGAGGTGGAGCATTGTTTTATACCGACAATGCCACTCTCTTTTCCGCCACACGTCGATCAAGCCTCGACGGCGACCCATCGCAACCGGTCTTGGATACTTCTGTCTTTGGACACGGCAAAGACATGGTGTTCGAGCCAAACCTTCGTGTGATGAAGTTTATCCCTAATTCCTGGGGCCAAACCGCATTTACCATTAAAGCCAGGGGGTTCGTCTACGCAGTCAATCCGGAATTCAGTCAGGCTGGCATCTATCTCGAGGGAGTGCACGCTTTCAGCCCCGACACCGCGGTCCGGTTGCGGTTTTTCACGGCTCCCGACCAGCTGCTGGGGCAGGCTGAGGTTGGGCATGGTGGTTTCACCGGGCTACAAGATGCGCGGGTTTCTTCCCACATCGGCGCGGTCCGGCTCGATCGTCGCCTGTCGGAGCATTGGGAAATTCAATTGTACGGGCGCGCCGGAATCCGGCGCTTCAACGCACCCTTCGCTGAGAGAGATACCCTTTTGTGGACGATCGGACCGCATGTGGTTTGGCACATGACCCACCATGCGAGAGTGGTGCTCGGCTATCACTACGAGCGGGGATTGGCGGAGGGCCGTCACCATCCCGAGTTTCATGAAGACGGTTCCTACGTCCATCATTTCGCGTCGATCGCTTTCGAGGCCGATTTAATGGAACATCTGGAATTGGAGCTGGACTTTCACTATGAACGCAATAACTTTACGACCGGGATCTCCGAGGACCATCATCATTTCCATGGAGGCGAAAACATCTTTCTCGGTAGCGGCAGGCTCCTGTACCAGGTCACGGATAATACAGCCATGACGTTCACGGTTCAGCGAGCGAACCGCAGTCTGAATTCCGAGCATGAACATGTACAGGCCTTTAATACCAATGTGGGCCTCGGCGTCCTCTATCGGTTCTGAGTACCGCATTCAATCGACGGACCGCGCGCCATTGTTTTCAGGTCTGAAATAATGATTTATCCGAGGGATAACCCATGATCAGGGCAGTATCCATCTTAAGCCTGTGCAGTCTTCTCGCGGCTTGCCACAGTACCCCTGGCATATCTCCCCAGCCAGTACAAGACCTGACCCGTTTGGCCTCAATCAAATCCATCTATGTCGAGGATCTTGGGAAGGAAAAGGACGCGGACCTTATCGAAGGTTCCAACCTTGTGAGAGATCAGATCAGTGCAGAATTAGCTCGGTCAGGACGTTTTTCTGTCGTCCAATCTCCACAAGAAGCAGATGCAGTCCTCGCAGGGTTGGCCGGTTTCGAGAAATGGTACCATGGGATGGAGGGATTTTACGGCTTAGAGGGAGACCTTGATACACATTTCTTGGGAGTAGGGCATTTTCGGTTGATTGATTCGAAGACGAACCAAGCCATCTGGACACACGAATATGAAAGAGGCTTTCTAAGGCCGACGCAGAGCATAACAAGCCGCGTTGCTGACCAAGTGGTCGACAAATTATTGTCTGATGCAGCCCTTGCCGCAAAGGGGACCGCTCCCCGAGGCCTCTCCGACGAATCAGCGCCTCGTCAGCTCACACCTTAGCCATCGCTTATAATTCCAGACTCACCGTCCGTCGCACGGCGTTCCATAGTGCCGCCTGGGCTATGTTTTTGAGTTGAGAAACGGATGTTTCGAAAATATAATCGCCTCTTCAGGCAGGTATTACATCGAGTATCGTTTATTAACTCGTTTTTTAAGCTTCGTGACAAGAGTGATCTCTCCATATCTCATACGACAGAAAGTCTCGCTTATGAAAGCAGCCGCACTGCTGCTAGTACTGACTGCAGTTCCTACTCTAAGCCTCGCCGAGATGCCGCAGCATACTGAAGTCTGTGTGGCGGCCAGCGAACAGGACATTGCCGCTCTGTTTGATCGCTGGAATGAGTCGCTAAAAACAGGCGACCCGTACAAAGTGGTCGCCAACTACGCGTCGAAGTCCGTCTTGCTTGCCACGGTGTCGAGCAAGCCACGGTTCACCGTGGATGAAAAAGCGGATTACTTTCGTCATTTTCTGGAGAATCAGCCGGAGGGGCGCATTGATTCTCGTACGATCGAGCTCGATTGCAACCTGGCAATCGATGAAGGTCTCTACTCATTCACCTTCAAGAAGACCGGAGCCACCGTGAAAGCCCGGTACAGCTTTACCTATAAGTGGGATGGCAAGCAGTGGTTGATCACCAGTCATCACTCATCCAGACTGCCGACCGAGCAAGCGCCCTCGGAAGAGCCGATCCACGCCGTCGCCCGTCATTCAGAAGTATGTGTAGCGGCGAGTGAAAAGGAGATCGCAGCTTTATTGGACCGATGGGGAGAATCGATCCAAAGCGGCAACGCACACAAGGTCATGACTCATTACGCAGCAAGGTCCGTTTTACTTCCTCTCTCATCGACTAAGCCCCGGCTCACGCTCGACGAGAAGGAAGACTACTTTCGTCATTTTCTCAAAGATCGGCCTTTGGTACATGTCCGCTCCCGCACGATTGAACTCGACTGCAACACGGCGATCGACGAAGGCCTCTACACGTTTACCTTCCAAAAGACAGGCGACATCGTCAACGCCCGATACAGCATCGTCTACAAGTGGGATGGCATGCAGTGGTTGATCACCAGCGACCACTCGTCGATCTACCCACAATAGCTTTGCCCACTATCCTGACCGCCTGAACAGCACTTACCCGTGAATCGCGTACAGGCCTCAGGGAAAGTCGTGCTGGAGCCTGTTGGACCTGATCTCTTTATGCGTATTTAGGAACCCTTAGCCGGATGGCTTGGCATTCTCCAATCTCATATCGGGTGGTTGAGAATCGGTATTCTTGGAAATTATAATGCGCGTCGCAGTACAAACTCCTGTTTAGCTAGCCATCCGCTCGATACATATAGGCACCAGAGGCGATCAATCCACACGCGGGAGGAGAAGTTATGAGGGCAATCTCGTTGCTGCTTGCGGTTGTTGCTGTTTCCATAATGAGCTGTGCAGAGAAACCAAAGGGAGACGCACTTCATAAATTCAGCCATGTGGTCCCCAAACATTCCGAAGTATGCGTGGCGGCCACCGAGGAGGACATTGCGGCCTTGTTCGACCGCTGGAATGCCTCGCTCCTCACCGGTGACGTGCATAAAGTGGCAGCCAATTACGCACCAACCTCCGTTTTGCTGCCGACCATGTCAAGCCGCCCGCGGCTCACGGTCTACGACAAGGAGGACTATTTCCGCCATTTTCTCGAGAACCAACCGGTGGGACACATTGACTCTCAAGACTCCCGCGAAATTGAAATCGACTGCAATACGGCGATCGACACCGGACTCTACAGCTTCACCTTCCAGAAGACGGGTGCCAGCGTGAAAGCCCGCTACACGTTCACCTATAAGTGGGATGGGAAGCAATGGCTGATCACCAGTCACCATTCATCCGCGCTACCAACGACAGACGCCCCGCCGCCGCATGTTCACCAGGTTGTGGCCCAACATTCTGAAGAGTGCGTGGAGGCCAGTGAAGAACAAATTGCGGCCTTGTTTGATAGTTGGAATCTGGACCTCCAAACAGGAGATGTTCATAAGGTGACCGCCCATTACGCCCCAACCTCTTTGTTGCTGCCGACCGTTTCGAGCCGGCCGCGCTTCACAGCCATTGACAAAGAGGACTACTTCCACCATTTCATGGAGAATCGTCCAGTGGGACGTATCGATTCTCGTGAAATTGAGATCGATTGCAATACGGCGATCGACACGGGGCTCTACACCTTCACCTTCCAGAAGACGGGTGCCAGCGTGAAAGCCCGCTACACGTTCACCTATAAGTGGGACGGGAAGCAATGGCTGATCACCAGTCACCATTCATCCGCTGTGCCGGCGAAAGAATAGCCTGAACGTTGGCTTCATTCTGCGATTGTGGGAGTGACTGTCGGACGGTGAATGTTAAGGGGTTGAGGTTCGAGTGCGTGCATACTGAAGTGATTGGGCGTGTTAGCCATCTCCGTTGCACCACCGGCCTTAGGTGGATGGTCACCTAAGGCCGGACATATCGATCAGGCACTTCTCTTGGTTCAAGCTTGGTGCTCCGGCAGCGTGATCAGGATGCCGTACTGATCTTCTTCAGATTCGCCACATAGTTGCTGACGACTTCTTTCGCGGGCACCTTGTTCACTTGAGTATCGACGAGATAGTGCACTGCGCCGTGTACGGCCATCGCAATGAGGAGGCCTTCGAAGATCCCGACTTTGTACACCAGGGCGCCGGTCAGAAAGGCGAGTACCATGGCATAGGGGCCGTGATGGGTCACGTGCATGAGGCCGGCAATCATCTTCCAGCCCGTAAACATCATGACGATGGCCACGGCGAACTTCGGCAGCAGCTCCAAATATTGCGGATTGATGACAAAGAAGGTGACCACGCACCCGATGATCAGAACGGAAAACTTCGTGTACGCGCCTGCCAGCCGATTCGTCGTGCTCTTGGCTAAGCCGTCCAAGTTGGTCATTCCGCCGAAGAAGCTTGATCCGATGTTGGCGATCCAAATCGCCAGCAAGCTGTTATTACTGTTGCACTCCCGCTTGAGAGGATCGATTTTCTGGATGGCGGCGTTACTCATGACTTGCTCGATCACGTCAATGACGGCCAGCATGGCCGCAAACCCAAAGACATACACCCACGTCAGTGGATCGTCGAAATGCGGAATGGGAAGCGCCAGTGAGAGCGGGACGTCTTCCACATGCAACATTGGCACATGAACGAATTGCGCCAGGAGGACTCCTGCGCCAATGATGACGAAATAGGGAACAGCCGGCTGGATGTACCGGAATTTTGTGAACAGATAGACAAAGATCACAAGTCCGGTCAAAGAAATGAACATCATCTGGATGCGAGCCCCGTTAAAGAACATGTCTGCAGCGACCACGTCGGCTGGCAGCTCGTACGTGAAGTCCAAGAACTTCAGCGCGATCTTTAAACCAATCCCGGCGAGCAATCCTTCAACGAGGTACGCCGGGACCGCTAGCAGGATGTAGCGTTGCCAGTCAAACTTCCAGATGATCGCCTGCATGACAGCCGTGAGGAAAATCACGAACGCCATGTTTTCCATGCCGAAGCTCGCGACTCCCATGGCCAAGACAGGGGCCAGCCCCGCTGCAATTCCCGGACAACCGATAAAATTGCCCGGCCGAAACCAGGCGTTTATCCAGCCGATCATGCAAGCAAACGCCACGGTGGCGAGTCCCACTTTGATCGGATATTCCGACATCATGGCGATCCCGACTGACAGCGGGATGGCCATTACTCCCGTAATGAGACCTGCCGCGATATCGCGACCGGCGTACTGAGCCTGGAACGCAGCCGACTCGATTGATGCAACCTTCTGGAATAATCCGAGGCGTTGTGTTCGCTCGGCCGTTGAAATCGACGTTTGTGAGATCATTGGCATGCCGTCCATAGCACAAGTCTCCTCAGCGTATGATGGAAACAAACAAGGGGATTCCATTCCCTGCTCGTTGTCTGAGCAAGAACAGGACCGGTACGTCAAAACACCATAAGGGATTGAGGAGAAAGAGGATTTACGATCGAATGCCTATGGGGTCACAGTTGAATCTTTTTATTCGCACGGTGAGGACGTGCCTTGGCGCACAGCACGTGCGGCCACGCACGGTGAGTGTCGCTGATCATCATCAAGGGAAGTTGAAAGGCGACTAAGGAGAAAGCTGCGCTTGCGTACAGGCGTCGAGGACCAATCGCAGGGTTCGCTCGATCGCGGCTGATCCCTTCCTATAGGTATTGTTGGATTACAGATTGATGAACAGCTGTAACAAGATGATGTGGTTCATCTGGTTTGCAAGATTGGGAATGGACCGGCTGTTGAGGAGTTGATTTTGGTAGCCGAAGTCCATATTGAAATATTTCGAAAACGTCCGGTTGATGCCGACAAAGGCTCGGTTTTGATCGAATCCAGCGGCTGGTCCTTTCCCTTGGCTCGTGCCGACCGTATTGATGTTCACAAAAATTTCGTCATAGGCGACGACGGCCCATTCCGGGGCCATAGGTAAGGGATACGTTCCCCGTAGCATCGTACGGAACCGTACGGCGGTGCCGTCTGCATGTTCGATCCAGCGTTCCTCAAGGCGGGTACGGCTCAGAAACTTGAAGGATTCGAACTTGAACGCATAGTTGATCTGCTGATAGATGCGATTTTCTTCAAAGAAGGGCGATTGCGGCGGGGTATGCCGCTGATTAAAGTTGCCGACCCAGGCATAACCTTGCCAGATGGAAAGATTGTCCGTCAGCTGATAGCCAATGGCAGGACGGAGGAGCAGCTGATCAATGTGGCCTGCATCGTCCAGATCCGCGAAGCGGGGGTTGACTTCCATATAGGCAAGAAAGGACGAAGGAAGCTTCACCGTCATAAAAATGGGTGTCCACAGGCGGAAGTCCTGACTGAATGTCGAGGTGGACTGAGCGAAGGTTTCTCCCCCGATCAACAGGCTCCAAGCGAGGGTCACGATGGCGATTCCCTGTCCCCACTCGCGCATTCGTCGATTTGCCGCTGCACACTGCATGATTCCTCCTCAAGCGGGCGCATGACCGCTCCCTCAAGAACCCCCCGCATGTTGTTCTCAAGGAATGCGTTCTCTATCCCTGTATTTCTTCCCTCACGACGTCCCTGGTCGAGGTAGGATTGAAAGCTCGAACGCCGTCTTGGGCAAACCTTGTACCTCTTCCGGTAAGAGAAACGCTAGTCAAAAATTTACGTATGCGACTCGCCAGGTAGGGGAGATTGCGCCGGTAGCATGATTATGTTAGCTACCCACTATGCTGCGTATCTCATCCTCTATTACCATCCCGGATCAAGAGATCGACTTACACGCCATACGCTCGCAAGGCGCTGGTGGGCAGAACGTCAACAAGGTCGCGACTGCGGTGCATCTGCAGTTCGATATTCGCGCATCGTCGCTGCCGACGTTATATAAGGAAGAATTGTTCAAGCTGCGTGATCACCGCATCTCAGCGGAAGGCATAATCACCATCAAGGCACAACAACACAGGACTCAGGAAAGAAACCGGGAGGATGCGCTTGAGCGATTACGCCTTTTGATTCAAAGCGTAGCCATCCCACGCAAGAAGCGAAAGCCGACCACGCCGACGAAGGGTGCTCACGAGCGACGAATTCAGTCGAAGAAAAGGCAGGGACGATTGAAGACACTGCGAAGAACACTCGATTAGCGTTATCACCTTCCAATCAAAGCCGACGTGACAGCAGAATCAGAATTGAGCTTGTGGCTGACTTTGGCGGCGTTCGCTTGAAGCTGCTCCAACACCGCTCGTGCCTCGGGAATAAAATCGGCCCGGTTGTGTTTTTGGGCGAGAGCTAAGGCATCAGCCGCCAGCGTCACGGCTTCTTGATGTCGACCATGCTCACACCGCACTTTGGCAAGAGATAAGCGGGCATTGACGGCTTTCGGCGCTCGGCTCACAACCCGTTCCAACAGCGCCTCCCCTTTTTCAGTATCGCCACCCAATAGGCTTGGCAACTTCACGAGCAAGGTCCCTTTCGCTGAAAGCGCATCAATATAATCCGGGTTCAGTTCAAGGGCTCGATCGAGTTCCTTCATCATGCGACGAAGGCCAAAGATCGATGTCAACGATTCGCCATCGACGCGTAACAACTCGCCAAGATTGCAGAACAGTGAGAAATGCGCCTCAGCGTATCCTTCATCAAGAGCCACTGCCTGTTCCCCGAGAGCCCGTCCTTGTTGGAAATGAGCGAGACGCGCCTCACGTTCTTTTGCCATACGCCCCTGCGTGCACTCTTGGAGGGCCCTTTTCGCAAGATCTTCGACAGTATCTTGTGCCAGAACCGGGAACGGAACAATCACCGTACCGACTGCAAATATGATGAGGCGCGTGATTTTCATAATGAACGACCTGAGGACAGCAAACCTGGTGCCATCTCAGATATAGGCACAGGGGAATCGAACTGATTGATAAATCAACGAAGGCACGACAAATCCGATAAGTCCTTGATCATTGAGGAACGGATCATGACACACGCACACACCACAGTACAACATCATCCCTTTATGAGTCTAGGATCGGCACCGGATGCGGTCAGCCGGCACGTAGCAGATTAATTATTCCCCAGGGGCCATCATCCCCAAAATATTGAACCCTCCATCCACGTAGATCACTTCGCCGGTAATGCCTCGTCCCAACGAACTCGCTAAGAACAACGCCGTGTCCCCGACTTCACCCTGTTCGGTTGGGCGACGGAGCGGGGCAAATTCTTTATGGAGATCGACCATTTTGGTGATGCCTGAGACGCCTCGCGCCGCGAGCGTCTTGATCGGTCCAGCGGAGATCGCATTCACGCGCACATTCAGGGGACCAAGGTCATAGGCCAAATAGCGGACGGTGGCTTCGAGGGCGGCCTTTGCGACACCCATGACATTGTAGTGGGGAACCACCCGTTCACTGCCAAGATAGGTCAGCGTGATGACGGAACCTCCCGCTGTCATTAATGGTAACGCCGCTCTCGTGACGGCCACAAGGGAGTAAGCGCTGATATCCAGAGCCATCGCAAACCCTTGTCGAGTAGTGTTTATGAATTGGCCGGTAAGTTCTTCTCGCGGGGCGAACGCCAACGAATGGACGAGAAAATCGATCTGCCCGAATTCCTTCTGGACCTGCTGCATGAGCGATGCAATTTCGGCATCATTGCTCACATCGCATGGAAACGTTTTTGATCCCTGCAGAGTGGCCGCGAGTTCTTCCACATTCTGCTTGAGCCGGTCATTCTGATAGTTGAAGAAAAGTTGGGCTCCCTGACTGGCGACCGATTGAGCGATGGCCCAGGCGATGCTGTGCTTATTGGCCACACCGATGATGAGTCCCTTTTTTTCCTTTAGTAACATTGACACCGTTCTCCTTACTTATTACTTGAATGGGCATGGATCAGCACTGCGATTCACGATCGAAACGTCCGCGTCCCTCACATAACCGAAATCCGGCCCCGTTCGACTAGTGACACAAACAACGTGGGGAACACGAGCACGGAAGATAGCATGATTGAGCCTCCACTGGGAATCATGCCGACCGACAAATAGGAGAATTGACTGGGGATTCTCCCTGTGGCAGATTCGTAGAGGCTCACACCATCCTGCCACAGAAAAGAGGCGGTAAAAATCGGTCGGTATCGTGACACATTCAGAACGTACTGATTTCTTGATGCAACGATTGAATCCTCGTGGACGATAATAATGTGGCACTGAGTTTGCTCTG
>Ga0073934_10005279_pt1 | contig 20221 bp, 19 predicted proteins | sample LarsenN4metaG_FD_76834 | JGI IMG/M metagenome (GOLD analysis project Ga0073934, IMG submission 76834) | Hot spring sediment bacterial and archeal communities from British Columbia, Canada, to study Microbial Dark Matter (Phase II) - Larsen... ... | reverse complement strand
CCGATCGAGCCCGATGACGACGCGGGGTCACTGGGCGGACGGCTCGCGGAGATCGGGGCAGAGCTGCTGGTCGAGACGGTGGATCTCCTCGCGCGCGGGCCCGTCGCACCGATCCGGCAGGACGAGGGGCTCGCAACCGTCGCTCCGAAGCTCCGTGCGGAGGACCGCGTGCTCGACTGGACGAACCCCGCCGGCCTGCTCGTCAACCTGGTCCGTGCGCTCTCGCCCGAGCCCGCGGCCACCACCACGTTCCGCGGGCGGGGCCTGAAGGTGCTCAGGGCAGAGGTCGCCGAGGGCATGGGGCCGCCCGGGACGATCGTCGAGGTCACCAAACGGGGGTTCGTCGTCGCGGCAGCCGACGCCGGGGTCCGCCCACTCCGTCTCGCGCCCGAGGGGCGGCGCGTGATGGGGGGTGAGGACTTCGTGAACGGCTTCCGCCCGCGGGTCGGCGAGCGGCTGGGGTGAGCCGGTCCGGGCGGCCGACGGCTCGTTCGGTCGCGCTGGAGGTCGTCCGCCGCGTCACCGGGTCCGACGCGTACTCGAACCTCACGATCGCGTCCGAGCTCGAGCGGGCCCGGCTCTCGCCGCGTGACGCCGCCCTGGCGACCGAGCTGGCGTACGGCACGATCCGTCGACTCCTCCGTCTGGATCACGCGTTGGGTTCCCTGGTGGACCGGCCGCTCGACGGCACGCCGGCCGACGCGCTCGCGGCGCTCCGCCTGGGTGCGTACCAGCTCCTGTTCACCCGTGTGCCCGCGCACGCGGCGGTCGCCGAGACCGTCCGGCTCGTCCCGGCTCGTCGACGGGGGTTCGTGAACGCCGTCCTGCGGCGACTCGCGACCGAGGGAGCGCGATGGCCGGATGGCGTGGACGACCACGCGGTCTCCCTGCGGACCGGGCTCACCGAGTGGGCGGTCGCGGAGCTGCGACGGCTGGTCCGCGAGGAGGTGGAGCCGGCCGCATCCGCGCTGACCGAGCCCGCCCCACTCACGGTCCGCACGAACACGTGCCGGACGACCGTGGAGGACCTGATGGCCCGGCTCGAGGATGTCGGCGTCACCGCGCACCGGGGCTCGATCCACGCGGGCTCGCTGCTGATCGACGGGGGTCGCCCATCCGAGCTCCCGGGATTCCAGGAGGGCTGGTTCGCCGTGCAGGACCAGGCATCCTCCTTCGTCGTGGATGCCCTCGAGCCGACTGCCGGCCACCGGGTCCTGGACGTGTGCGCCGGCCCCGGGGGCAAGGCCGGACACCTCTCCTGCCTCGTCCGTCCGGGCGGGGGGCTCGTCGCGTCCGACGCGTCCCATCGTCGTGCCGCGCTCGTGATGCGCACCGTCGAGCGTCTGGGTGGGCGCGCGCTGGTGCTCGTCCAGGACGGACGGCGTCCCGCCGTCGCGGGGGGCTTCGATCGGGTGCTGGTCGATGCGCCCTGCTCGGGCCTGGGCTCGGCCCGACGGCGCCCCGAGCTCCTGTGGCGCGCGCGGAAGGCGGAACTGTCCGGGCTCGCCCGGCTGCAGGTCGGCATCACCACTGCCGCCGCGGACCTGCTCGCGGTGGGCGGACGCCTCGTGTACTCGGTCTGCACGTACCCACGGGCCGAGACGGATGCCGTGTGCGACGCGCTGCTCCGTCGCCGCCCGGACCTGACGCCGGCCCCGATCCAAGGTCCAGACGGCCCGGCGGAGCGGATCCGCCTGTGGCCGCACCGCCATGGATGCGACGCGATGTTCGTCGCGGCGTTCCGCAGGGGCTTGCCGTCCCACCGGTAGGATGGCGCCGATGGGCAAGCTCGCAGCATCCATCCTGTCCGCGGACCTCGCGCACCTCGCCGCCCAGGTCGGTCTGGTCGAGCCGTACGCCGACGTGATCCACGTCGACGTGATGGACGGGCACTTCGTCCCTCCGCTGACGATCGGGCCGGTCGTCGTCGCCTGCCTGCGGCCCCACACGGACCTGACCCTGCACGGGCATCTCATGGTGGAGGGACCCGAGGGTCTGTTCGATGATCTCGCAGCGGCGGGGATGGACATCGTCTCGTTCCACATCGAGGCGGTGGACGACCCGAACCCGGTCATCCGCAAGGCGCGAGGCGCCGGGATGGGTGTCGGCCTGACCGTCAGCCCAGAGACACCGGTCGAGGCCGTGTACCCGTACCTGGACGAGATCGATGACGTCATGGTGATGAGCGTGCATCCCGGCTGGGCGGGCCAGCGGTTCATCCCCGAGGCGCTCGGGCGGCTCGAAGCCGTGCGGGCCGAGCTCGACCGGCGCGGCCTGCGGACCGAGCTCGAGATCGACGGCGGCGTGAAGCTGGACAACGCGCGGCGGTGCGTCGAGGCGGGCGCGACCGTGCTCGTGGCGGCCTCGGCGATCTTCCAGGCCGAGGACGTGTCGGCGGCCGCCCGTGCCCTCAAGGCGATCGCCGAAGGAGACGGCTGATGCCAGAGACGATCCTGGTGGTCGACGACGATCCCGACATCGCGCGGTTCGTCGAGGTCAACCTGCGGAGCGCCGGCTACGACGTCTCCGTGGCCTCGGATGGAGAGGAGGCCCTCGCCCGCGCGGCGTCGCTGCGGCCGGACCTGGTGCTGCTGGACGTGATGATGCCCAGGATCGACGGGTTCGAGGTCGCTCAGCGGCTACGCCGCAACCCGCAGACGGCGAACACGTCGATCATCATGCTCACGGCCAAGGCCCTGTCCACGGACAAGGTCCTCGGCCTGACCGCCGGGGCCGACGACTACATCATCAAGCCCTTCGATCCGATCGAGCTGCTGGCCCGCGTCAAGGGGACGCTGCGCCGGGCCAAGGAGATGCGCAACCTCTCGCCGCTCACCGGCCTGCCGGGGAACATCCGGATCCAGGAGGAGATCGAGCGCACGGTCCGTGAGGACCGCCCGTTCGCGGTCCTGTACTGCGATCTGGACAACTTCAAGGCCTACAACGACCAGAAGGGCTTCGTCCGAGGCGACCGGTTGATCCAATCGACCGCTCGCATCATCCAGGACGCCGTGGTCGAGTTCGCAGGCTCGGACGGGTTCGTCGGACACGTCGGCGGGGACGACTTCGTCGCGGTCCTGCCGCCGGAGGTCGCCGAGGATGTCGCGAGGCGGATCGTCGAGCTGTTCGACGCCCAGATCCACGACTTCTACGAGGCCGAGGACCTGGAGCGCGGGTACGTGGAGGTCGAGGATCGCAAGGGGGTCCTCCAGCGTCTGCCCCTCGCGGGCGTGTCGATCGGCATCGCCACCACCGCGGTCCGCCGGTTCGCCCACTACGGCGAGGCCGTCTCGGTCGCCACCGAGATGAAGCAGTTCGCCAAGCGCGAGACGGGCTCGAGCTACGCGGTCGACCGTCGCGCCAGCTCGTAGCCCGGTCCCCTATACTTGCTGCTCGGAAGCCTGTCTTCGGGGCGGGGTGCAAGTCCCCACCGGCGGTGACAGTCCGCGACCCCTCACGAGCCACGTGAGGGTGGACCCGGTGCAACTCCGGGACCGACCGTGAGAGTCGGGATGGGAGAGGACGGGCGGTGCGCGCGGCCGATGCCGCGACTCCTGCCCTTCCCGCACGACCGCCTCGGGAGGAGAACCGTGTCCGACGAGGCGTACATCGAGCGGGCCCTGGCGCTGGCGGAGCTGGGCAGGGGTCTCGTCTCCCCGAACCCGATGGTGGGAGCCGTCGTGGTCACCGATGGGCGCATCGTGGGGGAAGGCCATCACGAAGGCCCCGGACGACCACACGCCGAGATCGTCGCCCTGCGCCAGGCGGACCGGGCCGCCCGCGGCGGGACCCTGTTCGTCTCGCTCGAGCCGTGCGACCATCACGGCCGCACCGGCCCGTGCACGGATGCGATCATCCAGGCGGGGATCGCCCGCGTCGTGGCGGCGATGCGCGACCCCAACCCGATCGTGGACGGCCGGGGGTTCGACCGCCTGCGTTCGGCCGGCATCGAGGTCGTCGAGGGGGTGCACCGCGAGGAGGCGGAGCGCCTGAACGAGGCGTTCGCGAAGCACGCCCGCACGGGGTCGCCGTTCGTCACCTGGAAGATGGCGGCCAGCCTGGACGGCAAGGTGGCCTCACGCGACGGGACGTCTCGATGGATCACCGGGGAGGCGGCCCGCGCCGACGTCCATCGCCTGCGGGCCGCCTCCGACGCGATCGTCGTCGGCGCCGGCACCGCCCTGGTCGATGACCCGAGCCTGACGGTCCGCATGCCGGGGTACCGCGGCACGCCGCCGATCCGCGTGCTCGTCGACGCTCGGGGACGCGTGCCGGCGACGGGGGATCTGTTCACCGACGAGGCGCCGACCCTGGTGGCCACGACGACGCTCGCGCCGGAGGATCGGCGCCGCGAGTGGGACCGGGCGGGCGCCGAGGTGGCGCTCTACGAGCCCGAGGGAGGAGGCGTGCCGCTCGCCCGGCTCATGGAGGACCTGGGCAAGCGCGACGCGCAGGGCGTGCTCCTCGAGGGCGGGCCGACCCTCGCGTGGTCCGCGGTCGAGGAGGGCCTCGTCGACAGGATCGTCGTGTACCTGGCCCCCAAGCTGATCGGCGGGGCCGACGCGCCCACCGTGCTCGGCGGGCGGGGCTTCGCGCCGATCGCGGGCGCGCTCGGTCTCCAGATCCGGTCGTTCGACCTGGTGGGCGAGGACCTGAAGGTGGAGGCGGATGTTCACCGGGATCGTTGAGGAGCGCGGCGCCGTCCGGGAGTTGGGTCCCGGCCGGCTGGTCGTGAGCTGCCGGACCGTCACGGCGGACACCGGCATCGGCTCGTCGGTGGCCGTGAACGGCGTCTGCCTCACGGTCGTCGAGCGCTCGGATGGGCACCTCGCGTTCGACCTGTCCGAGGAGACCATCCGGCGAACCAGCTTCTCCCGCCTGGCGATCGGAGACCCCGTGAACCTCGAACGCCCGCTCACGCTCACCTCGCGGCTCGGCGGGCATCTCGTGCAGGGGCACGTCGACGGCGTGGGCGAGGTGACCGAGGTGCATCCGGACCCGGAAGGGGGGGCCTGGGTCAGCCTGCGCCCGCCGGCGGGTCTGCGTCGTTACCTCGTGGAGAAGGGCTCGGTATGCGTGGACGGCGTCAGCCTCACGGTCGCCGCCCTGGCCGACGAAGGGTTCTCCGTGGCCCTCATCCCGCACACCCTGGCCGTGACCACGCTGGGTGCGACGCGGGTCGGGGACCCCGTGAACCTCGAGGTTGACGTGATCGCGAAGTACGTCGAAGCGCTGCTCGATGGGAGACAGGGATGAGCCAGATCCGGGAAGACCTCGATCGATCCGTGTTCGCCACGATCGACGAGGCGGTGCAGGAGATCGCGCAGGGGCGCATGGTGATCGTCGTGGACGACGCCGACCGCGAGAACGAGGGCGATTTCGTCATGGCGGCGGAGAAGGCCACCCCGGAGGCGATCAACTTCATGGTGACGCACGGCCGGGGGATCGTCTGCATGCCGGTCACGGGGCAGCGCCTCGACGAGCTGGGCATCCCGTTGATGGTGACCCGGAACAACGAGAGCCACGGCACGGCGTTCGCCGTCTCGATCGACGTCAAGGGCAGGACGACCACGGGGACGAGCGCGTACGACCGGGCCGCCACGGTCAAGGCGATCACCGATCCGCTGCTCACGCACGAGGACATCCGGATGCCCGGCCACGTCTTCCCGCTGATGGCGCAGGAAGGGGGCGTGCTACGGCGGGCTGGGCACACCGAGGCGGCGGTCGACCTCGCGAGGCTCGCGGGGCTCTACCCGGCCGGGCTCCTGTGCGAGGTCCTCCACGAGGACGGTTCCATGGCACGTCTGCCGGAGCTCGTCCGCGTCGCGCGCGAGCACGGGCTCAAGCTGATCTCGATCGCCGACCTGATCGAGTATCGGCGGCACCGGGAGATCCTGGTCCACCGTGTCGCCGAGGCGCAGATCCCCACCCGACACGGTACGTTCCACGCCCACGCGTACGAGAGCACGCTCGACCACCTCACGCATGTCGCCCTGGTCCGGGGCGAGATCGGCGATGGAGAGGGACTGCTGGTGCGGGTGCACTCCGAGTGCCTGACGGGCGACGTCTTCGGCTCGCTCCGCTGCGATTGTGGGATGCAGCTCGACGCGGCGCTCGAGGCCGTGGCGTCCGAGGGGCGGGGGGTCGTGCTCTACATGCGCGGCCACGAGGGTCGCTCGATCGGCCTCACGCACAAGCTTCGTGCGTACCGCCTGCAGGAGCAGGGTCTGGACACCGTGGAGGCCAACGAGGAGCTGGGGTTCCCACCCGACCCCAGGGACTACGGCATCGGCGCGCAGATCCTCGCCGACCTGGGCGTGCGCTCGATGCGGCTGCTCACGAACAACCCGGCGAAGCGGGCGGGGCTCGAGGGCTACGGCCTGTCGATCGTGGAGCGGGTTCCCCTCGAGACGCGTCCGACGCCTCAGAACATCGGGTACCTGCGGACCAAGCGCGAGAAGCTCGGCCACATGCTCTCGTTCGAGACCACCGGCGAGGAGGTCCCGTGACCGAGCTCCGTGGGAGCGAGGAGCCGCAGGGTCGCAGGTTCGCGGTGGTCGCCGCGCGGTTCAACGAGGTGGTCGTCCGCAAGCTGGTCGACGGCGCGCTGGAGGCGTTCGCCGCCCGGGGCGCGGTGGACGGTGACGTCGACCTCGTCTGGGTCCCCGGGTCCTTCGAGCTCCCGCTGGCGGCGCGGCGGCTCGCGGCCGGAGGCTCCTACGCCGCGGTGGTGTGCCTGGGAGCGGTGATCCGCGGCGAGACGCCGCACTTCGACCACGTGGCCGAGCAGGCCGCGAACGGCATCCGCCGCGCCGCGGAAGACACCGGCATCCCCGTCATCTTCGGCGTCCTCACCACGGACACGTTCGCCCAGGCCGTCGACCGGGCCGGTGGGAAGCACGGCAACAAGGGCTGGGATGCGGCCATGGCGGCGATGGAGATGGCATCCCTGCTCGCCCGGCTCCCGGAGGCCGAACCGCGATGATCGTGGACAAGCCCTGGGGCAAGGTCGTGACGTACGCCCTCAACCAGCCGTCCTCCGTGCGGGTCATCACGGTCGAGCCCGGGCAGGAGACCAGCGTCCACTACCACCAGCTGCGCGACGAGATCTGGGTGGTCCTGGACCCGGGACTCACGATCATGATCGGCAACCGGGTGACCGAGGCCGAGCCCGGCGACGAGTTCATGGTCGGGGCGGAGACCGCCCACCGGATCGCCAACCACGGTGGCTCCCACGGACGCGTGCTCGAGATCGCGTACGGCTACACCACGGAGGACGACACGCGCCGCCTGCAGGACGACTATGGGCGGCCCCTCGAGGCGGACTGGTGAGGGCCTCCTCGGCCGCCGGCCGGGCCCGCGTGTGCTACGCTCGCGCGCGCTCCGGGCATCGGGAGGCGTGCGTTGGCAGAGCAGGGCACCGTGAAGTGGTTCAGCAACGAGAAGGGCTACGGCTTCATCTCGCGCGAGGGCGGAGAGGACGTGTTCGTGCACTTCTCCGCGATCGAAGGGGAGGGGTACAAGACCCTGAACGAGGGCCAGGCCGTCGAGTTCGAGATCGTGGATGGCCCCAAGGGCAAGCAGGCCGCCAACGTCCGCCCGCTCGCCTGAGCCGGCGGACGGGGCGTCGACACCGTCCGCGACCTGCTCCTATACTTGGCCGAGTGGTTCATCGTGTTCGGACGCGCACCGGCACCCCGTCGGTGCGTTCTTGTCGGTAGGAGGTGATGCGGGGTCTCGGCCGATCCGCGGATAAACGATCGGATCCGCGCGCCCCAGGTGCGGCTCGTGGGTCCGGATGGGTCACAGGTGGGGATCGTCTCGACGCAGGAGGCGATCCGCATGGCCCGGGATCTCGACCTCGACCTCGTGGAGGTCGCCCCCCAGGCGACGCCACCCGTGTGTCGGATCATGGACTACGGCAAGTACAAGTACGAGCGGGACATCCGTCAGAAGGAGGCCCGCAAGAAGCAGTCCAAGATCGAGGTCAAGGAGATCAAGTTCCGGCCCAAGATCGACCCGCACGACTACGCCACCAAGAAGGGGCACGTCGAGCGGTTCCTGCGGGCGGGCGCACGGGTGAAGGTGACGATCATGTTCCGCGGGCGCGAGATGGCGCACACGGAGCTCGGGCGCAGGATCTTGGATCGGCTGGTCGAAGATCTGGCCGAGCTTGCGGTCGTCGAGGCCTCACCGAAGCAGGACGGTCGCAACATGATCATGGTCATCGCCCCGTCCAAGAGGCCCCCGGTCAAGGAGGCCGCCGGGTCGCGCGCGGCGGAGCCCCCGCAGCAGACGCAGGAAGCGCAGGGATGACATGCCGAAGATGAAGACGCATCGGGCCACGGCGAAGCGGTTCCGGATCACCCGCACCGGGAAGGTCCTGCACCGCAAGGCCACCGGCAACCACATGCTGATGAAGAAGAGCGGGAGCCGCCGACGCAGGGTGGAAGGCGTGGCCGAGGTCACGGCCGAGCGCACGACCATCCGGCGGCTCCTGGGGAAGTAGGCGACGATGGCACGCGTCAAGCGGTCGGTCCACGCGCGCAAGAAGCGCCGTGAGGTCCTCGCGCAGGCCAAGGGCTACTACGGGAGCCGCTCGCGCCGCTACAAGGTGGCGAAGGAGCAGCTCATGCACTCCGGCATGTACGCCTACCGCGACCGTCGGGATCGCAAGGGGCAGTTCCGCCGCCTGTGGATCGCACGGATCGGCGCGGGTGCGCGGCAGAACGGGATGTCGTACTCGACCTTCATCCACGGTCTCGGCAAGGCCGGGATCGACGTGGATCGCAAGATCCTGGCCGACATGGCGGTGCGCGACCCGGCGGCGTTCGGACGGCTCGTCGAGGCCGCCAAGGGCGCGCTCGGGTCCTGACCCGAACCTCACCCGCCGGGCCATGCTCCCGCGCGTAGGATGGGCCGAGGTCCGGGCGTCGGGCCGGCCGGAGGGGTGCCCGTGATCACGTCGGTGCGCAACCCGAAGGTCGCCGCAGCCGTCCGGCTGAAGAAGCGGGCGTTCCGCGAGCGGGACCGCAGGTTCCTGGCGGAGGGCGCCCAGGCCGTCGATGAAGCGGTCGGTCGCCCGGACGGCATCCAGACCCTGTTCCACACCGAGCCCGATCACCCGTTGGTCGCCCGCGCGAGCGCGGTCGGGGCCGAGCTGGTCCACGTGAGCCAGGAGGTGATGCACCGGCTCACCTCGACGGTCACGCCGCAGGGGCTGGTCGCGGTCGCCCCCTTCGTGGACGTGCCGCTCGACTCGCTCACGGCGCCCCGGTGCGTCGCCCTCCTGCACGAGGTCCGCGACCCTGGCAACGCCGGAACGATCCTTCGCTCAGCCGACGCGGCGGGGGCCGACGCGGTCGTGTTCGCAGGGTCGTCGGTGGATGCGTACAACCCCAAGACGGTCCGGGCCTCGGCCGGGTCGCTGTTCCACGTCCCGCTCGTCCGAGACGTGGACACCGGCGACGCGATCCAGCTGCTCCGCGCGCGTGGGTGCCGCGTGCACGCGATGGCCGCGGACGGTGAGCGCGATCTGTACCAGCTCGACCTCACCCAGCCCACGGCGTTCGTGTTCGGCAACGAGGCGCGGGGCCTGCCGTCGGGCACCGCGGCCCTCGCCGATGACACCGTCCGCGTCCCGATCCCCGGCCGGGCCGAGTCCCTGAACCTGGCGGCCGCGGCGACGGTCTGCCTCTTCGAGTGGGCGCGACAGCGGCGTGAGGGCACGCGCACCGCCCTCGAGGCGGTGATCGCCGCCGCCGCCCACGACATCCGCTCGCCGCTGACGGCGATGAAGGGGTTCGGCTACGCGCTGTCCACGAGGTGGGACCAGATGACGAAGGAGCAGCGGGACCTGATGCTGCGAGGGATCGTCTACGACACCGACAGGCTGAACGCGATCCTCCGACAGCTCGTGGATGCCGCCAGGGTCGCCACCGGCACCCTGGATCTGTTCCCGGAGCGCGTTTCCCTGAGCGCGGTCGTCGACCAGATCGCCCACAGCGTCGCGCGCGATCCCGATCACCCGGGCGTCGAGTGGGAGGGGGCGGACGTCGAGTGCCTCCTGGATCCCGAGCGCCTCAGGCTGATCCTCGAGGCGTTCGTCGAGTCGCTCGTCTGGTGGGCGAGGGAGGGCGGCGTGCGGATCGAGGGCGAGCGCCGGAACGGCCGGCTCGTCGTGCGCGCGTGGCGGAAGGGAACGCAGCTCCGTGAGGCGGACCTGCCGGGGCTGTTCGAGGCGCGGGCCCCCGGGACCGGAGGCGGGAGCAAGATCGGGCTGTTCGTGGCGCGCGGCGTCGCCGAGGCCCAGGGGGGGGCGGTGACGGCCGAGCTCGACGACGGCCTGCGTTTCGTCCTCGAGCTGCCCGTGTCCGATCTCCCCGCGTGAGGATCGGCCGGGGGCGCGGAGGTCGCTTGCTAGACTCGCCACGCCATGGACCCCGGCGAGGCGCGACGCATCCTCGATGGGGAGCGCGAGCGCGGCCTCGAGCTGATCGCGGCGGCGGGCTCCCTCGACGAGCTGGAGCGGGTGAAGGTGTCCCTGCTCGGTCGCCGGTCGCCCTGGTCGGAGGTCCAGCGCTCGCTCGGTGCGATCGAGCCCGAGGCGCGGCGCGAGGTCGGTCGGACGTCCAACGCCGTGAAGTCGACGCTGGAGGCGGCGATCGCGGCGCGGCGCGCGCAGCTCGAGGGCTCGGCGGACGACCGGCTCCTCGAGGAGGACCGTGTGGACGTCACGCTCCCGGGTCGGCGCCCACGACCGGGATCGATGCACCCGCTCACGATCGTCCAGACGCAGATCGTCGACATCTTCACGCGCATGGGCTACCGGGTGGCCGAGGGGCCGGAGATCGAGGACGAGTGGCACAACTTCGAGGCTCTGAACATCCCTCCCGATCACCCAGCGCGGACGATGAAGGACTCCCTGTACGTCGACGTGCCTGGGCTCCTGCTGCGGACCGAGACGAGCGCGGTCCAGATCCGGGCGATGGAGACCCAGGAGCCGCCGGTCTACGTCGTGGCCCCGGGCCGCGTGTACCGGCGAGAGGCCGTCGACGCGACCCACGGATCGATGTTCCAGCAGGTGGAGGGGCTCGCCGTCGACGAAGGCATCTCGTTCTCTGACCTCAAGGGGACGCTGGAGGCGTTCGCCCGCGCGATGTTCGGTCCCGACCGCCGTGTGCGGATGAACCCCGACTACTTCCCCTTCGTCGAGCCCGGCGCGCAGGTGGCCGTGTCGTGCTTCCGATGCGACGGCGTCGGGTGTCGCGTGTGCGGCAACGGCTGGATCGAGCTGCTGGGGGCGGGGATGGTCCACCCGAGGGTGCTGCAGAACTGCGGGTACGACGCGGAGCGTCTGACGGGCTTCGCCTTCGGCATGGGCATCGAGCGGGTCGCGATGGTCCGATACGGCGTCGAGGACCTGCGTCTGTTCTACGACGGTGACGTCCGGTTCCTGGAGCAGTTCGGGGGGGTCGCATGAAGGTCGTCGTGGGATGGCTGCGCGAGCTCTGTCCGACGGACCTGTCCGCGGAGGAGCTCGCCGAGCTCCTGACCCACGCCGGGGCGGAGGTCGAGTCGATCGAGCGCCCGTGGGAGCGTCTCCACGGCGTGATCGTCGCCCGCGTGCTCGAGGTCCGCGACCACCCCAACGGTCGCCGTCTGTGCCTGGCGCGGGTGCAGACGGGATCGGGGGAGCAGGAGGTCGTGGTCGGTGTACGCAACATGCGGCCGGGAGACCTCGTCCCGCTCGCCGGCCCGGGCGCGACCGTCCCGCTGCTCCCCGAGCCGCTCGCGGCCCGCGAGATCCGGGGCGTGCTGTCCAACGGCATGCTGTGCGCGCCCGACGAGCTCGGGATCGCGCCCTCGCACGAGGGCATCCTGATCCTCCCCGAGGGGCTGGAGCCGGGACGGGACGTGAAGGAGATCTTCGGCCTCGACGACGCGGTCCTGGACATCGAGGTGACCCCGAACCGCCCGGACTTCCTGTCGGTGCTGGGCATCGCGCGGGAGGTCGCGGCCGCGACCGGCGTCCCGCTGACGTTGCCCGAGACGTCCGTGAGCGAGGATCCCGAGCGGGCAGAGGACGTCGCGACCGTGCGCATCGAGGACCCGGACCGGTGCCCTCGGTACCTGGCCCGCGTGATCCGGCAGGTCGGGCACGTCGAGGCCCCCATCCATGTGCAGGCGAGGTTGACCGCGGCCGGGATGCGACCGATCTCCGCGGCCGTGGACGCGACGAACTACGCGATGCTCGAGATCGGACAGCCCCTGCATCCCTTCGACCTGGCGCTCCTGGCCGGACCAGGCATCGTGGTGCGCCGCGCCGTGGATGGCGAGCGGATGGTCACGCTCGACGGCATCGAGCGAGCCTTCACGGACGACGATCTGCTGATCTGCGACCTCGAGCGTCCCGTCGCGGTCGCAGGCGTCATGGGCGGTCAGGTCGCGGAGGTCTCGGAGAGCACCACCGACATCCTGCTCGAGAGCGCGTCGTTCGAGCGCGGTGGCATCCAGCGCACGCGCCGGCGGATCGATCTCTCGAGCGAGGCCTCGATGCGGTTCGAGCGCGGGGTGGATCCCGAGGCCGTGCCGCGCGGCGCCGACCGGGCGGCGCGGCTCATGGCCGAGTGGTGCGGTGCCCATGTGCTCGCCGGATCCGTGGACGCCGGGAGCGTGCCCGACCGACGTCGCGTCCCCATGCGAGCGTCTCGCGCCTCGATGCTGCTCGGCTACCCGGTCACGCCGGCGGACGCTGCGCGGGTCTTCGACCGTCTGGGGATGGATGCCGCGATGGACGGCGACGTCCTCACCGTGGAGGTGCCGGGCTACCGGGTCGACATCGAGCGGGAGGTCGACCTGATCGAGGAGGTCGCGCGGATCCAGGGCTACGAGCGCGTGGGCTCGACCCTGCCGCCGGTCCGTCAGGCCGGCGGCGTGCCTCCCGCCTACCGTTCCCTCGAGCGTGTTCGAGGTGCCCTCGCTCGCGCCGGGCTGCGCGAGGTGCAGCTGATCCCGTTCGCATCCAGGCCCGATCTCGAGCTCATGGGCGACACGGACGGCGTGCGCGTGTCCAACCCGCTGGTCGCCGACGAGGGCTGGCTGAGGACACGGCTCCTCCCGGGTCTGCTCAAGGTCGTGCGCCGCAACCGGCACCGGCAGGTGCGCAGCGTCGCCGTCTTCGAGGTCGGCACGGTGTTCCGGATGGTCGACGCGGAGCCGCAGGAGCGACCGATGGCCGCGCTCGCGATGACCGGCGCCGCCGATCCGGGTTGGACCGGCGGCGGGCGGAGCTATGACGTCTTCGACGCCAAGGGCGCGCTCGAGGCGTTGATGAGCGACCTGGGGGTGAGATGGACGCTCGGAGGGCCGCCGGGGGCCCCGTTCCACCCTGGGCGTTCGGCCACCGTCCTCGTCGGGGGCACACCGGGGACACCGGTCGGGGTCCTGGGTGAGCTGCACCCCCGGGTCGCCGAGCGGCTCGATCTGCCGGACCGGGTGGCGCTCGCCGAGCTCGAGATCGAGCCGCTCATGCGGCACGCCGCCGCCGGCATCAGCGTGCGGGAGGTCCCACGGTTCCCCCCGGTGCGGCGCGATCTCGCCTTCGTCGTCGATGCCGATGCTCCGGCGGGAGCCGTCCAGGCTGCCCTCGAGGAGGCCGCGGGTGACCTCCTCGGCTCCTGCCTCCTGTTCGACGTCTTCGAGGGGCCACCGCTGCCGGTTGGGCGCAAGAGCCTCGCGTTCTCGGTCGATCTGCGGGCCCTGGACCGGACGCTGGAGAGCGAGGAGGCCGACGCCGCCGTGCGCGCGATCGCCGACCGTCTCGCGGGTGACTTCCGCGCGGAGCTCCGCTCCAGCACGGGAGGCGCGGCGGGGGCGGGCGCCGGGCACTGACCTCGGGATAGACTCCGGGCATGGAGCGCGACCTGCTCTCGGTGGACGACGTTTCGGCGGACGAGCTGACCGCCCTGCTCGATCTCTCCGCCAAGGTCAAGGCCCACCCCGGCGATCACAGCGCCAGCCTGGCGGGCCGCGCGATCGCGATGATCTTCGAGAAGCCCTCCACCCGGACCCGGGTGTCGTTCGAGGTCGCGATCGCCTCGGTCGGCGCTCACCCGGTCACGCTCTCGGCGTCCGAGCTCCAGCTCGGCCGCGGGGAGACGATCGAGGACACCGGCCGGGTGCTGTCGCGGTACGTCCACGCCGTCGTGCTGCGCACGTTCGAGCAGGAGCGGCTGGAGCTCCTCGCCCAGGCGGCGACCGTGCCGGTGATCAACGCCCTGTCGGACTTCGAGCACCCGTGCCAGGCCCTGGCCGACCTGCTCACGGTCCGAGAGGTGCGTGGCGACCTCGCGGGCCAGGTCCTCGTGTACCTGGGCGACGGCAACAACGTGACGCACTCCCTGCTGCTCGCCGGGGCGAAGATGGGGATGCACGTCCGGGCGGCGACCCCGCCGGGTTTCGAGCCGATCCCGCAGGTCGTGCAGCGTGCCACCGAGATCGCCGAGACGACGGGGGGGAGCGTGCAGGTGCTGCACGACCCCGTGGAGGCCGCGCGTGGGGCCGACGTGCTCTACACGGACGTGTGGGCCAGCATGGGCCAGGAGGCGGAAGCCGACGAGCGGGCGCTCGTCTTCCCGGCGTTCGCGCTCGATCGCCACAAGGTCGAGGTCGCGAAGGATGACGTGTCGGTGCTCCACTGCCTGCCGGCCCACCGGGGTCAGGAGATCACCGACGAGGTGATCGACGGACCTCACTCGGTGGTGTGGGACCAAGCCGAGAACCGGATGCACACGCAGAAGGCGTTGCTGCTCTGGCTGCTCGGCGTCGCGTGACCGACGGGGGTCAGACGTGCCACGCGCGAACGACGCCGTCGAGGCCGTCCTGCTCGAGTACGCGGACCTCCTGTCCATCCTGTCCGAGGATCCGTTCAAGCCGCGCGCGTACGAGAAGGCGGCGCGGGCGGTCGGCGGGTACCCTGCCGACCTGGCCACGCTCGATCTGAAAGGGATCTTGGCCATCCCGAGCGTCGGGAGATCGATCGGCGAGAAGATCCACGAGTTCCTCCAGACGGGCGCGATCGCCACGTTGGAGGAGCTCCGGGCCCAGATCCCATCCGGCGTCCGGCAGATGATGGCGGTCCCCGGCGTCGGACCGAAGAAGGCCATGACGCTGTACCGGGAGCTCGGGATCGCCGACCTCGGGGCCCTGCGCGCAGCCGTCGATGCGCACCAGCTGGCGGGGCTCAGGGGCTTCGGTGCGAAGACGGAGTCGAACATCCGAGCGGGTCTGGCCCGGATGCAGGGATCGACGGCGAGGGTGCCGGTGCACGTGGCCCTGGATCTCGCAGAGACCATCCTCGAGCGGCTGCGGGCGGGCCCCGGGGTGCTGCGCAGCGCCTACGCGGGGTCGCTGCGCCGGATGGCGGAGACGATCGGTGACGTGGACCTGCTGGTGGCCGCGTCCGAGCGGGACGCGCCGGCGATCATGGGGGACTTCACCTCCTCGGGGATCGTCGAGCGCGTGCTTGCCCGGGGCGACACCAAGTCGTCCGTGATCACGCGCGAGGGGCCGCAGGTCGATCTGCGCGTCGTCCCGCTCGAGGCGTGGGGTGCGGCGATGATCTACTTCACGGGCTCCAAGGCGCACAACATCCGTATCCGCGAGATGGCGGTGCGCAAGGGCCTGAAGCTGAACGAGTACGGGCTGTTCCGCGCCAAGACCGGGCGGCTCGTCGTCGCGAGCACCGAGGAGGAGGTCTACGCGAAGCTGGGGCTGCCGTGGATCCCTCCGACCCTCCGCGAGGACCGTGGCGAGGTCGAGGCCGCCCTCGCCGGTGACCTGCCGACGGTCCTGGATGCGGAGCAGATCCGGGGCGATCTCCACACCCACACCACGCTCACCGACGGGCTGGCGACCCTCGAGGAGATGTTGGAGGCGGCCGCTCGACGCGGCTACGCGTACTACGCGGTCACGGACCACGCGCCGAACCTGGCGATGCAGCGGATGACGGACGAGAAGATGCTCGCGCAGCGACGTGACCTGGAACGCCTGCAGGGCCGCTACCCGAAGATGGCCCTGCTCCACGGATCAGAGCTCAACATCGACGCCGAGGGCAACGTGGACTGGGACGCCACCTTCCTCGAAGGCTTCGACGTGTGCGTCGCCTCGGTCCACTCGCGCTTCGATCAACCGAAGGATGCGATGACACGCCGGTTGATCCGGGCGATGGAGAACCCGAACGTGCACATCATCGGCCACCCGACGGCGAGGATCATCAACCGGCGGGAGCCGGTCGAGTTCGACCTGGAGGAGGTGTTCCGGGCGGCCGCGCGCACCGGCACCGCCATGGAGGTCAACGGCTACCCGGACCGGCTCGACCTGAAGGACGAGCACATCCTGTGGGCCAGGCGCCACGGTGTGCGGTTCGCGGTGAACACCGACGCGCACGCCATCACCCACCTGGCGCACATGCGGTTCGGCGTCGCGACGGCCCAACGGGGGTGGCTGACCAAGGACGACGTGATCAACGCATGGCCGCTCGGGAAGCTGCGGCGGTTCCTGCGCAAGGGCCGGTGATGTACGGCAGGCCCCTCCCGCGCTCGTTCTTCGAGCGCCCGGCCACCGTGGTGGCCCCCGAGCTCCTGGGCCGGATCCTGGTGCGTGGGCGGTCGGAGGAACGCGTGGCGGGGCGGATCGTCGAGGTCGAGGCGTACACGGAGGGGGATCCGGCCAGCCATTCGTTCTCGGGCCCGACGGCGCGCAACGCGGCCATGTTCGGGCCGCCGGGCCACCTCTACGTGTACTTCACCTACGGCATGCACTTCTGCGCGAACGTCGTCACGGGCGGGGTCGGCGAGGGGAGCGCGGTGCTCCTGCGCGCCGTCGAGCCGCTGGAGGGTCTCTCGAGCATGGCGCGGCGGCGCGGGACCCGCGATCCACGTCGGCTCTGCGCCGGCCCCGCGCGGCTCGCTGAGGCCTTCAGCATCGATCGGGCGCTGGACGGTGCCGATCTCGTCCGAGGTGGCGACATCCGGCTCGTCGAGGGCGAGCCCGTTCCTCCGTCCCGCATCGCCCGGACCACACGCGTCGGCGTGCGGGCGGCCCCCGATCGCCGCTGGCGGTTCCTCGTCCGCGGTGATCCCTTCGTGTCGCCGGGTCGCCCGGCACGGGTCGATGGGATCAGGGGTTGACGACGATCGTGACCACCGAGCCCACCCCTGCGTCCTGGCCGGCATCGGGGGACTGCGCCCACACCACGCCCGGCTCGTACTGGCACGTCGGGTCCACGACGTCGCACTCGGCCTGGTAGACGACGTCCACCGCGAACCCCGCCCCACGGAGCTGCGCCACCGCCGCTCCGCGCGCGAGCCCGATCACCGAAGGCACCGCGACGACGTCGGGCGTCGGCGAAGCTGCCTCGGCGACCGAGATCGTGACCGTGCTCGCCTGCTGCGCCGAAGACCCCCCGGCCGGATCTTGCGCGACCACCGTGCCGGGCGGCTCATCCGAGCCGACGAGCTGCACCGCGACGTTGAAGCCGGCCGCCCGGAGCGCGTTCACGGCCTCGGGCTGGCGCATGCCGACGACCGATGGGACGGTCAGGTACTGGTACGAGGTCGGCTCCCGACAGACCCGGGTGGGCTCCGTGCCGGCGATGAAGCGCATCGTCCGGATGTTGCCCGGCGGTGTGTAGGGGTTGGCCAGGCATCCCTGGGTGATGTCGATCTCGACGGTCACGTACTCCACGCCCCCCGTGGGCTCCGGGAAGTCGCGGATCGGCATGTTCCGCGTGGCGTTGACCATGAACGCGTGCCAGATCTGCGCGGGCCACGTACCGCCGTAGACGCGTGAGATGCGCACGGCGGGGTACGCCATCGAGATCTGCCCCTGCGGGAACCCCACCCACACGGCCACCGAGAGCTGTGGGATCGCGCTCACGAACCACGCGTCCCGGTACAGGTCTTCGGTGCCGGTCTTGCCGAACTGCGGCCGGCCCAGCCGGGCAGCGGTCCCCGTGCCGTACTGCACCACCCCTTCGAGGATGTCCACCGCCACCGACGCGACGGCCGGAGCGATGGCCTGACGCGCCCGCGGGGTCGCGGAGTAGATGACCTCACCGTCCGCGGTCTCGATCTGGATCACGGGGGTCGGCTGGACGTGCACCCCGCCGAACGCCAGCGTGCCGTACGCGGAGGCCATCTCGAGGGGACTGACCTCGTTCGCGCCGAGCACGGCCGCGGGCACGGCTCGCAGGGGCGTGTTCGGCTCGGTCGTCCGAGGACAGCACCGGATCCCCATGCGCTCGGCGACCTCGATGATCTTCTCGGCGCCCAGGCTCGCGTCCCCGCCACCGAGCTGGATCTCGAGGTTCACGTAGGCGACGTTGACCGAGTTCACGGTGGCGCTCTCGAGCGAGATCGTTCCGTACCCGCTGCCCTCGGCGTTGCTCGGCTCCCACGAGGTGCCGTCGGCGAGGGGCACGGAGGCGGAGGAGCCGTTCAACGGAGACGAGGGCGAGAACCCGTTCTCGAGCGCGGCCACGAGCGCGAAGGGCTTGAAGGCGGAGCCCGTCTGCCGACCGGTGCTGCCGCCGGTCGCCAGGTTGATCCGCGCGAAGCGGTCGCGCTCGTCCCAGTAGTCGCGCCCGCCGACCATGGCCCGGACGTAGCCGGTGCGGGGGTCGATCGCGGTGAGCGCCGCGTACGGGTCCCGCCGATAGGGGAGCACCTGCTGCACGGCGCGCTCCGCCTGGAGCTGCAGCCGCGGCTCCAGGGTCGTGGTGATGCGCAGACCGCCCTCGAACAACAGGTCGTAGCGCTCCTCGGGCGTCGCGCCGAACCGGGGGTTGGACAGGAACCACTCCTTGAAGTAGTCGACGAAGTACGGGGCGATGTACCGCCGCTCCTCTTCCTCGCCGAGGTCGAGCTCGACCGGGGAGCCCACCGCCGCGTCCAAGGTCGCCTGGTCGATCATCCCCTGAGCGAACATCGCGCCCAGCACCTGGTTGCGGCGCCGCTCCGCGCGGGTGGGATGGACGACCGGGTCGTAGTCGACGGGCGCGCGGATCACGCCGGCCAGGAGCGCGGCCTGCGGGAGGGTGAGCTCGCTCGCATCGACGTCGAAGTACGTCTGAGCCGCCGCCTGGATGCCGTAGGCGCCGTTGCCGAAGTACACCGTGTTCAGGTACCTGGTCAGGATCTGATCCTTCGTCCGCGTGTGCTCGAGCTGCCACGCCAGGTACGCCTCGTTGATCTTCCGCGAGAGCGTGTCCTCGGTCCCCAGGTACAGGCTCTTCACCAGCTGCTGGGTGATCGTCGAGGCGCCCTGGACGATCCGTCCCTCGGTGGCGTTCACGTACGCGGCCCGGAGCAGCGCCCGCAGGTCGATGCCGCGGTGCTGCCAGAAGCGCTGGTCCTCGATCGCCACCACGGCATCCCGCATCGCCTGGGGGATGGCCGAGGAGCGGACGACCACGCGGTCCTCGCCGGCGTGCAGACGCGTGATGAGCGTGCCGTCCGCCGCGTAGAGGAAGGAGGTCTGGGGCAGGGCGGACGCGTTCTCCCGTTCCTCGCGCAGGGTGGGCAGGTCACAGGCCTGCGTCGCGAGCGCGAGGACGACCAACGTGGCGGCGGGCGCGAGGCGGTGCCTCATGGCCGATCCATCTTCGCACAGGCGTCCGCCGGCTCACGGCTGGTAGCATCGCGGCGCCCATGGGCCCCACCGACCTCTCCCAGCTGCTCGCGGGTGCGGCCGACGTCGTGCCCGATGATGGGTTGGAGCGCAAGCTGGCGCTCGGCCGCCCGCTCCGCGTCAAGCTCGGCCTGGACCCAACGGCGGCGGACGTGACCCTCGGATGGGCCGTCGTGCTGCGCAAGCTCCGTCAGTTCCAGGATCTCGGCCACGTGCCCGTCCTGATCGTGGGTGACTTCACGGCCCGCGTGGGCGATCCCTCGGGCAAGAGCGACGCCCGCCCGCGGCTCGATCGGAAGGAGGTCGACGCCTACGCGGAGCGGCTCCTCGACCAGTTCTGGCGGATCCTCGACCGCGACCGGACCGAGGTCCGCCGCAACTCCGAGTGGCTCGAGCCCCTCGGGATGGAGGAGATCCTGCGGCTGACCGCGTCCGCGACGGTCGCCCGGATGCTCGAGCGCGACGACTTCGCCACGCGCTACGCGCAGGGGAGACCGATCTCGATCATGGAGTTCCTCTACCCCCTGCT
>Ga0073934_10005278_pt1 | contig 20225 bp, 15 predicted proteins | sample LarsenN4metaG_FD_76834 | JGI IMG/M metagenome (GOLD analysis project Ga0073934, IMG submission 76834) | Hot spring sediment bacterial and archeal communities from British Columbia, Canada, to study Microbial Dark Matter (Phase II) - Larsen... ... | reverse complement strand
GGCTCACTTCTCGAAGCAGCCGCTGGGAGGAACTCCACGGGTCATTACACGATCTCGTACCACTGCTCAACCTTCGTGATCGTCGTGCCCTTCGTGGCTTTCCGATCTGCGTGATCGTCGTGTCCTTCGTGGCTTTCCGATCCGCGTGATCGTCGTGTCCTTCGTGGCTTCCCGATCTGCGTGGCCTTCGCGGCCTCTAATCTCCGTGCCCTCGTGGCTGCCCGACAGCGCGCAGGGTGAGCGCTTGAATCAGAGCTTCTCGAGCGCCTCCCTCGCGCTGTCGCGCAGGAGCGGGTTCGGATCGTCCGCCCAGCCTCGCAGCCGGCCGCCGAACGCCACCAGGCGCATCTCGCCCACGAGAAACGCCGCGCACGACTGCAGCCATGCATCGTCGCTGGCCACGAGGACGCGGATCGCCTCGTCCACGGTGCGGATCGGCACGCCGACCAGGTGATCCGCGAACTGGATCCGCTCGTCGGCAGTAATGCCCCGATCGAGGAGCGGCACGAGCAGCGCGCGCAGCTCGCGGGTGAGGACGGCCTCCACGAACTCCAGCGCGTTGTCGTGGACGACCGGATTGTTCGACTGAAGGCCCACGTACGCGCTGTGCATGTCGGCCGCCGGGTACAGGACTTTCAGCAGGCGGAAGATGCGCTCCGTCTCGTGGTCGATGGCGTCCCGGAGCGCGTGCACGACGACCTCCGGCGCCGCGCCGTGCCGCTGGAGCGCGCCGAGCACCTGGTGCGAACGGTACACGCCGACGATCTCCGCGCTGAGCACCGTTTCCACGAGCCCGACGTCGATCCGGCGCGACGGATAGGCCTGGCGCAGTTTGTTGAGCGCGGTGATGATGCGGAACCGGATGTGCGTGTCGCGCTCGGTCAAATTCTCGACGAGCACCAGCTGCGCCATGGCGGTTCCGATCCGGAGCAGCAGTTCGGGGATTTCACGCCGCACCGCACGCGGCACGGAGGGATCGGACAGATAGTCCCGCAGGGTGCCCACGATCGAGTCGCCAAAGCGGCCGAGCGCGTCGATCGCGTCGGGCACGACCAGCGGATCGCCGAGCCGTTCGACGATCGCCGTCACCATCGCCCGCTTGCGAAGCACCCCGACGGCCATGACGGCATGACGCGCGACTTCCGGATCTTCGTCCCTCACGAGCGTGCGCAGCTCCGGTTCGAAGGCATCGGGGAGCCACGAAAGCAGCCGGGCTGCCTCGACCCGTGTGCGGCGTCCTTCCGGCCCCCGCTCGCGCACCATTCCGTCGAGCATGAGGCGGGCCGCATCGAGATTCTGGGCGCGCCCCGGCCGGGCGAGGAACGCCACCGCGGAGGCGCGGATGGAGTAGTCCGCGAAGGCGCCGAGCTGCTCGATGCGGTCCAGCGGATCGATATCGGCGTGCTGCGTCAGGTACAGCAGCGATTCGGTGCGCACTTCGAGATGAGGGTCGTAGATGAGCCGCTCGACCGCCGGCAGCACGGACGTGTCCCCGGCTGCCGCCAGCAGCCGGATGGCGCGCTGGCGCACTTCGGGCACGGCGTGCGACAGCAGCCCGCGGATCGCGGGATGGGCCGGACCGGGACGTTCGCTCTCGAGCACGCCCAGCGCGTACAGCACGTCGGCCGTGTCGCCGCTGGTGAGCCGCCTCGCGACGATCTCCACGCTCGTGGCATCGAGCACCGGCGTGGCGGCGCGCTCGGTGTTCAGCCGGTAGTGAAGAATGCCGTCGGTCAGATTCCGGACGTACTGCCGCCGCGCGGCATGCGCCGCCGTCATCCAGAGGCTGATGAGCAGAAGGTTGACCCATCCCACCTGCACGGGCGACAGCCCGAGCCCGCCTGCACACAGGAGCACCAGCGCGCCCGCCAGCCCGTCGCCGGTCCGCCAGACGACAGTATCGATGAACGACTTCGCCCGAAACGTCTCCGTGGCGGGAACGGGAAGGTACAGCAGCTCCACCGTGGCCTTGTCGATCGAGTACCGCAGCACCTGGTCGCTTCCCTTCAGCATGACGGCAGCCGCGAGGCCGCCGGTGACGAGCACTCCCGCCGTCCCGACGGCAAGCACCGTCGGCACGACGAAGAGGCCGAAGCCGATGCCGAACCTCCGCAGCAGCCGCGACGTGAGCAGGAGCTGCAGCGCGAGCGACACCAGGCCGGCGGCGAAGTTGAACATCCCGAAAAACGCGGTCAGGCTGTCAGTCTCCGGAATATGGGCCTTGGCGATTGCCTTGAACTGCCAGCCGGCAATCGTGGTCACGAACGACGAGACGAGAATGACGGCGGCGATCGCGCGCAGGTAGGGAGAACGCCACACCAGTTCGAGGCTGTCGCGCAGTCCCCCCGCACGCCCCTCCTCCAGCTCCGGCTCGCTGATGCCGGCCGGCCGCGCGCGCCAGATCAACGCCACCATCGCGGCCGATGCCGACAGGGCAGCCGCGATGCCGAGGAGCATGTTCTCGGTGCCGAACCGCTCCGCCAGGCGTTCGGTGAAGAGGCCGCCGACGATCCACCCGGCAATGGCGCCGCTCCCCACGAGTCCGAACACGCGCTTGGCCGCCCGCGTCGTGAAGACGTAGTTCGCGAGCGTCCAGACCTGCGCGGGCGCGAGCACGCCGAACATCCCCACCCAGACGTAAATGACGGGAAACACCCACCAGGCGCTGACGTCGTGGCTCAGCCGCCAGAGCGCCAGGCTCGTGGCCGCCAGCAGCAGCAGGCTTCCCACCTGCAGCGCCCGGAGACTCACGCGGCGGCCGATGCGAATGTAGACGGCCACCACGACGCCGACCAGCAGCGCGATCGAGATGTCGACGTAGGGGAGCTGAATCGCGCTGTAGCGCTCCAGGAACAGCGCGTCCCGGGCCGCCTTGCTCACGACAAAGCTCGAGATGATGAGAAAGAGGTAGGTAAAGAGGAGCAGGCCGCGCCGCCCCTCGCCCGGGTGCAGCCGCAGCAACCGCTCGATCAGGCGGCTCATCCGCTGCAAAGTCTACTAGAATCCCTTCAATCCCATGCGCCGCCTGCTCAAGCCGATCGTCGAGCTCCGCGAGACCGAAACCGGCACCGCCGTCCTGATGTTCCTGTACTCGTTCCTGGCGATGACCGCCTACAACATCATCAAGCCGGCGACGCGCTCGACGTTCATCTCGGGGCTGGGCGCCGACAACCTGCCGTGGGTGCAGCTCGGCGCGGGAATCCTCATCGGCTTCATCATGCAGGGCTACAGCCGCGCGATCGGCCTGGTGCCGCGGCGATGGGCCATCCCGGTGACGCAGGGGGCGTGCGCCGGCATCCTGGTCGCGCTCTGGGTCCCGCTGACGGCCAGACAGGAATGGGCCTCGGTGGCGTTCTACGTGCTGGGGCTCATTCTCGGCATCCTCCTCATCAGCCAGTTCTGGACGCTCGCGAACGACATCTACGACGCGCGGCAGGCCAAGCGGCTGTTCGGGTTCATCGGAGGAGGCGCGAGCCTCGGCGGCGCCACGGGTGCGGCGGTGACGTCGCTGTTCGTCAGGCAGGTCGGCACGGCCAACATGGTGCTGATCAGCGCGCTCGTCATGCTGGTGTGCGTGGGCCTGGTCGTGGTGATCGTCCGCCGCGAGCGATCCGCCGGAACGTCCGGCGCGGCCGTCGAGGAGGAGGGCGTGGGCGGCGGCGAGGCGGTGCGCATGCTGCTCGAATCGAAGCACCTGCAGGTCATCGCCATCGTCATCGGCTGCGCCGCGATGGGCGCAGCGATCATCGAGCAGCAGCTCAACATGGCGGCGGAGGCGCGGCTCGGCCAGGCGCAGACCGACAGCATCACGGCATTCCTGGCGCAGGTGACCGTCTACCTGTCCCTCATCGGTTTCGCGATTCAGGTCGGGCTCACGAGCCGAATCCACCGGCTGCTGGGACTCGGCTTCGCGCTGATGATCCTGCCGGTCAGCCTCGGCACGACGGCCGTGGTCATGCTGCTGAACGGCGCGCTCTGGGCGCCCGCGCTGGCCCGGATCCTCGATACGGCGCTGCGGTATACGGTGGACAAGACTTCGCGCGAGGTGCTGTTCCTGCCGCTGCCGGCCGACATGAAGTACAAGGCCAAGCCGTTCGTCGACGTGACGATGGACCGGTTTGCCAAGGCGATGGGCGCGCTTCTGATCCTCGTGCTCATCAAGCCGTGGGGGCTGAACCTGGACTGGCAGCGCCTGAGCCTGGCGAGCCTGACCTTGATGGTAGTGTGGGTGTTCATGGCGCAGCGCGCGCGCCGCGAGTACCTCTCGGCCTTCCGCCGCAGCATCGAACAGCATGCGGTCGCGCCGGCCGACATCCGGGTCACGCAGGCCGATCTTCAGACGATCGAGACGCTCGTCGAAGAGCTGGCGCATCCCGACGAGCGGCGCGTGCTCTACGCGATCGATCTGCTCGAGTCGCTGGAGAAGCGCCATCTCGTCACCCCGCTGCTGCTGTATCACTCCTCGCCGGCGGTGCGCGCGCGCACGCTTCGCGCCCTCCAGATGACGAACGCGGAGGTGGCGCAGAAATGGCTGCCCGCCATCGAGCGGCTGCTCACCGACGAGGACCAGGACGTGCGCGCCGGGGCGGTGCAGGCCATCGCGGCGATCCGCGGGCAGGAGGCGGCCGGCCTGATGCGGCCGTACCTCGACGACCCGAACCCCCGAGTGGCGGTGACCGCCGCCATTGCTCTCGCCTCGAGTCCGCATCGCGCCGACGTCGACGCGGCATTTGGGGTGCTCCGGCGCCTGTCGAAGGATTCGCGCGAGAGCGCCGCGGCGGCGCGGCGCGAAGTGGCCCGGGCGCTCGCGTCCATCCCGAAATTCCGGGATCTGCTCGTCCCGCTCATGTACGATGCCGACCTCGAGGTCGCCCGCGCGGCGATCCGCAGCGCCGGCCGCATGGAGCCGGACTGCGTGCTCTTCGTCCCGGCGCTCGTGTCGCTGCTGCGGAACCGGCTGCTCAAGGCCGACGCGCGCAGCGTGCTCGTCGGCTTCGGCGAACCGGTGGTCGAGCAGCTGGCCTACTTCCTCCGGGACCAGGAGGAGGACCTCTGGGTGCGGCGGCACATCCCTGCCACGCTGGCGCTCCTGCCTTGTGAAGCCACGGTCAAGGCGCTCGTTGCCGCGCTGGACGACCGCGACGGGTTTCTCCGCTACAAGGCGGTCGTGGCGCTCGAGCGCATTCACCGCGAACGCCTCGAGCTGCAGCTGCCGCGGCCGGCGCTCGAGCAGATGATCGCGGCGGAGACGGTCCGATATGCCAACGCCCTGACGCTGCACGCGAACCTGTTCGCCACCGGCGCGTTTCCGCGCGACACGCTGCTGGCGCGTGCGCTCGAGGAAAAACAGCAGCGGTCCCGCAACCGTATCTTCAAGCTGCTCGGCCTGATCTACCCGACCACCGACATCGACGCCGCCCGGTTCGCGATCGAGCACGGCGATTCGCGCGCGCGGTCGAGCGCCGCCGAATACCTCGACAACCTGCTCGGCGGCGAGCTGCGAAAACGGGTCATGCTCCTCGTGGAGGACATGCCGCTCGACGAGCGCGTGCGGCGCGCCAACGCGCAGTTCAAGACGCGCCGGCGCGACTCGGAAGACACCCTGGCGCAGCTGATTCACGACGAAGACCAGATCGTCGCCGCCGTCGCGATCCATCTCGTCGCCGAGCACGGCATCTGGAAGCTCGTCGACGACGTGGAGCACGCCCTGGCGCATCGCGACGTGCGCGACTGGTACGTGTTCGAGGCGGCCTCATGGGCGCTGGCGGCCCATCGAATGCCGCCGAGCGAGCGGCGCCAGCGCTGGCGCGAGCCGCTCCCCGCCGTCGAGCTGGCCGAGCGGCTGCGGCGGATCCCGCTGTTCGATTACGTCTCGGTGGACGAGCTGTTCCGCGTCGCGGGCACCGGGCGTCAGGTGCGACACGAGCCGGGCCGCGTGATCTACCAGGACGGTGTCCATCCCGAGACGCTGCAGTTCCTCATCGACGGCGAGGTGGCGCTCGAGAACGGCGCCGCCGTGATCGAACCCGCGCCGCCGGCCCCAGCGAGCAATCTCAGGAGCGCGCCCATCGCGCTCGCGTTCGAGGAGATGCTCCAGGGGACGCCGATGCCGGCGACGGTGCGGGCTTCGGACGTGGCGATCGCGCTTTCGTTGACTCGGGAGGAGTTCCTGACGCTGCTGTCCGACAACATCGAGCTGGCGCATGGGCTGTTCAAGATGCTCCTCGACAGCCATCAGCCGGCGGGCCTCGAGCGCGTGATGAAAGGGCATCTGTCGCCTGAAATCAAGCGCCGGGCGGCAGACGGCCTGGAGCCGATCGAGCGCGTCCTGCTCCTGCAGTCGAGCCCGCTGCTCGAGCACGCGACCGGCGAGCAACTGCTCCGGCTGGCCGCAATCGCCCGCGAAGTGCCGCTGACGGAGGGCACGGTGCTGTACGGCGAAGCCGAGAACCCGGCCACGTACGTCATCCTGAGCGGGGAGTTGTCGGTCGAACTGCCCGACCGGCCGCCGCTGCGGCTCGACGAAGGAGACATGGTCGGCCTCTACGAGACGCTGACAGGCGCGCCCGCGCGCGTCAGGGTGACGGTGGTCAAGGGAGGAAAGGCGCTGCGGCTCGATCGCCGCGAGCTGTTCGATCTCCTCGGCGACAACATCGACCTGCTGCAGGGGCTGTTCAGCGCGCTCGCGCGCGCTCAGCAGACGGTCGCGCCGCAGCCGATGGGCGCGTGAGCCGTCCTCACCGGCCCGCGGATGAGCTCGCGGCCGTCTTCGTACACCGCGGTCCAGCGCTCGCCGACAATCTCGAGCGCCGACGGCCGCCCCATCGTGTAGACGCTGGTCAGCATGCCGGTGTCAATCTGCACCACCCGGCCGTTGAAGCGGGAACGAATCCGTCCCGTCTCGCTGACGGTGTGGCCGATGACGATCGCCTGCGCCCGCACCGCCTCGAGGATGGCGTCCAGCTCGGGCGCGAAGGCGGTGTCGTCCTCGCGCGCGAGGCCGCGGTACCAGAGTGGCCCGTCTTCGCTCATGGACAGCGATTCGAGCGGTGCGAGCCGGACCTTCTCGAGCCCGTCGGTGATGTCGGCGCGGACGCCGCTGTTGATCCCCTCGCAGCCGAGCGGGGCGACCCGCGGGCTCACCCCCCCGTGCAGGAACAGGATTCCGTTGATCCTGACGGCGGCGTGATGGCCTCGAATCCAGCGCCCGTAGTCCCCTTCCCGTGAGAACGCGCCCAGCATCTCGATGAGGCCGAGCGGCGTCTGGGCGGCGAACTGCGCCGCAAGGGCGGCTTCATCGACCTGCGTGCCCGCCGCCTTCGCCCGCTCGATCTGCCCCTCGAGCCACCGCCGCCGCACCTCGTCGCGCAGCTCGGCCGACCGGGCGGTCCTGAACGCCTCGATTTCCGCGGGATTCGCGTCGCGCATCTCGCCGAGCAGCCGCATGACCTCGTGATTGCCCACGAGCGCAACCACGCGGCCGCCGGCCCGCGGCGCCTCGCGCTCGAGCCGCCGCAGCAGATCGAGCACCCGCCGCGAATCGGCGCCTCGATCCAGCACGTCGCCGGTCTGCACCAGATAGGCTTCGCCCCCGGTCCACCGCTCGCGGGCATCGAGGAGCCCCGCCGTGCGAAGAATGCGGACGAATTGCTCGTACGCGCCATGAACGTCGCCGACGGCGACAATTCGTCGAACGTTCTCGATGCCGCACGGGTCGGCCTGCCGCTGCGCCGAGACCCCCGTCGTGACCGTCCAGGACAGCGGCGCCAGCGCCAGGATTGGGACGAGAAAAATCTGAGCCCGCATCGACCCGGTCAGTTATATCATCCGCGGCACCTGGGAGGCTCCATGCGCATTCTGCTGGCTCTCGTCCTCGCGACCGGGCTGACATGGGCCCAGGAGCCCGCGTCTCTCCCCTGGCTCGACGCGCCGGACGCGATCGCCGACTTCATCCGGACCGCGACGATCGAAAAGCTCGAAGCGATCCCGGTGGGCGTCACGCGCCCGCAGCGAGCCATCCTGCCCTCCGGGGGGCCGGTGAGCAGCGTGGTGGTCAAGGACCTGAAACCGGGACGCAAGGGCGGCTACTGGGAAAGCTACCTGTCCGAGATCGCCGCATACGAGCTGGATCGGATTCTCGAGCTGAACATGGTTCCGCCGACCGTGGAGCGTCGCATCAACGGTTCGCGGATGTCGGCGCAGATGTTCGTCGAAGGATGCGTCTGGCTGAAGACGCTGAACGGGCAGCAGCCGCCGAACGTGGCGGCGTGGAACCGCCAGGTGCACCGCCAGCGCGTGTTCGACAACCTGATCGCCAACATCGACAGAAACGCCGGGAACCTGCTCGTGTACCGGACGCCGCGCAGCGACGGCAAGGCCGACTGGCATCTGGTCCTCGTCGATCACTCCCGCTGTTTCACCTCCACGAAGAAGATGCAATTCGAGATGAAGCAGATCGACAGGCCGCTCTTCGAGCGGCTGAAGGCGCTCGACCGGACGGCGCTCGACGCACGGCTCGGGAAGCTGCTGGTCGATGGCGTGGACTCGCTGCTGGCCAGGCGGGATGCGATCGTCCGCCATTTCGAGCAGCTCGCGGCGGCCCGCGGCGAGGCACAGGTATTCATTCCGGAGTGAGTACAATCGTCCGGTGGCCGGACACCCTGGACTCTCCCCGGAACTGGACGCGTTCCGACGGGCGTTCGAACAGCTCGCGGATGAAGCCGACGCGATGGCGGGCGGCCTGACGGATCGACAGTTCAACTGGCGGCCGAGCGACGAGGCGTGGTCCGTCGCGCAGTGCATCGAGCACCTGAACGCCACTGCCCGCAGCTATCTCCCCATGCTCGACGAAGGAATTGCCGCCGCAATCCGCGGCGGCCTGTACGGCGAAGGGCCGTTTCAGTACAACTGGATCGGACGGCGGTTCCCTGCCCTCCTCGAGCCGCCCGTGCGACGCAAGTTCAAGTCGCCCCGGCTCTTCCTTCCCGCTCCGTCTCGACCCCGGCAGGAAACGATCGCTGCCTTCCGCGCGTACCAGGTGCAGTTCATCGACCGCCTTCGGCAGGCCAACGGCCTGGATCTCTCCCGCGCCCGCGTCAGGTCGCCGGCCTGGCGGTGGCTTCGGATTCCGCTTGGATCGGGCTTTGCGATGATGCTCGCGCACGAGCGCAGGCATCTGTGGCAGGCGCGCAACGTCCTCGCCGATCGGGCGTTCCCGGCCTGACGCGCCCGCCGTTCGCGTGACGCCAGCCGCGGGGCGGCTGGCTAGCGTGTGGTCGGAGCGGGGCCGGCGGCGGCAACGGCGGCGTGCGATCGGCGCGGCTCGGAGCCGCCTTCCACCCGCCGGCCGGCTGGATCGATGAGCGCCGCGGCCGCGTAGCCGTAGCGCACCTCTCCCTTGCGCCCGATTTTCTGGAACACATGGCCGCGGGCGATCAGGTCTTCGAGCACGAGGCGCGGAAACCGATCTTCGATCTCGACGCGCGCCGCGTTGCCAAGGGAATCCGCGGGATCGCGCCCCACCAGGAAGCGCGGTGCCTCGATCGCGCGCTGCATCGTCAACCCTCCGTCGACGACCGCGGTGACGATCGAGTAGGCCGAAGCGGGAATCCAGGCATTGCCGGCCACTCCGACCGCCAGCCGCGGCACGCGGCCGCTCTCCCCCTCCCTGAAGACGAGCGTCGGCACGCTCGACGTGTTCGACCGCATCAGCGGCAGCAGCTGGCCGTAGGCGCCGCGCTGGGTGCGCGTCGAGCGCAGATGGTTGTTGTAGAGGAACCCGAGCCCCTTCGAGACGTAGAACGCCCCGCCCCAGGTGCTCAGCGTCTGCGTCACAGCAATCATGTTTCCGTCCGCATCCGCCACGACGAACGACGTCGTGCCGCGCCCGATGCGCTCGCCGGCGGGCGAGGCCCGCTCGGGGTCCTCGTCGTCAGGAAGCCGCAGGCTGCGCGCCGGGTCGATCTTGCGGAACAGCGCCGCCGCGTGAGAGGCCTCCAGGTGCTGCTCGTAGTCCACGGGCCAGTGCGCCGGATCCGCGATGCGCCGAATCGGATCGCGGGCCTTCCACGATTCGATCATGTAGTGCCAGTACTCGGCATCCGTCCATGGCGTCGCGCCGGGCCGAGGCTGGTAGTTGGCGAAGATCTGAAACGCCTCCAGGAGCGACACTCCCGACCCGACGGGCGGCCCTCCCGTATACAGGACGTGCCCGCGATAACGCCCGCTCACCGGCCGGCGCTCCACAGCCCGGTACTGCGCGAGGTCCTCGTACGTGAGGATGCCGCCGTTCGCCTCCATGTCCGCCGCGATACGGCGTGCAATCGAGCCGCGATAGAAGGCGTCGGCGCCTTCCCGCGCGATGATGCGCAGCGTGTCGGCGTAATCTTTGTTCACGAACGTCTCGCCCGGCTTCGGCACGCGCCCGCCCGGCAGGAAGATGCGCGCGGCCTCGGGGTACTTGTCGAGAAACTGACGTCCCTCGGCAATGCTGGATGGAAGCGACTCGTCGAGCCTGAATCCCTCCTCGGCGTATCGAATCGCAGGCTCGATCAGATCCGCCCACTTGACCTTTCCGCTGCCGTAGCGGGTGTAGAGGTAGTCGAGTCCGGCCACGACCCCGGGAATGTTGGCCGCGGCGGGACCATCCCCCACGAGGCGCCCGTTCCGGAAGATCTTCGGGTTGTCGAGTGTCGCCCGCATGGGCGTCTGGTCCTTGTATTCGACCACGGTCGGTTCGGACATCCCCTTCAGATACAGCACGGCCTGTCCGTCGCCGCCGAGCCCCGATGCTTCGGGTTCGACGACGCCCAGGGCGAACGAGACGGCGATCATCGCGTCGACGATGTTGCCCCCCTGATCGAGCACGAGGCGCCCGGCTTCGGAAGCGAGCGGATGTCCGGACACGACGACCGCGTGCGAGGAGACCACGGCGGGCTTGATGAGCGGCTGCTCGGCCACCATCCGGTCGGTCACGTCCTCGAGCGCCTCCTCGGTTCGCGCCTGCTCGGCCAGCGGTCGATACCTGGCGCGCAGCGCAACCCATTCGGCATGGCTGTCGCCCGCGGGATAGTACAGGCGCTCGAGCGTGGACCAGACGCGATCGAAGGCGGCCGCGAGGAGCGCCCGATCAGGTGTCAGCGCCGGCGCGAGCGTCCGGCCTCCCTCATCCACCGGCCGGGGCGCCGGAACGGTCCAGAGCTGATAGGCGCGGCCGAGGCCGAATACCGGCGGGGGTTCGGTCAGATCGCGATGCGGGTTGCCGTTATACACCGGCTGCGGATCGGGCAGCTCGCCGATGGCCAGGGTGCGGCCGTCCGGCGACCACGAGACGGCGCCGCCATGGCGGGACGCCAGCACCGCCAGCGATGCGGGCCGCTGGCGCGGCACGCGCGCGGACAGGTGATCGGACTCTGGCAGCGGATCGACGGTGGTCACCCAGGTGGAACCGACCCCTTCACGCACCGCGTAATACGCGAGCCGGTCGCCGCCGGGAGACCAGGATGGATATCCATCGAGCCCGCGAGCCTGCACGATTCGCACGGGCTGCGAACGTCGAACGGACGCTGGCGGCGGTCCCTCGGACGCCTGCGACGCGGTCGAGCCGGCAGGAATCGGCTCGCCGGCGGCCGCGAGACGCATCACCCAGAGATCGACGTCGCCGTCATCGTTATCCCGATCGGAGGCGTACGCGATGCGCCGGCCGTCGGGCGAGACGCGCGGCTGCAGCTCGTTGTCCGGCGAATCCGTCAGCGCCTGTGGCGTCTTCCATGCGCCGTTGGCGGCCTGGCCGACGACGAACAGGTCCCAGTCCGCCGCTGGCGCTTCCCGGTGCGCGAAGACCAGACGTCCGTCCGGCGTCCACGACGGGCTTCGTTCGTCGCCGGCAAGCATCGTCGCGCGCGTCAGTGCGCCATCCTTGAGGGAGACGACGTACAGGTCGAATCCGTCGCCGCGATCGAGGGCCAGCGCGAGGCGGCGTCCGTCGGGAGACCAGGCGGGATCGCGCTGAACGGACGCCGGATCGTGGATCAGCGGCTTGCCGTCGCGCCCATCAGGCGCCACCGTCCAGACGCGGTCGAGGAACACGACGGCGAGCCGGCGGCCGTCGGGCGACCACGCCGGTTCGCGCAGGCCGGCGGCGCCGGCCGGAGCGCCCGGCTGGGAATGCAGGGGAACGAGCACGACCGCCGTGACGAGCGCGGCGGCGAGGCCGGTCGAGCGCACCTCAGGCGCCGCGCTCCACCGCGCTGACGATGTGGCGTGCGGAGATACCGTACCGATCGAGCAGCTCCTCGGGTTTGCCGCTGCGCGGGATCTCGCGCACGGCAAGCCGCGCGACCGTGAAGCCGGCCGGCGCCAGCGCGGCGGCCACGGCGTCCCCGATGCCGCCGGCGGCGTAGTGGTCTTCCACGGTAATCACCCGACCGCCGGTCTCCCGTGCGCACCGGACGAGCGAGGCGGCGTCAATCGGCTGAATGCTGTAGAGATCGATGACGCGAATGGCCGTGCCCTTTGCCTTGAGGTGCTCGTAGGCCTTCAGCGCCTCGAAGACCGTCACACCCGCGCCGACGACGGTTGCGGCGTCGTCAGCGCTCTCACGCAGCACTTTCAGGCCGCCGATGTCGAACCGCTCGTCCGGGCCGTAGAGGACCGGCGTCTTCGGCCTGGACGTCCGCATGTACATCGGCCCGTGGTGGGCGGCCATCTGCGCCACCAGCCGTTCGGTGCTGACGCCGTCGCATGGATACAGCACGGTGATGTTCGGCTGCGCCCGCATCATGGCGAGATCCTCGAGCGCCATCTGCGAAGGGCCGTCCTCGCCGATCGACACGCCGGCGTGCGACCCGGCCATCTTGACGTTGAGATTGCTGATCGCGGCCATGCGGATGAAATCGTACGCGCGCGTCAGAAAGGCGGCGAACGTGGACGGGAACGGGATGGCGCCGCGCGCCGCCAGTCCCATCGCCGCCCCCAGCATCGCCTGCTCGGCGATGAAGGCCTGGTAGAAGCGATCGGGGGCGCGCTGTTCGAACTTCTCGCTGTAGGTCGAGTTTTTCACATCCGCATCGAGCGCCACGACCCGGATGTCCTTCAGGCCGAGCTTTGCGAGCGCCTCGCCGTACGCCTCGCGCGTGGCGACGCTGTCGCCGACGCGGTACGCCGGCGGATCGATCGTGCCGGCGGCTGCCCGGTGTTCGGACGCGCGCCGCGCCGTCCGTGGGGCGTCCGGGGGGGGCGCCGGCTCTTCTTCGGGTACGAACTGGCGCTCGAGCTCGGCAAGCGCCCGCTGCAGCTCGTCCCCTTTCCTGAGGGGTTTCCCATGCCACCCGTTCAGCCCTTCGATGAAGGAGATCCCCTTGCCCTTGACCGTCCTCGCCAGGATCATCGTGGGCCGGCCCTTCGTCCGTCGCGCGTCCTCGAGCGCTGCCAGGAGCGCCGGCACGTCGTGCCCGTCCACGACCGACACGTGCCAGCCGAACGCGCGCCACTTCACGGCGTACGCCTCCATGTCGTGCTCCCACTGGGTGGGGCCGGCCTGTCCGAGGGCGTTGACGTCCGTGATCGCGCACAGGTTGTCCAGGCCCATGTGAGCCCCGACGTGCGCTGCCTCCCAGACCGATCCCTCGGCGGTCTCACCGTCGCCGAGCAGGACGTACGTGCGGTAGTCGGATCCGATGCGGCGTGCGTTCAGCGCGATGCCGATCCCCGCGCTGAGCCCCTGGCCGAGGGATCCGGTGGCAACGTCCACCCAGGGCAGCCGCGGCGTCGGATGTCCTTCGAGATCGGAGTCGATCTTCCGGAGGTTGAGGAGCTCGTCGCGGCTGAGGATGCCGGCTTCGGCCCACGCCGCGTAGAGGATCGGCGCGGCGTGCCCCTTCGACAGGACGAACCGGTCGTTGTCGGGGTTGTGGGGATCGCGCGGGTCGTACCGCATCTCGGAGAAGAACAGCGCCGCCACGATTTCGGCCGCCGAGCAGCAGGTGGAAGGATGGCCGCTGCCCGCCTCGCTGGTCGAGCGCACGGAATCGATGCGGAGCCGGGTGGCGACGTTCTTCAGCGCGGGAACGCGCGAGGCGATCTGGACTGCCATAGGTTTGCCAATTCTAGCTGATCATCTTCAGCGCTCGCACGAACGGCGCGGCGCGCCAGCCCAGCTCGCGATAGCTCGAGGCGAACGCTTCGAGCGCACTCCGCGCGGCGGCCGAGTACTCGGGATTGCCGGTCGCGCGGCCGAGTGCGTCGAGCACGACGGCGCCTTCGCAGACCGGCGCAAGCGGCAGCTCCGGCAGCTCGGGCCACCGCCGCCGCACAGCGGTGCGCATCAGCTCCTCCGCCATCATCAGATGCGTCTCGTCGCGGCCGTACTGGTAGGCAGCCAGCATCGCATGCGCGACGGCGACGTCGTCTTCGAGGCAGCCGAGGCCGCGCCCCGGGACGTACGCAGGCAAAATCCGTTCTTCGAGGGCGGAGACCGCGTCGCGCGCCAGCTCGGGCGCCTCCTCGCCGCGCGCCAGGCACTCGAGCACCTCGTGCGCGAGCGCGGCCAACCCGTGCCCGGCCGACGCGGCGTCGACGGCGTCGATGGCCCCACGGACGAACGCCTCGTGCGGGGCGAGCGTCAGCACGAGACTCAGGGCGGCCGCATCGAGCCGTTCGCCGCGCCGGACGGCGCGGCGGGCGGCGTCGATGAACCACGTTTCCGCCTCGCGAAGCGGGGGCAGCACCACGCGCGAATTATAATGACCTGATGCTCGCGCTGCGGTACGCGTACGTGCTGGCGCTCGTCGTGTGGCTGGGGGGCATGGTCGTGCTGGGGGCGCTGGTCGCGCCCAGCGTCTTCCAGGTCCTGCAGGCCCGCGCGCCCGAGGCCGGCCGCGTGCTGGCGGGCGCGGTGTTCGGCACCATCCTGACGAGATTCCACCTGCTCTCCTACATCTGCGGCAGCGCCATTCTCGCCGTGCTGCTCATCATGGCCGTGCTGGGGCCCCGCCCGCCCGCGTTTGCCGTGCGGACGCTGATCGTGCTCGCGATGCTGGCCGTCGCCGCGTACTCGGGGTTCGTCGTCCTCCGGTCGGTGAACGATCTCCAGCGGGAGATCGGCGAGGCGGTCTCCCCCTCGTCGCTGCCCGCCGACGACGCGCGGCGCGTCCGGTTCGACCAGCTGCACGCGCTCTCCACGCGGCTGATGATGCTCAATCTCGTGGGAGGGCTGGTGCTCCTGTACTGGGAAGCGCGGGAATAGCGGCGGGGCGCACGGGGAAGGACGATATGAGCGACGCACGAACGGCAGTGGATTACACGGCACTCGAACAGGAGCTGCGGCGTGAGCTGCTTCCGATGGCCGACGCGGAGGAGGCCCAGCGGCGCGCCGTCGAGATTCTCAAGACGCGCGTCCCCGTCTACACCTGGGTCGGCATCTACCGGCTGTTCGGCAACGAGCTGGTGCTCGGCCCCTTTCTGGGCAAGCCGTCCCCGCACACGCACATCCCCGTCGGCCGCGGCATCTGCGGCGCGGCCGCGGCCGAGAAGGCCACCATCGTCGTCGACGACGTGAACGCCGACCCGCGATATCTGGCGTGCAGCGTCGAGACGCGCTCGGAGATCGTCGTGCCGATCATGCGGGGCTGCGACGTGCTGGGCGAGATCGATATCGACAGCGACCGGCCGGCGGCGTTTGGCGACGACGACAAGCGCGTGCTGGAAGTCGCAGCGGCGATTCTGTCGGAGAAGATTTGACGCACACCATCACCCTCATCCCCGGCGACGGCATCGGCCCGGAGGTCTCGGGCGCCGTCGTGAAGATCCTGGAAACGGCGGGCCTCGACGTCGAGTGGGAGTCGTACCCGGCCGGCGTGCTGGCCGCCGAGCAGTACGGCGAGACGCTCCCGAAGGCGCTGCTCGATTCCATCCTCAGGAACAAGGTCGCCCTCAAAGGGCCCGTGACCACGCCGGTGGGCGGCGGGTTCACGAGCGTCAACGTCGGGCTGCGGAAGGCGCTCGACCTCTACGCGAACCTGCGGCCGGTGTGGAACATTCCATCGGTGCCGTCGCGGTACGAGAACGTCGATCTCGTCATCGTCCGCGAAAATACGGAGGATCTCTACTCGGGCCTCGAGCACGAAGTGGTGCCGGGCGTGGTGGAGAGCCTGAAGATCATCACGCGCGACGCCTCCCGGCGCATCGCGAAGTTCGCGTTCGAGTACGCGCGGCGCCACGGCCGGCGGCGGGTCACCGCGGTGCACAAGGCCAACATCATGAAGCTCGGCGACGGGCTCTTCCTCGAGTCGGTGCGCGCCGTGGCGCGCGACTACCCCGACATCACGAGTGACGAGCGCATCGTCGACGCCGCCTGCATGCACCTCGTCATGAATCCGACGCAGTTCGACGTCCTGCTGCTGCCGAACCTGTACGGCGACATCGTCTCGGACCTCTGCGCCGGGCTCGTGGGCGGCCTGGGCGTCGTGCCCGCCGCCAATCTCGGAACGGAAGTGGGCGTGTTCGAGGCGGTGCACGGAAGCGCGCCCGACATCGCGGGCAAGAGCCTGGCCAATCCGATGGCCCTGCTCCTGTCGGCGCTGCTGATGCTGCGGCACATCGGCGAGGGCGCGATGGCCGACCGGATCATGAAGGCGCTCGGCGACGTCCTGGTCGAAGGGAAGGTACGGACGCGCGATCTGGGCGGCCACTCGAGCACCATCGAGTTCACCGACGCCATCTGCCGCCGGCTGTCCTGAGGTGCGAACTGGGCTAAGATCGGCAGAGATGCTGGACGACATCGGCCGGGCGGTCCTGTCGCGCGAGGAAGTGGCGCGGTACCTGGACGGCAGCCACGGCACGCGGACGGCGGACGTGCGCGCGCGAATCGAGGCATACCTCGAGGAGCTGCGGACGACGCAGCGCCCCTCGATGTACCGCGCGCTCAAGCACCCGCTGTATCCGATCCTCCGGAAGATCGAACGGATCCCCGAGCATCTCGAGATCGTCCACGACGCCACGCGCGCGAAGCGCGTGGTGTACGCCTCGAACCACAAGAGTCACACCGACTACCTCGTCGAACTGCTCGTGCTCGACGAGAACGACGTACGGCCGCCGATCATCGCCGCGGGGATCAACCTCTTCGGCGGTCCGCTCGGCCTCCTGCACAAGCACGTCACCGGCGCGATTCCGATCCGGCGCAATACGAAGGACCCGATCTACCTGATCACGCTGAAAGCCTACGTCGCCGAGCTGCTGCGCCGGCACGATCTCTTCTTCTATCCCGAAGGAGGGCGGAGCTACAGCGGCGACATCAAGAGCCCCAAGACCGGCTTGATCCACGCCGCGCTCCAGGCCCGCGAGCCCAATGTCGTCGTGCTGCCGACCGCGGTCGCCTACGACCTCGTGCTGGAGGACCACGTGCTGGCGCGCCAGCGGATCAAGCGCCGGCAGCGGCCGTTCCGCCAGGAGCTGGCCGAGATGGTGCGCTACGCGGTGGGCTATCGCACGCGGGCGTTCGTGACGTTCGGCAAGCCGATGTCGGTGGCGCACGTCGACCCCGACTCGCGCCGCGACGTGCTCAACCTCGCGCACACGGTGATGGACGCCATCGGCCGTCTCTACAAGGTGCTGCCCACGGCGGTGCTCGCCGCCGCCATGCGGCCGTCGATCGCGCGTGCAGACCTCCAGTCGCGCGCTGACGCCATCATCGACACCCTCCGCGGCGAAAACGCCAACCTCGGCGTGACCAGCGGCGCCGAGGCCATCGACCTGGGGGCCGAGCTCCTCGAAGCGCGGGGCATCATCGTCGTCGAAGGCGGCCGCTTCCGCGTGCGCGACCGCAACGTGCTGCGCTATTACGCGCGCACGCTGGATCACCTCCTGAAGGCCCCGGGCCGTCCACACTGATGCTCGACGCGGCGTCCAAGGCATTCTTCCACGGGCTGGCGCAGAGCCGCATGCTGCAGCGGCTCGCCTCGCGCTACGGCATGGCCTCGCCCCGCAGCTTCGCGCGGCGCTTCATCGCCGGCGAGACGATCGACGAGGCGATTGCCGTCGCCCGGCACATCCACTCGCAGGGGCTCCTGATCACGCTCGACTACCTCGGCGAGAGCGTGGCGACATTGTCCGAAGCGGACGCGGCCACGCGGGAGTACCTGCGCATCATCGACGTGATCGTCGCCTCCGGGATCGAGCGCAACCTGTCGCTCAAGCTGACGCAGCTCGGACTCGACGTGGACAAGGCCACCTGTGTCGACAACCTCCGCCGCATCCTCGAGCCGGCGCGCCGGCACGGGTTCTTCGTGCGCATCGACATGGAGAACTCGCCCTATACCGACGTCACCCTCGACATCTTCGAGACCCTCTGGCGTCAGGAGTACCGCAACATCGGCGTCGTCCTCCAGTCGGCGCTGGTGAGGAGCGAGAACGACGCGCAGCGCGTCCTCGCCCTCGGCGCCCGCATCCGGCTCGTCAAAGGGGCCTACAAGGAGCCCAAAGAAGTCGCGTTCCAGCACAAGGCCGACGTGGACGCCGCCTACGTCCGCCTGATGCACCGGCTTCTCGACTCGGGCCTCTACCACGCGATAGCCACGCACGACCGGGCCATCATCGACCAGACGACCCGCTACGCCGCCGAGCGAGGCCTCGCCAACGATGCGTTCGAGTTCCAGATGCTCTACGGGGTGCGCCGGGACCTGCAGGCGATGCTGCAATCGCGGGGGTACCGTGTGCGGGTGTATGTACCCTTCGGGCGACAGTGGTTTCCCTACTTCATGCGCCGCCTCGGAGAGCGGCCGGCCAACGTGACATTCGTCGTGAAGAGCTTGCTCCGCGAAGGCTGAGTAACGGATTACCGCCTTCAGGCCAGCCATTTACCCAACCCGGAAACCGCTGAGCTCTGGCGCTACACCAAACGGCCGCGCCGTTCGCACTTCAGACACATCCACCAGTCCCCTCGCACCGGAGACCGAGCCTCTGCATGGCACTGCTCTTGAAAAGGCAGGGCTGACGGTCGGAGCACCCGTGGAAACGGCAGGACGCGCCAGCGCGTCATACCTCATGGGTGTCTGCAGGAGACGCGGCCATGGTGACGGGATTGATTGCCCGGATGATGGATCAACTACGGCAATTCGCATGTGGCCTGCACGGCCACGATGCATTGCTCCATTTCGAGGCCGCGCGGCTCTCGATGCGCTGCATGACGTGCGGCTACGAAACGCCGGGATGGGATTTGAAAGCGCCTCATATCAAGGCGGCCACTGCCCCAAAGGCGCGCGTCCTCCGGTTGCCGCTGGTACGGGAAGGCCGCGTGGCCTAGATATCGGAATCCGCGCCTGCGGCCCGGTATACGGGTCCCCGGGCGCCGGAAGCCGAGGAACGGGTCAGTCCACCGGGTGGCTGACCCGTTTCTTTTGTCCGCCGTCAGCCGGCGTGCCGAGGTGCACGAGGATCGCGGCCGCCAGATACCCGATCTCGATCCAGCCGATGGCGCTGAACATGCCAGGCGTCAGCAGCACGTAGAAGCCTACCGGTACGAACATCACGAAGAACAGGAGGTACATCGCCACGTAGGCGCCGCGCGCGGCGGCCGCCGCCGCGATGGCCGCGCCCGCGATCATCGTGTACCCGACGAGCCGCGTGGCATCGGCGTCAGACGCCGCGTAGGGATTGCGGAACAGGAAGACGGCCCAGAGCGCCGCAAGGCTCAACGCGGCAAGGACGCCCAGGAGGCGGCCCGCGGCGGCCGAGCACGAGGACGATGCGAGGCGCGGCACGGACCCTACGCCGCGGTAAACGCGCGCGCCAACTCCACCAACGCCTTCCGACACACCTCGACGTCGTGCAGCCGCACGTACTCCTCGGTGCTGTGGAGGCCCGCGCCTCCGGGACCAAAGAGCACGGAGGGGATGCCGGCCTCTCCGAGGATTGCCGCGTCGGTCCAGAAGGTCATCCCGACGCGCCGCGGCGCATGGCCGGCCGCCGCCGCCGCCGTAGCGAGCAGGCCTGGCAGCGGATGGCCCGGATCGATTTCGTACGGGTTGCGGCCGAAGACGAGCGACGCCGACGCCGTGAACCCGGGATCCTGGCGCTGGAGCCCCTCGATGATCGCGCAGGCCTCATCCAGGGCGGAACGAGACGACTCCCCCGGAAGCGTGCGCCGCTCGACCTGGAGGCGGCAGGAATCCGGGTAGCTGCTCCACTCGCGGCCGCCGGCGATGGTGGAGGCATGGAGCGAGGCGGTGCCG
>Ga0073934_10005277_pt1 | contig 20226 bp, 11 predicted proteins | sample LarsenN4metaG_FD_76834 | JGI IMG/M metagenome (GOLD analysis project Ga0073934, IMG submission 76834) | Hot spring sediment bacterial and archeal communities from British Columbia, Canada, to study Microbial Dark Matter (Phase II) - Larsen... ... | reverse complement strand
GCCATTGTGACCGAGAGGCCCGGCAACGTCTTTCTCGCCGGCGAGACGGTGCGCGTCGTGGTGCGGGGTGCGGCGGGCGGACGGCTGGTCCTCCGCCTCACGGACTTTGACGGCCGCGCTGTGCCCGCCCCCACTCCGGACGCGTCCGGCATGGCCAGCCTGGGCCGGCTCGCGACGGGCTGGTATGAGCTCCAGGCCACGGAGGGCGGGAGGTCAGCCACGGCGCCGCTGGTGGTGGTCGCCCGGCCGCGCCGCACGCGCACCGCCCGCATCGCCGTGGACGCCGCCCACTCCTGGCTCATTCCCCCCGAGCGGTTTGGCGAGGGTGCCGAGCTGCTCCGCATGGCGGGAATCCCCTGGGCGCGGGAGCGGCTCTCCTGGCCGGAGGTCGAGCCCCAGCGGGGCGTGTTCCGCTGGGGCAAGTACGATGCCTCCGCGGACGCCGCCAGCAAGCGCGGCATCCGCGTCTACCAGATCTTTCACGCCACCCCCGCCTGGGCGCGGGCGGACGGGTTGGGCAACCGCTATCCCGACGATCTTCGGGACGTCTACCGCTTCTGCAAGGCCGCGGCGGAGCACTTTCGCGGCCGCGTGCAGGCCTGGGAGGTCTGGAACGAGGCGGACATTCCCGTCTTTTCTCCGGACGGCCCGGACGAGCACGCCGCCTTCATGAAGGCGGCCTATCTGGGATTCAAGGCCGGCGATCCACGGGTCCAAGTCACGCAGGTCTCCCTGGCAATGGCCTCACCCCGATTCCACGAGGGGCTGTATCGCAACGGCACCCAGACCTGCTTCGACATCTTCAACTGGCACATCTACGATCGGCCCGCCGCCTACGCCGCCCGTGCCCGGGGCCACTTCGAGATCATGGACCGCCATGCCGTGCCCCGGGTGCCCATCTGGCTCACCGAGGCCGGCATCGCCCTTAAGGCGGTCGACAGCACCCTCACGCCGGCGGACAAGCGCAGGCAGGCCGAGTTCATCCCCAAGTCCATTGCCCTCTCCCTGGCCGCAGGCACAGACCGACACTTCTTCTTCGTCTTTCCCCACTACCTCGAGAACGGAATCGAGTTCGGACTGCTGGACGCGGACCTGAAACCCTACCCTGGATACGCGGCTCTGGCCACCGCCGTGAGCCTGTTCGGCGAGGCGCGATACCTGGGACGCCTCCCGGCCGCCGGAGACGTGGAGGCGAGGCTCTTCGACAACGGGCAGGGCGAGACGCTCGTGGCCTGGAGCGAGCAGGGAGGCACCCTGGCCGTGCCCGCCGCCAGGGAGCCCCTGCGCGTGGCGAACTGCGTGGGCATGCCGGTGGCGGCGCCGACCGGCGAACACTCCGTGCTGCGGCTGGGTCCCGCACCCTTCTACGTGCGCGCCCCGAAGGGCACCTTTGCCGGGGCGGTGGACGACCGCGTGCGCCGCTCCGCTGCCCCCAGGCCAGTGCGCCATGCCGGGCGCGACCTGGTGGTGCGCGTGCGGCCGCTGGACGCCCCCTACGACAAGAAAGCCGAGTGCTACCGGCCCGCTCCCGGGAGGCCGGTCCGCCTGCAGGTGGAGGTGTGCAACCTGGGACCAGTGCCGCTGGAGGGCGAGGTCCGGCTCAGCGCTCCCCAGGAGTGCCGGCTTGAGCCGGCCGCCCACACCGCGACGTTCGGCCCCATGGAGCGCCGGGTGTTTGAGTCTGTCCTTGTGGCGCCGCCAGGGTTCACCGGCGAGCTGCGCGCGCAGGCGTTTCCCCTTCCGGGCAGGTCATGGGGCGCGGGGCTGCCGCAGAGCACGCCAGCGGTCCTGGACTTCTCCAACGCGCCCTGACACCTGGCGGGCCCCCCGGACGGCCGCCGTCCTCCGCGATTCACGCCCGAAAGTCGCGCACGGCGTTGTAGAGGGCCAGGAGGTTCTCCACGGGCGTGCGCGCCTGGACGTTGTGGATCGTGTTGAAGACGAACCCGCCCCCGCGTCCGAATGTGGCCATCCTCTCCCGCACCTGCTCCCGCACCTGCTCCGGCGTCCCGAAGGGAAGCGTCCGCTGGGTGTCCACGCCGCCACCCCAGAAGACGAGCCGGTCCCCGAACTCGCCCTTCAGCTCGGAAGCCGCCATCCCCGCTGCGGAGCACTGCACAGGGTTCAGCACGTCAAACCCGGCCTCGATGAAGTCGGGAATCAGCGCGCGGACGGACCCGCACGAGTGGATGAAGCACTTCCAGGTGGTGTTGCGGTGGATCCAGTTGTTCACCTCTTGATGGAAGGGCTTGTAGAGGTCCCGGTAGGCCCTGGGCGAGATGAAGGGCCCCGTCTGGGTGCCGAAGTCCGTGCCGGTGACGAACACAGCCGCCACCCGCTCCCCCACGACTTCGTGGATTCTGGCCAGGTTCGCCAGGCCGATCTCGCACTGCCGCTCGAATATGCGCCAGACGTGGTCGCGCCGAGCCGCCGTGCTCATGTACCACTCGGCGATGTCGCGTATCCCCCGGGGCTCCTTCAGCCACATGGCGGGGACCAGGGCGATGTCGCCGAAGGCCGTCCCGCCAAAGCTGGCAAGAACCGCCCTGTCGGTCTCCTCGTGCAGACGGCGCGACTCGCCCTCGAAGTGGGCCAGCTCGTCCGCGGAGATGGGCTGGAACTCCTCCAGGTTGTCCTCCACTCGGAGGTTGTCTTCGTCCAGCGGCGGCTGGCGGACGATGGCATCGAAGTACCACCCGCCCCGGGGCATGCGGCCGCTGGGGGCTGCGGACCGGTCGCCCTCGGGGTACATCAGAATGTCGCCGTTGGGCTCGGGCTGGGTGTTGAACGCCTCCGGCACGAGCACCGGCGTGCCGTCGAAGGTGGCCCACTCCTTCCAGCCCTCGTTGCGGAATCCGAACAGCGTCTTCGTGCCGCCCAGAGGAACCACGTCCACCCCAAGGGCATCCAGGAGGTCGGGTGCGATCTCCCCCAGCATCTGGTAGGGCTCCACGACCTTCACGGGCGTGCCGGGCGCGTCCAGCCCCAGCGCCTGGCGCAGCGCATACACGGAGCTCACGTGCATGCCCGTGACGTGGCTCCCGCCCAGGTCCAGAGGAATCCGGTCGGGCTGCCGGTGCTCCAGCGCCGCCTGCACGCGCTCCCGCGGTGTCGTCATCGGTCGATGCTCCCCTCTGCCGCTGAGGCGGCGCTGCCCTCGTTCGCCACCACCTCCACGTTGCGCCGGCTCGTGACGGCCCGTCCCCGGGCAGGCTTCAGTTCGGCAGCCAGGACATGCTTTCCAGTCTCCCTTGAGAGGGGCAGGGATATTCCCAGCTCCTGCTGACCCAGCGGCTCCACGGAGAACGGGGCAGTTGCCTGCACGACAACCCTGCCGCGCCGCAACAGGCGCAGGACGACCGTCCCGGACTGGGGCGTGGGCAGGTCGTTGGTGATGAGAATCGGCCACGTGCGGGCGGACCCTGCCGGCACCCTGGAGGTGAAATCGTCGATCATCACCCCCAGCGGTGCGAAGGCGTCGCGCAGGGAGGCTGCGAACCGCGGTTCCAGGGTGAGCTTCCGAACGTTCAGGAAGTGGTCGCTGGTCTGCCCGCCCGGCCGGGAATACGTGAGGAAGCAGAAGTGCAGGACGCCCGCGGCCTGCCTCCTGGCGCGCCAGTACTCCGTGAGGGCGGCCAGGCAGTACGCCTGAAACTCCCTGCGTTCGTCCGGAGTGGCGGCGGCGCCCAGGTTGTTGGAGTAGACCTTCTCGGTGAGCGTTGTGGGCGTGCCGTCGCGGTTCAGCCAGAGCCACCCATACTCGTTGATGAGGACCGGCGGATCCAGAAGCCCGCCCTTGGCGCCCCGCGCCCGCCCCAGCCTGTCCAAGCGGAAGCCGGGATCGTAAAACCGATAGGGGTGGTCCTCCATGGGGTCGTCCGGGCGGTGGCGCGGCGAGTATCCGTCCTCCCAGGGGCGGTCCGACAGGTCCAGCCCCCGCACCGCGGCGATGGCCTGGCCCGTGCGTGGGGTCCGCGTCTCGTTGCAGGCGTCCCAGATCACCAGGGAGGGGTGGTTCCACCGCTCGCGCATCCAGTCGCGGAACTGGCGTACCAGCTCGTCCTGGCTCCAGCCGTCGCGGAACCCCCAGATGGGGAACTCGTCCTGCAGCAGCCATCCCTGTTCGTCGGCGATGTCGTACCAGAACTCCGGGAACGGGGCGATGCAGACCCGCGCGGCGTTCCAATGGAATGTCCTGCGCCCCAGGGCCAGCAGGCTGCGCGCCCAGGCCCGGTCCCACGGCAGCCCTCCCCGGACCGGGTCCTCAAAGAAGCGGAACATGCAGAAGTTGGTGCCGCGCAGGAAATACGGCTGGCCGTTCAGGATCGCCCGGCCCGTCCGGGGATCGAATCGCAGCTCCCGCATCGCGAAGCGTGCCTCCAGGGAATCGCCGGCCGTCTCGCACCGCACCACGTAGAGGAAGGGGTCCTCCGGCGACCATCGCCGGGGTGCGCCCAGCTTCAGGGTGGCGTCCACCAAGCGGGTCGTGCCGTGCGCCAGGCCCACAGTCCCCGTCCAGACCGGGGCCGCCTGCCTCCCTGACTTCCACTCGCGGATTGAGACCCGAACCGGAGCCTGCTGGCCCGCGTCGCCCAGTCCCCGGAGCACCACCTGGACGCGGACTGCGCCCTCGGAGACGCGCGGCGCTGCCTGAACGGACTCGATCCGAGGCCCGTCCATCAGATGCAGGGTGACCGAATCGTAGATCCCGGGGATCCAGCGGACCTGCTCGTTGTCCGTGTTGGTGGGAACCCAGGCGGGGACCGCTTCCCGCCCGGCTCCCACGCGGACAACCAGCGTGTTGACGCCTCCCCACCGCACCAGGCTGGAGACGTCGAACCAGCCGGGAGTGAAGCAGGCCAGGTGCTCGCCCGCGGGCCGGCCGTTCACCCAGACCTTGACGCCGAACTGCGCCTTGTTCACCTTGAGCAGGGCGCAGGCGCGTCGGCGGCCCGGCATGCGGAAGGTTCGCCGGTACCAGAATGCCTCCCGCTGGCCGCTCGGGACGCCCACCTCAGTGAAGGGCGGCTCGGCCATGTCGCACAGTCCCGGTACTGGGATGCGCCGGTCGAACCGCGCGGGCATCGGGTCCATGGCGCCCTGCGCGGCCTCCCACCTGCCGTCCAGTGAGATGATCGTGCGGCCGGCGGCCCCTGTGGAGGCCGGCAGGCACAGGGCCAGCACTGTTAGCATGACTGCAATGCGCATTGCCGTCTCACTGTCTCGCCCGAACGTGTCAGGATTTGTGGATCACCGCCTTGCCCTCCCGGCTTCCCTTCCGAGAGAGCTTTCGGAGGCATGCGCTCCGGCTCATCCGCCCTCCTGCGGGAGCCCGCTCACCCCGTGCGGTGCGATTGCACTGTCCCCGCCACTGGAGCGCCGGAGCCTGCTCCCGCTGTCTCACCTTGATGCCGGCTGGGACCGAGCGCAGGAGGCGGCGGCAAGCCGCCGCGCTCCCCGGCGACCTGCCGGTTCAGGCCCAGGGATCACAGCCCGGGCCGGCATCGCCCGCGCCCGGCTCCGGCTTCACCGGCCACACCCTGACGGTCCCGGCGCCGCCAGATCCGATCTCGAAGGGGCCGGGAAAAGGACTCCGACTATTGCGCCTTGCTCCCAAGTAGTCCGTATCGATGCGGAGGGGCGAGCCGTCGCGGTTCTCGAAGGGAACGCCGGGGATCCTCGCCAGCCCCAGCAGCTCGGTGGTGACCAGGACTCGAGGCTGAGCCGTCCTCCATCCCGGGTCGAACCGAAACGCCATATGCCACTCGTCTCCGCGCTGGATCAGCCTCACCTGCGGGTCGTAGTCAGGCCGCACCAGGGGCGCGCTTTCTTGGCGGCACGGCTTCGCGCCCTTCAGGAACACGTTCCCAGACAGCTGCACGGGTAGCGTGGCGCTGTCATAGGGGCTGAGATCGCCCCTGTCGAAGAGGATGTTGTTGTGATAGCGCATGTCGCCACAGGGGTTGTTGTGCAGGCGGACCACCTCGGTGGAGTGCGGCCTGTGGAAGGGCGTCTCCCGGCTGTCGAACGGAATCAGGTGGAGGCCGCCCCCAATGAGGTTGTGGGCGTAGGCGCCTCCCTGCGACACCATGAGCTGGGACACGGGCGAGAGCAGGATGTTGTTCGCCACCAGGAAGGGACCGTGATTCACCTCGTGGAAGAGGTCGTGGGGGCTGTTGTCGTGGAGCAGGCAAGCTGTGATCTGCGCGCCCTGGGCCATCCAGTCCAGCCAGATGCCGAAGCTGCCGCAGCGGTAGATGTGGTTGCGGTGGATGACCACGTCGATGGCTCCGTGGAACTTGATGCCAGCCATCTCCGCCCCCGTGAACAGCTTCTGGACGTGGATGTCGCGGATCTCGTTGCCGGCCACGGTGCTGAAGGCGCAGCCCAGGCTGCCCACGATCCCCGCCTGCTCGCAGTGGGAGATGCGATTGTTGCGCACGAGGTGGCTGCCCACCGTCGCCTTGTTCCACCCGTTGGCCAGCGCACGGGTGAGCGTGCCCACGTAGCCCTGGGCGGATTCCGCCCGGTTGTCCCACTCGTCGCCGTACTTCCCCAGCGCGATCCCCGAGCACCGCGAGTAGCTGATGTCGTTGTCCTCGATGATCCAGCCCTTGCACCAGAAGGCGGAGACCAGGCCGATCTGTGCGGCGGTGGGGGGCGCCCATGGCGTGGCGGCATGGCGCAGTGTGAATCCGCGTAGAGTGATGTAGTCCACGCCCGGCTTCTCCGGCGTGAAGACGGTCTGGCGAACATTGATCTCCACCAGCTGCTCGTTGGGGTTCGCCTGCGGGAACTGCGCCCAGATCGTCGTGCTCCCGGCGTCCACCTTTGCGAACCACAGGCCGGAAGTGGGGGGGCCGGGCCGCAACCTGCGGAACACGAGCGCCACGCTCCGGACCCCGCTGACAGGCTGTATGGAGGTGCGGAACGTGAGCCAGGACTGCCATCCGCCGGTGTTGGGCACTTCGCAGCGGCCCAGGAGCGGCCCTTCCGGCGACCCGTCGCGCACCTCGATGACGCCCCCCTCCGAGGCGGAGGCTGCCCGAATCTCCAGCGCCTGGGAACGGCGCCCGAAGTCCACGCCGTCGTACCGCACCCAATGACCGTGCCTGATGAAGCCGATGCAGCCGCCCCCTTCCGAGCATTCCGCATCCTGAGTGCCGTGCCTGGCAGCGCATGCCGTGGCGGCAATCGCGCTCCCTCCCGCACCGGCGCCATCCGGCCGCAGCCACGCCACGTTCAGGAGGTACGGATCGCCGCCCACCTGCGCCAGCGTCTCGCTCCTGTCCCGCGGTGCCAGCACCTCCTCCAGCGTCCTGGCCTCGATCAGCCAATGGCCGTTCAGGTAGACCGCGCCGGTGTGGTGCTCCCGGCCGTTGCCGTTGAACCAGTCGCCGTGAATCCGGTCGCTGTACGGGTTGAAGCTCCCGAAGAAAGCATTGGGCAGCGCGACTTTCCAGGTGTCGCCCCCAACGGGCTCCCAGCCCTTAACCACCTCTGAGCCGGTGATAATGGCCTTCTCTCCGGGCGCCGCGCGATAGGTGATCCGCCTTGCGTCCGAGTCCCCTCCCCGGGGCGGGCTCACACGCTCGCGGTAGGTGCCCGCGTGAACGGTGATCACGTCGCCCGGCTGGGCGAGCCGCGCGGCCGCGGAAATGGTCCTGAGCGGCCTTGCACGGGAGCCGTCCCCGGAATCGTCGCCGCCGACCGCCACGTGGTACTCCCGGGCGGAGGCGGCCAATGGAACTAGAAGCGCGACCAGCGCTGGAAGCAGTCTCATCCCCGGTGTCCCTCCACAGTCTCCAGACCGCCCTCAATGTGCCCGCAAGTCCTCACCGCGCTGTGTCGAACAGTCTGAACTCATAGATGGTGGGGCCATCCGTGGACTCCAGGATGTTCAGGCGCACGCGGCGGGCAGTCACCCGTGGGAACCGCGCATCCAGCCTCGCCCCCAGCTGTCCGCCTGTGAAGCAGGCCTTCCACTGCCCGTCAACGAGGCGCTCGATGGCGAACCGCCGGACGCGGCGCAGCTCGGGAAACGCCTGCACGATCACCGCGCGGTTGAACGCGGTTGGTTGGCCCAGATCCAGCTCCAGCCAGGCCTGCCGGGTCCCGCTGTCGGTCGCCCAGCGCGTCCTGTCCAAGCCATCCACGGCCTTGTCGGGGCCGTACTCCGTCAGGTTCTGGTACACGTTGGAGGCCGTGGCGCGGGCGCCCGCCGCGAGGGAGGGGCGGGCCGGCACATCCACCGCGGGGATGGAGACTGCCTCCCGGTCCAGCTCCAGAGCCACCACGGTGTCCAGCGGCTTGCGGTGCTCCGGTGGAACCTGAATCTCCAAGCCCGCAGGGGTTTGCCGGACGCGGGGCCGTCCGCCGCCCAGAATCCTGCCGCGAAGCACCCGCGCCGGGATAGGCGGCAGCCTCAGGGTGTCCTCGTCCCACTGGCGGATGTGGAGGTACAGTGTGCGGCTCTTGCGGGTCGAGACGCCGTATTCTCCGGGCTTGTACGGTCCGCCGCGCGTGCCGTAGATGCTCTCGCCGTAGGCGGCCAGCCACCTCCCGAGCTGCCTCAGCCTCTCCGCCTGGTCCGGGGGGATCTCGCCGCTCGGCATGGGACCCACGTTGAGGAGGAGGTTGCCGTCGCCGCCGGCACATCCGATGAGCATGCCCAGAACCGCCTCGAAGGTCTTGACGCCGTCCTCGCGGCCGCCCCACGACCACTGGCCGCGGGCCGAGAGGGTCATGCACGACTCCCACGGGCGCTGATCGTCATACGCGCCCACCTCCTGCTCCGGGGTGTAGTAGTCGGCGTGGGGGGACAGGATCAGCCGGTTGCTCTGGCCGACGCCCAGGTCCAGGCGATTGTTGATGACAATGCCCGGCTGCAGGGACCTTGCCAGCCGGTAGGTCGCCTCCTGGTCGTAGGCGGCCTCGCCCCCGTCGTGATCGAACCACAGCAGGTCGATGCGCCCGTACCGCGACAGCAGCTCCCGCAGTTCGGCCCGCATCCGTTCCAGGAACGCGCTGTGCCGCTCCGTGCGGAAGTCCGGGTCCCTCCAGTCCATGGGCGAGAAGTACCACCCGATCCGGACGCCTTGGCGTCGCGCGGCGGCCGCCAGTTCCGCGCAGACGTCGCGGCCGAAGGGGGAGGCCGCGATGCTGTAGCCACTTGCCCGCGAGTGCCACAGCAGAAAGCCGTCACAGTGCTTCGCTGTGAGCACCATGTACTTGGCGCCCCCTGCCCGGGCCGTCTCCACCCACCGGTCCGCGCTGAACTTCGTGGGATTGAACTCCCGATACAGGTTGTCGTAGACCTCCGCCGGGATTGGACCGTTGTTCGGGCACTTCGGGTTCGTGTTCGCCCGCGACCAGCTGATCTCCGTGCCCTTGAGGCTCACGGGACCCCAGTGGATGAACATGCCGAACCGCGCCCGCGCCCACCACTGGAGATGCGCGGGGTACGGGCGGGGTGTGGCAGTGGACGGTTCCGGCCGGCAAGCACCCCTGCCCGGCACCCCGTCCACCCAGGCCGCGAACGGAACGAACAGAGATGCGCAGGCCGCAAGAGCCCGGAGTCTGCAGGGCCTCATCCTCTGCTCCCGCCTCGCTCTGCAGACAGCCTGTCGGCCATCACGGCGAGCAGGAGCGTGGCGCCCAGCACGAAGTCGATCCAGTTCAGCTCCACGCCCAGCAGGTTGATGGCGCTGATGATGACGCTCATGAGGAGCGCGCCCAGGAACGCCCCGGCGATCGTGCCCACCCCGCCCTTCAGGCTGGCACCGCCGATGATGACCGCCGAGATGACGCGCAGCTCCAGCCCCTTCCCCGCAGTGGTGGAGGCGGATCCCAGGCGCGCCGTGATCATGATCCCCGCAAGCGCGGCCAGGAGCCCCGTGGCCACGTAGCAGATCACCTTCACCCGGTCCACGTCAATCCCTGACAGCCTGGCGGCCTTTTCGTTGCCGCCGATGTAGTAGCACTGGCGCAGCCACCGACTCCGCCGAAGGAGGAAATCGCCCGCCCCCACCAGCGCAAGAGAGAACAGGATCGGATACTGGATTCCCAGGAACGCGCCCTGGCCCAGCACGGTGAAGGACTGCGGCAGCCCGGACACGTTCTGGCCATCCGTCACCACCATGAGCAGCCCACGCGCCAGGCTCATCATCCCCAGCGTGGTGATGAAGGGATTAATCCCCACGCAGGCAATGATCAGCCCGTTCAGCAGGCCGATCAGCACGCCGACGCCCAAGCCCGCCAGAATGGCCACCGGCACGGGTGCGCCGGCGGCAAGCCAGATCGCCGTGCAGGCGCCGGCGAGTGCCATGGTGGAACCCACGGAGAGGTCGAATCCCCCCGACACGAGCAGGAGCGTCATCCCGATGGCGATGATGCTCTGGTCGGCCAGCGCCAGCAGAATCGCCGAGAAGTTCTCCCGGGACAGGAACTCCGGAACGGCATGAGCCACGCCGACGCACCCCAGCAGGAGAATGTAGAGGATCATGAACTCCCGCTGGTCCAGCAGGCGGACCGCCGCGGCCGCCGGGCTTGCCCGCGTCGCCGAGCGCCTCTCAGCGATCATGCGGCGGCTCCTTCTGTCACGCCGGCGGCGCAGGCCAGGATCGCCTCTTCGGTCGCCTGGGAACCCTGGAACTCTCCCGCCAGACGGCCCCCGCGCAGGACGACGATGCGGTCGCTCAAGCCCAGCAGCTCGGGCAGGTCCGAGGAGATGAGCAGGATGGCCGTGCCGTTCGCCGCCAGGCCCCGCAGCATCTGGCAGATCTCGCTCCGGGCCCCCACGTCCACGCCGCGCGTGGGCTCGTCGGCGATGAGCACGCGGGGCCGGATTCCCAGCCACATGGCCAGGAGCACCTTCTGCTGGTTGCCGCCGGAGAGGCTGGCCACGGGCGCCTGCACCCCCGGAGACGCAATCCGGTGGCTCTTCCGACAGGACTCGGCGAACCGGGTGATGGCCCCGTCATCCAGGAGCCCGAACCGGCCGCAGAAGTCCCCGAGGCGGGGGGCGGCGCAGTTCTCGCGCAGGGTCAGTTCCAGGAAGAGGCCGTCCTCCTTCCTGGACTCAGTCAGGTAGGCGATCCCCGCGCGGATGGCGTCTCCGGGAGTGCGGATCCGAAGCGTTGCGCCATCCAGGATGATCGTGCCCTCGTCCAGCGGCTCGGCGCCGAAGAGCGCACGGCCCAGCTCGGTCCGGCCCGCGCCGGCCAGACCAGCCAGACCCACGATCTCGCCGCGCCGGACCGACAGGGTGATCCCCGCGAAGGCGCCGCGGCGTCGTCCGTCCACGAGGCGGAGGCGCTCGGCGCCCAGCGCGTGCAGGCGCGTCCCGTACACGTCCGACAGCTCGCGCCCAACCATCAGCCGCACCAGGTCTCCTTCCGCCAGATCCGAGGCCCGGCGGGTGTCCACGCGCCGGCCGTCGCGCAGCACAGTGACCCGGTCCGCGATCTCGAAGACCTCGGCCAGGCGATGGGAGATGTAGACGATGCTCCGGCCCTCCCGGCGGAGGCGCCGCAGACAGTTGAAGAGCAGGCCCTTCTCTCGGGCCGCAAGCGAGGAGGTGGGCTCATCCAGGATGAGCACGCGCGGCCCCAGCGACAGGGCCTTCAGAATCTCCACCACCTGGCGCTGAGCCGAACGCAGCTCCCGGACCGGCGTCTCGGGATCCACGTTCCAACGGAACTCGGACAGCAGGGCCGCCGCCTGGCGACGCAGTGCCCGGCGATCGATCAGTCCCAGCCTGCCGGCCGGCTGCCGGCCCACGAACAGGTTCTCGGCGATGGACAGGTCCTCCACCAGGCTCAGCTCCTGGAATACGACCCCGATCCCGTGGCGGGCGGCCTCGTGGGGCGACGGAAACACCACAGGCCGCCCGTCCAGCAGGAGGATGCCGGATTCGGGGAGCGTCACCCCGGAGAGCACGTGGATCAGGGTGCTCTTGCCGGCGCCGTTCTCCCCCACCACAGCGTGAACCTCGCCCGGGCGCAGGTCGAAGGAGACTCCGTCCAGCGCCCGCACCCCCGGGTAGGTCTTCACGATGTCTCTGGCTTCGAACACGGGCACCGTAGGTTGATGGCCGATGGCTGATGGTCGCAGCAACAGCGATTCACGGCGGACGGATTGCCGGCCCGCCGGCACCGAAGCCGGCTCGCGAGACACGCGGGTTGCCGCGTGGCCGCCGGCGGAGCCCGGGAGTGTCGCCCGGGACCCCTACTCTCTCAAGAAGTACCGGTAGTTCGTCCGGTCCACGAGTATCACGCCGGTGTCCACCGACGAGGGTGCCGGAAGCGCGCCGGCCCTGGCGTTGTCGTTGGTGATGGGAATCCGCTGGTGGGCGAGGGTGTGCAGAATCAGCACGGCATAGTAGGGCATGAGGGCCGTGCGCTGGACGACCGTGGCGCTGATCACGCCGCTCCCGATCATCGCCAGCACATCGTTGCCCCGGTCCATGGCGACGATCTTGATCCTGCCCGCGCGGCCCGCCTCCTTCACCGCGGTTCCAGCGCCCACGCCGCCAGCCGCCTCCACGCAGCCGATGCCGGCGAGATTCGGGTGCTTGCGCAGGACGGCGGTGGCCACCTGAGCGGCGATGACGGCGTCTGACTGTGTGTCCACCACTTGCACAATGCGCACGCCGGGATGCGCAGCCAGCGCGTCCCGATATCCCCGCACGCGCTCCTCCAGGTTGGACTGGCCCACCTTGGTCATGAGCGCCACCTCGCCGCGCCCCCCGATGAGCTCCGCCAGCCGGGAGCCTCCCTCAAACCCCGCACGGTGGTTGCCCGTTCCCACGAAGGCGATCCGCCTGGAGCCGGGCAGATCGGCGTCCACGGTCACCACGGGCACGCCGGCATCCACGGCCTTGTCCACGATGGGGTTGAGCGCGGGCTCGAAGCCCACCACGACGATGCCCTTGAGGTTGGGGCGTGCCAGCGCCTGCTCGAAGGCCATAATCATGGCGGGAATGTCGTACTCGGCCGGCCCCACGTACTCCGTGCGGACGCCCAGCGCCTCGCCCGCCAGGCGCATGCCCAGCTTGTGGTCGTAGAAGTAGTCCAGGTTGCCCAGGGCGGAGACCTCCACGTAGAGGTCGTCCGAGGTCTGCCTGGCCGATCCGCGGGCGCGTGCCCCGGCGGGGTCCTCCGCCCGGCGGCGGGCGATGCTGGTCGCGGTCATCATCGCCGCGAGGATCGCAAGCGGAATCAGGAGCTTGGCCATCGGCTGCCTTTGCCTGTTGGGCTCGCCGGCATCTCTGTCCCGTGCGAAGCGCTCCCGCCTCCCCTCTCCCTCGTAGCGCTGCAGGGGAGGGAGGGAGAGCGGCGGGGGTTGAGGATGAGCACGCCGCGTGCGCTGCGCCGACGGAGTCGCGGCTCGTGCCGTCCATCCCTTCCTTTGCAGACTGGACGCGGAGGAGTCGGACCGGGAGGGTCGGCCGGCGATTCGCGCAGATGCCCCGCCCGACCGGCGGATGTCAGGCAACACTCTAGCAGAGCTGCGGGCGTTCGCCATCCGCCGAATGGCGGATTCTGGTGCGCCGAATCCGCCGGTTGGCGGATGACAGCCCGAGTCCGGTCTGCTTGAATCAGGCGGCCGGCCCGGCCCGGCAGAGGAGGGAATGCCATGAGGACGCCGCGCTTGCTCGTGCTCCTGGTCGCGCTGGTGGGGTGCGCGGGAGCCTCCAGGGGCGACGTGACGGTTCGCCGGACAGACTACCACGGCTGGAGAGGCGCCTGGCGGCTGTCGAATGGAACGGTGGATCTGGTCTTCGTTCCCCAGATCGGCCGGGTCATGCGGTTTGGATTCGTGGGCGGGCCGAACGTGCTCTGGGAGAACCCGGCGCTCCGGGGCCGCGCCCTTCCGGTCTCAGCACGCACGAAGGAGTGGGCCAATTTCGGAGGGGACAAGCTCTGGCCCGCTCCCCAGGCCCGGTGGGCGTGGCCGCCCGATCCGCATCTGGACGGCGCGCCGCAGAAGGTGACCCCTCTTCCAGGCCGCGGAATTCGCGCCGAGACACCCGTGAGCGCGCACAAGGGCATTCGGTTCATCCGGGAGATCGCCCTGGATCCCACGGGCGCCGGCGTCACCTTCCGCAATGTGATGCACAACGCAGGCCGAAAGGACGTGGACTGGTCGGTGTGGGAAGTCGCCCAGATCGTGGTGCCGCAGTACGCGGAACTCCCGCTCTGGAAGCGGGGGCGGAACTCCCGCGGCCATTACGTCTTCAAAGGCTATCCGCCCGCGCCGGGCACGCTCCAGGTGGGTCCAGACACGGTGCGGTTCCGCTGGAATCCGAAGCGGAGCGGCAAGATCGGCGCGGACTCGCCCTCCGGGTGGGTGCGGGCAGTCTTTGCCGGTTCCAGGCTCACGCTCAGCGCGGCCTTCCTCCCCGAGGAGGAGTACCCGGACGACGGTTGCGGGCAGGAGATCTGGTCCAACGCCGCGCCCCTGCGCTACATGGAACTGGAGCTGCTTGGCCCCATCCGCAGCCTCATGCCGGGGGAGAAGCAGGCGCTCGTGACCCGCTGGAATCTGGAGCCTCTGAGACGCTCCGCTCGGTGAGGGCACGCGGCGGCCAGCCGCGTCCGGCCCTGACAGGGGATCGTCACGCCAGCGCTTCCGCCAGACGCCCCCTCGCAGGGGAGCGGTCTCCGGCAGGCACGGAGTGGACTCGACAGTCGGGGCGCGGGATCGCAAACCGGGAGCGGGCCCGGAGCGCACGGCACGCGCTCAGCCGATGCACGGTTCGCGGCGCGACTGAGCACAGTGTGAGCGGGAGAGGGGAATCGAACCCCCGTCACCTGCTTGGAAGGCAGGAGCTTTACCATTAAGCTACTCCCGCGAACCCGGCTATTATAGCGGCGGCCCCAGGGCCGAGTCAAGGCGAACGGGCGCGCAGCCATTACGCCGCGCGCGGCAACCGCCAGGCCGACGCAAACAGACTGCCTCGCCGCAGCCCCACGACCGCCGTCATGCCCCGGCACCGCGCTTCAGCCGGCGGGCGATCTCCGTCACGTGCCGGCCCTGGAACCGGGCGATCTCAAGCTCATTCTCCGACGGCAGGCGAGAGCCGTCGCCTCCCGTGATTGTCGAGGCGCCGTAGGGCGAGCCGCCGGAGATCTCCGTCATGATCGTCTGGCGCGCTTCGGAGTAGGGCACGCCCACCACGAGCATCCCGTGGTGCAGGAGCGTGATGTGCGTGCTCAGCAGCGTGCTCTCCTGACCCCCGTGCTGGGTTCCCGTGGAGGTGAAGACGCTGCCCACCTTGCCGTTGAGAGCTCCCCTCGCCCAGAGCCCGCCAGTCTGGTCCAGGAAGTTGCGCATCTGGGCGGCCATGTTTCCGAACCGTGTGGGCGTGCCCAGGAAGATAGCGTCCGCGTCCGCGAGCTGCGCCGGCACTGCGATGGGGATGTGGGCGAAGGCCTGCCGCGCGGCCTTCGCGCCTGACCGCTCCAGCGCTTCCTCCGGCACAAGCTCGGCAACCTGGAAGAGCTGCACCTCCGCACCCTCCACCTGCCGCGCTCCTTCCGCCACCGCCTCGGCCATCCGGTGGATGTGCCCGTACATGCTGTAGAAGATGACCTGAGCCTTGACGCATTCTGCCATTGTGAGCTGTCTCCTTCCGGGCGGGCGGGACAATGCCGCCGCCGCGCGGGCGGTATTCCGGCCTGACGCCATCCAGCATGGCGGAGGGGGAGGGGCATGGCAACAGCCGCCACCACGCGGAAGCACAGGCTGGCCCGGTGAACCGGCCCTCCCTCCGGGTCACGCAAGCCAGCGGCGGAGCCACTCCCACGCTTCCGCCTGCATCTCCGGGTTGAACTCGTGGGGCGTGTCATACAGCCGCGTGCGCAGCCGCTCGGGGATGCCGGCCTTGGCGTAGCACGCGGACAGCCTCTCGAAGCTCGCCCGCACGCCGTCAGGATGAAACAGGGCGTCCCGGGAGCCGTTGATCACCAGAAGCGCCGCCGGCATGGCCAGCGCGGCCACGTCGGGGTAGTCCATATGCCGGTAGAGGCCGGGCACGAGCTTGGTGTGGCCGATGGTCCACCGCACGTGCTTCTTGAGCTGGCGGGGGAAGGAGGTCATCCACCCGACCACCACCGCCGCCTTGATTCGATCGTGCAGGGCCGCCAGGTGGGCGGAGCGCAGGCCGCCGACCGACAGCCCCACGCATCCGATCCGGTCCGGGTCCACCTCGGGCCGGGTGAGCAGGTAGTCCACGGTGCGCACGTCGTCCCAGAACATCACCCCCGGCCAGGTGAATCCGGCGGCGTAGATGGTGCGGGCCACCAGCTGCTCCGATTCGCCCGCCCGCTGGTTGAAGGCCGCGATCCGGGCCGGAGTGATGGACCGTGGGCGGGTCTTCCAGTCCTCCCCGTCGCCGTCGAGGATCAGGCGGCGCTCTCCCCAGTAGAACATGTCGATCACCGCCACCACATAGCCTTGCCGGGCCAGGGCCGAGGCGATGCTGCGGCCGCCATAGTACTGGCGCTTGAAGTCTCTGAGGACGGGGTGCTCGTCGTCGCTCTCGATCAGCTTCTCGCGGCCCCACAGGTAGAAGCCGCCGTGGTCGTGCAGGGCGACGATCCCTGGCGCTCTTCGGGTCAACCCCGTGGGAATCAGCAGGGAGAGCGGCACGCGGATGTCCGGCGTGGTGGATATGCGCAGCTCCTTCTGACGATAGCCCTCCCGCTCGATCACGGCGATTCGCTCGGGCGCGGGGTCGCAGGGTGGCGGCGAGTAGTGGAGCAGCTCCAGGAGCCTGCCCCGCGCACGGCGCTTCCAGGCCGCCAGGTCGCGGTTCCGCGCGTTCAGATAGGAGAGCGACGGGAGATTCCGGTCCGCCTGCTTCTGTATGAACGGATAGAGCGATCCTACGTCGGAATCGGTCATCCGCTGCCCCTCCTGCCCGGCCGGGCTGTTTGCTGCCTCCTCCGCGCCGGCGGCCACGGCCGCAGCCGCCATCTCCTGGAGGATCTCCCGCCGGCTCAGCATCGCCCCCTCCTCCCGCCGCCGGCCGACCCTGGCAGGCACGCGGCTTCAGAACCCCAGCGGGTCGTTGTCGGGCGCACGGCGCGTCTCCCGGCCACCAGTGTCAACCCGCGAACCACCACGCCCGCTCGGCAACGGGCGCGGGTCTACCGCACACAGCCGGCAGCCAGCCAGGCGCACCTTCGTCGCGCCCATGGCCGGCCCGCCGAGCCGTTTGTGGCAACGCCCGTTCAGAATCACGCGGATGCCGCCCTCCTGCGGAACTCGCGGAGGCTTCCTCGTCTCGTCTGCATGATCCTGCTGGCGTGCATGGGCGCCTGGCCAGGGCCCGCCCGACGCTGGGCACGGCCCCGCCGCCCTTCGGCGCATCGCATGCCGAAGGTCAGTGAACTGCCACAGCGACCCGGACGGATCCTGTGCCGAGTCGGATGCGCGCGTAGGAGATGCCCGGACGACCGGAAGCCGTCCCCAGCAGGTCAAGCACCTCGGACGGCGGGGAGCCGCCCCGCTCCGTCGCCGTCATGAAGCTCGTGAACGGGTGCTTCAGCGGCACCACAACGGGCTCGCCCGCCCTTCCGTCCTCCAAGGGGATCAGGCGGTTCTCGTTGACCGGCCGCCCGGAGGTGTCCTGGCCGCCGAAGTGCGCGAACACAAAGAGGCGGCCGCCCGGAAGGGCGTGGAAACGCGACCAGCCCGGGATCTCCGTGGAGGCACCCTCGCCCCCCTTCGCCAGAGTCAGCCGATGGGCCACGCGCCCCCGGTCCACGATGGCGTACTCCAGCGACGTGGTGAGGGGCGTGCCTGGGAAGAACCGGTCGCGCATCTGCGAATAGAGCACGCTGCGCTCCAGCCAGAGGAGGTGCGCCCGGCCCCTGCCGTCAAGCCAGAGGTCGAGGTTCGTGATGTGGCCGCACGTCTTCTCACGAGTGGCCACCTCCAGTGGCGTGCTGAAAGGCCTCCCGGTGAGGTCCGGCGTCCAGAGGTAGAAGAGGCGCCGGAAGTCGTAGTCCCACTCGCGCCCCGTGAGCTTTCGCTTGAACTCGCGCCACTCTCGCACGGGCTCCACGATGTCGCTTATTGCCAGCACGTGGGCCGCCCGACTCCGGAGGGCCAGCTCGGGATAGCATAGCCGGATGGGCTCTGGCTTCTCATACTCCACGCCCATCGGGAACGGGATCCGCCCGGAGGCCGACCAGCGGCCCGCCCGGTCGCGGAGGCTCCAGTGAAACGCCTCGTGCCCCACGTTCTGGAACAGGAGCAGCTCCCTTCCGGGTCCATCGGCGCAGAATCCCCGGTAGCTGTGCTCCGTGAACGGAGGCGACCCCTCCCAGGCAGGCACCTCGCGCACCGGAGGCCCTCCCGGATTCCGGGCATGGAATTGGAAGACGACGGGCCGGGCAGGTCCGGAATAGGTGTCGGGCGGGGTGAGCGTGGGATTGGCGGAGAGAAAGAGCCGCCCGTCCGCAAAGGCGGCCACCGGGCAGGGCTCCCGGGTGCGCTCCACCTCGTCCTGCCGGACGCGCTCCCAGCCGCTGCGGGTTCGGCGAAAGAGCACCCAACGCACGTTGTTCAGGGGCTTCGCGCCTGGAATCGTGTCGATTCCGCTGGCGAAGAGTTCGCCCGCAGTGCGCGCCAGGCAGGTGCTGCCGTAGCACCACAGGGGTCCGGCCCCGTTGTCGGCGGGTGCCGGGTCATAGACGGCCTCCTCCACCTCCACCACGGGCCGCACCGGCGCGGACAGAGCGAGGGAGGCCAGGCCGAGCATCCATGTCGCCATGGCATGTCCTTTCCGGCGGATTTGGGCACGCTCCCTCTTTCGCCTCGGTCCCGCCACTCTCCTCGCCCGGCCCCCGGTGCCTGCCGTGGCTGCCGCGGGGCCAGACTCCAGGCGCCAGTCCCTCCACCGCGGGGATCCGCTCTCCGCGTGCGTCACACCGATGCGATCTCCGGGTCCTCGAGCTCCCTCGCCCCCTCGGCACGCTCCCGAACGCGGCCGTCCAGCAGGCAGCTCACGTTCATATCGCCCATCACATTCACGGCCGTGCGGCAACGGTCCAGGAACCAATCCACCGTGAGCAGCAGGGGGATGTACTCCACCGGCAGGCGCACCGCCTGAAACACCAGGGTCATGGTCACAAGCCCCGCCTCCGGGATTCCGGCCGCGCCCACGGAGGCAACCACGGACATGACCACCACGATGAGCTGCTCGCCGATGCCCAGGTTCTGGCCCAGCATCTGGGAGATGAAGAGGGCGGACATGGCCTCGTACAGGGCCGTGCCGTCGTTGTTGAAGTTCGCGCCCACCAGCGCGCCCATGCTGGCCGAGCGCTCCCGGAGCCCCACGCGCTCGCGCAGACACGCATAGGTGACCGGCATGGTGGCGGTGGAGCTGGCCGTGGAGAAGGCCATGACCACCGCGTCCCGCGTGCCGCGAATCAGGTCCAGTGGCCGCACCCAGGAGCCCAGACGGATGCGCACGAGGTAGTAGACCGCCTGAAGCAGCAGGGCGAGAATCACCGCCAGCACGAAGACACCCAGCGCGCGGAAGTCGGCAAATCCCTTGGTCCCCACGATGCTGGCCACGATCCCGAAGACGCCCAGCGGCACAAGGTCAATGACCCAGTGGAGGATGGCCACGAGACTGGAGAAGGCCACCTCCACCAGGTCCCCCACCGTGCGCACGGGCCGGTCGCGGTGGCCTCGCAGCGCGATCCCGACGGCCAGCGCGATGAAGATGACGCCCAGGACCTTCCCGTTGTCGGTGAGGGGTCCCAGCAGGCTGCGGGGCACGTTGTCCAGGAACTGGCTGAGCACGTCCGTGGGTGCGGCGGACTTGCCGGCGGCCGGAGGGGGCTCCAGGCGGGACCATTGGCCCGGGCGCACGAGGTTGGCAACAACCAGGCCGATGAAGATAGCCACCAGGGTGTTCAGCAGAAGCAGGCCGGCCAGCCTCCCTGCCAGCCGGCCCCGGATTTCCGTGTTCAGGAGGGTGTGGACGATTGCGGCCAGGATAAGCGGGGGTGCCAGCGCTCCCAGGACACGCAGGATGAGCTGAGCGGGAATCGCCAGGGAGGCGGCGCTGCGCCCCAGGAGCAGGCCGGTCAGGGCCCCCAGCGCCAGCGCCCCAACGATCCGCACGTAGAGCGGCGTGCGGTGCCACCGCGCCAGCAGGCCACGCGCGGGCTCTTCGGGTGGATGGCGAAGCGGGGACGGCTC
>Ga0073934_10005276_pt1 | contig 20229 bp, 20 predicted proteins | sample LarsenN4metaG_FD_76834 | JGI IMG/M metagenome (GOLD analysis project Ga0073934, IMG submission 76834) | Hot spring sediment bacterial and archeal communities from British Columbia, Canada, to study Microbial Dark Matter (Phase II) - Larsen... ... | reverse complement strand
GCGGCCATCTCGCGCGCGACCTCCGCGTGGCGCGCCTCGTCGGGGTCGAGGAGCGGGTGGGCGCCGAGCCGCCAGCCGAAGAGCGCCGTCGCGAGCGCCGCGACGACGAGCGCGCCGGCGAGCGCGCGCGGACGGTCGACCGGCATCGCGCGCTATGGACCCGTCGGGGGGGCGGGTGCTAGGTGCGCCGCATGCCGGAGTGGTCGCCGCGGATCGCCGTCGTGGCGGGGCTCGTGATCGGCGCCGCGCTGGGCGCGGCCGGCGGCTGGCTCGCGTGGGGCCGCGATCGGCCCGCGCTCACGGCGCGGGTGGCGGCGCTCGAGGCGGCGGAGGGCGCGGTCCAGAGCGAGCGCGATCGGCTTCATCGGGAGCTGACGGACATCGTGCGCGAGCGGCGCGAGATGGCCCATACGGCCGAGCAGCTCCGCGCGCAAGTCGAGCAGCAGCTCCGCCGGCTGGAGACGCTCGCGCACGAGCTGGCGCCCCCGGTCGAGGCGCCGCCGGACGCCGGGAACCCGCCTGCGCCGTGACCCGCGCCGCGCGCTCAGGCCCAGCGGATGCGGCGGTAGTCGAAGGTCCGGCGCGCCGCCGGACCGACGGGCGTCACCTTCACGATCTCGAAGTACGGCGAGAGGTCGAAGTCGCGCGGCGTGATCACCGTGGACGTCTGGCGCTGGAAGACCGTCGGGTACGGCGAGCGGCGGTCCCGCCACCAGCGGAGCCACGGGCGGCGTCCGGGCGCGCCCGGCGCGGCGACGGGCTCGACGGCCGGCAGGATCGGGAAGCCGACGTTCTGGAACGCGCGGCCGATCATGCTCGAGCAGATCACGTCGGTCGTGCGGCCGCTCCCGTACGTCCAGGCCGGACGCCGGAAGCGCTCGGGCAGGAGCGCGAGCGGGAAGAAATGCCGTCCCAGGTCGACGATGTTCCGGACGTCGTAGCGGAAGCCGAGCTGGCCGACGACCTCGTCGAGGATGCGGTCGAGGTCCTCGCGTCGGAGGCCGATCGGGCGGCAGACGCGGACGTTGAAGCGCGCGTACTTCGCGAGCGGCGACGCGACGACGCCGTCCATCAGCGCCTCGACGAGCATGTGCCGTGCGTCGTCGCCGTGCTGGGCGAGGAGCGCGTCGTGCTGCGCCGGGAAGCGGCGCAGGACCTCGTCGCCGACGTAGAAGGCGATGTGCGACCACGTGCTCTGCGTGAGGTACTTGATGATCTCGCTGATCCGCTGGTCGCCGTCGATCAGCAGCACGTCGCCCGGCCGGAGCGTGCCCCGGAGGCTCGCGAGGTCGTGCGGCAGCACGAGCCGGTAGTTCCGCCGCGGCTTCGTGAGGAAGCGCGCGGCCGCCTCGAGCGCCTTCCGTCGCACCCAGGCCCGCATGGTCGCCGCCGCCGAGTGTAGCCGTGCCCCGCGCGAGTCAGAAGCGCAAAAGCCGTGACGGGTGCGCGCCGAAGTCGCCCGCCGGGGACCGCGGCCGGGCGTTCCGGTCCCGTCTCCTCGCGTGGTACCGGCGGAGCGCCCGCCGGCTTCCCTGGCGCGGCAGCCGCGACCCGTGGGCCGTGCTCGTCTCGGAGATCATGCTGCAGCAGACCCAGGTCGCCCGCGTGCGCGAGTACTGGCCGCGCTTTCTCGCGCGCTACTCGACGGTGGAAGATCTTGCCGCCGCGCCGGCTGACGCGGTGCGCGAGAGCTGGGACGGCCTCGGCTACTACGCCCGCATCCGGAACCTCCACGCCGCCGCCCGCCACGTCGTCGACGTCCTCGGCGGACGGATGCCGGCCTCGGCCGGCGCGCTCCGGGCCCTGCCGGGCGTCGGGCGGTACACCGCGGGGGCGGTCGCGAGCATCGCGTACGGGGAACGGGCCGCGGCCATCGACACGAACGCGGGGCGCGTCATCGCGCGCGTGTTCGGCGTGCGCGGCCGCAAGGGCTCCGCGCGGCGCGAGCGCCGGCTCTGGGCGCTCGGCGAGGCGCTGGTCCCGTGCCGCGGGGCGGGCGATTGGAACCAGGCCCTCATGGACCTCGGGGCGACGGTCTGCACCGCACGCGCGCCGCGCTGCCCCGCCTGCCCGGTGCGCCGCGTCTGTCGCGCCGCGGGTGCGGGGCACCGGCGGCTGCATCCCCTCGCGCGCGCGCGGGCGACTGCGGTTCCCTCGCGCCGCGCCGGGAAGGAGGTCCCCGATGAGCCGGCGCGCTCAGCGCCGATCTCGCGCTCGCGACCCTCGCCGCGGCCGTCGCCGTGAAGCGCGTCCTCCGGCGGACGGGCGCCGGCACGACGCTCGGGCTCAGACGAGGTCTCGCCGGACGAGGAACTCGGCGGCCAGCACCGCGCCGGCCGCGGCGCCCATCCGCGTGTTGTGGGAGAGGGCGACGTACTTGAGGCCGTTCGCGATCGCGGGCTCGGCGCGCACGCGGCCGACGCTCGTCGCCATGCCGCCCTCGGCGTCGCGGTCGAGACGCGGCTGCGGGCGGAACGGATCGTCGTGGACGACGATCGCGCGCCGCGGCGCGGTGGGGAGGTCGAGGCCCGCGTAGTCCGGCCGGAAGTCGCGGAGGACGGCGGCGGCGGCGTCCGGCGTGGCCGGGCGCTCCAGCTCGACGGTGACGGCGAGCGTGTGGCCGTCCATCACCGCGGCGCGGGTGCACGTCGCCCCGACCGGCGCCGGATGGGGCGCGATCCCGCCTTCGCCGAGCCGGCCCAGGATCTTCGCCGTCTCGCGCGCGACCTTCTCCTCCTCCTTCGGGATGTACGGAATGAGGTTGTCGATGATGTCGAGCGCGCTCACGCCGGGCGAGCGGCCGGCGCCCGAGAGCCCCTGCATCGACGTCACGAGCACGCGCCGGACGCCGAAGGCGTCGTCGAGCGGCTTCAGCGAAACGGCGAGGCCGACCGTGGTGCAGTTGGGGAGCGGGAGGACGAAGCCCTTCCACTTCCGGCGCCGGCGCTGCTCTTCGAGGAGCGGGACGTGGGACGCGAGGTTGACGCCCGGGAGCGCGATCGGGGTGTCGTCCTCGTAGCGGAAGGCGGCGGCGGTGCTGACGACCGGCGCGGCGGCGGCGAAGCGCGGTTCCAGCTCGCGCGCGGCGTCGCTCTCGACGGCGGCGAAGACGAGGTCCACCGTGCCGGCGTCGAAGGTCGCGGCGTCCTGCACCGGGAGCGCGAGGAACGCCGGTGCCGGCTCGCCCGTCGCCCACCAGCGGCGGCTGCCGTTCGCGTCGCGGATGGCGGCGCCGTAGGTCCGGCCCGCCGATCGCGCGGAGGCCGCCAGCGCCGTGACCTCGAACCACGGGTGATCGGCGAGGACCGCGAGGAACTGCTGGCCCGCGATGCCCGTGGCCCCGACGACGGCTACGCGACGCCTGCGCATCGCCGCCGAGTATCCCGAATCGGCCTTCGCGGAGTCAAACGTGCGGCGCGACGATCGTGGAGCGCGTCAGCTCTCGGCGTCGCTCCGGGGCTGCATCCCGTACTTCCGCAGGCGCCGCGAGAGCGACCAGCGGCTGATGCCGAGGATGCGCGACGCGCGGCGCTGATTGCCGCGCGCCTCCTGGAGGACGCGCTCGATGTGTCGCATCTCGACGTCGCGGAGCGACGACAGCGGGCCGGACGGACGCTCGCCGCCGCGGAGGCGCGCCGGGAGGTTCTCGACGCCGATCTCGTCGCCGCGCGCCGCGATCGCGGCCTCGTCGACCGCCTCGCGCAGCTCGTGCAGATTGCCGGGCCAGGAGTAGCCGCGCAGGACCGCCTCGGCGTCGGGCGAGAGCCGCACGCGCCGGCCCAGCATGTCGAGGTAGAACTGCGCGAGCCCGGGCACGTCGTCCGGCCGCTCGCGGAGCGGCCGCAGGACGATCACCTCCCGCGACAGCATCTGGTGGAGGTCTTCGCGGAACAGCCCCGCCGCGATGCGCGCGCGGAGGTCGGTGCTGGTGCTGGCGAGGCAACGGGCCTCGATCCGTGCGGGAGTCGTGCCGTTGACGCGCACCGCCTCGCGCCGCTCGAGCACGCGGACGAGGGCCTCCTGGCACCGCGGAGCCAGCTCGCCGATCTCGCCGAGCAGCACCGTGCCCTTCCCCGCCTGTTCGAAGACGCCCGGCTTCATCGGCGCGCGATCGCCGGACTGTCCTTCGACGCCGAACAGCTCGGCCTCCGCGAGCGTGTCCGACAGCCCGTTCAGGTCGAGCAGCAGGAACGGATGCGCGGCGCGCGGCGAGAGGTTGTGGATCGTGCGGGCGACCAGCTCGGCACCGGTCCCCACCTCGCCGACGATCAGCACCGGCGTGTCGGTCTTCGCGAGGCGGCGGAGCTGCGGCAGGAGGTCGCCGAGCAGCGGATCGCTGGCGATAGCGTTCTCGAGCCACGCCTCGGCGGCACGACCGCCGTTGTCGTCGTCGGGGGGGACCATCGCGGCAAGCTCCTTCTCGACGCGACCGACCGGCTCCCGCCTCCGTTCCGCCTGCGGGGTGCCGCGGCCCTCCGTCGTCCGGGGTACTGTTCGCCGCGTAGCAGCAACGCTCGTGCCACTGGGGCAAAGACTCGCGCAGAACCCGACTTGGACCGCGCGGTGGCCCCGCCCCTGTCGACCGACGCGACGGGTTCGGCGCCGGACGTAGCCAGCACGGCGGTGGCGGGACGGGCGTACGCGACGACACGTCGGCGCGCGCCGGCGGGGCGTCGTGGTACGCTTCTTGGTGTGGGACGATCCGCATGGAGATCCATGCGGACGTCGGTCGCCCCGCGTCTTCCGCCTCCGACGACGCGGCGGAGCGGATTCCGCACCCACTGCTGGCGCTGGTGCTCGTGAACGCGCTCGACACCGTGAAGAAGCGGCGTCGCGGGCCGTCGCTGCGGCGCGCGCGCGAGTGGATGTGCATGGGCGACGTCCCCGGGCGGCTGGGATTCGAGCGGACGTGCCGCGATCTGTCGCTGGATCCCGCCCGCGTCCGCCGGCGCGTCGGGCTCCGCCGGGCGCGCATCCGCGACGTCTCGCGGCGCGGTTTCCGCCGGGGCCCGAGCGCGTAGGCCGTCCGGCCGCGTCGGTCACGGTGCGGATGCGCTCGGATTGCCGAGCCACGCCAGCGCCGGTGCGAAGACGTCGCGCGCCGCCCGCCTTCCGACCAGCACGTCGAGGTGCCCGTAGCGCGGCAGCGGCCGGACGACCGCCGACTCGCCGCCGAACGCGTGCGCCGAGGACCGGACGCGTTCCACCCACGCGTCGCCGAAGCGCGTGCTCGCGAACGCGAGGACCGGCAGCTCGCCGCGCGGCGACGGCGCCGACGTGGCGAGCGCGGGCCGCGGCCACCAGCGGTCGTAGCCGCGCAGCAGCCGCGCGAGCACGCGGATGTCGGAGACGCCGTCGCGCGTGTTCGCGAGCCCGCCGTCGCCGCCGAAGCTCGGCGCGGTGTAGAGCACGTCGGCGAGCGCCGCGCCGGCGGTGGCGTAACCCGCCAGCGGCGACGTGGTCGCCGGGTCGAGGATGACGAGCGCGAGGAGGCTCTGGCGGAGGTCCCACGGCAGGCGGCTCCCGCCGACGTCGATCGCGGGACCGCTGCCCGGCACGTCGCGCCCCGCGCCGTGCACGCCGTCGAGCACGAGGAGCCGCTCCGGCCGCGTGTCGCTTCGCGCCGCGAGCCGGTAGGCGAGCCCGGCGCCGTAGCTGAAGCCCGCCAGCACGAGCGGGCCGGGGTCGGCCGCACGGACGAAGTCGACGGCCCACGCGGCGTCGTCTTCGAAGACGGCGGCGTCCCAGCGGCCGAGGTCGGCGAGGTCGGCGGGCGTCGCGCCGGCGGGGACGGTGTGCGTCCGGTAGTCGAGCCCCCAGGTGCGTACGCCGGCGGCGGCGAGGTAGAGCCGCAGGTCGTTGCGCGGGCTCTGCACCGGCAGCTCGCCGTTCATGTGCATGCCGGGGAGGTAGAGGACGACCGGACCCGTCGTCAGCGCGCAGGGCGCGAGCCGGTGGAGGCCCGCGCGGTCGAAGCGTCCGCCCGGCGGGCGCCGGCACGACCAGACGTCCTCGCAGAGCTCCGTCCCCTGGAGCTGGCGCTGCGCGCGGACGTGCGTGCAGAGGCCGGGGCCGTCGCCGGCGGCGCGCGGCCCCCGGCAGGCGGCGAACGGGACGAGGAGCGCGAGCAGGGCGACGAGGCGGATCGTCATTCGGCGCGCAGGTGCTCGATGAACTTCTCGGCCGCCGGCGAGAAGTGCTTGCCCTGGCGATGGATGATGCCGAGCGGCCGGAGGAACGTCTCGTCGGAGAAGCCGACGGCGACGAGCGTGCGGCTCTTCACCTCGGGGACGACGGCCGGCTCGGGAAGGATCGCGAGGCCGGTGCCGATCTCGACCACGCGCTTGATCGTCTCGATGTTGTCGAGCTCCATCACGTAGCGGACCTCGACGCCGCACCGCCGGAGGAGGCGGTCGGTCTCCTTGCGGGTGGGGATGTCGCGCTCGTAGCCCACGAACGGCTGCCCCGAGAGCTTCTTGATCGACACCTGCCGGTGCTTCGCGAGCGGATGGGTGGGCGGGCAGACGAGGACCAGCCGGTCTTCCCGCAGCGGGATGACGGTGATCTGCGGGCGGCGCGCCGGGTACGCGACGATGCCGATGTCGACGTGGCCCTTGAGCGCGTCCTCGTAGATCTTCGTCGAGCGGCTGTACTCGAGGTGGAGGTTCACCTGCGGGCACGCCTTGAGGTACCGCTTGATCGGCACGGACAGCTCGTAGAGGCCGATCGAGTGGACGGTGGCGACCCGGACGGTGCCCGCCACGACGTGCGAGAGCGCCTGGAGACGGCCTTCCATCTCCTGGTAACGCTGGACGATGTCTTTGCTCACCTGATAGAGGATCTCGCCCGCGGGCGTCAGCTGGACGTTGCCCCGCGTGCGCTCGAGCAGCCGCCGCCCGTAGCGCTCCTCGAGGCTGCGGATCTGCTGGCTCACGGCCGACTGGGTGACGAAGTTCTGGGAGGCGGCGGCGGAGAAGCTCCGCGTTTCCACCACGTCGCAGAACACCTTGAGCGTTTCGAGATGCATCGGCTAATGAATCGCACCGGGAGCGTGAGCGGCGCTCATGTCCTTGTAGAGGGGCGGCTCGCGGCCCGCAACCCGCGGCGGAGGGGAAGGCATGACTTCGGGTGACGTCGACTACTACGCGGTGGACGAGCTGCTCACCGACGAGGAGCGGATGACGCGCGACAGCGTGCGGAGCTTCGTCGAGCGCGAGGTCCAGCCGCTCATCGAAGGGTTCCACGCGCGGGAGGAGTTCCCGAAGCAGCTCATCCCCCGGATGGCCGAGCTGGGCCTCTTCGGCGCGACGCTCCGGGGCTACGGCTGCGCGGGGCTCTCGAGCGTCGCGGGCGGCCTCATCATGCAGGAGCTGGAGGCGTGCGACTCGGGGCTCCGTTCGATGGCGTCGGTACAGGGCTCGCTCGCCATGTTCGCGATCTGGCGCTGGGGGAGCGAGGCGCAGAAGCAGCGCTGGCTCCCGCCGATGGCGCGCGGAGAGGCGATCGGCTGCTTCGGCCTGACGGAGCCCGACCACGGCTCGGACCCCGGCGGCATGGAAACCCGCGCGCGGAGGGACGGCGACGGCTGGATCCTCTCCGGCACGAAGCGGTGGATCACGAACGGCTCGATCAGCGACGTCGCGGTGGTCTGGGCGAAGGTGGGCGGCGTGATCCGCGGCTTCCTCGTCGAGCGCGGCACGCCGGGCTTCTCCACGCGCGACATCAAGGGCAAGTTCTCGCTCCGTGCGTCGATCACCTCGGAGCTGGTGCTGGAGGACGTGCGCGTGCCGGCGTCCGCCGAGCTGCCGGACGCGACGGGGCTCGGCGGGCCGTTCTCGTGCCTCAACCAGGCCCGCTACGGGATCGTGTGGGGCGCGCTCGGCGCGGCGCGGTCGTGCTACCTCACGGCGCTCCGCTACGCGCAGGACCGCAAGCAGTTCGACCGCCCGATCGCCGGCTACCAGCTCGTCCAGCAGAAGCTCGTCCACATGCTGAGCGAGCTGACGAAGGGCCAGCTGCTCGCGTGGCGGCTCGGGCGCCTGAAGGACGCCGGCACGATGCGCCCCGAGCAGGTGTCGCTCGCCAAGCGGAACAACGTGGGGATCGCGCTCGACGCCGCTCGCCTCGCGCGCGACATCCTCGGCGCCAACGGCATCGTCAACGAGTACCCGGTCATCCGCCACATGATGAACCTCGAGACGGTGAACACGTACGAGGGCACGTACGACATGCACACGCTCATCGTGGGCCGGGACATCACGGGGCTCGACGCGATCCGGTAGCATCGGCGCGCGACCATGTCGCGCGCCGGGACGGACGCCTCGTCACGCGACGGCCCTGCGCCCGTCGCACGCCTCGCCGCCGTGCGGTCAGGCCGCCGTCGCCGTCGCGGGCCGTGCCGCCGGACGCCGGAGGGCGCGCACCGCCTCGACGACGACCATCCCCGCGAGTGCGAGGAGGGCCGTCGCGACGACGCCGTTCGCGAGGAGCGACGCGTCGACCGTGCCGTCGGCGCCGCGCCATCCCGTGAGACCCGCCCACGCCTGGAGGGCGAGCGCCCAGACGGTGATCGTCAGCACGAACGCCATCGGGAGGTGCGTGAACCAGCTCGGACGTCCCGTCCGCCGGAGCCACACGGTGACGCCGACGAGCGTCAGCGCGGCGAGGAGCTGGTTCGACGTGCCGAAGAGCGTCCAGAAGGCCATGTATGCGGGCGGCTTCCCGGCCGTGACCGGCGGCGCGGTGAGGACGAACGCCAGCGGCACGGCGACGGTGACGAGCGTCGCCAGGGCGGCGGCCGTCGACCCCCGCCAGGCGAAGAGCTCCTGGAGGATGTAGCGCCCGAGGCGCGTCGCGACGTCGAGCGTGTCGAAGATGAAGGTCGAGAACGCCATCGAGCCGAAGACCGTCGCGAAGAGGAGGTGCTCGCGCCCGATCACCACCGCCATGTACTCGCCGATCCCGCGCCCGTAGACGGCCCCCGGCGGGACCTTCGCGCCGGGCGCGAGGATCATGATCGTCGTGAGCGCGATGAGCGCGACGAAGGTCTCGCAGAGCATGCCGCCGTAGCCGACGGGACGGCAGTGCGTCTCGCGGGCCACCTGCTTCGACGTCGTGCCGCCGCAGACGAGGCCGTGGAAGCCGCTGCACGCGCCGCACGCGATCGTCACGAACAAAAACGGCAGGAGCGAGCCGGTCGCCCCGCCCACCTCGAAGCCCTTGAACGCCGGCTGCCGGATCTCGAATCCGCCGAAGAACACGCCGACGACGCCGACCGCGAGCACGAGGTAGAGGACGAAGCCGCCGAGATACCCGCGCGGCTGGAGGAGCATCCACACCGGGAGCTGCGAGGCGACGAAGCAGTAGACGAGGAGGATGACGCCCCACGTCTTCTGCGGGTTGTCCGTCGTGAGCGCGAGCACGCCGGAGGCTTGCGTACCGAGCCACACCACGCCGAGCGTCGCCGGCACGAACACCACCGTGAGGAGCCAGAGCGGCGGGTCGAGGTAGCGCTGCGTGACGCCCATCGCGACCGCCAGGAGGAGGTACGCCGCGCTCGCGAAGGCGACGGCGCCGCCCGCGTCGAAGCCCACCCGCACGCCGTCGAGCTCCTCGATGCGGCCGAGGAACGTGCTGGCGGTGACGTCGGTGAAGGCGACGATCACGTACACGAGCGCGATCCAGATGAAGAGCATGAGCGCCACCCAGGCGCGCGCCGAGAGGTGCTCCCGCACGATCTCGGCGACCGAGCGCGCGTCGTGCCGCACGCTCGCGACGAGGGCGCTGAAGTCGTGAACGGCGCCGATGAAGATGCCGCCCAGGCCGATCCACAGGAGGCACGGGAGCCATCCGAACTGGTCGCACGCGGCGATCGGGCCGACGATCGGCCCCGCCGCCGCGATCGCGCTGAAGTGCTGCCCGAAGAGGTAGAAGGGGGGCGTGGGGACGAAGTCGCGGCCGTCCTCCTGCCGGACGGCGGGCGTGGGACGGCCGTCGTCGAGCCCGTAGCGCCCCGAGACCAGCCGCCCGTACGCGCGGTACGCGAGGACGAGGGCCGCGATCAGTGCGCCGGCGATGACGGGGAGGCTCATCCGCGCCCCCGCTCTGCCGTCCCGCCGCGGCGGCGTCAAGGATCGGCCTTGAGCGGCGCGGAACCAGCCGGTAGAGGAGCGCATGCCGCTCGCCGCCGTGACCCTCCGGGAGATCGAGCGCATCTTCGAGATCCTCGACCGCCTCGGGATCTCGCGCGAGGCGGTGGTGATCCCGCTCCGGCCGGCCCGCCCCGGCTCGGCCCGCATCCTGCCGAACGGCAAGCTCGAGATCCTCGTCGAGGGGGAGCGTCCGCTCGACGAGTGGTTGCCGGAGCTGGAGGTCTCGATCCGGGGGCTCATGGGTCGAGACGAGACGTGACCGCGCGCGGCGCGACGCGTCCCCGTTGACTGGGGAGCGGCTCGACTTAGGTTCGTGGGCGATCGCGACGACCCCCCGGCCGGCACGGCGGGCGAGGGACGGCGACCCAGAGGAGGTGTGTCAATGACGTTCGGCTACTATTCTTTCGAGAGTCTCCAGCGAGAGCTGGAGCGGATGCTGGCCGCGGCATTCGGCGCGCCCACCGGCGTGGCGTCGATCACCGGTGTGTACCCGGCCGTCGACGTGTTCGACGCGGGCGAGCAGTACGTCGTCACCGCGGAGCTGCCCGGCGTCCGGAAGGACGACGTGGAGATCGAGGTCGAGGACGACACCCTGACCCTGCGCGGCGAGCGGAAGGTCCCGCCGCTCGACGAGAAGGCCGCGTGGCACCGGCGCGAGCGGCCGTCGGGCCGGTTCCGCCGGGTGGTGCGGCTCGCCCGCCTCGATTCCGAGAGCGCGGCGGCGGAGTTCAAGGACGGCGTGCTCACCGTCCGCCTGCCGAAGGCGAAGGAGATCCGGCCCCGCAAGGTCGAGATCCAGGTCGGCTGAACGCGAGTCGAGGGAGGAACATGGCGATGACGGCCACCAGTGAAGGCACCGCGCGCGAGACGCAGACCGAGGCCGCGGCGCGTGAGATGGAGGCGCGCCCCAAGCAGAAGGTCGAGCGCACCGAGGAGCGAACCCGCCCCTCCGCGACGTTCCAGCCGCTCGTGGACATCCACGAGACTCCCGAGGAGCTGGTCGTCGTGGCCGACATGCCCGGCGTCGGACCCGACGGCGTGGAGATCGAGGTCGAGGGCAACCACCTGACGATCGAGGGGCACGTCCGGCCGCAGGACTACGAGGGCCTGAAGCCCGTCCACGTGGAGTACGTGATCGGCGACTACTACCGCCGTTTCACGCTGGGCGACGCCATCGACCGCGAGGCCATCAAGGCCGAGATGCGCGACGGCGTGCTGACCCTGCACCTGCCGAAGTCGACGCAGGCCCGCGTCCGCCGCATTCCCGTCAGCTGAGACCGAGGGCCCCACGCGACCCGCACGCGTCGCGTGGGGCCCCCGCATCAGTCGGCGATCCACACGAGCGTCCCCACCGGCACCAGCGACGCGAGGTCGTCGACGTCGCGGTTCTGGAGGGAGATGCAGCCGAACGTCCAGTCGACGTTCCTCGCGTTCAGCCGCGGCTCGTCGGTGCCGTGGATGCCGATCGCCCCGCCGACGCCGGCGTACTCGTCGCCGCGGCTCGGGATGTCGCCGGCCTCCATCGCGACCCAGTAGCGGTGGAGGTCCTGGAGGTTCGGGTAGTCGAGGAGCATGAAGTGCCGCCAGCGGGTGTGGCGGCGCTTGTCGACGATGGCGTAGAGGCCCGTGGGCGTGCGACGGTCGCCCTCGTAGAGCTTGCTGCCGTGGTTGTTCAGGCCGAAGACGGCGGCGTAGCTCCGCTGCCGCTCGCCGTAGCGGTAGACGTCGAGCGTCCGGCACGACTTCCGCACGACGACGAACCACGGCTCGTTCGCCGCCCAGGAGATCCGGTCGTCGTCGTCGACGAGCGGAGCGCGCGGAGCGCGGCTCAGGCGGGTCGGCCGGAAGTAGTCGAGCGGGTTGAAGCCGCAGCCTCCGGCGACGACCGCCGTCGCGATCGCAAGCCCCGCGAGCCGGTTTCGGATCCTCATGCCGCCACCCGTGATTGTGCGAGAAATCGGCGCCGGTCGCAATGAAAACGCCGACCGGATGTGGTAAGCGCCGCGTCTCGCATGGCTTCCCGTCCGCTCGGCGCCGTCGTCCTCGCCGCCGGTCTCGGCACGCGGATGCGTTCGCGGCGCGCGAAGGTCCTGCACGAGCTGGGAGGCCGGCCGATGCTCGCGTATCCGCTGGCGGCGGTGGCGGCGCTCCGGCCGGCGCGCGTCGCGGTCGTCGTCGGCCACCAGGCGGAGGCCGTGCGCCGGGTGGCCGAGGGGGCACCGGGGCTCCCGGACCTGCGGGCGGTCGTGCAGCCCGAGCAGCGCGGGACCGGGCATGCCGTGGCGTGTGCGGCGGACGCCTTCGCCGGGTTCGCGGGCGACGTCCTGATCGTGTACGGCGACGTCCCGCGCATCCGAACCGCGACGCTCCGGCGCCTCGTGGAGGCGCACCGCGCGGCGGGCGCGGCGTTGTCGCTCCTCACCGTCTGCTTTGCAGATCCGACGGGCTATGGCAGGATTGTCCGTGCTCCCGACGGAGACGTCACCGGCATCGTCGAGGAGAGGGACGCGACCCCCGCCCAGCGCGCGATCACCGAGATCAACCCCGGCTTCTACTGTGTCGACGCCGACATCCTCTTCCGGCTCCTCGGTCGCCTCGAGCCGAAGAACGCGCAGGGCGAGCTGTACCTCACGGACCTCGTCCACCTCACGCGCGCGGAGGGCCGTCGCGTGCTCGCCGTCCGGGTCGACGACCGGACGGAGCTCGCCGGCGTCAACACGCGCGCCGAGCTGGCGGCGATGGAGGCGGCCCTGACGCGCGAACGCGTCGAGCACTGGATGGCGCACGGCGTCACGTTCGAGGACCCCGCCAGCGCCTGGGTCGGCCCGGACGTCGTCATCGGCGCCGACACCGTCGTCGGGCCGAACGTCATCCTCCGCGGCGCCACGCGTATCGGCGAGGGCTGCCGGCTCGACGGCACCGATCACCTCGTCGACACCGTCGTCGGGAACCGGGTCCGGATCCGGTTCGCGTGCGACGCCGAGGGCGCCGAGATCGGCGACGACGCGATCGTCGGGCCGTTCGCCCGTCTCCGGCCCGGCACGGTGCTGGGCGAGCGCGTCCACATCGGCAACTTCGTCGAGACGAAGAAGGCGGTCGTCGGTGCCGGCACGAAGGCGAACCACCTGACCTACCTCGGCGACTGCGAGATCGGCCCGGACACGAACGTCGGCGCGGGCACGATCACGTGCAACTACGACGGCTTCGCGAAGCACCGCACCGTCGTCGGCGCGCGGGTGCAGATCGGAAGCGACACCCAACTCGTCGCGCCGGTCACCGTGGGCGACGACGCCTACGTCGGCGCGGGCACGACGGTCACGGCGGACGTCCCCGACGGCGCGCTCGTCGTCTCGCGGGCGCCGATGCGGTTCGTCCCGGGCTGGACGGCGCGCCGCCGCGCCCGCGCGGCGGGGGCGAAGGCGGGCGGTGCACCGGCGGCCGGAGCGAAGCCGAAGCCGGCGCGGAAGGGATCGCGCAAGCGGACGCCGCGCGCCGCCAAGTCCCGCCTCCGGGCGCGGGCGCGGCGGCGGTAGCGCGATGTGCGGGATCGTCGGATACGTCGGGCCGCGCGACGCGAGCCCGATTCTCGTCGCCGGCCTCCGCAAGCTCGAGTACCGGGGCTACGACTCGGCCGGCCTCGCGGCCGTGTCCGACCGCCGGGTCGACGTCCGGCGCGCGGTCGGGAAGCTCGACAACCTCGAGGCGCTCCTCAGGAGCCAGCCGCTCGCCGGCCGTCCGGGCATCGGCCACACCCGCTGGGCGACGCACGGCCGGCCCTCGGAGCAGAACGCCCATCCGCACCGCGCCGGCAAGGTGGTCCTCATCCACAACGGGATCATCGAGAACTACCTCGAGCTGAAGGCGGCGCTCGAGAAGCGCGGCCGGAAGATGGTCTCCGAGACCGACACCGAGATCATCTCCCACCTGATCGACGAGCACGTCGAGCGCGGCCTCGGCCTCGCGGACGCGACGCGCGAGGCGGTGAAGTCGCTCGTCGGCTCGTACGCCATCGTCGTGCTGTCGGAAACCGAGCCGGATCGCCTCGTGGCGGCGAAGACGGCCACGCCGATCGTCCTCGGCGTCGGCGAGGGCGAGAACTTCGTCGCCTCGGACGTCCCCGCCCTGCTCGACCACACGCGGCGCGTCCTCTTCCTGGAAGACGGCGAGGTGGCCGAGCTCACGCCGAGCGAGGTGAAGATCACCACGTTCGACGGCGCGGTCGTCGAGCGCCAGCCGCGCGTGATCGCGTGGGACGCCGTGACCGCGCAGAAGGGCGGCTACAAGCACTTCCTCCTGAAGGAGATCCACGAGCAGCCGCAGGCCATCATCGACACGATGCGGGGCCGGATCGTCCAGGAGGCGGGCGACACCCAGCTCGACACCGAGGTGGCCGCCGTCGTGGAGCGGCCGGTCGACCGCATCGTGCTGGTCGCCTGCGGCACCGCGTGGCACGCGTGCCTGGTCGGGAAGTTCTTCGTCGAGCGCCTGGCCGGCATCCCGTGCGAGGTCGACTACGGCAGCGAGTTCCGGACCCGCGATCCCATCATGGACGCGCGCACGCTCCTCATCGTGGTCTCCCAGTCGGGCGAGACGGCCGACACGCTCGCCGCCGTCGAGTGCGCGCGCGAGAAGGGCGCGCCCGTCCTCGCGGTCTGCAACGTCGTCGACTCGTCGATCGCCCGCCGGGCGACGGGGGTGCTCTACACGCACGCGGGCCCGGAGATCAGCGTCGCCTCGACGAAGGCCTTCACCACGCAGCTCACCGCGCTCTACCTCCTGGCGCTCCACTGGGGCCGCAAGCGCGGCCGGATCGACGCGGAGACGGGGCGGAAGCTGGTCGGCGAGCTGGTCGCGCTCCCCGCGCAGGTCGCCGAGAGCCTCCATCGCGAGAAGCAGATCGAGCGGATCGCGAAGAAGTACGGCAACGCGCACGACTTCCTCTACCTCGGCCGCGGCGTGAACTACCCCGTGGCGCTCGAGGGGGCGCTCAAGCTGAAGGAGATCTCGTACATCCACGCCGAGGGCTATCCGGCGGGCGAGATGAAGCACGGGCCGATCGCTTTGATCAACGAAGAGATGCCGGTCGTCGTGCTGATCCCCCAGGACGGCGTCGTCCAGAAGACGCTCTCGAATCTCAAGGAGGTCGAGTCGCGCGGCGGACGCATCATCGCCGTCACCGACGCGCCCTCGGCCGACCTCGAAGAGGTCGCGTGGGAGGTGATCGCCGTCCCGAAGACGAACGAGCTCCTCACGCCCGTCCTCCTGACGATCCCGCTTCAGCTGCTCGCGTACCACGTGGCCGTCTACCGTGGCACCGACGTCGACCAGCCGCGCAACCTCGCGAAGAGCGTCACCGTCGAGTAGCGCTTCGCCGTGGTTCTCCGGGAACCCGGGGAAGCGCGCCGCGGAGCGCTGGTACCTGATCTACACGCCCGTCTGGGGCGCGCTCGCGGGCCTCGTCATGGCGACCCGGCTCGGGAAGCGCATGAGCCTCGGACCCTGGGGCGATCCGTTCTTCCTCGCCCAGGCGCTGGTGCTCTGGGCGCTGCTCCTGGCGGGCGGCTTCGCGTTCCGCGCGCCGGAGGACGCCGGGCGCCCGTGGTGGCGGCTCTACCACGCGAAGTTCCAGGCGTTCATGTTCGTCTTCGCGTTCCTCGGCAACTGGTGGTCGGAGTACTTCTACGAGATCCTCCACATGCAGTACGGCTTCCGGACGACGTGGAACCTCAACTCCGTCCCGTTCTTCCTCTACGTGATGACGGTCACGTACTTCACGACGTACGGGACGCTCATCGACGTCGTCCGGCGGCGGACGCTCGCCGCCCTCGGCCCGTCGGCGGCGCCGTGGGTCCGCACCGCGGCGTGGCTGCCGGTCTGCTTCGCGGTCGCCGGGCTCGAGACGCTGCTGAACGCAAACCCGGTCGCGCGCGACCTCTTCTGCTACGAGGACATGACGCTCGCGCTGACGTTCGGCACGTTCATGTACGGCCTCTGGTTCGTGGTGTCGGCGCCGTTCTGGTTCCCGATCGACGAGGAACCGGGCGTCGACACGCCGTACCGGCGGGTGCTCACGTCGGTCCTTGCGGCCTTCATGCTGGTGCTGATCGTGAACGAGGGCGTCCGGAGCTTCGTCGCACCGCTCGTCACCACCGTCGAGCGCGGGGCGAAAGGGCTCGACCGGTTCGGCGCGAGCTGCCTGGGGCCGTCCTGACCCTCCCGGCCGCGTCACCCGTCGGCCGGGTCCCGTCCGTATACCGGGCATGACGCCACCATCGCCCGCCGCGCTCGCGGCGCCGTTCCTTCGGGATGCGTGATGGCCGTCCCCTCGCGCCCCCGGCCGTCGGCGGACGACGGCGCGCTCCTCGGGCGCATCGCGGCCGGCGACCGCACGGCGTTCACCACCCTGGTCGACCGCTGGGAGCGTCGCTTCTACGGCGTCGCCCGCCGGATGCTCGGGCAGCCCTCCGACGCCGAGGACGCCGTGCAGCGCGCGTTCCTCAGGGTGTACGTGAAGGCCGCCACGTATCGCGGCGCGTGGCCGGCGGCGAGCTGGCTCTACCGGATCGTCACGAACGTCTGCGTCGACGCGCTCCGCAAGCATCGTCTGGAGCCGCCGGCCGACGACGGTGCGGTCGCGGGGGCGGCCGCGCCCGTCCGATCGGACCGGCGCCTCGATCTCGCGGCGGCGATCGCCCGGCTGCCGGTCGAGGCTCGGACGATCCTGGTCCTCCGCTACGCCGAGGACCTGCCGTACGGCGAGATCGCGCGCGTCCGCGGCATCTCCGTCAACACCGTGAAGACCCAGCTCCGGCGGGCGACACGGGCGCTCCGCCGCCGACTCGTGGAGGAACGATGACGCCCGCTCCCGACCCCACCGACGCGCGGCTCCGCGCCGCGCTCGCCCCTCCCCCGCCGCCCGCCGGCCTCGCCGCGCGCGTCCTCCGCGCGCTCGATGCGGCCGCCGGCGGCGCCCCGCCCCGGGTCGACGTCGCCGCGTCGGCCGCCGGCGTCGTCCGCGTGACGCCCGGCACCGGCCGCATCGACGCCGCCGGGGCCCGCGCGCGCGCCTGGGCCGAGCGGGCGGCCGAGGAGCTGGCCGAGTACTTCGCCGGCGAGCGGAGCTTCTTCACCGTCCCGACCGACGTCGTGTCCCTCGCCCCGTTCCACCGCCGCGTCCTCGACGCCGCCCGCGCCATCCCCTTCGGCGAGACGCGCCCCTACGCCTGGGTCGCCCGCCGCATCGGCGCCCCCGCCGCCGTCCGCGCCGTCGGGACGGCGCTCGGGCGGAACCCGATCCCGTTCATCATCCCCTGCCACCGCGTCCTCCGCACCGACGGCGGCCTGGGCGGCTACGCCTTCGGCCTCCCCCTGAAGCAGCGGCTCCTCCACCTCGAGCACCACACCCCCGCCCTGGTCGGCTGCGCGACGACCCGGATCCTCTGCCGCCCCGGCTGCCCCCACCTCGCCCGCGCCGAGGAGTCGACCCGTGTCGTCTTCGCGACCGTCCGGGACGCCCGCTCGGTCGGCTACCGCCCCTGCCGGACGTGCAGGCCGACGTAGAGGGCCGTTCCGCCGTGGGGCGGCCCGGGCGGCGCTCCGCGGCGGCGCGGCGGATGGTGGTCACCGCACCTGGCCTCCGCACGGACGCGCGTCTATGATCGGCGGCAGTGGCCCGTCCCAAGAGCCCCCACGTCGTCCCCATCGAGGAGGCCCTCGCCGAGATCCGCGCCGGCAGGATGATCATCCTGATGGACGACGAGGACCGCGAGAACGAGGGCGACCTGTGCGTCGCCGCCGAGCGCGTGACGCCCGAGCACGTCAACTTCATGGCCACCCATGGGCGGGGTCTCATCTGCCTGTCGCTCACCGAGAACCGCTGCGATCAGCTCGGCCTTCCCATGATGGTGAGCGAGAACCGCGCCCCCCTCGGCACCGCCTTCACGGTCTCGATCGACGCGCGACGGGGCATCACGCGCGGCATCTCGGCGATCGACCGGGCGGCCACGATCCGCGCCGCGATCGCCCCCGACGCCGGCCCGGGCGAGGGCGTCACGCCGGGCCACGTCTTCCCGCTGCGCGCGCGCCGCGGCGGGGTGCTCGTCCGCGCCGGGCAGACCGAGGGCGCCGTCGACCTCGCGCGCCTCGCGGGGCTCGCGCCCGCCGGCGTCATCTGCGAGATCATGCGCGACGACGGCTCGATGGCGCGGCTCCCGGACCTCGAGGCGTTCGCGGCGCAGCACGGGCTCAAGATCGCGACGATCGCCGACCTGATCGAATACCGCAGCCGCTACGACTCGCTGGTCCATCGGGTCGCGGAATCCCGGCTCACGAGCCGCTACGGCGGCGAGTTCCGTGCCATCGTCTACACCACCGACGTCGACGACGCCGAGCACCTCGTCCTCGTGAAGGGCGACGTCCGGCGCGACGCGCCCATCCTCGTGCGGCCCCACCTGGAGTACCTGCCGGGCGACGTCTTCGGGTACCGCGAGCGCGATACCCGGCGTCTCCTCCACCAGGCGATGCAGCGGATCGCGGCCGAGGGGGCGGGCGTCGTGCTCTACCTCCGCCGGAGCCGGCGCGGCCCGGAGATGTTCGCGCCCACGGGCGGCGAGACGTCGACCGCTCCGTCGACGAAGCTCGGCGCGTGGCTCCGGAACTTCCGCGAGTTCGGGATCGGGGCGCAGATCCTCCGCGACATCGGCGTCGGGAAGATTCGCTGGCTGACGAACCAGCCCATCCACCTGGTGAGCCTGCCGGGCTACGGGCTCGAGATCGTCGAGGTCGTGCCGCTCACGATCGGCACGGCGGGCGAGACGCCGGCCGCGCCCGCGGCGCCGGCGGCGGAGCCGGAGCGGCCGGCGAAGGTCCGCACGATCCGCTGAGGGCCCGCGCGATGCGAGCGGCGATCGCTGCCGGAGCGCTCGTGCTGGCGCTGACCGGCCGTGCGCCGGGCGCGCCGCCCGACGTCGTGCACGGGAGCCTGCGCCTCACGCCCGATGCCGCCGTCGCCGAGATCACGATCGCCCCGGGCTGGCACGTGAACGGCCCCGCGCCGCGCGACGGCTTCCTCGTCCCGACCCGGCTCGACGTGACGGTGCCGGACGGCCTCCGGGCGGGCGCGGTCGAGTACCCGCCGGCGGTCGAGCGGCCGCTCGCGGTGTCGAGCGGCCGTCCGATCGCCCTCTACGAGGGACGCGTCGCGTTCCGCATCCCGCTGGAGGGGGAGCCGGCGGCGGGCGCCGGCCCGATCTCCGCGGTGCTCCGCTACCAGGCGTGCAGCGACACGCGCTGCCTTCCTCCCCGCACGCTCGCGCTCGTCGCCGACCCGGGTGCGGCCCGCTCCGCCGCGCCCGCCGCGGGCGTCGACGAGGTCGCCGATCGGATCGCGCGCTCGGGGTGGGCCGCGGCTCTCGTCTGGCTCGTCCTCCTCGGCGCGGCCCTCAACCTCACGCCGTGCGTCTACCCGCTCATCTCGGTGACGGTCGCCTTCTTCGGCGGGACGCACGGCCGCGACGACCGGCGGACGGTCCTTCGCGCGGCGGTCTACGTGCTGGGGCTCTGCCTGTCCTTCGCGCTCCTCGGCGCCGTGGCCGCGCTCACCGGCTCGCTCTTCGGCGCGGCGCTCCAGCGTCCCGAGGTCCTGGGCGCGCTCGCGCTCGTGATGGTCGCGCTCGCGCTCGCGAACTTCGGGCTCTACACGGTTCGTCTGCCGAGCGGCGTGGTTCGCTGGGCGGCGCAGCATACCGGCGAGGGGACGGTCGGCGCGTTCTTCATGGGCGGCACGATGGGGGTCGTCGCGGCCCCCTGCATCGGGCCGGTGGTGGCGTCGCTCTTCGTGTACGTCGGCGCGCAGCAGTCCGCGCCGCTCGGGGTCGCGCTCTTCTTCGCGCTCGGGCTCGGGATGGGGCTCCCGTACGTGGTGCTCGCGCTCGCGGCGGGCCGGCTCCGCCGGCTGCCGCGCGGGGGCGCGTGGCTCGCGTGGATGGAATGGCTCTTCGGCTTCGTCCTCCTCGGCGCGGCGCTCCACTTCGCGACCCCGCTCCTGCCCGAGGGCGCGGTGCGCATCGGCTGGGGGCTC